>OFGN01000580.1_pt1 | contig 37692 bp, 32 predicted proteins | sample 1521821 | NCBI WGS metagenome assembly OFGN01 (sample SAMEA3504094, study PRJEB24116) | mouse gut metagenome | biome: mouse gut; feature: mouse-associated habitat; material: faeces | place: Denmark | collected 2011
TGTTACGCTGTCGGGAATGGTTATGCTTGTAAGTCCGGTGCAATTGCTGAACGCAGACTGACCGATACTTGTTACGCTTTCGGGGATAGTTATACTTGTAAGACTACTACAACCGATGAACACATAATCGTCGATACTTGTTACGCTGTCGGGAATGGTTACGCTCGTAAGACTACTGCAACCTTCGAACGCAGAACTGCCGATGCTTGTTACGCTGTCGGGAATGGTTATACTTGTAAGTCCGGTGCAATCGTAGAACGCAAACTCGTCAATACTTTCACCGCTTGTAATAACCACTGTTTTTAATGTGTACCTGTGTAAGTGAGCGCAAGCAATGGCAGGTATTGTCGCCGTTTCAATGGGGCAACCTCTGAACGCATCATTGCCGATACTTGTTACGCTGTCGGGAATGGTTATGCTTGTAAGTCCGGTGCAATTGCTGAACGCATAATTGCCAATACTTGTTACGCTGTTGCCTATGGTTATGCTTGTAAGTCCGGTGCAATCGTAGAACGCAAACTCGTCAATACTTGTTACGCTGTCGGGAATAGTTATGCTCGTAAGTCCGGAGCAATCGTAGAACGCAAACTCGTCAATACTTGTTACGCTGTTGCCTATGGTTACGCTTGTAAGTCCGGTGCAATTGCGGAACGCATAACTGCCGATTTTAGTTACGCTGTCGGGAATAGTTATGCTCGTAAGTCCGGTGCAATTGCTGAACGCAGACTGACCGATACTCGTTATGCTGTCGGGAATAGTTACGCTTGTAAGACTACTACAACCGTAGAACGCACCATCGCTGATACTCGTTACGCTGTCGGGGATAGTTATACTTGTAAGACTACTACAACCGCTGAACGCATCATAGCCAATGCTTGTTACGCTGTCGGGGATAGTTACGCTCGTAAGTCCGGTGCAATTGCTGAACGCATAACTGCCGATACTTGTTACGCTGTTGCCTATGGTTATGCTCGTAAGTTCGGTGCAATTGCTGAACGCAGCATTGCCGATACTTGTTACGCTGTTGCCTATGGTTACGCTCATAAGTCCGGTGCAATCGCTGAACGCAGCATTGTCAATACTTGTTACGCTGTCTGGAATAGTTATGCTCGTAAGTCCGGTGCAATCGCTGAACGCAGCATTGCCGATACTTGTTACACTGTCGGGAATGGTTATACTTGTAAGTCCGGTGCAATTGCTGAACGTAGCATTGCCGATACTTGTTACGCTGTTGCCTATGGTTACGCTCGTAAGTCCGGTGCAATTGCTGAACGCATAATCGTCGATACTTGTTACGCTGTCGGGGATAGTTATGCTTGTAAGTCCGGTGCAATTGCTGAACGCAGAATTGCCGATACTCGTTACAGGTTTACCGTAATATTCAGATGCAATAACAATATCCGTTTCGGTTGCCGTACCGATACCCCTTACGTAAGAACTTTCACCGTCGCTATTTAAGTTATATTCAAGTCCTTCGGTAGGTTTTTTCTTGCCGCAAACGCAATCGCCGTTTGTAAAGTCGTGTAAGGCATACCCGTCTTTTTCGGAATTATCCGTTACGGGGCAGCCGCTTTGCGTGCAGTTGTGCCAATGGTAGTTGTCGTTACTTTCCCAACCTTGCGACCAAACGTGAGAATGTCTTTTATCGCAGGCGGTAAGCCCTACGGAGCCGGCTATAACGCAGCCCAAAAACAAAAGAACTGTTATTATTTTCTTTTTCATAAAAACTCCTTTTTACGTCGGTTTCCGTTTTAGTAAACGTGTACTTTTACTAAAATCAAATACTTGCTTTATTTAGGGCGTTTATGATATAATAATTGTGCAAATTTTTAATATTTTCGGCTATTTTAACGTTGTAGTAAAAGTACACTTTTTTTAAAATTTTTTGTTTTCGGGGTAAGTTTCGTTAATCAAACGCCCCGATTTTTGCTATCCTTTAAAATAATTTTACTTTTTTTTAAGGGGGGTACCGCTTATGGTTACATACGGTTACGCAAGGGTTTCGGCAAAAGACCAGAATTTACAACGGCAGATTGCCTCGTTTATCGAGTTTGGCATAGAAAAATGCCGCATATTCTCGGATAAGAAAAGCGGCAAAGATTTTGAACGCAAAGAATATAAAAAGCTTGTCAAAAAGCTGAAAAGCGGCGATTTGCTCGTTATAAAGTCCATTGACAGGTTGGGGCGCAACTACGACCAAATCATAGCCGAATGGGCGCACATTACAAGCGACTTGGGGGCAGATATTTTAGTTTTGGATATGCCTTTGCTCGATACCCGCACAAAAACGGAAACGCTTGTGGGCAAATTTATATCGGATATCGTTTTGCAGGTTCTTTCGTTTGTGGCGCAAAACGAGCGCGAGAATATAAAGCAACGGCAGGCGGACGGTATACGCATTGCGCGGCAAAACGGCGTTAAGTTCGGCAGACCGCGCAAAAAGTACACCGATGAATTTATTTCCATTGCAACCGACTACATACAAAAGCGTATTCCTTTAAAAACGGCTTTAAATTTATCGGGAGCAAAGCAGGATAATTTTTTTTATCACATAAGAAAAATAAAGAGCGGAAAAATTTAAAATTCGCTTTCTCTATCAAAATGCGGGGCGTACACAAGTACGCCCCGCATTTTGGCGGAGTAATAATGTTAGAGTTTGAACACTTTTTACGGTGTTCAAACTCTATCGCTCTTGGCGGAGAGAGAGGGATTCGAACCCCCGGATAGTTGCCCATCAACGGTTTTCAAGTCCCCATACTTGATTTATCCCTACCGCTCATTGCCTATCGTTATTGATACTTATTTGCCAAAATTCGGGCTGATAACCCCTAAAATACAGGGTTTTCAACCTTTTTTAATGTCTTATAATGATTTTTATTGATTGTTGGCAATCGTTAGAAAAAACGCATTTAAGATAAGATTTTGTAGAACTTTTGTAGATGTTAAATAATATGCTTTTGTCTTAAATGGTTATAAATATTATTTACGGCTTCTATATAACAGATGAACGAAGGATGATTGTAGTCGTTCTTTTGTAAGTATGTATTTTTAAGTTCTAAATACTCATCCCTTACAAGTTGCCATCTGCCTGCGCTTTTTATATCATAGGCTTTTGCTTTAATGTTTTTAGAATTAGGTGCTTCGTTCCAAAAATATCTATCATTTGAAGTGTAACCCGTCTTTTCGTGGATAAGTCTAAACCATGTGCCTTTATCGTTTTGAGCAACAATGCACAAATCAATCGAAAATTGTATTTTCGGTCTGTCTTTGAAATGGATAGGCTTTGTTGTTAACGAAGAAGTAGAATCATCGCAATCATAAAGGTTATATGCCTTTAAAACTTTATTGAATGTCTTTCGGACAGTCTCTTTAATCGATTGACAGTTGTTTATGTCGGTGCATTTTTGAACGTATAGGTTATAGTCAAAATCTATCGGCTCATTTCCATTTTGGGAAACCATATTCCTTGCACCGCTACCGACAAGAAAGAACTGTGAGCTGATATTTTTATCAAGCAATTCTTGTATCAAGTCCGTTAGCAGCTCGGAACAATAAGTTTGTGCTCTTTTCAAATACGCTTTATCTTCGATATAGTGATACATAATTTCTCCTTCGCCCATGCCACCCATTTAGAATTCTTGTCTAAATCGTTGTATTTTACAAAATATAAAACAAAAAGTCAAGAAAAAAGAATTAATTCAAAAATAAATTCCTTTAAATTTGTAAATTCAACTTAGTCCAAGTTGTATCATTTTACTTTTTGTATATTTTATGGTATTATATAAAAGACAAATGATAAGGTGCATCGCAAGATGAATAAGGAGATTATTATGAGCCGCGAAACAAGGCAATGGCATCCAGACTTTATAACCTATATGGATGAGATTATTAGTCATCCCAACTATAAGGGGTTGCCAATAGATAAAAAATCCGACGGAACATATAAATGGATTGCGCCCGCACAATCAGAAATCGGAAAAGCGAGAATCAAATGGTGTGAAAATAAGGCGAAAGAACTCGGTTTAAAAATTCAACCGGGCGTCTATGCTGACGTAATGTTAGCAATTCATCCAACTAAGTATAAAGTATGCCAAACTTGTGGGCGTAAAATGTCCCTATATTATCATTATCCTAATACTAACTTCCTTAAAAAGCTCAACAGTAAGTTCTCTGGGAATTATACCGAGTGTGATCATATTAGTAATATTTGGGACGATATAATTGCTCGTGGATATAATTCAGAAGAAATTGCTCAATTTCTCATTTTATCGGGAAAGCTGACTTTGGATTCCAAGACTTCCACAAAAGAAGAAATTATTAGTGCGTTGGAATTCGCTTGCAGAAAAGGCAATCTCAAATGCTTAGGTCCGGGTGCAATGTCTAATTTCCCTGACCGTTTTGATGGATTTCATACATATAATAGGTGTTGTAGGTCGAATCAAGATAAGGGCAGATCAAAGGAAAACTTAAAATCTTACACAAAAGACCGTAGAGCATATGAATATTGGAGCGACGGCAATATACATGCAGCCAACTTATTTATGGGTAGTTCGTTCTTTAATGGAACATCGGCGGATCATATAGGCCCGATTTCATTAGGGTTTGTACACGATCCTAGATACATACAGCCCATGTCGGGGAGTGAAAATTCAACCAAGAGAGATAGATTACAATTAGTCGATATTAGGAAGATACTTGATACTGAAAATCGGACAAGTATTTATCCAATGTCTTGGTACTCTATTTTAATATGGGAACATATTAAAACGCAGTATGGTTCTAATACAGACAAAATCTCAACAGTGTACAGAGATGCCTTAAAACAAAACATGGCTAATTTTATGTATGTTTTATGGTATATTCTCGAAAACACCGATAACAAGGGCAAAGCGGTACTAATCTCTGCCTTCCTTGAACCAAAATATCAATACTTTCAATATCATTACGAATTTAACTCATTAGGTGAAATCATAAAAACTTATCCAAGACATATTACGGAAAGAAGTTCAAATGAATTTGAACGTTATAAACGAATAGCAATCGAAGCCGTTTACGATTTTAACGATAAAACCAATAGACATGTATCTCCTAATTTGTCAGCTGATGAGAAGCGATTGCTTGAAGATATATGTATTACTATAAAATGCGAAACAGATACAAGTCCAATCGAACACAAGATAAGAGAATTGATGAACTTTATTCAGCATCGATCCATAGCGAGTTTATAATATTTCCTATTATTAATTATAAAAAAAGAGCAAGAAAGCGTCTCGTTTTTCTTGTCTCTTTTTTTGTTTGTGCTATAATAATCATACTTGATACATTGGAGGCTGCCCTATGACTATTCACGATATGGAATTTGATTTAAAAGATGATTCCCTTCTAAGCATGATTCAAACAGAGGGAAATAAATATGAGCATTCCATTGAATCTTTGCGTAGGAAGCAAACAGGTAGCTATTATACTGATATCACTTTAACAAAAATCATGGTCAAAGAGCTAATATATAGCCTTGATGAAACCACAAAGAAAACGCTTTATAGAAAGAAGTTTTTTGAACCTTGTGTAGGCACAGGAAATTTTGTATTTGCCTATCTGGATATTTGTAAAGAGTTGTCTTTTTCAAGAGAGCAATATCGAGAATTGTTAAATAATATTTATGCATGCGATATAAATCAAGATGCTCTCCAACTCTATTGTAAAAATTTAGCACTTATCGCAAAACAATGGTTTGATATTGATTTGAATGAAAACTATTTCAATTCTCATATTGGCGGCGGATTGCTATATAATGTTGACACTAATACGCCACAGTATATTTCGATTAATACAGTTTTTCCAGAAGAAGTCATAGCAAATGGATTTGATATAATCGCAACCAATCCACCGTATAAAAATCTTAAAGTTGAGCGTGGACACTATAATAAGCACGATGAATATAGTTTAGACAAAAAGAAATACGACCTTATTGCACAATCTGCAACAAAGAATTTTAAATTTTCAAATACAGGCATCATAAACTTATACAAATTATTTGTTGAGGAGATTCTAACTGAATATCTCGCATCTAACGGGGTATGTTCTTTATTACTTCCGTCTTCTATTCTTTCTGATAAAACTTGTGGAAAATTAAGAACTTATATACTTAAATCTTGCGGATTAAAGTCAATAAGATTAATCCCCGAAAGCAGTACTTATATTGATGCCTCGCAAGCACTTTGCAGTTTGTTGATTCATAAAGAAAAAGAAACTACCGAGATATATGTGGATGGCTCTTTCAACGGAAGAACAATAAAAGGTGCAATAATTGATATAAATGACATTGTTGATACCGATACGGATAATGCCATTCTTGTGTTAACTGAAAATGAATATTCGATTCGTAATCGAATGAAACAATTTCCTAAAATAAAAGAGATTGCTTATATAAAAAATAAGCGAGGAGAGCTTGACTTAACTTTAAATAAAACTTACATATCCAAAAAGATTACGAAGTTCCAATTATTAAGGGGACGAAATATTGGATATTACAAAATCATAGATCTTCCTGAAAAAGAATTTGTGTCTGATTCGTTTGTTTCTTCAACTGCAAAAAATAAACATATTAAGAACACGCGACTTGTTTGTCAGCAAATTGCAAATATGTCTAAAAAGCGTAGAGTTTCTTTTGCTTTAATACCACCGAATACCGTATTGGGCAATAGTTGCAATTACATCTCCATTGAAGAAAATCCTGATAACATTGATGAATATTTTTTATTAGGTGTTCTTAATTCATCCTTAATAGATTGGTTTTTCAATCTTACAAGTAGCAACAACCACATAAATAACTATGAAATAGATAATTTTCCCATTCCAATTCATTGTGATGAAAGAACAGCTATTTCTCAGTCGGTGAAAAAATATTTGGATACATTTGATGAATCGATTCTAAATAGAATTGATTTCTTGGTGTACAAAGCCTATCAAATTGATAATCCCCCTCATGAAACCAGCAGTGATGACTCTATCTATACCGATAGAAATGCATACTGTCAAGGTTTATTTAATGCTATAAAAAATATAATTCCCAATATTACTTATGACGAATGCAAATCAATCTTAGAAAATAGAGCATCAATAAAAGATATATGCTTTCAAAAAAAATTGGAGCTTAACCAATTTGATTTCTCCGTACTGAATGAAATTGAAAAGAAATTTAAAAAACTAAGTCAAGATATGCTTTTGAACCACACAACATTTAAGTTGAGCGATTTAGATATAGAAATGATTTCATCTGTTCCGCAAGGTGGTAATTGGAAGAATATTCCTGCATCAACTATTAAGAAATCAAAAAGACTTATTAGAATTACTGAAACTGGTGGGCGCACTACATTATATGGGCGTATTGAATACGGCAAACCTGCATATACAATTACAACTTATTTTAATAGACCCGGCAATGGAACTTATGTGCATCCTATTCATAACAGAGTAATCAGTGTGCGTGAAGCTGCGAGATTTCAAACATTTCCCGATGATTATTATTTTTGTGGGAATAAAACAGATATGCTTAACCAAGTTGGGAATGCCGTTCCCGTTCTTCTTGCTTACAGTATAGGGAAAGCAATAAAAGAAAAGCTTGGATGTAATACATCTGTTGACTTGTTTTCAGGCGCAGGTGGAATGACATATGGATTTAAATTGGCGGGAATTCATGCTGCCGTAGCGACTGATATTTCACAGAAAGCCTGTCAAACATTGAAAGTAAATTCGCCTGAAATACCTGTAATTTGTGGCGACATTACCGATGATAACATCAAATCGACAATCATATCGTACGGAAAAACTTGCGAAGCGGATATAATATGTGGTGGCCCGCCTTGTCAGGGTTTTTCATTGGCTGGATTCAGAGATAAAAATGATCCAAGAAATCAACTATTTAGGCACTTTGTTGATGTTGTTTCTGTTGTTAAACCCAAAGTTATTGTGTTTGAAAATGTTGAAGGATTATTAAGTTTTGAAAACGGTGCTACATATCGCAATATAATCGAACTATTTTCAGAACTTGGATATTATACCGAGGGGCGTAAGTTATCGGCAAATGAATACGGCGTTCCCCAAAAAAGAAGGCGTGTTATTATACTTTGTGTGCGAAAAGATTTGGGCGTAAAACCGCACGATATTTATCCTTTGACAACGACACCCTGTGAAGAACAGCAGATTACAGCTTATGAAACTATATATGATTTAGAAAATATTGCTTGTAGTGAAAATGCAATTTATGAAACAACGTATTCTTCTAATCTAATTAAATATTTCAGAGGAGAAATAGATGCTGAACAATATGAACAACTTATATGCAAGAAAAAACCTAACGGAAATAATATGATTCAATCGAAAATGAAGCAAGCTTCTATTTTCGACATTCTTTACGAATAAGGTTTTTATTGAAGTGGTTAAAAAGACGAGCAAAATCATTGCTCGTCTTTTTTATTCAAATATTTTATCAATAGACCGTCAAGTACCCCCTTATTTTTCTCTAATAAGTGAGGGGTATTTTTGTGTGCAAAAAATTATAGAAGAATTTTTTAAAAAAGTGGGCAAGGAACAGGCTGATTTTCTCTAATAAGTGTAGGGACAAATTTTTTTGAAATTTTTTCGCAAAAACACCCCAACAAATGCCCCAAATTTCTCTAATAAGTGAAGGCATCTTTCTGCGCTTCCATCACTGACATGAAAAATAAATCAAAAAATTTTTCTTAAAGGTGGGTGCAGATATAGCGAATTTTCTCTAATAAGTGAAGGGTTAAAAATTTTTCGGTAAATCTAATGGCATACCCCGAAAAACAGCAGGTAAATGTCCATTTATAGTGAAGGAATTTTGCGAAAAACAATGTTACGGAGGTAAGGACTCAAATGTAGGAAAAAGGCTAAAAATACCCCAAAAGGTGAGCAGGTTAAGGTGTAGGCGCATTTTGCCGTCAAAGACGGTTTTCGCCCACACCAAAAACTACGGAAGCGGGATACCCGCCTTCGTTCTGAAAGAACAAAATTAGGAGGAAAATAATTGGAACTATTCAAGGATTATCCCGATGTTGTGAGCGTGGAACAGCTGTCGGAAATGTTACACATCGGGCAAGTGCTTGCTTATCGGCTCGTACGGAACGGCGATATAAAATCTCGTAAAGTTGGGCGCAAGTATATCATCACAAAGCAGAATGTGATTGACTTCATTAACAAGGAGGCGGCTTAATGACAGGAAGATTGACAGTTAAGAACGGAAAATACTACGTTGTTATTTCGTACAAAGACGAACACGGAAAGAACAAACAAAAATGGGCGGCTACAGGGTTGGACGCAAAAAACAACAAGCGCGCTGCCGAAGAAGTTATGCGTGAAATCATTGCGAACTTTAACAACGAAGAATCCCCGATGGCGCAGACAAAAAAGATTGCAAAAGATAAATTGCTTTTCGGAGATTATTTGACACATTGGATTGAGATTGCTAAACCCAATTTGCAGGTTAGCACTTACTCCGCCTACAAAAATAAAATCAAACACATTGCGCCGTACTTCAATGAAAGAGGTATTACCTTGCAGAACATAAAGCCGACGGATATTCAGACTTATTATGCTTGGCTAATGCAAAACGGAAAAACAATTCAAGCCTGTACGCACGCACACGTTATAATCCGCAGAGCATTAGAGATTGCATATAGAACTGACTTGATCCCCGTAAACCCTGCGGCGAAAGTAGAGAAACCTAAAAGCCCGAAATACGAAGCGAAGTATTACGACTTGAAACAATTAAGAGAGTTGTTTGAGTGTTTGAAAGGCGACAAGTACGAACTCATGTATAAGATGACTGCTTTCTACGGTTTGCGTAGAAGTGAGCTGTGCGGTATGAAATGGAATTCTATCGACTTTGATAAAAATACGTTAACTCTCAATTCTTCGGTTGTACAAACGAGCGTAAACGGCAAACTACTACTCATTCAAAAGGACGTAATGAAGAACGCATCAAGCAAACGCACAATGCCACTCATTCCCGAAATAAAAGAAGCCCTGCTGAAACTCAAAGAACAGCAAGACAAAAATAGAGTATATTTCAAGAACGGATACAACCAACAGTATTTGGAATATGTGTGGGTGGACGATATAGGCAAGCTTGTAAATCCGAATACGGTTACTTGTCATTTTAAATCTTTTCTCGCTCAGCACGGTTTACCAAAAATTCGTTTTCACGAACTTCGACACAGTTGCGCAAGTTTACTTATTGCCTGCGGTGTAAGTATGAAAGAAATTCAAGAATGGTTAGGTCATTCCGCTATAAGCACAACAGCAGACATTTACAGCCATTTAAATTATTCGTCTAAACTGAACGTGGCTAATACACTCACAAGCGTTTTCGGAGGCGAAACTATGATTTCGGGACAACGAGATTCTGCCGAAGCACAAGCCTTGCTAACGGCTCTCTTTCGCGGATCGGAACACGAGCAAGCCGAAGGCTTAATAACGCCCGCAGAAGCCGTTACAGACGAGATTACGCCTATTATTGAAGAAGAACACAAATTAACTGTTAAAACGGATTTCAGAGAAGTTTTAGACGATTACGACAAATCTCTTGCAGAGTACAGGAAAGCAAAAGTCGATATGGAACGGCTCGGTTTTACCGACTATGACGAGTATCTCGATTATCTCGAATTTACACAGAGAAAAGCCGCAAGGAAAAGCGATTTGGAAATGTAGCACCCTTGCGATGATTGATTTAATGTTGTATTTATGATATAATTTGAATAAAGAATTTTATTGCCCTATGATTAAACCTAAGGAGTAAAATGGCTGAATTGAATTTCTATGATTTCATCTCTTTCCCCAATAGAGTGGAACGAGATAAAATACGTCAAGAGTTTTTTGATTTTGGTACGCTGCGCTTGTGTGCTGACGATATAATTCCACAAGAAAACGCCGTATTATCATTGAGCACATTTTCTGTAAGAGAAAGAATAGAACAAAAAATCAATCACTTCAATAATAATATGAGTTATCTTGATTTAGCCGGATTGCAATTTGCTCATTATTACCACTTGTTTATCGCAGAAACGGATAAAGACAGAAAAGAGTATTGTGATGCTTTATTCAAACAATCCTATCGGAATATGTGTTGTGAGATTGCCGTTTTTGAAGAAAAAGTTAAAGACTTTTTGCGACTCGTTTATCATCTTAATAACAAAGAATTTTTACACGATGATAAGTTAATGAAAGAATTAAAACGAGAATTTGCAAAAACCGACTACGGCAAAGTGTTTAGTGGTGCTGTTAAAATATATCACTCAAATAGTAATATTGAAAAAGCAATAAAAGATAGAAATGATGAAATTCATAACGAAACAACTTTACTAACGCATCTTGATACGCATAGTGATACTAACAATAAAATGTATTACGGTAGAGTTAAAAGCTGTCTAATAGCAATGCTTGAATTGAGAAATGCGTTCCAGAAATTTTTAAGCAAGCGTTATCCTGATATCAAGCACGCTTCTTGTGCGTTTTAATAAAAGTAATATGAAAAACATTATTATTAATTCTTATGATGAACTAATTGAAAAAATTGAAGAAATTTCCTCTAAACCAATTCCACTTATTTCCGCTAATCAGCGGAGAGACTATTTTTATAGAGGGCATGCTAACAAAAATTGGAAGCTACTGCCTACTTTGTTAAGAAATAAAAATGTGCAAGAAGATAAAGAACTATTAGAAATGTTGGATGTCAATGAGAGTGATAAACGTTTAATATCCTTAGCAGTAGCGCAACACTATGGTAGAAAAACGAGATGTCTTGATTTTACAAGTGATTATAAAGTAGCGCTGTATTTTGCGTGCAATCCGAATGACACAGATTATGATAAAGATGGGGCGATTATTGTTATTGAAAAAGATTATCACCTTCCTAATTGGTTTACGAATTATTTAGTTTATCATGTGGCAACGGATAAGAGAAGTGATGTATTTGCTTGGGATTATGCGCGGTACATATCACAACAAGAAGAAATAATCCGTGAGTTTAATAGAACTCACAGAAGTACAGAAATTGGCGATATAGAAAGTGAAATTCAAACTTATCTCAGTAAGGGATTTATGGTTGATTTTAGAAATAATGATTGTGGTTTTGAAAGAATACAGAAACAATCGGCAGCATTGTATTACTTCGGATCAAAATTTTATGCGCTTAATGAAAGTAAAAAGTATTATTTAGATCCTAACGACCTTTCCAAATATTGGAGTTCGCAAAACATGTATTACATTGAACTTCACAATCTTTCAGATCCAAACCTTGAAAATAATCTGTTTTATTCAAAGATAATCATTCCACAAAGATTAAAAAAAGAAATATACACGAAAACGAGAATTAAAGCGTCCGATTTGGGGTTATAAATTAAAACGATGGGAATCACAAAAGAACAATTTGAATATTTAAGCAATCAATATAAAAACTGCATACAGGATATGCTAAGTCAAAATATGCCTTTTTTCAAATTCCGTCAACAGCCGGTATGGGGATTTATGTTTGACGAACGTATTGCGGTTTTAGGAGTAACAAATAAAGAATCCAATACGGTGTGTTTTAATATAGCCGCAATAGATTTCGCTTTTAGAACTAATCAACCGCTTGTGATAGAACAATTTGCGCTACATGAGTTTAGGCATTTATATCAGTTTGGAGAGATAGGCAGCTATAATAATGGCAATTACGACGGTGCAGAGAACATCAACAAAGTAAAACGTTGGGCGTATGAACACGAGCATTATATCGGCCCGGAAAATAGTACGGTCAACCAATATTACGATCAAGATTTGGAGTTTGACGCATTTACATTTTCGTATGCGGCAATGCGATTCAAATATAATATCTTGCCAGAGTATATAGAAATGCCTAAATACTATATAGGAAAGTATGAAGCGATAGCCCAAGAATGGGATAAAAAATTTTCTGAAATATTCAAATGACTATTACTGAGAATTAATACAAAAGAAAAAGTACGAACTCACTTTGGCGTGGGTTCGTATTATTCACTAATGGCGGAGAGAGAGGGATTCGAACCCCCGGATAGTTGCCCATCAACGGTTTTCAAGACCGCCGCATTCGACCGCTCTGCCATCTCTCCGTATGTAATTATTTGTAAAATAGTTTTGCCGTTGCAAACAGCCGTTTTGAGCGGTTGAATAAGCATATCGGCAAATAAAACTCTTTTTGTAACGCATTTAATTTTAGCAAACGGCAGGGTGGTTGTCAATTGTTTTAATTGCGGGCGGCGGTAAATTTTATTTTTTGTAACGCGAAGCAAAAACTTGTCATAAAATATATGACAATGTAAATTTTGTATTGACAAAAAAGCAATTAGAATATATACTTAAATTAAGTTAAATTTGGCGGAAGTTTTGCCGCCGTAAACCTTGTCAGGGGCGCCCTTGATTTGCGTATTTTACGCAAATCAAAACCGTTTACCTGCCTTAATGCGTTAAAAAATAAAAAAGGAGATTTTTTATGGGAAAATCAAAAAAGAAGATTGACGTGTTCAGCATAGTAATTTTTTCCGTGCTGGCTCTGTCAATTGTAATGGCGGTAGTAGGTATATGCATTGCCTGGACGGCTACGACTGTTAAGGTGGCGGATTTGCTTGGCGGCGCGTCAAAAACCACAACGTCAAAACTTTCCGAAATTGCGGAAGCAAATTCCAAGTTGGTAGATGCGGGTTCAGACCCTATGGAAGGCTACGGCGTAATGTCCGCGTTCGCTTACATAACTCTTGCGCTTTCGGTAGTTACTACGCTGGTATTTGTAATTTCCAAGTTTGCAAAAGTTAAAGTTTTAAAGTGGGTTTTAATAGCCGTTGCGGCTTTAACCGTTGTAAGCGCGATAGTAGCAATTGCAACGACTTACAGTTTCTGCGGAAAGTATGCGGCGGACTTTATCGTTGGGGACGCGAAAACCGTTCCTGCGGCGGGCGCGTGGCTGCTTGCAGTTTTCGGCATAGTGGGCGGCGCGGCAGGCGTTGCAGGCGCGTTGAAAAAATAATATAATAACTTATTTTAAAGGGCTGTCGTTTCGGCAGTCCTTTTTTTATTGAAAAAAATTTTGTGCAAACGCTTGACAAAAAATAAAATATATATTATCATATGAACAATAATTCATAACTTATAAAAACGCGCATATAATATATATTGGGCGGGAGGATAAAATGGAAGATACTTTAAAGGAAAAACACGAGCACGAGGAGAGGGTGCGGCTTGCGCTTGACAATATGCCGAGCGAAGAGGACGTTGACGAGCTTGCCGCGCGTTTCAAAGCAATCAGCGAGCCTTCGCGCCTGAAAATTTTGTTTGCGCTGTCCTGCGGGGAATTGTGCGTAGAACATCTTACGCAGGCGGTGGGCGGCAATCAGAGCGCTGTGTCGCATCAGCTTAAAACGCTTAAAGACCACCGCATAATTAAATGCCGCCGCGCAGGCAAGCAAGTGATATATTCAATCGCCGACGGGCACGTGCTTACAATGATTTCCGTGGCAAAGGAGCATTTGAACTGCAATGACTAAGAAGTATAAAATAGAGGGGCTCGACTGCGCCAACTGCGCAAGGGAGCTTGAAGAGGAATTAAACAAAATAGAGGGCGTAAGCTCGGCTACCGTCGACTTTATCGGCGGAAAGGTAATTTTAGACTGCGACAACGGCGCAACCGAGCGCGCGCTTTACTGCTGTAATCATTTCGAGGACGCTAAAATCGTTGGCGAAGTCGGCGGGGAAGTTGTCAAAACGGAAGAGGCAGGCGGCAAAAAGATTAAAATTGCCAACCTGTGTTGCGCCAACTGCGCGAGGGAACTCGAAGAGGAATTGAACAAGCTGGATGGCGTTTCCGCAACCGTGGACTTTATGAATATGACGGTTATTTTAAAGGCGGATTCCACGGCGGCGTACGAAAAGGCGGTTTACTGCATAACCCATTTCGAAGACGTAAAGATAGTAGACGGCGCGGAAAAGAAAAAGAGCGTATTTAAAGAAAATTTAGCCGATATTATAGCCGTAATAATTTCCGCGGTATTCTTTATTCCCGCGGTCGTTCTCGACTTTATGCATTTAGGCGGCGCGGTCGTATACGTTACTTACGCTCTGTACGGCGTGGCGTTTTTAGCCGCGGGCTACACGGTGCTGTGGAATACCGCCCGCAACATTATAAAGGGCAAAGTTTTCGACGAGAATTTTTTAATGACGCTCGCGGCGGTGGGCGCAATAGTCTTAGGCGTAACCACGGGGGACGGACTTTTCGAGGGCGTTGCGGTAATGCTTTTGTACCGCGTGGGCGAGCTGTTGCAGTCGGTTGCGGTTGGCTCTTCGCGCAGGTCGATAACCCGCCTTATGGACTTGAAGAGCGATACCGCTACGCTTATCCGCGGGGAAGAGAGAGTGGTTGTTTCTCCCGAAAGTCTTGTCGTAGGGGATAAAATTTTAATCAGGGCGGGCGAAAAAGTGCCCGTTGACTGCCGCATATGCGAGGGGGAAACTTCTCTCGATATGAAAAGCCTCAACGGCGAAGCCATTCCGCGCGAAGTTAAGACGGGCGACGAATTGCTTTCGGGCGCAATAAATATTACGGGCGCAATAGAATGCGAAGTGCTGAGGGAATACAAAAATTCGGCGGTGGCTAAAATTTTGGAGTTGGTGGAAAACTCAACGGCAAAGAAAGCCAAGCCCGAAAAGTTTATAACTAAGTTTGCAAAATACTACACCCCGATAGTCGTTATAGCCGCGTTGCTTGTGGCGGGGCTTGTGCCCACAATAATCTGCGCGGTAAACGGCGCGTTTGTATGGCCGACGTACGGCGATTGGATATACAAAGCACTTTCGTTTTTGGTAATTTCCTGCCCCTGCGCGCTTGTAATATCCGTGCCGCTATCCTATTTCGGCGGCATAGGAAGGTGCGCAAAGTTCGGCATATTGGTAAAGGGTTCTACCTGTATAGACCAACTCGCCAAGGCATATGTGGCGGCGTTTGACAAGACGGGCACGCTCACCGAGGGGGTGTTCGCCGTTAAGTCCTCTTCTTCCAAACAGGCGTTGGTGCTTGCCGCCTGTGCGGAAAAATATTCTTCGCACCCCATAGCTGCGGCGTTTAAAGACGTGGAAACGCCGTATACGGCAAAGGACGCGAAAGAGGTTGCGGGCAGGGGAGTTGTATGCGTGGCGGACGGTAAAACTCTGCTGTGCGGCAACGCTAAACTTCTTGAAGAAAGCGGAGTGAAATTTACTCCCGCGGAGAGTGTGTCCACGCTCGTATATGTGGCGTTGGACGGCGAATATATCGGGGTTATCGAAATAGACGACCGCGTTAAAGACGGCGCTAAACAGGCGCTCGAAGAGTTGAAAAAGTCGGGCATAGGCGGCGTTTATATGCTTACGGGCGACAATAAGCCGCGCGCGGAAGCCGTTGCCGAAGAGCTGGGGCTTGACGGCGTATACGCCCAGCTTCTTCCCGACGAAAAGTTGGAAACGGCAAAGGCTTTAAAGGAGAAAGGCGGGCTGATATACGCCGGCGACGGCATAAACGACGCGCCCGTTATGACGGTTGCCGACTGCGCGGTGTCTATGGGTCAGGTAGGGTCGGACGCGGCAATCGAGGCGAGCGACGTGGTGCTTGTTTCCGACAATCTTTCGCTGTTGCCCAAGGCGCGCCGCGTTGCCAAGGGCACGCGCAGGATAGTTATCCAAAACATAGTCGGGTCGCTGATAGTAAAGTTTGCCATAATGGCATTAAGCATTGCAATACCGTCATTCCCGTTGATTGTATCAATTTTCGCCGACGTCGGCGTTATGCTTATAGCCGTTTGCAACGCGCTGAGAACGGCGTTGATTAAATAAAAAAGGAAGCGCGGATATGGCGCGCTTTCCATAGGTAATTAAATATTTATAGTAAATTAGCAACCCGCGCTTGAACGGAAAGTTCAGGCGCGGGTTTATATGTTTAATTTTTGGTGCGGACATTTTTTCAATAAATCATTTTATTTCGCCAAACCTGATATAGTCTACAAGTTTGGTCATTGCAAACGAGAAAACGTACGCGCCAATCACCGTAAAGAAAGAAAATCCTGCGGTAAGCGGGTCGCACTTTAAAATTATTTGCAAGAAGTTGCCGCCGATACGGAAAATATATTGGTTAAACCATATCAACGCCCACGGCGGCACGACCAAAAGCACCAGCGAGAACGTGAGGGGAATTCCAACGGCGTTTACTGCGGGTATAAACGACAGTATGTTGCACAGCGCAATGAACGACATTCCTATAAAGAAAACTCCCAAAAACGGCGGGATTTCTTTAAGCCATAAGTAGTGTGTTACGGTGAGCATAATTCCCGCGGTGAGTACCAGCGTCATCATAAACAGAGCGGGTATTTCTTTAACTAATTTTTTGCATAGTTCGCTCTTGTCCGTTACGTTTATACGTATTGCTGTCAGCTGTTCCCGCAATGCCTTTTTAAGCGGAACGTATTCCTCTTCGGGCAATAGCACAGGAAATTCTTTAAATTCGCCGTCCGCTTTCAGTTTAAGCGACAGCCCGTCGCCGTTTTTGTAAACGCGGGCTTGTATAACTTCCCTGCGGTAGGTTTGCTCTTTGCCGTAAATGGATAAAACAACATAGTCTGGCGTTATATCTATTCTGTTTTCAATTGTCTTGCGCCTGTCGGCTCTTTCGAGTTCGCGTTTCATCTCCTCAACCCGCATACGTTGCAGTGCGCCTTTGCCGTGGACAAGGTTGTGTTTATATCCCCAGCGCAGTAATTTGCCCCAGCCTTTGAAAACCGAAATCAGCAGTATTGCGACGCACGCGGCAATCAGGACAAAGGACGGTAAAAGTTTTAAAAGAGCTTTTCCCGCGTTTTCGGCGGTGCACAGCTGATAAATAAGCGCCGTAAAAAACCATATGCTAAGAAGCGCCGCCAAAGCAAGTAGGAACACGCGCTGAACGGCGAAAATCCGTCGGAATTTTTGCTCCGAGGGCAGGTCGACCCAGGTACGCGCGTCGCTGTACGAATAGAGAAGTTTGCCGAGGTCGGCGTGGCTTTCGGAAAAGGTATTGCTTTTGCTGAGTTTTTCATACTCGCCGTAAATTTTTGCGGTATAGTTTTTTTCGTATTCTTCTTTCCGCTTATGCTCGCGCCTTTTTTTGGCTCTATTGTAATTGCGTTGCTGCTTGTTAATTTTTTTCTTCATTTTATTGTATTATATCATAGCTTTAAGCCGTTTGCAACAGCCGCCAAAACGTTTGCCGCCGTTGACAGCACCGCCGCGCTATGGTAAAATATTTCTATGAAATACGTTTTATCTCTCGACCAGGGCACCACGAGCACGCGCGCAATAATATTTAACGGGCGCGGGCAAATCGTCGGCAGCGCGCAACAGGAATTCAGGCAGATTTATCCGCGCGCGGGCTGGGTTGAACACGACCCGACGGATATAGTCGGCTCGGCAGTCGGGGTCATTGCCGAAGCGCTTGTTCGCGCAAACATAGTAATAGGCGACCTTGCGGCAATAGGCATAACCAATCAGCGCGAAACCACCGTTGTGTGGGACAGGGCGACGGGCGCACCCGTTTGTAACGCCATAGTGTGGCAGTGCAGGCGCACGGCGGAGTACGCGGAAAGATTGAAGGGGGAGGGGCTAGCTTCTTTTATTTACGATAGGACGGGGCTGGTGCCCGACGCGTATTTTTCCGCAACTAAAATAAAGTGGATACTCGATAACGTTGCGGGCGCAAGGGCGCAAGCGGAGCGCGGCGAACTGCTGTTCGGCACAATTGATACTTATCTTATGTGGAGGCTGTCGCGCGGTAAAATATTTGCAACGGACTATACTAACGCATCGCGCACTATGCTGTTCAATATACATACGTTAAAGTGGGATGAAGAGCTTTTAAAACTTTTCGATATTCCCGAAAGTATGCTCCCTCGGGTAAAGCCATCGCGCGGGGTGTTCGGCTATACCGATAAGAGCGTGCTTGGCGGCGAAGTGCCAATTTGCGGGGTGGCGGGCGACCAGCAGGCGGCGCTTTTCGGGCAGCTGTGCGTAAACGAGGGTGAAGTAAAAAACACTTACGGCACGGGTTGCTTTCTGCTTATGAATACGGGCGACAAGGCGGTTAAAAGCTTTAACGGACTTGTAACCACTCTCGGCGCGTCCGAAACGGAAAAACCGCCGTATGTATTGGAAGGCTCCGTATTTATAGGCGGCGCGGTAATTCAGTGGCTGCGCGACGAGCTTGGAATTATTTCCTCCGCCGAGGAAAGCGAGGCGCTTGCGCTTAAAGTTGCGGACACGGGCGGGGTGTACATAGTCCCCGCATTTACGGGGCTTGGCGCGCCCTATTGGGACAGCGGCGCGCGCGGCGTGCTTTGCGGAATAACGCGCGGAACAAACAGGGCGCACATCGTAAGGGCGGCTTTGGAGGCGATTGCCTATCAGTCCGCCGACCTCGTCTGCGCAATGGAGCGCGACGCGGGCGTAAAAATAAGCTGTTTGAAAGTGGACGGCGGCGCTTCTGCCAACAATTTTTTAATGCAGTTTCAGTCGGATATACTCGGCGTTAAAATCGCGCGCCCCAATGTTGTGGAAACTACGGCGCTTGGCGCGGCTTACCTTGCGGGGCTGGGTTGCGGAGTGTGGGTGTCGGTGCGGGAAATAGAGCGGTTAAACGTTGGCTGGCGTCAATTTTTACCCGCGCTTGCGGAAGATAAACGGCAAAGTATGTTAAACGGTTGGCGCGCGGCGGTGGAAAAAGCGAGGTTAAAATGACGTTAAAATTTGGAGCGGCAATATTAAAATAAAAGCGTTAAACCGCGCATATGCACGGGGCAATTGCAAAAAATATAGGTGAATTATGGTCGATTGTATTGTAATAGGCACGGGCGCGGCGGGCGTTTCCGCGGCGCTTACGCTAAAAGCTTTAAAGATAAATTTTATCTGGCTCGGCAATAAAGATTTATCGGTAAAAATCCGAAGCGCCGAAAAAATTAAAAATTACCCCGGTCTTTACGGCGTTTCGGGCGGCGATTTAAAGGACGCGTTTTTGAGCCAAATCAACGGCGAGGGGATAGAAATTACCGAGGATAAAGTAAACGGCGTATATCCTTCGGACGGCGGCTATACGGTGCTTGGCGGCAAATCGTCGTACGAGGCGAAAACGGTTATTTTAGCTACGGGAGTGGAGGCGTTAAAGCCCGTAAAGGGGGAGGCGGAGTTCCTCGGCAGGGGGGTAAGCTACTGCGCCGTTTGCGACGGTTTTTTGTACCGCGGCAAGGAAATCGCCGTAGTAATCGAGGGCGAAGAGGAATTTAGCGAAGTGCAATTGCTTGCGCAATATGCCCGCACCATTCATCTTTTCTGTATTAAAAAGCTTGATTTGCCCGCAATTGAAAACGTTATGTTCGAAGAGGGCAGGCTGACGGAAATTAAGGGGGATATGCGCGTTAAGAGCGTGGTTTGCGGCGGGAGGGAAATAGCCGTGGACGGCGTATTTGTCTTAAAGCAGGCTATCGCCGCCGACAATCTTGTGCACGGATTAAAGACGGTGGGCGGGCAGGTGGAAGTCGCACGAAACGGAGCAACAAATCTTGCGGGCGTGTTTGCCGCGGGCGACGTTACGGGCAGACCGTATCAGTACGCAAAAGCGGCGGGCGAGGGCAACGTGTGCGCGTATTCTGTAAACGCATATCTCAATTCGCTTAAAACTGCAAAGTGAACATATAGATTAAACATTTACAAAATTTTTAAGCGGAGGCGCAAAACTTGCGCCCCCGCTTGCCTACCGTGTGCGCACGGAAAAAATATTTTTACGCTTATTATGATTTAACTTACACAGAATAAATAAAATAAAGGCAAATAAAAATTATGGTTAAAAATGAGTTGACATAGAAAATCGTATTTGCTATAATCGTTTAGCATTGAGTTGTGCGTAACCTGTTCAAATTCGGGGCTTACCTGAAATGCAGACAACGCGGGTGTAGTTCAATGGTAGAACACTAGCCTTCCAAGCTGGTTGCGTGGGTCCGATTCCCATCACCCGCTCCAAAAAATAAAGGCTTTGGCGCCTCAACTTTATGTGTTATGCGCCCGTAGCTCAGCAGGATAGAGCAACGGCCTTCTAAGCCGTGTGTCGGGGGTTCGAGTCTCTCCGGGCGCACCAAAAAGTGCGGCGACAGGAAAGAGCGTTTCGCCCACCCCGTACAAGCGGGTTGCGCGTAGCGCCTGTAAAGTAATTCTTTCGGCGCACAAGATATATGGCGGGCGTAGCTCAATCGGTAGAGCGCCAGATTGTGGCTCTGGAGGTAGCAAGTTCGAAACTTGTCGCCCGCCCCACACACTTTATCGTTGGGGTGTCGCCAAGCGGTAAGGCACGGGATTTTGATTCCCGCATTCGTAGGTTCAAATCCTGCCACCCCAGCCAAATACAAAACAGCGGTGTTGGGTAGGAGTGAAGGGACTAACTCGTAGGTTCGTCTGCCACCCCAGCCAAAACACAACAATAATGGTCGGCGGAAGCATTAAAAAAGTGTTTTCTGTTGCTCGGCAAAATTTTGGCCCATTAGCTCAGCTGGCAGAGCACTTGACTTTTAATCAAGGTGTCCCGGGTTCGAATCTCGGATGGACCACCAAATAACAAAACCCCGCTACGGCGGTGAATAATATATGCACCTTTAGCTCAGTTGGTAGAGCAACTGACTCTTAATCAGTGGGCCCAGGGTTCGAGTCCCTGAAGGTGCACCAGCAAAAAACACAGGCGTAAGTTTGCCTGTGTTTTTTGTTTGATTTTATACTTGCTTGTTTGGTTATGTGTACATCATTTTTAAATTAAAACTTGCGCTCGATTTAACGGCGGGGTATTGTTACGCCCTTTGCAATTTTATAAGCGGGGCGCGGGGGGGATAACAAAGCAGGGGGGTAAAAAAGCAGGGGGGATAAAAAAGTTGCGATAAAAAAATTTATAAAACAGGTAAAAATGTAAGCGAAAAAGCCGAATTTTTACCGTTTTTTGATATTTTTTGCATTATTTTTAAATTTTCGCAAAAAGTTGGGGAAATTTGTCGAAAATTATATTTTATAATTTAGTCATATTATCAGGTGGAATTATGACTAAGAGCGACGTAACTAAAATAATTTATAGGTACCCGTACATAGCCGCAGGCATTAAAGCCGATTCGCCGCAAATTCATTACTACAAGGGTAACAGAAAGGAAACAATAGTAATTATGGAAGAAATTAAAATTGTTTGCGCTATCATAACCGAAGTTTACGAAAGCGAGCCCGTAGATTACATAAGGTATATGATTAGAAGTATTTTGCGCGGCGTAAGCAACAAAAACATTATGATTGAAATGCCTATGGAGAAAAACGCCTACGAAGAACGCAAGAAAAACTTTATAAGAAAAGTTTTTATGCTGTGCGCAAAGGCAAACCTTGTTTCCCGCGAAGATATACTAAATACGCCAATTGAAAAGATTTAAAGCTTTTTAATTCGGTCGCCGCTTACGGTTAAATACCATAAACGGGTTTCGTTTAAATCGTTAAAGCTTTCAAGTAAAAAGCTTATCGTATACTTGCCGCCGTCAAAGCTAAGTTCTGCGGCGCATACCTCGGTTGTATTGCTTCGCCATTCGGTAACTTGCTTTGCCGTGGGCGTTTCCCGTTCGATTATTTCCGCGTTTTCAATTAAAAGGGGGCGGTGTACGCTGAAAAACATAAAAACGTTGCCGTCCGTTTCCTTTACGTCGCATAAAGCGTCTTGCTCGTAATTTTCAAGATTTATTTGTTGGTTCAGCTGGTTTTCTATTTCGTCGGCGCCGTTGTATGCGTCGCCCCAAATATAGTCGCATTGCTCTTTTAATTTTAGGCAATGCTTTTTTATTGCGGAGATATTGTCCTCTGTGGCATATCCAAGCGCAAGCAGGCGCATATCGGCTATATTTTGTGTAATGGACTGCGGCAGACGGTTATAAAGGGATAGAAGCCACTGCAAGTATTGGCTGAATTGATATTCCGCCACGTTTTTGGGTGTTAGCGTAACCGTGTCCGATTTAGAATTGCTTACAAATATGTTAAATTTTCTGTCGTATTGTTCTTTGTAAAATTCTTCGTCTTTAATGGCGGCTTGCTTGCAAGGTTTAAGCGAGTCGAACAAGTCTGCAAGCTGTTTGTTTAAATACCATTCTTTTGTTAAGTATTTCATTTTAGGTTCCTCTTTTTTAGTATTTGCTTATTTTTAAGTTGTATAACTTTTTATAAATTTATATGGCGCAAACCCGCAATGGCGCAAAGCCCCAGTATGGGGTTTTACGCCTATATTTTGGGCATAATAAAGTCATAGCTCCTAAAAGGAATTATGATTATTATGGAAAAGTTTCACTTAATTTTTCAGCGGTTAATGAGCGATGAAAAAGTCAGTAAAAATCAATTATATAAAGCTACAAATATTGCAAGAAAATCAATCACTTATTATTTGGACGGAATATGCTTTCCGCGATATGATAACTTATCAAAAATTGCAGATTTTTTTGAGGTAAGTACAGATTACTTGCTTGGGTTGGTGGGTAATGACGGGCTTTGCTATAAAACTAATTGCCCAATAGAGCGTATACCTAATTATTTTATTGCTTACTTAAAACACCTTATGTTGTCAGAAAATTTGTCGCAAAATAAATTAGCTGATTTACTTAATGTTGAAGCAACAACGGTTTCTAAGTGGTTCAATATGAAAACTATGCCTGAACTGCCTTTGATAGTTAAATTGGCTGGTATTTTTAAGTGCAGAGTTGATTATTTATTAAACCGTGATGTGGTTCGGTAGTAATTATATAAATTTACTTATGTAAAATATTGTGTACCAACATAATAAAAGAAAATACAAATAAATGCAACTAATTTATAATGATAAAAGTGCTAATTTATAATTATAATACTCTATTCTGTGCAATATGGAAAGTTCAGAAATTTTCAAAAAAAGATTTTTAGAATTAGCAGACGATTTGGAGTGCAAAAAGTCGGAAGTTCCTAAGCGGTTAAATATAGATTACGCAATTTATTCTAAAATAATATCTTTTGGCATTATTCCCAGACCAATGATATTGGTTAGAATAGCCGATTGTTTTAACGTTTCGGTAGATTATTTATTGGGATACATCGATACCCCCGATTTTTATAGAAGTGAAACGAGAAGAACTTTTTATGAAGTTTACAGTCAATTAAAGGAAGAGAAAAATTATAACGATTACGCCATTGCACGTAAATTGCACGTTTCTACAAGTTATACAACCAATTGGAAGAAAAAGAATTTTACGCCTTCGTTACCAAATTTAATAATTTTGTCGCAGACGTTCGGGGTATCGTTAGACTATATACTTGGTAGAACGGACGATAAAAATCATTAAAATATTGCGTGTTGGAGTAAAGCCAAAAATTGTTTGCTGACACGAATTAAAAATTAGTTATACTTATTTATGTACAATTGTAAAAAATATGAGATTAAAAGATGCTATTGCTTTAAGAGTTAAAGATTTGTGTCAACAAAATAAATTGTCTGTTCACGCGTTAAGTTTAAAAACGGGTGTTGCTAATTCCACATTGGTAGATATAGTTAAAGCGAGAAACGAAAGTTTTCAAATAAAATTTATATATGAAATATGCGCAGGTTTAGGTATAAGTTTAAAAGAGTTTTTTGACGCCGCATATTTTGATAAACAAGATTTAGTAGATTAAATTATAATTTATTATTCAAACATCAAACGATAGAAAATTTCAGGAAAGATTTTTAATTATATAAAGTATGCCCGCGTAAGAGTTTGCAAACTCTTACGCGGGCGTTTTTTTGGCGTAGCCGCGTTGGCGGCAAATTAAATAATAGGGTGAAAGCGCAGAATTTACGAATACGATTTAATCGTACGCGCAACGTTTATATAGTGGTCGGCAATACGCTCTACGTTGGTAGAAAGCGAAAGGTACTGAGTGCCAACTTCGGGCGTGCATAAACCTCCGCTTAAACGGCGTATGTGGTTTTCCGCCATTTTGCCCGTAACCTCGTCAATCGTTTCTTCAACCGCGTAAGCTTCCTTTAAAGCCTTTTTGTCGCAGTCGCGGTAGGCGTTCATAACGGCGCCGTAAAGCTTGTGTATAAGCATTTTCAAGTCGGTTATTTCGCTTATTGCCTCGTCGGAAAATTTTTCGTTTGACTCTTTAAGTCTGTCTGCGTACTCCACAATGTTTTCCGCATAGTCGCCCACGCGCTCCAAGTCGGTTATACTGCGAATGGCGGTGGAAAGGTAAACGCGGTCTTTCTCGCTTAAATCCTCCTTTAAAAGCCTTACAATAAATTTAACCAATTCCTTATTTAAAAAGTTCAGTTGATTTTCGTTATTTCTGAATTGCTCAATTTTTTCGTAGTTCAACGAACACACTATGCCGCAAGCCAAATCGAAGTTGACAATCGCCGTTTCCGCCATAGCAATAATTTCGTTTTTGGTCTGCTGTACAGCGATGGGGGGAGTGCGCAACATATGCTCGTCTACAAAATGCAGGTGCGGCTGACCGTCGGTCGGCTGTTTGCTCTTTTTTTCGGGCACAATAAGCGTTACGAGTTTAACAAGCAGATTGGTGAGCGGAAGCACTATAATTACGGTTACAACGTTGAATACCGTGTGGAACATAGAAAGTTGAATCTGCGGGGCGTTGGGGAACATTTTACCGAAGATAAAACCGTAATCGATTTTGCCGATGCCCAAAAACAGACCTATTATAAGGAACAGCACAACGCCGCTCACGTTGAATATAAGGTGAATAAGCGCCGTTCGCTTGGCGTTTTTGGTGCTTGTAAGCCCCGCAATAAGCGCGGTTACGCAAGTGCCCACGTTGGAGCCCATAGTGATGTATATGCCCTGATTAAGCGATATCAAGCCCGTTACAACCATTGTAATCGCCATAGAGGTCATTACGGAAGAGCTTTGCACCACGGCTGTCAACAGCGCGCCTATAAGCACGAGGAGCAGGGGGTTGCGGAACATTGCAAGAAAGTTTTTTACGGCTTCGAGTTCGGAAAAATATCCCATAGAGCCGCTCATCATCGAAAGCCCTACAAACAGCATACCAAAGCCCGCCATAATGCCGCCTATTTTCTGCGCGGCGTCTTTCTTTGCAAAGGCAAGCACAAACGCGCCAATGCCGGCAAACGCGGCGAAGATTGTCGAAGTGGAAACGGTATTGCCGCCGAAGAGTCCCAGCGCAACAATCTGCCCCGTTATGGTGGTGCCTATGTTGGCGCCGAAAATTACCGTAGCCGCCTGCGCAAGCGTCATAATTCCCGCGTTTACAAAGCCTATAACCATAACGGAAGTGGCGCTCGACGACTGTATCGCCGCAGTGGTGGCGGCGCCTACGCCCACGCCTAACAGTTTGCTTTTAGAGGCCTTGGCAAACAGCGATTTAAGTCTGCGGCTACCCAATGCCTCCAAGTTGGCGCTCATCATCGTGCAGGCTATTAAAAAAATTCCCACGCCCGCAAACAGCGATAAAACCGACGTTGCTATCTTTACGCCGTCCATTTAATATTCTCCTTAATAACGTATGTATTCTTGTTTATGTCTATTATAGCGCAACCGTTCCGCCTATAAACGCCCTAAAAAAACACAAAAAGACCCTTACCGAACGTAAAATTCAGTAAAAGTCTCGAAATTTAAGCGTTACCGAGTACTATAAAAATACTGTGATTGACGGTTAGCGCACGTTTTGTAAAACGCTTTCTACTCCCCTTTAAAGGCGGTGTTAAGTTTTGTAATTTAATTATATTATGGTTTACGCGCGCGTGTCAAGCGAATGAAAGCAATTTGTTTTTATATTAAAAAACGCGTTAGTCGGAGCATATTACGGGGGCAATTGCAAAAACGCCCGCAAAACGGCGGTAAATTTCTGTGTACAGCCCGATAAATTCCCGCGGAACGCGCTTGCCCGCCGCGATAGCCGATAGCACGCCGCGCCTGTTTTTAAATTAAAAGCGCCCGCGCGGAAACCCGCGCGGGCGCAATATTTTTGATTGGATGGGGTATATGGCTTAGGCAATCAACTTTACAACAGCCGAAACGCCCTCTTCCGCCTGGGGAAGGAAGCCCGTGATAACGCCGTAGTAGAACGTAAAGCCTATAAGCGCCGCAATGAACAGACCTACAAGGATTACAAATATAAGGTTGGTGCGAAGCGCCGCCGAAAGGGCTATTACGCATACGAGAAGCACCGCGCCGAACTGAGAAACCCAGCCGAGAATTTTGCCGCCTATTTCAGGCATAAAACTGTAAAGTCCGTTTAAATAATTAAGCAATAAGGCTATAACAAGCAGAACGGCAAGGATTTGCCCGATAACGTTTAATACTTTTCCCAAAGCTTTCATTTTGTGTTTACCTCGTTGATTTTTTGTGGTTTTATTATATCATATGCCGCAATAAATAATCAAGCATTTTTTTAATTTTTGTGTCAATAATGGCGTGCCCAAAGTGAAATTTAGTTGAAATATCCGTTTATTGCCCAAACGGTTGTGCGACGAGCAGATAATTGTAATATATTTTATTGACAAATGTTAAGTAAAATACTCATATCGTTTGACATATTTATGCAAAATTGTTATATTATTTATGTTGTGGCTTTTGCGGCGGAAACGCCGCAAAAGCATAGCCGCGCGCAAGAATGCGCGCGGCAGGGTAGTTTATATGATAACTGTAAAACAAATATCTACTAAGAGAGATAAGAAAAAATTTTTTAAATTCGTAATCGATTTATACAGAAATAACCCGCACGCGTGTTGCAACCTATACGCCGACGAGTTTGCCGAGTTCGACCCTAAAATAAACGACGCTTTCCGCTTTGCCGACTGCAAAATGTTTCTTGCCTACAAGGACGGCAAAATCGCGGGGCGCATAGCCGGCATATGGCACAGGGGAGTAAACGAAAAATTCGGCTACAAGCAACTGCGCTTTACACGCTTTGACGTAATAGACGACTTCGAGGTTACAAAGGCGCTGTTTGCCGAACTCTTTAAGTGGGCGAAAGAGCTGGGTATGACCGAAATAATAGGACCGATGAGCTTTTCCGACCTCAACGAGGAGGGAATGCTGATTGAGGGTTTCGACCGCGACAGCAATTATATCGAAATATACAACGCTCCCTATTACGTAGAACATATGCAGAAGCTGGGCGCATATAAAGTGGTTGACTGGAACTGTTACGTTATAAACGCGCCGGATAAAGTCAACGAGCGTTTCAAGCGTTTGAGTCAGGCTGTAATGGACAGGCACGGGTACGAAATTTTAGACGTGCGCTACTATTTGAAGCACGACAAGAAGAAGTTAAAGGAATACATTATGCAGGCGTTGGACGTGCTTGACGAGGCGTTTGCCGAGCTGTACGGAACAAGCCCCATAAACGAAAAGCAGAAGAAGAGGGAAACGGACACGATTATGATGGTGCTTATTCCCGAACTCGCCACAGTCGTTTTAAAGGACGGCAAGGTGGTTGCTTACGGCTTTGTTATGCCGTCTATGAAAGAGGTGTTGCAAAAGGGCAGGGGGCATATTTTTCCCAACGGACTTATACCGTATATGAGGGCTATGAAGCGCCCCGAAACGGCGGATATGCTCAGTATGGCAATCGCGCCCGCGCACAGAAACAAGGGCATTTCCGCCATAATAATCAATCATTGCCTCGAAGGCGTTGTAAACTTGGGCATTAAAAAGCTTGAAGCCGGTCCCGAGCTGGAAGAAAACCATCACATACAGAATTTGTGGAAGAGCTTCGACGCCGAGCTTGCAAAAAAGTGCAGGTGCTGGGGGCTTAAAGTAGAGTAACTAAAAGGTATAACCCTTGCAAGGTTATATATCGAAAGCGGTTGCGGTATAATTAAACCGTACGTTATTTGCGGGGTGGGCGTGTGGACGATAAGAACACGGAAAACTTAAACGGCTTTAATTCTTGCCAAAATGCGCAACAAGCCCAAACGGCAAACCCGGAGGGGGAAACGCAGGTTTCCCAACCCCAAGCTTTGCCCGAACCCGCCGTTGCCGCACAAACGACAATTGCCGAAATGACCGTTGCCGAACCATCTGTTGGCGAACCTGCGCCCCCCAAAAAGAGGAAGCGCGGCGCAAATATTTTCTGGAATATTTTTCTCGTCGTTATAATCGCGCTCGGCATACTGTCGCTGTTCGGCATTGTAAAGGAAATCGACCCGCAGTCGGGGGCTACGCTTGGCGAGGCGGTGCGCGGCGCAAGCCCGTTGTTTTTCGCCGTATTGCTATTGGTCATTTTGCTTGTTATGGCTTTGGACGTGTGCAAGTACTGCATAATTTCCAAAACGGTTACGGGCAAGGCGAGTTTGCTTGCCTCGACAAAGACCCACTTTATAGGCAAGTATTACGACGCGGTAACTCCGTTTGCCACGGGCGGTCAGCCTATGCAGATTTACTACCTCAACACCAAGGGCATAAGCGGCGGCAACTCCTCGGCAATGGTGCTTATCAGGTACTATTCCAGCGTGGTGTGCTGGATTATCTTAGGCGGCGCGCTAATGATTTACGGAGCGGCTAAGGGCGTTTTGGACGGCGTGAGCGGCGGCACGGTTTTAAAAGTTACGGGCTGGGTAGGCATTGCCGTCAACCTGATTATCCCCGTGTTCGTTACGTTGTTTCTTGTGCTTCCCAAGTTTATGAGCAAGCTGACCTACGGCGTGGTGTGGCTGGGATTTAAATTAAAAATCGTAAAGGATATTCAAAAGGCGACGGCGCGCGCAACAAAGATTGTAAGCGACTTTAAAACTTCTTTTGCGGTTATGGCAACAAGCCCTTTAAAGCTCGTACTTTTAATTTTAGTCAGCTTTGCGGAAGCGGCTTTAACCTTTGCAATACCTTTCTTCGTAATGAAGGCGTTTAACTGCAACGTTGACGGTATGGCGCTTACGGTAATGGCGCTAAACTCCTTTGCAACTTTCGGCGTTTCCTTTATTCCCACCCCCGGCAACTCGGGCGTGGTGGAGGGTATGGGCGCGTTGGCGTTCTCCGCGGCGGCGGGTGCAACGCTCGCCTGGTCGGTGCTCGTTTGGCGTTTGGCGGTGTTCTATCTGTATATCTTCGTAGGCATAGGAATAACCCTGTTCGATATAATCGTAAAGAACGTCAAGTATAAAAAGAACAAGAAAAAACCGCTCTAAGAGCGGTCGTCGGGAAGTTGCGGAAAGCGCGTTTTCAAAAGCGCGTATATTAGCCGCGCGGTCGGTTCCGCGCCGTAGTTTTGCCTTTGCGCTTCGGCGGCTTGTTTAAGCGGCGCAAGCTTTTCGGGGGTTGCCGCAAATTCCTCTATTTTATTTACAACCTTTTCCGCGTTGAAAATTTTCAATGCGGTCTTTATTTTTTTAACGTAATATTCGCCGTTTAGCTTTTCAACTCCGCTGGCGTATTTGGTTACAATCTGCGGCACGCCGAAAAAGCAGGCTTCGGCAAATACGTTGGCGCCGCTCTTGCCGCAAAACAGGTCGGCGGCAGAAAGATATTCCGGCAATGCGTCGGTAAAGCCCACGGGGTGAAGCGTGCAGTTTTTACCGTTCTTCCACGTTTGCATTTCGTTATACAGCTCGCTGTTTTTGCCGCACACGGGCACAAGAGTTACGGGTATATCCCGCTCCAATGCGCGGCGGCAGATTTTCGTCATTTTTCCTATGCCGTAACCGCCCTCCACAAGCACTACTGTAAACTTATCCGTTTCCAGCCCTAACTTTTCACGCAGGGCGCGTTTATCACCCGTAACGGAGAAAGCGTCGCCACGGATAAGCGCGGGCACGCATTTAAGATTTTCGGGGGTGTATCTGCGGCGGTATTTTTTTAGCGCCTCTTCGTATCCCGCCCGCGTGGGTATAAGCGCAAGGTCGCAGGGGTAGTTGAACAGGGGATATGTGCGGGCGTCGGGGCAGTACAGCGCCGTCAATGGGTTTGCCGCGCACTTCTTTGCAAAGTAGTTTGTAGACCAGTGCGTGCTCATAACAAGGTCGGGCGCAAGCTCTTCCATACGCTTTACGGCAAGCTTGCCTGCGCCGCGTTTAAGGCAGTTGGCGGAAGCCGCCGTTGCAATCTTCGCGCCCCAGAATTTCATATTAAAGCTCATAAAAAAGCCCAAAAGGCAATTGCGGTTGGAATCTATTACCGACTTGCACATAAGCCTTTCGAACTCGGCGAGCACGGGGTTGCCGCCGTCGGTATAAAACTTTGTTTCAACGCACTCAACCAAGTCGCCGTAAAGTTGTTTGAAAGTTGTTGCAATCGCGCGCATAGGCGCTACGTGTCCCATTCCCGCTTCCACATAGGGGAACAGCACGACAGGTTTTTTCATATAAAATTACCCCGCTGAATATCGTCGTTAAGTATAGCAGAAACGGGCGTTGCCGTCAAGCCGTATACAATTTTACGCGCGCAAGGTTAAAAATATTGTATTGTTTTGTGAATTATGTGTGTAATTTTTTCTCTGCGTCAATATTTAATTTGATTGTTTATTTTAATTTTGGTATTATAATCTACGGAGAAAAAAGGCGAATGAAGGTTGTGGAAATCAAAGAGGCGAAAGCCGTTAAAAAATTTATAAATATGGCGGACGATATTTACCGCGGGGATAAGTTCTACGTGCCGTATATGCGCCGAGATTTGTATAAAACGCTGTGCGCGCTCGTGCTGAAACATAAAACTTACACGGCGCTCGCCGTGGAGCGCAACGGTAAATTTATAGCCCGCGTTCTCTTTACCGTGGGCGCGGCTAAGAGAATAGAGGCGGACAGGTGCGGCTACTTTTCACACTTCGAATGCGTAAACGACGTAGAAGTTTGCAAACTGCTATTGGAGCATATGTGCAAAATGCTGAAAGAGCGGGGGATATCCCGCGTTGAAGGCACATATTTCCCGCACGACCAGGACAACCGCAGGGGCATTTTAGCCGAGGGTTTCGAGTATCCGCCTATGATTTTTACCTCCTACAATCCGCCCTATTATAACGAGCTTTTAACGGCTTGCGGGTTTAAAAAGGACTTCGATACCGTGGCTTACCGCTTCGATTTTACAAATGTAGATATGGACAGAATAGAGCGGCTTACAGAGCGGGTTAAAAAGCGTTGCGGGCTTGAACTTAATATTGTTGATTTTAATAATCTCGACAGCGAAATAGAGGCGTTTTACGGCGTTATGAAAAAGGCGACTACCGACGTGATATTTCAGGAAGCGCCTACTATGGAGGCGTTGCGCAGTATAGTAACCGAATGGAAAAACTATCTGTGGGCGGACCTCATTTATATAGTACGGCGCACGAGCGACAAACTGCCCGTCGGCGTAATGCTTTCACTGCCCGATTACAACGGCGTTTTCCGCAAAATGAACGGCAGAATAAACCCCGTTTCCATAATTAAAATGCTGTATTATAAAAAAAGAATAAGCTCCGTGCGCCCCATATTGCAGTACGTTATACCCGAATACCATAACCTCGGAGTAAACTACGTTATGTATTACGAGTTTTTCAAAACGTGCAAGAGGTACGGCATAGAGAATATAGAGGCGGGCACCATTATGGAGGACAACCTTCCCTCGCGTATGAATTTGGAGCACGCTGGCGGATTTTTGAACAAGATTTTCAGAATTTACGGCAGGGAAATATGATAGACACAGTGTTGACGGTTATAGCCGTAATAGCTATATTTACTCTTCCCATATTCATTGTATGGCTTACGCGCAAATTCAAATTGTTGGGCGCTGTGGGCGCGATTGTCATATGCTATCTGGTAGGTTTCGCCTTTTCGGCAATCGGGCTTTCGGGGCACGATTACGACAAGGGACTTACAACCACCATAGCGTACGTGCTGGTTGCGCTGTCTATTCCGCTCGTGCTTTTCAGCATAAATTTAAAGTCGGTTAAAACGCTTGCCAAGGGCACGGTTATAGGTTACTCGCTGTGTATCGTTTCGGCGGTGATAGTCGCCGTTGCTATGTTCTTTATTACGCGGCTGTTTATGGAGGGCACGGATAAACTTGCGGCAATGACGATAGGGCTGTACACGGGCGGAACGCCCAACCTTAACGCAATAGGCATTTCATTAAAAGCGGGCAGTGAAAACATATCTGCGGCAAACCTTTCCGACAGTATCGTCGGCGGGCTGTATTTTCTGCTTATAATATCCGTAATGCCCAAGGTGTACGGCGCAATATTAAAGCGCAGGGAAAAGCGCGCGGGCGGCAAAAAAGGCGCTCGTAACGCCGCTGTCAGCGACAGCGGCGCGTCCGCCGCGGCGGACGCAAACGCAATTAACGGTACGCGGGATGCAAGCGCGGACGAGCAAGCCGTTACAGCGGAGAGCGCGCCCGTTGAGGAGCCTAAAAAAGACGATTACACTTTCGGCTTCTCCATAAAAGATAAAAAGAGCGTGCTAAAACTTATAGGCGCGTTTTTCCTCGCCGTCGCCTGCCTCGGTGTGGGCGCGCTTTTAGAGTTTTTAATCGAGGGCACGGTCGGCGAAAATCTTTTATATATTTTGATTTCCGTATCTGTGGGCGGCGTTGCGCTTTCGTTTATTACCCCCGTAAGGGAAATAAAGGGGCAGTATCCGCTGGGAATGTATCTGATACTGTTCTTCTCTATTGCGCTTGCGATGAGTATAGATTGGACGGTGTTCCTCACCGATATTTTACCCACGCTGGCGTTCTTCGCCGTCGCGCAGGTAAGCGTTGTTTTGATACATCTTCTATTGTGCAAAATTTTCCGCATAGACGGCGACACGGCGCTTATAACTTCCACGGCGGGGGTATACGGTCCGCCGTTCATAGCGCCCGCCGCAAAGGCTTGCCGCCGCCCCGATTTAATCGCGCCGGGGATAATCTGCGCTTCGTTGGGACTGGCAATAGGCACGGTTCTGGGTTACGGCGTAGGTATGCTGTTTATGCTGGTTTAGGTTCGGTATGCAAATTTTTATAACCGTTTTGGTAACGTTTATCGCTGGCGCGGGCGCGGGGCTCGGCACGGGTTTCGCGGGGATGAGCGCGGCGGCGGTAATCGTGCCGTTGCTTACTACGTTTTTAGGCGTCGATTTCAATATGGCGGTGGGAATTGCCCTCGCCTCCGACGTGCTTGCAAGCGCCGTTTCCGCGGCAACTTACGGCAAAAACAAAAATCTGGATATGAAAAACGGACTTGTAATGATGGCGTTCGTGCTCGCCTTCACCGTATTGGGCAGTTACGTTTCGAGTCTGTTGCCTTCTACCGCAATGGGCGGGTTTTCGGTTATAATAACGCTCTTTCTCGGCATAAGATTTATAGTAAAGCCCGTTATGACTACTAAGGAGGCAATGCTTTCGGCGTCCAAAGCCAAGCGAATAACGGGGTCGGTTGTCGGCGGCGCGCTTATAGGTTTTGTCTGCGGCTTTGTGGGCGCGGGCGGCGGAATGATGATGTTGCTCGTTTTAACCGCGGTGCTCGGTTACGAGCTTAAAACCGCCGTGGGCACAAGCGTGTTTATAATGACGTTTACAGCCGTTACGGGCGCGGCTTCCCACTTTATTTTAGGCGGAACGCAACCCGATTGGCTGGTGCTGGGGCTATGCGTCGGGTTTACCTTTATGTGGGCGCAAATCGCGGCGGTAATTGCAAACAAGGTTAGCCCGCAAACGTTAAACCGCGTGCTCGGCTCCGTGCTTGCCGCGCTGGGCATAGTTATACTGACTTTCAATTTAATTAAATAATGCGTTTATTTTATCAAATTGCATTGCATATATAAAAAATGTGTGATATAATAGCGTCAGGTATGGGGTATTGTGTTAATATTAACGCAAAATATAATTATATACCGTAAATTTATTCAAGAGGAGATTATGGACGACCCATCTAAGCGACGACAGTCAGGTCATTTAAGTCGCTTACAACTAACGCAAACGCCCGAAGGAACATTGCGGGCGCATTTTGAGTTGAACAGTATTCTTCTGCGGCTTTGAGAATTTAAAAACCGTTTAAATTTTCAGACGATTAAGGAGGATATATGTCGACGTTAGAAATAATTTTTTTAGTAGTAGTATTGGTGTGTATATTATTGTCGGGCTATTTTTCGGCAACCGAAACGGCTTTTACGGCAATAAACAAGATAAGGTTGAGGGCAAAAGCCGAGGACGGCGATAAGGGCGCAAAGCGCGTACTGAAACTCGCAGACAATTACGACAGGCTGCTAACCACAATACTTATAGGCAACAATATAGTCAATATTCTTGCTTCCTCGCTGTTCACGCTTCTTATGATTGCGCTGATACCCAAAAACGAGGGGCTTGCAACCACGCTTTCAACGGTAATTCTTACCGTGGTAATCTTGATATTCGGCGAAATAACGCCCAAGGTACTCGCCAAAGAGTTCCCCGAAGGCTTTGCCAGGTTTTCCGCGCCCTTTATAAACGTGCTGGCTTGGCTGTTGATTCCCTTTACGTTCCTTTTCGGACTGTGGAAAAAGCTTCTTTTAAAGATATTCAAACATAAAGAGGATAACGCCATAACCGACGACGAGCTTAAAATTTTGGTGGAAGAAGCCGAGCACGAGGGCGGCATCAACGCGCAGGAAAGCGACCTTATCCGCAGCGCAATCGAATTTAACGACCTCGAAGCCAAGGACATTCTTGTGCCGAGGGTGGACGTTATTGCAATAGACTGTCAGACGCCGCTTACCGAAGTGGATAAAATTTTTATGGAAACGCGCTATTCGCGTTTGCCCGTGTACAAGGATACGGTGGATAACATTATAGGTATCCTGCACGAAAAGGACTTTATAAAACAGCGGCTGGACGAAAATTTTTCGCTTGAAAAGGCTTCGAAGCCTGCTATATTCGTAGTATCCACAACCAAAATAAGCGCCGTTTTACAGCAACTCCAAAAGAGCAAGTCGCATATGGCGGTAGTATCGGGCGAGTTCGGCGATACGGTCGGTATTATTACTATGGAAGATATTTTGGAAGAGCTTGTCGGCGAAATCTGGGACGAACACGACGAGGTTCTTTCGGACATAACGCAGGAAAGCGAAACGGAATACAAAGTTTTGGGCAGTACTTCGGTAAACGATTTGTGCGCGTATTTCGATTTGGGCAACGTTGAAAGCGACAGCGCAACCGTTGGCGGTTGGGTGATTGATATGCTCGGCAAAGTGCCCGACGAAGGCGACGAGCTTGTATATCAGAATTTACAACTTACCGTTGCAAAGACGGAATTCAGAAGAATAACCGAGCTTAAAGTAGTTATTCTTTCGGAAACGGAAGAAAACAGGGACGACGATAATAAACGTTCCCAAAATAGGGAAGAATAATAATAAACAATAAATCAGGAGAAAAAATAATGGCAAAGATAACCAAGGATACTTTAATTGCGGACTGCCTCAGCATAAATCCCAAGAGCGCGGAAATATTGCAGGCGGTAGGTATGCACTGCATAGGTTGCGCTATGGCTCACGGCGAAACTATCGAGGAAGCCGTTTACGTTCACGGTAACGATTTGGAAAAGCTTTTGGCTAAGCTCAACGAGGGCGTTGCTGACTGATTAAATAAATAATACGACTGGGAACGGCTTTAAAGCCGTTCCCTTTTTTCTGTAAGTATTTGCCTATATTGGCAAAATCTTTGCATTGCGGGAACGTGCGTTTTATAGTATAATCAACTTACCAAAAAGGAGATTATTATGAAACGCAATCATAAATTGATATCGATAGCGGCATTGGTTTCCGCTATGGCGCTGTCGGGTTGGGTATTGCCTGCCTGCTCGGCAAAGAAGGACGGCAACGTTTTTAACGAAACGGACGTAACCGAGGGCGAAGGAAATAACAATACGGGCACGGGTTCGGAGGGTTCTTCTCAGGACGTAAGCAAACCCGAAACTCCCGAAACAGAGATGCCCCAGCCCCAGCCCGCTAAGGCGCAGTACGTAAGCGTAACCGCTTCGGGCGTTAATTTACGCTCGGGCGCGGGCACTAACTACTTTGCTATGGGCACGGCGGAAAAGAACACTCTGTACGCCATTTACGGACGGCAGGGCGATTGGTATATGACGTACTATAAAAATAAGCCCGTGTATATTAACGCTAATTATTGCACGGTTGTGCAGATGTCGAAGAACGCAAACGACGAAGTGGAAAAGGTTATAACCGAAGGCTATAAATATATGGGCGTAACCTACGTTTACGGCGCAACGCGCTACCACGACGGAACGGGCAAAAAGCTTGCGGGCTTTACCACGTCGGCGTTCGACTGCTCGTCGTTGATGCAGTATATTTTTAAGATAGGAGCGGACGTAAACTTGCAGGTAACCACCCGCACTCAGGTTGTGCAGGGCAAGACGGTAAGTAAAAACGACTTGCAGCGCGGCGATTTGATGTTTTTTACCAATTCCACGCGCAAGGACAAGGTGGGCGTTGAAAGGATAGGGCACGTGGCGCTGTATCTCGGCAACAACTATATACTGCACACTGCTTCCGATTACGCCAAAATAGAACAGATTTCCTCAACCCGTTGGAGCTATTACATACAGTCGCAAAGAATGCTTTAAACGCGTTAGCCGCGGCATAGTATGGCTCGAATGTAATTAAATGCTTAAAAAAGA
>OFGN01000582.1_pt1 | contig 37576 bp, 33 predicted proteins | sample 1521821 | NCBI WGS metagenome assembly OFGN01 (sample SAMEA3504094, study PRJEB24116) | mouse gut metagenome | biome: mouse gut; feature: mouse-associated habitat; material: faeces | place: Denmark | collected 2011
CAAGGAGACAAAAGCCGTACTGCGTGGTGAATACGGCCAGACGATCAAGCCTATGAGCCAGGAAGTTATCGATAAGGTTATTCCGGGCGAAGAAAGGATTACCTGCCGTCCCGCAGACCTGATCGAGAACGAGATGGATAAGCTGGAGTCCGAGATGAAAGAATGGAAGCAGCAGGACGAAGACGTATTGTCCTATGCACTGTTCCCTCAGGTTGCGGTTGACTTCTTCAAGTATCGCCAGGCACAGCAGGAGAAGGTGGATCTGACACAGGCAGATACAAAGAACGGGGCTTATCCTGTTTAAGATATTTATTTGACGGTAATTTTTGTGAGAACTACAGGGACAGCCTGCCAATTGGCAGGCTGTTTTTTCCGTGAGGGGGAACGGAGGGCAGCCGGTAACAGTTCAGCATATAAAAATGTATGATGGGAATTTTGTGTATATGGATTGACAGAAGGGGCCTGAGGACTTATAATAACAAGTGTTATTATGTTACATCGGGATGGTATAAAGGTATAAAGTAATAAATATAACACAGAGAAAGGCTGCCGGAAAAAGGGGTTGCAAACGTATTTCAGAGAGGCTGCCGGAATGGGGGATGTATGCCGCGTAAGGAGAGGATTACAAAGAAAGAGATTACTGCCGCTGCGTTTCGTATGGTGCGAAAAGAGGGGGTGGAGGAATTGACGGCGAGAAAGCTTGCCGGTGCTGCGGGGTGTTCCACGCAGCCTATATTCCGGGTGTACCAGAATATGGAGGAGGTTCAGACGGAGGTGTTAGAGGAGGCTTCTTTGTTTTTTGAGGCGTTTTATGACAATTATCCGAAGAGCCAGGTGACGCCCTTTGTTAATCTTGGGCTTGCGTACATAAGTTTTGCCCAGAAAGAGGCGAATCTGTTTCGGATGATGTTCTTAAGTGAGGACAGAAACGGGAAAAGTTTATATGAGCTGCTGAACGGGAAAAAAGGCAATGTGCTGCAGGAAATAAACAGGGCGAAATCGGAGGGCTGCGAAGATCCCCAGGGGCTGTTTATGAAGATGTGGATTTTTATTCACGGGGCAGCCTGTATGGTGATCACAGGAGATTATGATCTGGGCATTACCGAAACGGTAGGGCAGCTTGTGGATGCTTACCGGGCGTTCCGCTGATCAGAGGGAAGGGCAGACGCCTATGGAAAAAAAAGATTTGATGAAAGATATGAGCGATCGTTTCAGTGAGATGAGTAAAAGCCAGAAGATGATCGCTTCCTATATACTGGACCACTATGAGGAAGCCGTATTTATGACGGCGGCAAAGCTGGGGGAGGCGCTGCACATCAGTGAATCTACGGTGGTGCGGTTTGCGCTGATGCTGGGATATGATGGCTATCCGGAATTTCAGAAAGCGCTGGAGAGCTGGGTGAAAGAACGGCTTTCCGGCGTTCAGCGAATGGGTGTAAAATATGCGGGGAGAAGCCAGCTTGAGGTGATCACCTCCGTGATGCAGTCAGATAAGGATAAGATACAGGATACGATAGACCACCTGGAGCCCTCCGCCTTTGAGACGGCGGTGGATATCATATTGAGGGCGAAAAAGGTTTATATTTCGGGGATCAGGAGTTGTGAGCCGTTGGCGGACTTTCTGTGTTTTTATCTGAATATGATGCGCGGAGACGTGGCCTGTATCAAGACGACGAGTATGAGTGAGACCTTTGAGCAGATGCTGCGGATCGGTGAGAAGGATGCTTTTATCGGCATCAGCTTTCCGCGATATTCCATGCGCACGTTGAAGGCCATGGAATTTGCAAATGACAGAAACGCAAAGGTGATCTGCCTGACGGACAGTATTCACTCACCGATGTGTATGTACTCTTCCTGTAATTTGTTTGCAAAGAGCAATATGGTATCTATTGTGGATTCTCTGGTAGCGCCGCTCAGTGTGATCAATGCGCTGGTGGTGGCGATGTGCTTAAAGCGTCCGGCGGAAGTAAAAGAAAGCCTGCATACACTGGAGGAAGTCTGGAACAGCTATCAGGTGTATCTGAAGGATGAGATCAATTTTATTGAGGAGGAGCCGATGCTGAGTTATCCGCTCAGTAAGGAGAGCGTCAGGAAGAAGGGCAGAAAGAAAAAGTAGTATATTTTAAGATCGGGAAAGGGAGGCTGTTATGAGCCGGGTTATCGTAGCAGGCGGCGGAGCTGCCGGGATGATGGCGGCATATGCATCCGCTGCGTCAGGGCATCAGGTGATATTGCTGGAAAAAAATGAGAAGTTGGGAAAGAAGATTTATATTACCGGTAAGGGAAGATGCAATGTCACCAATGCCGTCGATCGGGAGCAGTTTTTTCGGAATATTATTTCAAACAGTAAGTTTTTATACAGCAGTATTTATCAGTTTGATGCCCGGGCGATGATGGATTTTTTGGAGGAGTATGGCTGTCAGGTAAAGACGGAGCGGGGCGGACGCGTTTTTCCGGTTTCCGACCATGCCTCCGATGTGACCGGTGCGCTGCAAAGGGCGCTGAGTAAGATGTATGTGGAAGTCAGGCTGCATACGGAAGTCAAAAGGCTGCTGCTGAAAGAATCGGAAGAGTCGGGGGGAAGGCAGATAGCGGGTGTTCTGCTTGCGGATGGGAAAAAGCTGGAAGCGGATGCGGTGATTCTTGCCTGCGGGGGACTCTCATACGCCTCCACCGGTTCCGATGGTTCGGGCTTTGAGCTGGCGGCCGGCGCCGGGCATTCCCTGGTTCCCTGCAGGCCGGCGCTTGTGCCTTTTGTGGTGAAAGAGCAATGGTGTAAAAGATTGCAGGGGCTGTCTCTTAAAAATGTGGAAGTAAAGCTGTTTTTGGAGGAGAAGGAGCAGGCGGATTTACGGGGAAAGTCGGATGCCGGTGTGCCTGCGGGAAATAAGAGACGCCTAAGGAGCGGGCCTGTATACGAGGGCTTTGGGGAGATGCTTTTTACGCATTTCGGTGTCAGCGGTCCTCTGATACTGAGCGCCAGCAGTTATTACGGTAAGGCTTTTGGAAGGGGGCGCGCGCTGCCTGCGGGAGCCGGTCAAAAGAAAGGGGATACGGCACCGGAGGGCGGCGGTTTGGAACAGGCGAAGCTGATTTTAAACTTAAAACCTGCGATGGATGAGGAAATGCTGGATAAGCGCCTGCTGCGGGATTTTGAGGAAAATTCCCACAAAGCCTTTAAGAATGCGCTGGGCGGGCTGTTTCCGGCAAAGCTGATTCCGGTGATGGTGGAACTTTCCGGTATCGACGGAGAGAAGAAAGTGTACGATGTGACAAGGAAAGAGCGTCTTTTTTTGGTAAAGCTGATACAAAATCTGCCTCTGACCATAACGGGCACAAGGGGATTTACGGAAGCGATCGTTACCCAGGGAGGGATTCCGGTGTCGGAAGTAAATCCTTCCAGTATGGAATCCCGGCTCTGTAAGGGACTGTATCTTGCCGGAGAAATGCTGGATATCGATGCGCTGACGGGGGGATATAATCTGCAACTCGCATGGTCCACCGGGCATCTGGCAGGGACCAGCGTGAAATTTTAATTTCACGATCCTGATTTAAGTGCCCGCCGGGGCGGACGAACGGGAGTTAGCGTGAAATTTTAATTTCACGATCCTGATTTAAGTGCCCGCCGAAGCGGGCGAATAGGAGTTACTGATAAGAATAAAAATTAATATGGATAAGGCAAACAGGAACAGGAGAAGAGAGATGTATAATATTGCAATCGACGGACCGGCGGGAGCCGGAAAAAGTACAATAGCCAAACAGATCGCGAAGAGAAAAGGCTATATTTATGTGGATACGGGGGCAATGTACCGTGCCATGGCATTGTTTTTGCTGGAGAATCATATTTCACCGGAGGAACCGGAGAAGATCAGTGAGAAATGTCAGGAGGCGGATATTTCCATTGTCTATGAAAAGGGGGAACAGATAGTTCTTTTAAACGGCAGGAATGTCAATGGGCTGATCCGGACGGAGGAAGTGGGCAATATGGCTTCTGCCTCTTCGGTCAACGGTGATGTCCGGAAAAAACTGGTGGAACTGCAGCAGAAGCTGGCAAAGGAGGCGGATGTCGTGATGGACGGACGGGATATCGGAACCTGCGTGCTGCCGGACGCCGATTTGAAAATATATCTCACTGCCGGCAGTGATGTGCGTGCTAAGCGACGTTATGACGAGCTGAGAGCAAAAGGGGAAGAAAGTGACATTGCTGTCATAAAGAGGGACATCGAGGAGAGGGATGACCGGGATATGCATCGGGAGATCTCTCCGCTGAGACAGGCGGAAGATGCGCTTTTAGTGGATTCCTCCGATATGACAATTGAGGAAGTGATCGACAGGATCATCGGGCTGTGCGATAAGGAAGGCAGCCGGCAGGACTATTGACTGATGCGGTCAAAGGGATAAACGGCGGAAGGATGGACCGGCAGGGTTCATAAAGGGAAACGGTATTTTATGGAAGTAAAACTGGCAAAGTCCGCAGGCTTTTGTTTTGGTGTGAAGCGGGCGGTGGAAACGGTATATGAGCAGATAGAAAAGCAGAAGGCTTCGGATAAAAAACTGCCTATTTTTACGTATGGCCCCATTATTCATAATGAGCAGGTGGTAAAGGACCTGGAGGAGAAGGGCGTGCGGGTGCTGAACGGCAGGAAAGAGCTGGAGGCGGTACGTGAGGGGATCGTGGTGATCCGTTCCCATGGTATCGGAAAGGAGATCTGTCAGCTGATTGAAGAAAAAGGATTGGTGTGTGTGGATGCCACCTGTCCTTTTGTGAAAAGGATTCACAATATTGTGGAGCAGGAAAGCACGAAGGGGAAACAGATCCTGATTATCGGGAACGCGGGACATCCCGAGGTGGAGGGGATAAAAGGCTGGTGCGCTGTGCCCGCGATTGTGGTGGAGTCGGAGGAAGATATCAAAAAGTTAAAGGAAGATACTGGTAAAGAATTCTGTATTGTTTCACAAACGACATTTAACTACAATAAATTTCAATATTTAGTTGAAATTTTAAAAAAGAGCGGGTATAATGGTAGTGTTGTGAATACTATATGTAATGCGACTGAGGAGAGACAGACAGAAGCGAGGGAGATAGCTTCCGAAGCGGATGTTATGATAGTTATAGGTGGAGCACATAGTTCCAATACGAGAAAGTTGTATGAAATATGCAGCAAAGAGTGTGCACAGACCTGTTTTATACAGTCATTGGCGGACCTTGAGTTGGAACTTTCGGAATCAGTACGTCTGGTGGGTATTACAGCAGGGGCGTCTACCCCAAATAATATTATCAGGGAGGTTCAAAGTTATGTCAGAAATGAATTTTGAACAAATGATCGATGCATCATTTAAAACAATACATACAGGAGAGGTAGTCGAAGGCATAGTCATTGATGTAAAACCAGATGAAGCTGTTATCAATATTGGCTATAAATCAGACGGTATTCTGACCAGAAACGAATATACCAATGAGTCCGGTCTGGATATGACGACAGTGCTGAAGGTCGGCGATACGCTGGATGTAAAGGTATTGAAGGTAAATGACGGCGAAGGACAGGTTACGCTGTCTTACAAGAGACTGGCGATCGACCGTGGCAATAAGCGGATCGAGGAAGCTTTCAATAATAAGGAAGTACTTACTGCGACTGTGGCAGAGGTATTGAGCGGCGGTCTGTGCGTTGTTGTGGATGAAGTCAGGATCTTTATTCCGGCAAGCCTTGTTTCCGACACTTATGAGAAGGATCTGAATAAGTATGCGGGACAGGAGATACAGTTTGTTGTGACCGAGTATAACCCGAAGAGAAGAAGATATATCGGTGACAGAAAGCAGCTTATTGTGGCGGAAAAGGCTATTAAACAGAAAGAGCTGTTTGAGAGAATTAACGAAGGTGACGTGGTTGAAGGCGTGGTGAAGAATGTGACCGATTTCGGCGCATTTATCGATCTCGGCGGCGCGGATGGTCTGCTCCATATTTCCGAGATGTCCTGGGGCAGAGTGGAAAATCCGAAGAAAGTATTTAAAGTGGGTGAGACACAGAGGGTACTTATTAAGGAAATTTCCGGCAATAAGATCGCTCTCAGCCTGAAGTTTGCGGATTCCAATCCCTGGAGAGACGCTGCAGAGAAATATGCCATCGGTAATGTGGTAACCGGAAAAGTGGCAAGAATGACAGACTTTGGTGCATTTATTGAGTTGGAGACAGGAATCGATGCGCTGCTCCATGTGTCCCAGATATCCAGAGAGCATATCGAGAAGCCGTCAGATGTTCTGAAGACCGGAGAAGAAGTGACTGCAAAGGTAGTGGACTTCAACGAGGAAGATAAGAAGATCAGTCTGAGCATTAAGGCGCTTCTTGTACCGGAACCGGCACAGGAGAAGCCGGCAGCTCCTGCAGAGGATGAAGATGCCGAGGCTGTTTCAGTTGATATTGCTGCAATGATTGCAAATCAGACAGAGGAAGATGGAGAATAAGAGATAAAGGAGGGCTGTCTGAGATAGGACAGCCTTTTGTTTGCGAACTTTATGGAAAGGGGTGAATGTATTATGGTATACGATTATGAGTATTTTAAAAAGGCAATGTACGATCTGACAAAAATTGATTTGGATGCCTATAAGGAAAAACAGATGAAGCGCCGGATCGATACCCTGATCAGCAAGCATAAATACAAAGGCTATCAGGATTATATCGCGGCCATCAAGGTGGATAAGGAACTGATGGATGAGTTTCTGGGTTACATGACGATCAATGTATCTGAATTTTACAGGGATCCGCTGCAGTGGCAGTTCCTGGATAAAGAAGTGTTTCCGGGGCTGATCAAGAAGTTTGGCAAAAATCTCAAAATCTGGAGTGCGGCTTGTTCCACTGGCGACGAGCCTTACTCTCTTGTGATGGCGCTGTCAAAGCATCTGCCTCTTAACAATATCAGGATCTACGCGACAGATCTGGATAATCAGATCCTGGAGAAGGCAAAGGTCGGGCTTTATGCGGAAAAGAGTCTTGCAGGGGTGCCCAAAGATTTAAAGGCGAAATACTTTACAAAGGTGGGAAGCTCTTACCGGATTTCTGATGAGATTAAAAAACGTGTTACGTTTAAACAGCATAATCTGTTGAAGGACAGATATGAGGTGGGATACCATCTGATTGTCTGCCGAAATGTGTTGATCTATTTTACAGAGGAAGCAAAAGATGAAGTATTTACAAAATACTATAAGTCTCTGACATCCGGCGGCGTTCTGTTTATCGGTAGTACGGAACAGATCATGAATTACAAGGACATCGGGTATGAGAGAAAAAGCTCTTTCTTTTATGAAAAACCGTGATCATAGATCATGATATCTTTATAGGATAACAGGAAAGGCTGTCTGAAGAAACAGGCAGCTTTTTTCATATTTTGATGTGCAGACCCATACAGAAGAAGATGCCGCTGAGGCGGTGTGTGGAGCGCGACGAACGGGGGAAGAAAATTTTCCCCGTTTGATTATATTTTCTCTTCATTTTTCTGTATTATATGCCGATATTTTATATATTAACAAATGTTATCCGATTGAGCCTAATACCAGGCGGAAAGGAATCTAAATAGTATGGCTGTCAATATGAATATGATGATCAATGCGGGGATGCGGGACAACGAGCAGCAGACAGGGAAGTTTGGTGCAGTCAGCGTTTCCGGAAAAAAGCAGGAAGTGGGGAAAGAGGACAACAGATCGCTGATGTTAAACGGGCAGTTTGATCCGATTGAGCAGAAGAAAGCACTGGCAAAAAAACAGGCCTATAAGATCGTAAAGGACGCTCTGGCACGTGAACTGAAAATGGATGGAAATATGGATGAAGTCAGAGCGCATACCGAAGAGTTGAGTGCGGATCTGGCACAGGCCCAGAATAAGATCAGCGAGATCAATGCGGAGAAGGAAAAATGGCGTGAAGAATCCGGTGTGGCTGCAGATTCCGAGGAGCAGAAAGATCTGGAACTGCTGGAAAAGAGAGAGGCTTATGCAGGAGGAGATCTGTCGAAAGCGCTGAGCGAAGAAGAAATGGAGAGACTTGCTGAGATAGATAAGCGTGGTTACACAGAGTACGAACAGCGTGCTCTGTCCTTGGAAAGGAGCAAAGCTCCGTATCAGGATATCGTGAGAAAGGCGGAGAGCGGTATTATTTCAGATAATGCGGTGATCCGCGGGACAAGGCTGGAGCGATTAAAAAAAGATCCTATCCGGAAAGCACAGAATGAGGCACAGGATCTTCTTGCGGCGGCGAGCAGAGAAGTGATGGGAATGCTTGTGGGCGAAGCGAAAGAATATATGGACGAAAAATCGGAAGAACTGCAGGAGAAGGCGGAAGAAAGAGCGGAGAAGAAAGAAGAACAGGAAGAAAAACTTGAGGCGACAAAAGAGAAGAGAGAAGAGCTGGAAGCGCTGGCGGATCCGCAGAAAGAAACTGGAAACGCTTCGGAAGTACAGACGCAAGCCATATCGAAAGATCCTGTGACAGAAGCAATGGTTCAGCTGGACGCTCAGAAAGAGGATTACCAGCAGGAAATTGAAGAGATGATGCGAAAAATGAATCTGATAGCGGAAGATATCAAGGGAATTAAAGTGGATGAGATCTTTTAAATGCTTCCATGCGCTCCAAGAAATGCAACAGCGGGAAAATCACCTGTTTCCTTTTAGTGGGAACGGGTGATTTTCCCGCTGTTGCGGCTTACTTGCCGGCCAGTGATTTTTCTATTCGTTTTGATGTGATTCCATATAAATTTACTTTGTCAATCAGTAAATTTGTGGTATAATGTTCACGAAAGCATTGAGCAGCGCCAAAAAGCCGAAAAGGCATTGCTCAACCTGCCCGCAAAGTAAAGCAATGGAATAGGAGCGAAAGGACATCCCTATGCGAATTATCCGTCAAAAACTTGATTTATCAAATATTTCCTATCCTGTGGAACAGATTGCGCCGCTTCAGAATATCCTGTTTTTTGACATTGAGACGACAGGTTTTACGGCAAAGCGATCCTCTATCTATCTCATTGGCTGTGCCTTTTTTGACGGTATTTCCTTTCGGCTGACTCAGTGGTTTGCAGAAAATTATCAGGAAGAGCAAAAGATCATAGAGAGTTTTTTCAATATGACGAAAAACTACAGTCATATTGTCCACTTTAACGGCAATAATTTTGATATTCCTTTTATAAAGCAGAAATGCGAAAGGTATGCTCTGCCCTATACATTTGATCATCTGACGGGCATTGATCTGTACAGAAGAATTGCGCCCTACAAATATTTTCTGAAAATGCCGAACTGCAAACAGAAATCTGTGGAACAGCTTCTCGGCTTTCAGCGGAAAGATACCTACGATGGCGGCAATCTGATCAATGTCTATCACGATTATGTGAATCATCCTTCGGACGGTGCGTTCCATCTGCTTCTTCTGCACAATGCAGATGATATTCGCGGGCTGATCCAGATTTTCCCGGTGCTTGCCTACTATGATATGTTCAACAGGCCTCTCAGGGCAAAAAAGGTACAGGCAAACACTTATACGGATTACTTCGGCACGGAAAGGCAGGAGCTTCTTCTGAAAGTTTCCCTGCCGGCATCTCTTCCTGCGCCGATCCGTTTTCATGCAAATTCCTGCTATTTTAACGGAGAAGGTAAATATGGGGTTTTCCGGGTGCCGATCTATCAGGAGGAGATGAAATATTTTTACGCATCCTACAAGGATTACTACTATTTTGCGGATGAGGATATGGCAGTGCACAAGTCAGTTTCCGCTTATGCGAATAAGGAGTACCGAACCCAGGCTACGGCGGAAAACTGTTATACAAGGAAGTTTTCTTCCTATCTGCCCCAGTGGGATATTCTGGTGCAACCCTTTTTCAAGCGGGATTACAGGAGCAAGGAGATTTTCTTTGAACTGACAGACGAGATAAAGACCAGCAGAGATACGTTTTCCCGGTATGCGGAACATATTCTGCATATGATGGCGGATTCCTATTGAAGATAACTGTTTAAGAAAATGGAACGCGAATTCAATCAGTAGATTCTGCTCGGAAATTTTCGGCGGAGGAGCAACAAAGAAAAGTATATAGCTTTTATACGATAGAAACGGAAAAGGAAGATAGAGAAAAGAGGGTATTCAAATGGCTAAATCAACATTTGTGGGGGGGATCCATCCTTATGAAGGAAAGGAACTGTCCAAGGACAAGCCCATCAGGGCAGTGCTGCCGAAGGGAGAGTTAGTCTATCCGCTGTCCCAGCATATCGGGGCGCCGGCGTCGCCGATCGTACAGAAAGGCGATCATGTGCTGCAGGGACAGAAGATCGCGGAGGCTTCCGGCTTTGTGTCGGCGCCGATTTACGCTACTGTGTCGGGCACGGTAAAAGCGATCGAGCCGAGACGTGTAGTCACAAGCAATGAAGTGATGAGCATTGTCCTGGAAAATGACGGACTCTATGAAGAAGTAGAATATCCGGTACATAAACCCTATGAAGAACTTGGTAAAGAGGAGATTATTGCCATTGTTAAAGAAGCTGGTATCGTGGGCATGGGCGGGGCAGGATTCCCTACCTTCATCAAGCTTTCTCCGAAAGAACCGGATAAGATCGATTATGTGATCGCGAACTGTGCGGAATGTGAACCCTATCTGACTTCGGACTACAGAAGAATGATAGAGGAACCGGAAAAGCTGATCGGCGGATTGAAGATCATGCTGCGGCTGTTTGATCATGCGAAAGGCATTCTGGCGGTGGAGGAGAACAAGCCGGATGCGATCGCACTGTTAAAAAAGCTGACAAAGGACGAGCCGGATATTATGGTGACGCCGCTAAGGACAAAGTATCCCCAGGGATCGGAGCGTTCCATTATCTATGCCACCACCGGCAGAGCCATCAATTCTTCCATGCTTCCGGCGGACGCAGGCTGTATCGTGGACAATGTGGATACGATCGTGGCCATCTATCATGCGGTGACGGAAGGAAAACCTTTGATGTATCGTATTGTGACGGTGACCGGAGATGCGATTAACGATCCGCGGAATTTTATTGTCCGGATCGGAACGATGTATGATGAGTTGATAGAGGAGGCCGGAGGCTTTAAGGAAGAACCGGCAAAGGTGGTTTCCGGCGGCCCGATGATGGGCTTTGGCATGTTTGATCTGCATGTGCCTACGACGAAGACGGCGTCGGCGCTTTTATGTCTGACGAAGGACGATGTGTCGGAGATGGAGCCTACAGCCTGCATTAAGTGCGGCCGATGCGTGGAAGTCTGTCCCCAGAGACTGGTGCCCAACAAGCTGATGGTAGCTTCCATCCATGGGGACTCGGAGACGTTCTTAAGGTTGAACGGACTGGAATGCGTGGAGTGCGGCTGCTGCAGTTACACCTGTCCGGCGAAGAGGCCGCTCACCCAGTCCATCAAATCCATGAGAAAGATGGAACTTGCAAAGAAGAAAAAATAGATAAGGGGAGAAAACCATGAGTGATATGTTACATGTATCATCCAATCCGCATGTCAGGTCCAAGGTGACGACCAGCTCCATTATGCTGGCGGTTGTGATCGCTTTGCTTCCTGCCGCGGGATTTGGCATCTATAATTTCGGATTGCATGCACTGATTCTGATCTGTGTGACGATCATGAGCTGTGTGGCGACCGAATTTATCTACGAGAAACTGATGAAGAAGGAAGTCACGATCGGAGATTTTTCGGCTGTTGTGACGGGCCTGCTGTTAGCGCTTAATCTGCCGCCGATGGCGCCCTGGTGGATCGGGATGATCGGAGGTATTTTTGCGATTCTGGTTGTCAAGATGCTTTTTGGCGGTCTCGGACAGAATTTTATGAATCCGGCTCTTGGCGCGAGATGCTTTCTTTTGATCTCCTTTACTTCGATCATGACGAATTTTGACTGTGATGCCTACACAGGGGCGACACCGCTTGCGCAGCTGAAATCGGGTATTACACCGGATGTGTTTTCCATGGTGATCGGCAAAACTGGCGGAACCATCGGTGAGACAAGTATGATCGCCATTGTCATAGGAGCCTGCATACTGATCTTACTGGGAATCATTGATCTGCGGATTCCGGGAAGCTATATTGTCAGCTTTGTGATCTTCCTTTGTCTGTTTGGCGGACATGGCATGGATTTTGCCTACTTATCGGCACATCTTGCAGGCGGCGGTCTGATGTTAGGCGCTTTTTTTATGGCAACGGATTATGTGACAAGGCCGATCACAAAGAAAGGGCAGTATCTGTACGGTATTTTTCTGGGGATATTGACAGGTGTTTTCCGAGTGTTCGGCGCTTCTTCCGAGGGAGTTTCCTATGCCATCATTATCGGTAATCTGTTAGTGCCTCTGATGGAGAAGGCGACTCTTCCGAAAGCGTTCGGGAAAGGAGGGGAAGCGGTATGAATGATGAGATAAAATCCATGTTGAAGGATGCAGGGATTATTGTGGCGATCACACTGATTGCCGGTCTGGTGTTGGGCGGCGTTTATCAGCTCACAAAGGAGCCTATCGAAGAGCAGAAACGGATAAAAAAAGCAAATGCCTGTAAGGAAGTTTATGCGGAGGCTGCTTCCTTTACGGAAATGGCGGATTTTGATACGGAAGCCGCAGCATCCGTGCTTGCCGCAGAGTATCCCTCTCAGGATATCGATGAGGTGATGGAGGCTGTGGATGGATCGGGAAATACGATAGGTTATGTGCTGACCGTGACCACCCATGAGGGGTATGGCGGAGATATCCAGTTCACGATGGGCGTGACAGACGAAGGGATGCTTAACGGTATTTCGATTTTGAGTATCTCCGAGACAGCGGGGCTTGGCATGCGGGCGGAAGAGGTGTTAAAGCCGCAGTTTGCCGGAAAGAGCGCCGAAAAGTATGAGTACACAAAGACCGGCGCTGTATCGGAGGGGCAGATCGATGCCATCTCCGGTGCGACGATTACGACAAACGCGGTGGTGAACGGTGTAAATGCCGGTCTGTATTATTTTCAGAATACGTTAGGGGGTGGGGCAGAATGAGCGAAATAAAGTCAAGGCTTGTAAACGGCCTGTTTAAAGAAAATCCCACTTTTGTGCTGATGTTAGGTATGTGTCCGACGCTTGCGGTGACGACTTCCGCCATGAACGGTCTCGGAATGGGGCTGACAACGATGGTAGTGCTTGCGCTCAGCAATATGATCATTTCCCTGCTGCGAAATATCATTCCGGATAAAGTGCGTATTCCTGCATTTATCGTGATCATTGCCTCTTTTGTGACGATGATGGAGCTTTTGCTGGAAGGGTTTTTACCTTCTCTTTATGATGCGCTGGGAATCTATATTCCGCTGATCGTGGTAAACTGCATTATTTTGGGCCGGGCGGAGGCCTATGCTTCCAAAAATCCGGTACTGCCGTCTCTGTTTGACGGGATTGGGATGGGACTCGGGTTTTCCTTCGCGCTGACCTGTATCGGCGCGGTTCGCGAGCTGATCGGTTCCGGCAAAATTTTCGGCTTTTCTGTGATGCCCGCGTCCTATGTGCCCTGCGCTATTTTTGTGATGGCGCCCGGCGCCTTCTTTGTGCTGGCAGCACTCACCGCTCTGCAGAATAAAGTTAAGATCGCAGGGGAGAAGAAGGGGAAGGATATGAGCAAGATCGGTTCTGGCTGCAGTGAGGACTGCATGAATTGCGGCGAGGAAGGCTGCGGCAGAAGGAAGTTCTACGATACGGATGCGGAGTGATTTCCCACCGCATGATCGGGATAAATGGAGGTAATAAATGGAGACAGTAAGAGATTTATTGATTATATTGATCGGTTCCTCTCTGGTGAGCAATGTGGTGCTCAGCCAGTTTCTGGGATTGTGTCCGTTTCTCGGGGTATCGAAAAAGACAGAGACGGCGGCGGGCATGGGCGCGGCGATCATCTTTGTCATCACGATATCTTCCCTGGTGGCGGCCGCGATCTATCAGTTTATGTTAGTGCCGTTACATATTGAATATTTGCAGACGATCGTTTTCATACTGGTAATTGCCGCTCTTGTACAGTTTGTGGAGATGTTTTTAAAGAAGTTTATTCCGGCCCTCTATCAGTCGCTGGGCATCTATCTGCCGCTTATCACAACGAACTGTGCAGTACTGGGTGTGGCACTCACGAATGTGACAAAGCAGTACGGTATTTTGAAGAGTGTGGTGAACGGTTTTGCGACGGCTGTGGGCTTTACGATTTCGATCGTGATCCTGGCGGGGATCAGAGAGAAGATGGTTTACAATGATGTGCCGGAATCCTTTAAGGGGATGCCTGTTGTGCTGATCACGGCAGGGCTGATGGCCATTGCGTTCTGCGGGTTCTCGGGGCTGCTGTAATCGATGAAAAGAATACTTGTGATTGGCTGTCCGGGGGCCGGGAAAAGTGTTTTTGCCAGAAGACTGAGAGAAAAGCTGAACCTTCCGCTGTATTATTTGGATATGATCTGGCATAAGCCGGATAAATCGACCTGTGCGAGAGAGGAATTTGACAGAAAATTACGGAGAGTTCTGGAAAAAGGCGAATGGATTATCGATGGAAATTATCTGCGCACGCTGGAGATGCGTCTGAAAGAGGCGGATACAGTGTTTTTGTTAGATTATCCGCTTGAAGTATGTCTGGCAGGGGCAAGGGAGCGGATCGGAAGAAAGCGGGAGGATATGCCTTGGTTTGAGGCAGAACTGGATGAAGAGTTCCGGCAGTGGATTCTGGATTTTTCAAGGGATCAGCTGCCGGTTATTTATCGTCTGCTAAAGCAGTATGGGAACGAGCGGGATATTTTTGTCTTTCGGTCAAGAGAGGAAGCGGACGGATTTCTAAAAGTAAATGTAATTATGAACGAAGAATGAGTGCGTATGCGGAAAATAGTACGCTGGGCGAAAAAGGCAGAAGCAGGGGAGGCGGATTAGACAGAACTGTCGGTATATGGGCAGGGGAAGATGAGATCACGGAAGCGGAAAATGTACGCACGCAGTGCAGAGATCATCGGAATGATGGCGCGGAAACATTGCCCGATGATGCGGAACCGGAAAAAGAATGGGAATATCAGTACCGCTATTTAAATAAATGTATTCTATCTTATAAAAATGATTACATAACGCAAAATATGTGTTAAAATGTCTGTAGGTGTAAAAAGAAGAAGCCTGTGTCCGTACTGTATCCGCAGGCTTTTGGTAATACATAAAACAGTACAGAAATGAGGAGACTATGTCAGGAATTATCATTGCGATGCTTGTAGTGGGGGGCGTCGGTCTGTTTATCGGTCTGTTTCTCGGGGTTGCTGCGATAAAATTTAAAGTGCAGGTGGACGAAAAAGAGGTTGCGGTGCTGGAGGTATTGCCCGGCAACAACTGCGGCGGATGCGGCTATGCGGGATGTTCCGGGCTGGCGGCTGCCATTGCGAAGGGTGAGGCGGCGGTCAATCAGTGTCCGGTGGGCGGCGAAACGGTGGCGAAGAAGATATCTGAGATCATGGGAGTGGAAGCCGGGGAGAGCAGACGGATGGTCGCTTTTGTGGCGTGTCAGGGAGACTACGATAAGGCGAAGGTGGATTATGAGTATACGGGTATCGAGGATTGCCGCATGCTTTCCTTTGTGCCAAACGGCGGACCGAAGAGCTGTAATTACGGCTGTCTCGGCTACGGGAGCTGTGTGCAGGCCTGTCCCTTTGACGCGATCCATGTGGTGAACGGCGTGGCTGTGGTGGACAGGGAGCAGTGTAAAGCCTGCGGAAAATGCGTGGAGGCCTGTCCGAAGAAACTGATTTCGTTGATCCCGTATGATGCACCCTATCAGGTGGCCTGCAGTTCTAAAGACAAGGGACCGGTGGCCATGAAGGCCTGCGATGTGGCCTGTATCGGCTGCGGACTCTGCAAGCGGAACTGTCCTGCGGATGCGGTTATGGTGGAGAATTTCAATGCAACGATCGATCCGGAGAAGTGTACCGGCTGCGGCACCTGCATTGAGAAATGTCCGAAGAAGAGTATTGTGAAGCTGTAAGTACAGGACAGCCTGTTAAGAGATATGCCGGACAGGCGGCGGAATCGAGAGATTCCGGTGAAAAAGCATGGACTGCGGAGGAGTTTTGCCGCTGTTAAAAAAGGAGAGAGCATGAGTCAGATCAGGGCAGTTTTATTTGATATGGACGGTGTGCTGATCAATACGGAGCCGTTGCACTACAGGATGTGGAAAGAGACGTTCCGCGGCCGTGGCCTGGAAATTGATTACGATATTTATAAAGGGTGTATCGGTGCGACAGATGCCTTTTTAATGGAACTGATTTTTAAAAATTACGGTCGGGACTTTCGGGAAGATAAGACAATAGAAGGAGAGAGAGTGGCAGTTGAAAAACGCCTGCTGAAAGAAGAGGGATTCCCTGAAATGCCGGGAGTGGTAGAAATGCTGCGCGGGCTGCAGGAGGCCGGATTTTTGCTGGCAGTGGCTTCGTCCTCACCGCCGGTGAGAATTCAGGAAGCCATGAACTACATTGGTGCGAAGCAGTATTTTTCCGTACTGAACAGCGCGGAGAATGTAGCACATTCCAAACCGGCTCCGGATATTTATCTGGATACGGCGAGAAGGCTGGGGGTAGAACCGGCGGAATGTATCGTGCTGGAGGATTCCGAAAACGGAAGTATTGCTGCTGTCTCTGCGGGGATGATCTGTGTGGGACTTAAGAATCCGGATTCCGGGAATCAGAATCTGGAACGGGCCAGGGTTGTGATTTCATCATTGCAGGAGTTTACGACGGAACTGATCCGGAATTTGTCGGAGGGCTGATGCATTGCAGGTTTTGCAGTTTTCAGTGATAGAAGGATGTTTCTGTGCTTATGGATGCTGGCAAGGCCGTTTATGTGACTGAAGCTGCACAGAGGTGTGGAAGTATATACAAAGTTTAGAAAAGCATACAGGAGCACGTGCATGCGATACCATGACATTACAAAGGATGATATGAAAAACGGCGACGGTCTGCGGGTTGTATTGTGGCTTTCGGGCTGCAGGCATCAATGTCCGGGCTGTCAGAATCCTGTGACATGGAATCCACAGGACGGACTTGCGTTTGACGAAGCGGCAAAGCAGGAAATAGAAGGGCAGCTTGAAAAACCTTATATTTCCGGCATTACTTTTTCCGGCGGCGATCCGCTTTTTCCGGAGAATGTAGCGGAGGTGACAGCATATTGCAGAGAGTTAAAGGGGCGCTTTCCGGGGAAGACAGTCTGGCTTTACACTGGTGAGGTATGGGAAGATATCGCAGGTTTTGAAGTACTGCATTTTATAGATGTGCTGGTGGATGGGAAATTTGAGAGAGAGAAACAGGACAATCTGCTGCACTGGAGGGGAAGCGGCAACCAGCGGGTGATTGCAGTACAGGAAAGCCTGAGGCGCGGACAGATGGTGCTGCACGATATTTCATGAATAAGCGAAATTTAAGGGAATGCTCTTCCATAGATTGATATGTGAATATGACAAAACAGCAAAAGGAATAGTCTCTGTGAATTGTTGCTGTGGTCTTATATGGGCGATAAGTATGCATTTGCGGAAAGAACAAAGAGGCAGGAGAAAAATGATAATGAAAAAAGCGGAGACGTTACAGATCAAATATCATTCAAGGGAGATCGAGAAGCTGCGCTACATCGACGGAAAAAGCGATTGGATCGATCTGCGGGCAGCGGAGGATGTGGCTTTGAAAGCGGGAGAGTACCGTCTGATCAGTTTCGGTATTTCCATAAAGATCCCGGAGGGGTATGAGGCGCATGTGGTGCCCAGAAGTTCTACGTTTAAAAATTTCGGCATTCTGCAGAGCAACAGCTGCGGCATTATCGACTGTTCCTACTGTGGAGAGAACGATATCTGGAAAATGCCGGTGTATGCAGTGCGGGATACGGAGATCCATGTAAATGACAGGATCGCTCAGTTCCGGATCATGGAAAATCAGCCAAGGATCCTGTTTGAGGAAGTGGAGCATATGGAAGGTCAGGACAGGGGCGGTTTCGGCAGTACCGGGACGGTGTAAATTATGCCGGGGGAATGCGCCGCTGTCCGTCAGGACAGTTATTGCGGAAAGAAAATTCTGCAACAGTAGCAGGCTATTCCGGGAACGCAGAATTCTGCAACAGTACAGGCTATTACGGGAACGCAAAATTCTGCGATAATAGCAGGCTATTTCAGACATGCTAAGATCGGCTCAATATATTTTTTGTCTGAAATATCGTAGGATCCGGATATCATTTTGATCATTTCCTGATCCGTTTCGGTTTTATCTTTTTTCGCGCGCAGCGATTTCAGAAGTGCCCTCATCATCAGTTTTGACAGGAAGGGCATTTTTTCATAGTTTAATCCGCCGGGACAATAGAAGGCGTTTACTTTCCGGAAGGCAGGATCTTTGAGATTTTCTTTAAAAAATGATTGGATCTGCGGGCTGTCTGCGGGGTTCGCGCCGGTACAGAAAAGAATGAGCTTTTTATCCGGCCATTTTTCCAGGATATCTTTGAAAAAACCAAGTTTTCTGATGGCGCCGGCATAGGCGAAACTTCCGAAAAGGATCGTGTCATACTGGTCTAAATGTTGCTTTTTAGCAGCGGACAGCGAGAGACAGTCAGCCCCTGTTTCTTCCGCGATCCATTGCGCATATTTTTTTGTAAATCCTGTTTCTGAATGATAAATAATGATGGCTTTCATATGTTTCGTTGCTCCTTTTTAAAATTCTGTTTCAGTATTTTCTCCTGAAATTCTTTTTTCAAAATATTCTATCCCTGTATATAGCTTTGACAGAAGAGTAAAAAGCGTTTCGATCTCTTCTGTGGTATAAACTTCAAAAAGATACCGCAGCTCTTCCTGATAGACGGAAAACTCCTTCTGAAAATAGTCTTCAGCTTTTTGGGTGATACGGATCCCCATGGCTCTTGGATCACAGGGATTTGGACTGATCGTAACAAAGCCTTTTTTCATCAGGACATCTGCCAGTTTTTTGATATTCTGTCTGGAACAGCCCAGTAAATTGCCCAATTGAGTAAAAGTGGGCGGTTCCTTTGACTGCCTGACGATGGATAACAGCATAAACTGTTTGAGGGAAATCTCCGGGATGTGACTGTCAAATAGTGTCTGCAGTCTGTTTGTGGCAATAAACAGTGTGCTGAAGATTGCTTTTTGCTGATACTCTGTGGTACCGGAAAATTTTGTGATCAGGTCGTTAAGATGCATAGTGATCTCCATATTAGTAACTTGTTGCGCATATAGATTATAGCAACATGTTACCTGTGCGTCAAGGCAAATGTGCAATTGATATGTGAAGTATATGCATAATTTGAAGAGTAGTGTTTATACTAATAGCAGAAATGGCCTGCAGTAATTGGAGCTGTGTCCTGCGTACAGAAATGCGCGGGCAAAGAGTGGGAATGCATGGAAAAACGGCAGGTTGTGGAAAGGTCATATGGTTATCGGTATGAATGAAAAAGATCAGGAAATTTTATATCCGACAAAACAGATCGGTAAGGAAATGACAGCGGATCTAAAGGAAAATCTGGCTGCCATGAAGGAAATTCTGTCGCCGGATATCAGCTACGATATTGTGTACCGGGTAATACAGATAGGCGGCAGAGATGCCTGTCTGTTTTTTGTGGACGGATTCTGTAAGGATGAAATGATGCAGAAGATCTTACAGTATCTGATCGGCCTGAAACCGGAAGATATTCCCACGGACGCCCACGGTATGTCGAAGGGCTTTATGCCCACCGTGGAGGTGGATCTCGGGCAGACCTGGGATGAAATTGTAACAGGGCTTTTGTCAGGGCAGACCGTGCTGTTTCTGGATGGTTTCAGCAAATGTCTTTTGATTGACAGCAGAACCTATCCGGCAAGAAGCGTCTCGGAGCCGGAGAAAGAGAAAGGGTTACGCGGTTCCAAAGATGGGTTTGTGGAGACTATCGTCTTTAATACGGCTCTTGTCCGCAGGCGTATCCGAAGCCCGAAACTGCGGATGGAGATGATGAGAGTCGGCGAGACGTCAAAAACAGATATCGCAGTTTGCTATATGGAGGATAGGGTAGACCATAAACTGTTATGCCAGATCAGGACGAGAATTCAGAATATTCATGTGGACGCACTGACCATGAATCAGGAGAGTCTGGCGGAATGTCTGTATCAGGGGAAATGGTTTAATCCTTTTCCGAAGTTTAAATATACGGAGCGGCCCGATACGGCGGCAGCCCATATTCTGGAGGGAAACATTATTGTCTTTGTGGACAATTCGCCTTCCGCCATGGTCCTTCCGGTGTCCATTTTTGATATGACGGAGGAGGCTGACGACTATTATTTTCCGCCTGTTACAGGTACTTACCTGCGGTTTTCCAGAACCATCATCGGTATCATTACCTATCTTTTGACGCCGACTTTTCTGCTGCTGACGATGTATCCGGAGTGGCTGCCGAAGTGGTTTTCTTTTGTCGCCATTGCCGATGATGTTAATGTGCCGGTGCTGTTACAGTTTCTGATTTTAGAGCTGTCTTTAGACGGCCTGAAGTTAGCCGCGGTCAATACGCCCAATATGCTGAGTACGCCCCTGAGCGTCACGGCGGGTATCGTGTTAGGGGAATTTGCGGTAAAATCGGGGTGGTTTAACTCGGAGGTGATGCTGTACATGGCTTTTGTGGCCATTGCAAACTATACCCAGTCCAACTATGAGCTGGGCTATGCGCTGAAATTCATGCGGATCATCACTCTTGTTCTGACGGGCATTGCCGGCGTCTGGGGCTATGCGGCGGGCGTTCTGTTTTTTATCATTTCCATCGCGTGCAACAGGACGATCGCAGGTAGAAGCTATATCAATCCCTTTGGTCCGGGCGGTATGGGAACTTTGTGGAAACGCTTCATCAGAGTACGCCAGGAGGCCGCCGGTAACAGGCAGGCTTCTAAATGAGAACAGCGGCTGATCCTGTCCGTCCGCTTAAGACGCTGCCGGAGTATGCTGAGATCCGGCAGCGCTATAAGCGAACGGAAGCGTTTGCGGGGGGATTTCATTCGGCAGGCATGACACACGCTTTACATGGGCGTACCCGCCGCAATCAGATCACCGTGTGGATCGTAAAAACCCATTATTTTGTTTGAAGTTGACAGGGATACATAGTATAATATTCAGAAAAAGGCGATACAGCTTGCCAGAAAACGTAAAATGCTCTTTCAAAGTGTTGCTGACAGCATTCTGGCCATGATAACGATAGAAAATAAGTGCTCCGCATGGATAAAAACGGAAAGGAAGCAGATTGTTATGGGAAATCACAAAAATACGGACAAAACGGAAGATTACAGCTTTCAGGTGGATCTGCGGGGGATCATCCGCCTGCTCAGCGAAAATCTTTATTCCAGCGAGGACGTATTTCTGCGGGAGCTTCTGCAGAATGCGGTAGATGCCATCGAGGCGAGAAAGGCAGCGGAGCCGGATTTCGGGGCGGGGCAGATTCGGATCTCCTATCGCAGGGAAACGAAGAACAGAGCGCGGCTTATCTTTGCGGACAACGGGATCGGATTGACCAGAGAGGAAATACATACGTTTCTGTCCGTCATCGGGCAATCATCCAAAAGAGGCGCGCTGGAGCGGGGGAATTTTATCGGGCAGTTCGGCATCGGGCTGTTATCCTGTTTTTTGGTGGCGGATGAAATTCTTGTGCGAAGCCGTTCCCTGAAAGAGGAGGCAGGGCACAGGTGGCTTGGGAAAAGCGACGGCACCTATCAGGTGGCTAAGGAGCCGGAGGAGGTGTCCGTGGGGACGGAAGTGATTCTTCTCCTGAAAGGAAAGATGGCAGCCAGATACCACGAGGAGGAAGTGATCAGGCTGTTGAAGGAATACGGTTTTTTGCTGAAAACGCCGGTGGAGTTTGACGGAGACGGCGGAACAAGACGTATCAATGACGGTTTCATTCCCTGGCGACAGCCGTTTTGCAGCAATGAGGAAATATTACGGTTTGGGGAATTGCTGTTCGAGGAGGAGTTTTTTGGCGCGGTGCCGATTAAGGGCGAGGGATTGACCGGTTATGCCTTTATTTCGAGAAAACGGACCAACGCGGCTTTCATGGGACAGCACAAGATATTTTTGAAGGATATGCTGATTACGGAGGACGGCAGGGAACTGATTCCCAAATGGGCCTTTTTTACAAGGTGTATTCTGAACGCGGAGGATCTGACGCCTATGGCTTCGAGAGAGGGATTTGTGGCGGATTATCGGCTTTCCAGAGCAAGGAACGATATTGAGAAGAGTATTTTTGAGTATTTTGTCGCGCTGTCGCTGTATGATGTCAATATGTTAAAGCAGCTGACGTCGGTACATAATGTGGCGATCAAGTCTCTTGCCGTAGAAAATGAAAAGATTTACAAATTGTTTTTTCAGTTTCTTGTTTTTTCTTCCAACAGAGGGAGTCTGACCGGCTTTCAGCTGTTAGAGGCGGCTAAGAGGGGGACGATATACTATTGTACCGAGGTGGAAGATTACCGGAGGGCTTATGCGCTTTTGGGAAACGGAGCGGGCATTTTAATCAATGCGGGCTATATTTATGATACAAAACTGCTTCAGCTTTTGAGGCGTTACCATCCGGGGATCCGGCTGGAAGTGTTTGATGAAGCGTCCTACGGGGAACTGCTGGAGGAGCCGGAGGAGCATATCAGAAAGGAGCTGGAAGAGCTGCTTAAGGCGGCGGGGGAGGCGTTAAAGCCTTTCAACTGTAAGGCTGTTTTGAAACAGTTCGATCCGGCGGAATCGGCCGCTTTTTACGTGCCGGGGGAGGACGGTCTGTTTGACGGTGTGCTGACGGAGGGCAGTTTTTCTGATTTTCTGGGGGAGTTTGATCCGGGAAATTTTGTGCGGGCAGAGGACAATTATGGTACAAAGCTGTATCTGAACGGGAAAAATCCGCTGTTAAGGCGGCTTTCTCAGGTGCGGGATGCAGAGATCACAAGGACAATGATCGAGGTCATCTATGTGCACGCCATGCTGGCCGGTCACTATACACTGGGGGAAAAAGAAATGGGGATCTTAAACAGAGGACTGATCAGACTTGTGGAGTACGGTCTGGGCGACTTTACATAAGAAAGTATTTCTTGAGAAGCCCGGACGGCGGTCAGGCGGAGATTGAAATACTGTAAAACAATGTCAGGTGGGAACAGGGGGAGCGGAAAGAATGATCCTGGAAAGTTTAACCAACAGAAAATATGTACCGGACGACAGGCTCTGGGAAATGATCAAACGGGCCAACAGTCTGACGGAAGGTGGATATTCCGTCTGGGATGACAATGCGATGACGTTAGTGCCCTTATTAAAGCGGATTCTGGCCAGGGCAAAGGAAGTGCGGGATTTACAGATCTATTTTTATGTGATGGGGAAAGCATTCTGGTATGTCAGAAGGGACGGTGTGGACGATATCCGGTTTGCCTTTCAGATTTCGGAAATGTTTCATCAGGCCCACGCGGAGCATCTGGCGGAGGAAACGACCAGGTTCGGCAGAGAGTACTATGTGGACACTGCTGCCAGAATCCTGTCTTTTTATATGAAATATCCGCAGATCAATGATGAAAAGATGAAACAGATGCTTTCCATTTTTCTGGAAAGTGATGAGAAATACGGTACTGTCTGGAATGCCGGAAGCTACGATAAGATCATGCGGTATGCTTTGTTTGAGGAGGATCTGCATCTTGCAGGAAGGGCAAAAAAGAAACTGGAAACCATGGATTTTACAAACTGGTGTTATGTCTGCTACTATGTGAGGCCCATGCTGCATTACTATGTATTTATGGAAGAATATGACAGGATCGAGGAACTGATTCTGGCCGTTAGCAGAAAGGAGATCGCGAAGAAGTACAGATGGTGCTATGATCAGTGTGAACAGGCGAACGAGGAGACATTAGTGGAAGAGGCTCTGGAGCACTGTATGAATTTGGGAAAGGATAAACTGTTCAGAAAGATATTCCGAAAGTGGAGGGATCTCTTTACTCATCCCATGGAGGGGGAGATCGCGACCTGTGAAGCGTTGCTGCATGTGTTTGCAGGGGATCTGTCACGTCTGGAGGAGACGCTTCGGGTGGCGGAGGAGGATGACAGGAAAGGGCGGGAGATGAAAGTGACGCCCTATGATGGAATGTACTGGTTTTTGTGGTGGCACCTTTATTTTCGGCTGCTGCACAGGCAGGGGGTAAATTCTGTGAAAATGAACCTGGAGGAGTGGCCGGAAGCAGCGGAAATACCGAAAATGACGGAGAAACAGAAAACAGTAAAAGTACCGGAGAAAGGGAAACCGGCAGAAGAGCCGGTGACGACAGAGGTGATGGAAACGCCGGAGAATCCCGAATCAGGCGGTGAGATTCTGACAGTCGGAGAAAGAAGTTACAGCTGCGAGACACTGGCAGAGTATTTCGCTGGTAAGGCTCGGGAAATCGGTGCCCGGATGAGCCGTGCCCGCCGCAATTTTGATTATGAAAAAGTGAAGAGATCCCACGAGAGATGTCTGGGATTATAACATTTTTCCTTTTTGGGATGTCGGTATGAAAAAGCGGTATACATAAGGGGCTGACATTTGAGTGTCAGCCCCCAGCGTCTTTATCCCTGTATTTTTGAAAGAGGAACTTCCTGTAAAAACTGAGAAAAATTCAACCCCATACTCATAGCAGCTTCGTTCAGCCATTGCATTTTTTAGCTGCTTTGTTGCGAATTGCTATCTCCTCTCCTCAATATCCATATAATTTTTATCATACCCGATGGGCTTATAGGCGGGACGTATGATCTTTCCGTTGTTGGCAAGTTCTTCCATCCGATGGGCGCTCCAGCCTACGATACGGGCGATGGCAAAGATCGGCGTGAAAAGTTCCTGAGGCAGTCCCAGCATCTTGTAAACAAAGCCGGAGTAGAAATCCACGTTAACGCTGACGCCTTTATAGATCTGGCGTTCTTCGGCGATGACCTGGGGTGCAAGTTTTTCCACCAGGGAATACAAATTAAATTCTTTTTCCAGTCCCTTTTCCACAGAGAGCTTTTCCACGAAATTTTTAAAGATCACGGCTCTGGGATCGGATTTGGAGTATACCGCATGTCCCACACCATAGATCAGTCCCGCATGATCGAAGGCCTCTTTATGTAGTAGTTTTTTCAGATAGACAGCCACTTCCTCCTCGTCGCTCCAGTCTTTTAAGACATTCATCATCTCATCAAACATCTGCACGACCTTGATGTTGGCGCCGCCGTGGCGGGGGCCTTTTAAGGAGCCGATGGCCGCTGCAATCACGGAATAGGTGTCCGCCAGGGAGGAAGTCACGACATGGGTGGTGAAGGAAGAGTTATTACCGCCGCCGTGTTCCATGTGCAGTACGAGAGCAACATCCAGGATTCTCGCCTCGAGCTGTGTGTAGCTGCTGTCCGGGCGCAGAATATGCAGGATATTCTCTGCGGCGGAAAGCTGCGGCTGCGGCTGATGGATATAGAGGCTGTTGCCGTCATGATAATGGCTGTAAGCCTGATAACCGTAAATGGAGAGTAACGGGAAAATACTGATTAACTGCAGGCACTGCCTGAGCACATTAGGCAGAGAAGTATCGTCCGCTCTGTCGTCGTAGGAGTACATGGTCAGCACGCTTCTGGCCAGTGTGTTCATCATATCCTTGCTGGGGGCTTTCATAATAATATCCCGCACAAAACTGGTGGGAAGACTTCTGTAACCGGACAGCAGTTCCTTAAATTCGTCAAGCTCTTTTTCGTTGGGAAGCTTGTTGAATAAAAGGAGATACGTGACTTCTTCGAAGCCGAAGCGGTTTTTGGAGGAAAACCCATGCACCAGATCCTTGACATCGTAGCCTCTGTAAAACAGGCGGCCGTGGGCGGGAACGGACTGTCCGTTCACAACTTCTGTGGCTCTTACGTCGGAGATGGTGGTGAGTCCTGCGAGAACACCCTTACCGTTTAAGTCGCGAAGTCCTCTTTTGACGTCATACCTTGTAAAAAGGGCGGTATCAATGATATCCGACTCTTCACTGAGCTTTGCAAGACGAATCAGTTCCGGTGTGATTTCTGAAAAATTCTGATGATCCATATAAAAACTCCTTTCTTTGAGTAATGCACTAAAGTGTATCGTTTATCCGCATAAATCGACAGCATCAAAATATGTGTTGCCTAAAATCAATCAAATCTCTTGAAAAATAAATGGCAAATTATATAAGATTTCCTTTGACGATGTATAAAGAATTTCCAGAACAGCAGGTATGTGGTCCGGGAAAGCCTAAGTTTTATTCTGAAAAACAATAAAAATATGGTTTTCAGAAAAGTCAGAAATAGTGTCAAGTTGAAATGTACTTCTATCATACCATAAAAAAATTGTAGATTACAAGTTTATTCTGTCAATTCAGAAAAAATTTATAAATGATATGGGAAAATTTGGGCTTTTTATGTATAATGTAGCTTATGGGAAGCAGCTCTGCTGCTTCCAGCCTCGGAGCGAAGCGAAGAGGCGTAGCTGCGAAAGCAGCCATAAGCTAACGAGCAGCTCTGCTGCGAGTATAGCCTCAGAGCGAAGAGAAGAGGCGTAGCTGCGAGAGCAGCTATAAGCTAACGAGCAGCTCTGCTGCGAGTATAGCCTCAGAACGAAGAGAAGAGGCGTAGCTGCGAGAGCGGACATAAGCTAACGAAAATAAGGAGATAACTGTGATGACGGAGAATAAAAAGATTACGGAAAGACTGCAGCTGCTTCGCAGCGCGATGAAAGAAAACAGGATCAATTATTATATGATCACATCGGCGGACTGTCACGGTTCGGAGTATGTTCATGAGCATTTCAGGGCAAGGGCATGGTTTAGCGGTTTCACAGGCTCAAACGGGACACTGCTCGTGGGGCAGGAGCGAGCGGCGCTGTGGACGGACGGACGTTATTTTCTGCAGGCGGAAAAACAGCTGGCAGGAACGGGAATTGAACTGATGCGCATGCAGGAGAAAGGGGTTCCAACGATTGAGGAATATCTGGAAAAACATCTGACAGGCGGAGAAGTTCTGGGATTTGACGGTAACTGTGTAAGCGCCGAGCAGGGGGAGAAGCTGGAAAAAGTATGCAGGAAAAAAGGCGCGGCGATTATTTATGAGAAGGATCTTTCTGATATCGCCTGGGCGGACAGGCCGGCCCTGCCTGCAGAAGCTGTGTGGGAACTTTCAGAGGAGTATGCGGGGGAGTCCTGCGGGGAAAAGCTTAAGGAAGTGCGTCTTGTGCTGGAAAAAGAGGGCGCAGACTGCCTGTTTTTAAACAGCCTTGATGATATTATGTGGCTGTTTAATCTGCGGGGATCTGATATTGCCTGCAATCCGGTGGCGCTTTCCTATGCTCTTGTGGAGAGGGAAGCATGTACACTGTTTTTACAGAAGAAAGCAGCGCCTGATCTTTCTTTAGAGCGGTACGGCGTTGTCATAGAAGAGTATGACAGGATTTTTGACTGGCTGGATCAATGGCTGTTGGAGAAAACCGGAAGAAAAAATGCAGGGCAGGATCAAAAAGCGCAGGAGAGCGCTGTGAAAATTTCGGCGCCGGGAGAATATCTGAGCTACCGCCTGATGAAAGTCCTCTCCGAGAAGAGCACACTGATCTTGCAGGAATCGCCTACACAACTGTTAAAAGCGATCAAAAATGAGAGGGAGCTTGCCTGCAGCAGAGAGGCCTATCTCCGGGACAGCGCAGCGCTCTGCAAATTTATTTACTGGTTGAAAGGGCATGTGGGAAAAGAGGAGATCACCGAGATCTCGGCAGCGGATAAACTGGAAGAATTCAGAAGACAGATCCCCGGTTTTCTGGATATTTCTTTTACGACGATCTGCGGTTATGCGGACAACGGAGCCATTGTCCACTATTCGGCCACGGAGGATACAAGCCGGAGATTGGAGAAAAAGGGACTGGTTCTTGTTGATTCTGGTGGTCAGTATCTGGGCGGTACCACGGATGTCACAAGAACCATCGCGCTGGGGGAAGTGAGCGAGGAGGAGAAAAGGATCTTTTCTCTTGTGTCGTCGGCCACGCTGCGCCTGGCGGACGCTGTATTTCTGGAAGGAACCACCGGGCGGAATCTGGATATTCTGGCAAGACAGGATCTCTGGAAGGCTCATCTGGATTACAAACACGGGACCGGCCACGGCATCGGCTATATTCTGAATGTGCATGAAGGCCCTCAGCGTATCAGCTGGCAGTACCGGAAAGAGACGAAGGAATATGCGCTGCGGGCGGGAATGCTCACCAGTGATGAGCCTGGCATGTACTTTGCCGGAAAGTTCGGCGTACGCACCGAAAATATTCTGGAAGTTGTAAAAGAGGAGGAAAACGAATACGGCACCTTCCTCGGCTTTCGGCATCTGACCTGGGTGCCCATCGACAGGGAAGGGTTAGATAAACAGTACCTGACGGCGGAAGATGTGGACAGGATCAACGCCTATCACAGAGAAGTGCGGGAGAGAGTATTTCCACTGTTGGAGAAAGAGGAGCAGGAATGGCTCATCCAGGTAACTGCAGAACTGTAATCGTCATTTTGCAGGTTTAATATGACAGGTTCTGATTTTTAAGGCGAAAACCAGCCGGGATGGAAATATCCCCATTTTTACAAATTTTTTAGGAATTCCCGCCCCGTTTTGTGCAAAAGCTATCTTGACTTTTGGAAAGTGATTTGCCATAATAAAAGGCGATGTGTGGGTTTGGGATTCACACGGCGGCAAAAATGCCGCAGATATTAAAGACATTCGCAATGTCAGAATCGGCAGAGACCGGGAAGACAGGCGGTGAATTATATTTATATTCCAGGAGGAGGAAAAAATATGTCAACAAAAGCGTATTACCCCATTTCCGAGATCGGCAAAGGTAAAGTTGGTTTTTCCAAAACCCGTTCTATTATCGAAGCTGCTTTCTACGGAAATAACGTAGTGAAAGTGGAGACACTGAAAGAGGCTTATGAATTAGCAAAGAATTCTCCGGGAACGATCGTAACAGATATGCCCGTAAAAGACGGCGAAACATTCGGTCTTCCCAGTGACGCAAAGGTTCTTTTGTTCAACGACGGCGCAGTAACCGGCCGTTATGCGGCAGCGCGCCGTATCAAGGGCGAACCCGGCGTAGATGAAGTGAAGCTTGACAAGGTAGTGATGGACGCTGTTTATAAAACACGTTGGAAAAAGATGTACCATGCAACCTGTTTTGTAGGCCTCGATCCTGAATTTATGGCAAAGGCTCACCTGTTGATTCCGGAAGGAGAGGAAAACCTTCTGTACAACTGGATGATCAATTTCCAGTATATGTCTGACGAATATGTAAAGATGTACAGGAAATCCCAGCCCATCGGTAATGGTAATGAGCCGGATATCTATATCTTCTCCGATCCTCAGTGGGCGCCGGTGGAAGCTCCCGACGTGGATTACAGCTGCTTAAGCGATCCTCTGACACTGTGCTATTTTGATACGAACCAGAACTGCGCGGCGATCCTGGGTATGAAATACTTCGGCGAGCACAAGAAAGGGACGTTAACCATGGCATGGGCTCTTGCAAACAGAAATGGCTATGCGGCATGTCACGGCGGACAGAAAGAGTACACACTGGCTGACGGTTCCAAGTTTGTTGCTTCCGTATATGGTCTGTCCGGATCCGGAAAGTCCACTCTGACCCACGCAAAACACGGCGGCAAGTATCCGATTACCGTTCTGCATGATGACGCATTCATCATCAACACGGACACCTGTTCTTCTGTAGCGCTTGAGCCGACTTACTTTGATAAGACCGCAGACTATCCTACGGGATGTCCGGATAATGAATATCTGTTATCTGCTCAGAACTGTTCCGCTACCATGGATGAGAACGGCAAGATCCAGCTCGTGACAGAGGATATCAGAAACGGCAACGGCCGTGCGATCAAGTCCAAACTCTGGTCTCCGAACCGTGTGGATAAGATCGACGCTCCGGTGAACGCTATTTTCTGGATCATGAAAGATCCTACCATCCCGCCTGTTGTAAAATTAAAAGGCGCTGCGCTGGCTTCTGTTATGGGTGCGACACTGGCTACAAAGACATCCACAGCGGAGCGTGTGGCTGCAGGTACGGATCTGAACGCACTGAGAATCGTTCCCTACGCTAACCCGTTCAGAACCTATCCTCTGGTGAACGACTATGAGAAGTTCAAAAAGCTGGTGGAAGAGAAGAATGTTGACTGCTATATTGTAAATACAGGCGACTTCATGGGCAAGAAGGTAAAACCCGCTGATACTCTGGGCATTCTGGAAACCATCGTGGAAGGAAAGGCTAACTTTGAGAAGTGGGGCAACTTTGAAGATATCGAGATCATGTACGACTGGTCCGGCAAGACAGGCGATTTCACACCTGATCTGAACGATGCTTCCTACATGGCAGCATTAAAGAGCGCTATGCAGAACCGTGTGGATGCAGTGGAAGGCTTCGCAACCAAGAAGGAAGGCTATGACAAGCTTCCGGACGAAGCGCTGGATGCTTTGAAGAAGTTAGTTTCTGAGTGCTGAACTAGAGGAAATGTCCGGCTGAAAAAAATGGGCCGGTAATGTTACAGAAGTGAAATACCCTACAGCAAGCCGCGGGGTATTTCATCCTCGCAGCAGTCGCCAGGTAGCCGTGCATGCACGCCTGCCTGGCTCGTTGCTTGCGGGAACAAAGAAATCAGAGCTGTTGTGCTGAGCGTTGAAGGAGCCCGGTATGGCAGCTCTTTTAGGGCTTTTCAGCGATACTCGGGAGGATGAAATGATGGAAATTCTGGTGCTTGCTTTACTGACAGCAATCTCCCTAACGATAATGATCATCACGGGAAGCAGTAAAAAGCGCGGCTGTGGAGGCGGCTGTGCCACCTGCGGAAACCGGAAAAATTGTCATGGAAAGAAATAGAGGTACATGGGGAAGGAATATGGAATATAATAGAAGCAGGAGGAAATTCTGGACGGCCCGCTATGCGGTGATCAACGCCACCTACTTTATGGGATTTTGCGGTGTTCACGCATATGCATCGATCTTTATGCTGGAAAGGGGATTTACCAATTCCAGAATCGGACTGCTGTTAGCATTGGCCAATGTCTTTTCGGTGGTAATGCAGCCGATCATTGCCGGACTGATCGACAGACCGGGAAAACTGACAAATCAAAAGGCGGCGTCCTTTTGTACGGCGGCAGTTATTGTGCTTTCTCTGGCATTATCCTTTGTAGAGAAGGAAAAGGCGGCGATATTTATTATATTTATGCTGATCTACATGATCCAGATGGCGTATCAGCCGATTATTATCGCCATGAATTTTGAGTATGCAGAGAAAGGATGCTCTATCAATTTCGGTCTGGCCAGGGGATTAGGCTCGGTGGGCTTTGCCGTTTATTCGCCGATTTTGGGTACTCTGCTGGAACACCACAGCGTAAGTGTGATACATATCGGGGACGCGCTGGTACTGACGGTGGGGCTGTTGTTTCTTCTGACCTTTAAACTGTCTGATAAATCAGAAGTTCCTGCTTTGCTGGATGAGGAAAAAGCGAAGGGAGAGGGGACGGAGAAAAGGGCGGCAGATCATGAACAGGAGCAGGCGGCACATAACAATTTTTTTGATTTTGCAAAACATTATCCGGCGTTTATGCTGTTTCTGCTTTCAACAATTCTGGTGTTTTTTGCCCACAACATGATCAATGATTATCTAATCCAGATCATTAAGCCTCTGGGTGGAACCGAACGGCATGTGGGCTACGCGACTTCCATGGCGGCGGTGATAGAATTGCCCACGATGGCGCTTTTTGCCGGAATGGTTAAGAAGATTTCTTGTGAAAAGCTGTTAGTGGTGTCAACCGTATTTTTTACGGTAAAGGTGGCGATTTTATTTCTGGCCACGGGAATTGCCGGCGTATTTGCCAGCCAGTTCTGTCAGCTTGCTGCCTATGCCCTGTTTATTCCGGCTTCCGCTTATTATGCCAGCATGGTGATGGAGAGAGCGGATCAGGTGAAGGGGCAGGCTTATGTGAACTGTGCCATTACATTAAGCGGTACTTTCAGCGGACTGATCTGCGGCAGGATCCTGGATGTGGCGGGGCCAAAAGTGATGCTGGGCTGCGGCGTCACGGCAAGTTTTCTGGGAGCAGTCCTGGCAGTTGCGGCCGTGAGAAAAAGAGGTAACAGGTAACAGTGAAGCCGAAAAACTTTAACGGTTACTGTGTCGGATAACATGATCCGGTCCATGGTTGCAATTATTTCGGGCTTATTATATAATATTTGTGTACATTACGGGCACAATGCGTTCGGCGTTGCGTTTTGACTGTTTTAACACAGCTGCGGTCTCGCATATTTCAGGCATAAGTGCTCATATCATGCGAAAATGAAAGAGGAGGTTTTCAACCTATGGGTACAAGTATTAAACGATCAGTCGGCATTCGCGTTGCCTGTGCTGTTCTGATGATTTTTTTATTCAGTGGAACTACAACTTTTAACATTCTGCGCATTGAGGGCCTTCAGGGTGACAATGTTTCGGCATCAGCCACATTGAACCAGGTACAGAGCGCGGAGGCGGCTCACTATAAGTGGTCGGCAAACCTGAGCAATGCGCTGTATTCTGATACGGAATTCACCGGCAGCATGGATCATACCAGCTGTGTGCTGGGAAAGTGGCTGTATTCTGATCTGGAACTGGAAGATGCGGAGATCGATAGTCTGCGTGGTCGGATAGAACCGTTACATAAAGAACTGCATGCCTCTGCAGGCACCGCGCTGGAGCTTTATGCAAACGATAAAGGGCAGGCGCAGCAGTATTATCAGGAGACAATTTTGCCGAACCTGAGTACGTTAGTGGGGCTGCTGGAAGACGTGGTGGAGCGAAGCAAAACGCTCAGTGACGAATATACGAGCCGCTTGAACAGAACAATTATATTTATGCACGTTTCCACCTGTGTCTGTCTGGTTTTAGCCATAATCAGTCTGGCAAGCCTGGTATTGTATGTGATGAAACAGGTGGTGAGGCCTTTGATCCATATTACGGAACAGGTACGTCCTCTGAAAGAAGGAAATCTTTCCCTGAATATGGAGTACCACTCTGAGAATGAACTGGGCGAACTGGTTCGCACGCTGGAGGAATCTCTGGGGCGGATTGAGGAATACGTGGGAGATATCGATCGCGTTATGGATGAGCTGGCACAGGGCAACTTCAATATATCAACATCCGCCCGCTACATAGGTGATTTCCAGCCCATTGAGGATGCGTTGGGACGATTTACGGTTTCCATTTCGGAGGCCATGGGCAGTATTGTCAAGGCTGAGCAGAATGTGGCTTCTCATGCGGAGCAGCTTTCCGGCGGCGCGCAGGCTCTGGCGCAGGGGGCGACAGATCAGGCCAGCGCAGTGGAAGAACTGTATGCTACGGTGGATGAGATATCCAGAAGTGCTGCGAAGAATGTGGAAGCGGTGGGCAACGCAAGACGCAGCGCTGAACTGACAAGTGAACGGGTTACGCTCAGCAGCGGGCAAATGGAGAAGATGGTGGCGGCCATGGGCGATATCGCGGAAGCGTCCCAGCAGATCAGCAAGATTATCGCAACCATTGAGGATATCGCTTCCCAGACAAACCTTCTGGCGTTAAATGCGGCAGTGGAAGCAGCCAGGGCCGGAGAAGCCGGCAAGGGTTTTGCTGTGGTGGCCAGCGAGGTGCGTGTTCTGGCTTCCAAGTCCGCTGAAGCAGTGAAGGCGACCAAGAGTCTGATTGAAAATTCCGTTCAGGCCACTGACCGGGGCAGTCATATTGTGACGGAGGTATCTGAATCACTGAAACAGGTGCAGGAACTGGTGTTAGAATCGGATAAGGCGATCAGCTCTATCACGGAAGCCATTCATCAGGAGGCAGACGCCCTGTCCCAGGTATCTATCGGTATCGGGCAGATCTCGTCTGTGGTGCAGACAAATTCCGCAAGCAGTGAGGAGTCTGCTGCGGTCAGCACAGAATTGTTTGAACAGGTAAATCTGTTAGAGCAGAAGACAAAAATGTTCCGGCTGAAAAAAGGATGATCTGGAAATTTTTTCTTCATTATTTTCAGAATTCCTGTTGTAAAATGCAGAGGAAAAGGCTATAATATGTTTAACCTGAAATGCAAAAAGAATTCCTGTTATTTTGAACCTACATTTACTTTAAACGGGACACCTACATTATCACATGGATGTCAGGCCTCCGGGCGTAAGCTTAAGCAGTGGAAGGCAGAAGTGTGTTTGCGGTAACCCACCTGGCGTTCGCTAGGAGTCAACTTACAGGATTCTGCATTTTGGGGGTTTGAAATATTCTCAGGAATAAAAAGACGGGCGGAAAAGATTTTTTGCCCGTCTTTTTGGTGCGCAGGCCTGTATAAGAAAATCAGCTGCTAAATCTTCTCAGCCGGATTTGCATGAAAAGCTTCTGCCCGGAATAGAATGGAGTATGAGAAATAAGAAACCATTTATTTTTTTAGCTGCATATTTCCTGGCGATCTTCCTGTGGCTTCTGTTTTGCTACAGACAGGTACAGAAGGCATGCCTGGAGGCCGGACATACTGTGCAAAGTGAGGTTCTGGAGGTTGAACCGTTGTGGGAGGATGAGATCGCAGAGAGGGCGAGACAGGGGTATTCTCTTTTTGGGGACAGGGAAAGAAGAGATGAGGCGGATCAGGAAAAAGCTTCCGGGGAGGAGATGGCGGAAAACCCCGTGACACAGGAGAAGGAGACAGATTCTAAAAAGCTGACAACGGGGAATGAGGCGGAGGCGGCATTGATCAGAGTGGTACTTCTTGGTGCGGGCGGCATTTATCATGAAAAAATCTTATTGGAAGCGGGCGGGGAGAAGCTGGAGATCAGAACGGACAGCCCCTATTTTGAAAAGACGGATATCATCCGGGTAAGCGCTACGGGAAAAGAGGACAGCACAATCCGGGTGACAAGCCTTTTAAGAGCCTGTGGACAGCCTTCCTATGAAGGTACGTTGGAGATTCGCAGGGAGGAAGCCGGGCTTGTGCTGATCAATGAAGTGGCATTAGAGGAGTATGTAAAGGGAGTACTGCCGAGCGAAATGCCTTCTTCCTATCCGCTGGAAGCGTTAAAAGCCCAGGCGGTCTGTGCCCGTACCTATGCACAGATGAGACAGGAAGAAAAAGCTTATCCGCAGTACAATGCGGCGGTGGACGACAGTACGGCCTGTCAGGTATACTGCAATCTGGAAACCTCAGACCAGGGGGATACGGCGGTGGAGGAAACAGCCGGAGAGGTGCTGCGAAAGGAAGATGGCAGCTATATGGAATGTTACTACTATTCCACATCCTGCGGGCGGAGCGCGCAGATATCTGTCTGGCACGGCGGGGAGACGGAGAGGCCGGTAATTTCAGGGAGTGAAGAAGAGATCGACGACATCAATTATGATTTTTTCTGTTTTATCCGAGAGAAGGAGGATAGTGATCCGGAATCGGAGGAAGCCTTTTACCGCTGGGAATACAGATGCGATAAGGCGGATCGGGAAAGGATTTTTGCCAGATGTGCGGACAGACAGGCTGTAAATGACAGGCTGGTGTTTGCACAGAGCAGGGAAGACGGTGCGGAACAGGCGGTAAACAGGGAGAGCCTTGGAAATATCAAGGATATGAGCATTGCAGCGCGGCAGGAGAGCGGTGTGGCTGACTGTATGAAAATTGCCTGTGAGAAGGGGGATCTGTATGTCTGGGGCGAGTACAATATCCGTTATGTGCTGGCCCAGGGAGGGGAGGTGGCCCTGCAGAATGGTGCGTCCTATCAGGCGAAAGAACTGATGCCCAGCGCGTTTATTTCTTTGCAAAGTATTTGTAACGAGGAGGGAAATATGGTAGGATATTATGTAATGGGAGGCGGTTTCGGGCACGGTGTGGGACTTTCTCAGAATGGTGCGAAGCATATGGCGCTTGCCGGGAGCAGTTACCTGGAAATTTTGGAGAAATATTATACAGACGGAAGCGTTTCTCCCGATCAGCCTGGTGGAAAAAGCTGAGCGGTCAGATCTGATCAGAGGTGCATTATTTGAATAAAGGTAAAAATTTTTCCATGTCAAAAAAATTATTTCAGATATTTTACCATTTCGGGAAACAGATGACGATTAAAAATATCAGTTCCTTTGCGGCGAGTACGGCTTTTTTCCTGTTCATCTCTCTGATTCCCATCCTGTATCTGGTCTGTTCGATTCTGCCCTATGTGAATATCACACAGGAAACGCTCAGGCAGTCTATTGATGCTGTGCTGCCGGGGGTGATCGGTGTATTTTTAAATTCTATTATTGCCGACGTGTATGGACGGTCTGCAGGCGGGATTTCGTTAGCGGTTCTGGTAATGCTGTGGTCCGCCGGAAAGGGTATGATGGCGTTGATGCGGGGCCTCAATGCAGTCAATGAGGTGGAGGAGAAAAAAGGATATATTTATGTGGATACAGGCGCGATGTACCGCGCGATGGCGCTGTATTTTATCGAACAGGGAATCAGTGCCAGTGCACAGGGGAAAATCAGTGCGGCAGCCGCAGAGGTAGAGGTGACGATCACTTATGAGAATAATGAACAAATCGTGTGGCTGAACGGCAGAAATGTAAACGGACTGATTCGCACGGAGGAAGTCGGCAAGATGGCATCTGCGAGCAGCGGCAACAAGGAGGTGCGCAAGAAACTGGTGGAATTACAGCAGGCGCTTGCGAAGAAGGAAAATGTTGTCATGGACGGCAGAGATATCGGCACGTGTGTGCTGCCGGATGCCAATGTGAAGGTTTATCTGACTGCTGACAGCCGCGTGAGGGCAGTGCGCCGTTATGAGGAGTTAAAAGCAAAGGGGCAGGAATGCGACCTTGACGTGATAGAGAAAGATATTATAGACCGCGACTATCAGGATATGCACCGTGAACTCTCACCGCTGATGCAGGCGGAGGATGCAGTGCTTGTGGATTCGTCGAAGCTGACGATCGAGCAGGGGGCAGATGCCATTATAGATTTATGTGACAAAGGAGCCGAGTGATGGAAGTGGTGGTGGCGAAATCCGCAGGATTTTGTTTTGGTGTAAAACGGGCAGTCGATGCAGTGTATGAGCAGTTGGAGACAGGAAAGACAATTCATACATACGGTCCGATCGTCCACAACGAAGAAGTGGTGAAGGCTTTGGAGGAACGAGGCGTAAAAGTGATCGAGGACGAAGAGGGTATTCGCTGTATGGATCGTGAAACACTCAAGCCAGAAGAAGGTACGGTTATCATACGTGCACATGGCGTTCCGCGCAAAACGTATGAGCTTATTTACGAAAAGGGGCTGGAGTGCATTGATGCAACTTGTCCGTTTGTCAATCATATTCATCGTCTGATCAATGGTGAATCCGCAAGAGGGCGGCATATTATTATCATTGGAAGTGAGCAGCATCCGGAGGTTATTGGTATTAAGGGATGGGCGTCTGGACCCGTGTCGGTGATTGAGACAAAGGAACAGGCGGAGGAATTTATAACGAAAAATAACGAAAAACTGTTTGTTGTGTCACAAACGACATTTAACTACAAGAAATTTCAAGATTTAGTTGAAATTTTTCGAAAAAAAGGTTATGATATAATTGTTGCAAATACTATATG
>OFGN01000599.1_pt1 | contig 36841 bp, 26 predicted proteins | sample 1521821 | NCBI WGS metagenome assembly OFGN01 (sample SAMEA3504094, study PRJEB24116) | mouse gut metagenome | biome: mouse gut; feature: mouse-associated habitat; material: faeces | place: Denmark | collected 2011
ACGATGGGCAGATCCGCATTGGAGCCCACAAAGTAATGCGGGAACTGCTTTACAAAGTCAAACAGCTTACAGAATGTACCATGTTCAATCTTCATCGGCACATGCTCGCCGTTAAATACGATACAATGCTCATTATAATACACATAAGGCGAATACTGGAATCCCCATCTGCTGTCCTGGATCGTCACCGGGATAATGCGGTGGTTCTGCCTTGCCGGATGATTCACCCGCCCCGCATAACCCACATTTTCCATACACAGAAGACATTTCGGATAACCGCTCTGTTTTGCCAGCTTTGCCGCCGCGATCGCCTTCGGATCTTTCTCCGGCTTGGACAGATTGATCGTCACATCCAGATCGCCGTACTTTGTTGGCGCCACCCACTTCTGATCCTTTACGATCCGATAGCGTCTGATATAATCGGAATCCTGACTTAACTTATAAAAATAATCGGTAGCTTCTTCTGGCGATCTCTCATACAACTCCTGAAATTTCCGAATCACCTCACCCGGCCGGGGCATCAGCATACTCATGATCTTTGTGTCAAACAGATCCCGATGGGTGATATCATTCTCCGGCATCAGCCCTGCTTCATACGCATAATCCAGCATTTCCCCAAGTATCTTCTCAAGATACGCACCGTCCGCTTCCGGCGCCTCTTCCCCGGTGCCCTCTTCCATCTCATCCAGTTTAAATAACTCAAGCAGCCTGTTTACCGTAAAGATCTCATCCTCTTTCTCAACCAGCCCGGTATCTAGTCCGTATGTTACAAGTGCTCTGATATTACTGTAAATGCTCATATCTTTCTCCATTCTGCAGGCTCCTGTTATACTCACTGCACACAAATTTTACAATATATACGGGCCGTCCCCGATCTCCACAATGTAAAACTCCGCCGTCTTTCCCGTTTTCTCCTGATAAGCCTTCTCAAGCTGCTCCTGAAACGTATCAATCGCCTCATCCTTTACGATGCTCACGGTGCATCCGCCAAATCCGCCGCCGGTGATACGGGAACCGATCACACCCGGGATCTTCCACGCCTCCTCCACCAGAATATCGATCTCCTCACAGGATACCTCATAATCATCCCGAAGGGAAACATGAGAAGCATTCATCAGTTCACCGAACAGCTTTACATCGTTTTTCTTCAGCGCTTCCACCGCCCGGATAGTCCTCTGGTTTTCATATACCGCATGTCTGGCACGGCGCACTCTCACCTCATCTTCGATGGCGGATTTGTGCTTTTCAAACTCCTCCTCGCTCAGATCCCCGAGCCCTTTGATATCCACAACTTTCTGCAGTTCCGAAAGCGCCGTCTCACACTCGCTTCTTCTCTGATTATATGCGGAATTGACAAGGCTGTGCTTCACTTTGCTGTTTGTCACAACAACCTTTGCCCCCTCCAGCACAAGAGGCGCATACTCATAGGACAGATCTGCCGTATCCAAAAAGATCGCATTGTCTTTCTTACCCATAGCGGAAGCAAACTGATCCATAATACCGCAGTTCATACCGTTATAATTGTTCTCGGCATACTGCCCGATCAGCGCGAGGTCCACGTTTGTCACATCAAAGCCATACAGATCCCGCAGGATATAACCTGTCAGCACTTCGAGGGACGCGGAGGAAGATAACCCGGAGCCATTGGGGATATTGCCGAAGATTACCATATCCATCCCGCACGGCATCTTAAATCCTCTCTTCTCAAATGCCCATATCACTCCCTTCGAGTAGTTTGTCCAGTCGGACTCTTTCGCCTCACCAAGCGCATCCGCATCCGCTTCCAGCAAGCCCGCCTTCTCAAAGTTCATGGAATAAAAGTGCAGCTTATGATCCTCCCGTTTTCTTGCCGCACCATATGTACCGATCGTCAGCGCACAGGGAAATACATGTCCGCCGTTATAGTCCGTATGCTCACCGATCAGATTCACACGCCCGGGGGCAAAACAGACCTTGACACCCTCCGCATCGCCAAACAGTTCCGCAAATTTTTTCAGTAACTTTTCTTTCATATAAGCCGCCTCCTTTTTATGAAATATTTTCTCCGTATGCTGATGATCAAACTTCAAAGTTCTTATCGATTATATATTTTTTATACTATAAACAGTTTAAAAATCCACCTCATCCGGCAGAGCGCACTGACCGCCCAGATCTTTCAGGCCATCGATCGTCTCCATCTCTTCCGCCGTCAGCTCAAAATCAAAGACATCCGCATTTTCCGCCATACGCCCGGGATTTACGGTCTTTGGCAGAGGCAGTATCCCGTGCTGCATGATCCAGCGGATGCAGACCTGCGCCGTCCCCTTTCCGTATTTCTCACCGATACCTCTGAGCACTTCATTATCCAGCGCGTCCTTCCTTCCCAGCGGACTCCACGCCTCCACAACGATACCGTTCTTTTTGCAATACTCACTTGCCTCAAGCTGTGCCCAGCCCGGATGAAATTCGATCTGATCCACCATCGGCTTTACACTCGCCGTCTCCATCAGTTCCTCGATATGATGAGGCAGGAAATTACTCAGGCCGATCGCTCTGATCTTTCCTTCCTCATACAATTCTTCCAGCGCCTTCCAGGTTTCCGCATTAATCCTTTTCGCCTCATCCCCAAACTGTTTTTTATTTGCCGGCCAGTGAATCAGATACAAATCAAGATAGGCAAGCCCAAGCCGCTCCATACTGTCCGCAAACGCTTTTTTTGTTTTCTCATAGCCCCTGTCCGTATTCCATACTTTACTCGTAATAAACAATTCCTCTCTGGGAACGCCGCACTCCCTGATCGCCCTGCCGATCCCCGCCTCATTCCGGTAAAATGCCGCCGTGTCTATATGGCGATATCCCGCCTTCACCGCAGAGATCACCGCATCATAGACTTCCTCCTCGGAAGTCTTATAAGTGCCATAACCGATACAGGGAATCGTTATTTTGTTGTGCATGGTAAAGTGATCCGTCAATTTGTTCCATTCCATATGGTCTCCCCCCCTTTTTCCGGTACTGCCCTGTCCTTTCGGCTCAGACAGGCTGCCGCTACTACCATTTTATCTTTTTCCACGCCGGGTTACAATAAAAAATTATTTCTTTATTATCTAAAATTATCTTTCTTTTTCTTCTATCAGTTCTTCTATCCTGTCCATAAGAACCTGCTCCGCCGGAATCTTTTCCCTTCTGGCAATCTCACAGAGCAGCAGCAATGTATCTCCCAACAGCCTTTCCGTCTCTTTTTTATCCGTTCCCTCCGAACAGGCGGAAAGTTTTCCGGCTGCTTTCCTCAGCCTGTCCGCAACCTCCACCCGCCCGGGTGCTTTCTCATAAAGCTTGTCTATCTTTTTCAGCACCTTCGGGGCTCTCGTAAGAGAGGGCAGCTCCTGCGGAATCTCCCGCAGCGGCGATGCAATCCAGGCTTTTCCCTCCTTCTCTTTCTTCTTGATCTCGTCCCAGTTCTCCAGTACCTCATCCGAGGAATCCGCCTGCACGGTTCCGAAGATGTGAGGGTGCCGCCGTATCATTTTTTCCGATACTTCCTCTATCACATCACCCAGCGTAAAAAGCCCCTCTTCTTCCGCAATCACACTGTGCATCACCACCTGCAGCAGGATATCTCCCAGCTCCTCCCGCATATTTTCCGCACTGCCGCTCTCATGAAAAATACGGATCGAACTGACAAATTCCGCCGCTTCCTCCATCATACAGGGGCGCAGACTGTCGTGCGTCTGTTCCCTGTCCCAGGGGCAGCCGTCCTTCGCCCGCAGCCGCTCAATTATCTTTACAAAATCCCCAAAAGTATACTTATTCTGCATTATCTCTTCCCTCTTTTGTATATTTTATACACTTATCAAAATAATCCTACTCAATCTTCACCAGATCCAGGAAGGAATAACTGATATTTTTCAACTCTTCATCCACCTGAATCGTATAGGACTTAGCCACATACCCCGTGTTTCGCAGCGTCAGCGTATGGGAACCCGGCTCTTTTTTAAAGCTGCAGGGCGTGATCCCTATATAATTTCCGTCCAGGTAAACCTCCACGCCTATGGGAGCCTCTATCGTAACATAGTAGGAAAGCGTACTTGTCACCGGCGGATTTGTCTGACTGCCGTTATTTGTATTATCAGTACCCGTACCGTTGCTGCCTGTGGAATCCGTTCCGTTTCCGGTCTGCTGATTCTGCCCCGTTTGATTACCTGCCAGTTCATCCGCCGTGATACCGCCGTACCCCTTCTCATTTAAAATACGGTTCACCTCATCTAACAGTTCGCTGTCCGCGAGCACATCATTTCCCGAGACATCATTGCCGGAAACATCCTCATTCGCCTTCATAGTCACCTCGATACCGGCGGATGCCTGCCCTACTTTCAGATACTGGCTTATCGTATCATAGCCTTCCGCCATCACGATCATCTGATGGATGCCGTATTCCAGCCTCACAGGCGCACTGTAATCCATCTTTTCACCGTCCAGATACAAAACCGCCTCCTCCGGCGTGATCGTAAATACCACGCTGCCATACTTCGGCTCTTCCCCTTTCAGGTCGCCCACATCCAGTTCCAGTTCCATATCCTTGCGGACTTCTATCTGTTTGACACCACTTGTCCCTTTGTTGCTGATCAAAACCTGGTGGCTCCCCTCGGGCACCGTCAGCATCATATTTTCCGTCACCTTCTGGATCGTTTTGTTGCCGATCTCGATCCATCCCCCGTAAAAATACTCTTCATTTTTCAGCCGCACATAGCCGTGTCCTCTTTCCACCACAATGCTGTAAAGATCCGATCCGATCCCCCGAAAGGTCAGCACATCCACCGGATTGATATCGATCAGGTCACCCTGTTTCCCATCGGAAATAACAACCGTATCCTCTGAGTAAGCATAAATGGCGGAACCTACCTCCGCCTGAAATTTTTCTTCATCTAATTTATACTCATCAATATACTTATGATTCCACGCATCGCCCGATATCTGCAGGCTGTTTAAGCGCTTTTTCTCCCTGAAAAAGGTAACATCCACTACCTCGCCCCTCTGGAGCTGGGTAATGGAGATCACCTTCCCGTATTTATCATAAAAAAATGTGGTCCCGTCATAGGTGAGCGTATACTGCCGCTTTTTCTGCATATTTTTCAGCGTGACGCTCTTTTCATCCATATCGATTCCGGCCACAACCGCCGTATCCGCCGAATCAAACACGCCGGTATCCGCCGCCACAAAGCCCGTATCATTTTGTTTTTCATCCGTCTGATCCTGCCTGCCGCAGGCTGCCGGAAGCAGCATACCAAGCAAAATCACTATTCCTGTTATGATTCTTTTTTTCCTGTGTCCGCTCACAAACTTTTCTCCTGTTTTGGTTACGTTTTGCAGTTTGACATCTGCTGTTTTTGTTTTGCAAATATCAGTCCGTCACACACGCCCTTTTCCCGATCACATTACCGATAAAGGCTTTCCTTCTGTCCTCCTGTTCCAGAAGCACTTCCAGTTTTTCCCTGTTTTTATCGGGAATAAAAGCTTTTCCTCTGTTATAATAATAATTCACTATCTTCCAGAATTTCTCCGGATAACTGAAACGATAGTAAAGCTGTCTGCTGTTCCCCGGCAGAAGAGGCAGTTCCTTCTCATAGGCATTCAGCAGCGCCTCCCCTGTCTCCGGTGCCCAGTTGCTCTTCTCCAACATCTTCCGGCTGAAATGATAAATGTCCCTGCTTCTGTCATCCCAGATGCATTTTTCAAAATTCATCAGCCTGACGCCGCTCTCACAGAAAAGCACATTGTGATATTGGAAATCTCCATGGCATAAAACAGAGCATTCCCCTCCCTGCTTCTCTTTTTTCAGTTTCTCAGAGACACAAAGCGCCTGTTCCAGGAACGTGTCATAATGCCGCTGCAGAAAATGTTCAAAATCACTTTTCTGACCTTTTTCCTTCAAAAAACGCCTTACTTTTTTCAGTTCCCGGTTATGCTTTTCAAACTCCTGCAGCGTCAGATCCCGGCGTCTGTCATCTTTGTCTGAAATCCCCTCAAAGCTGCCGCAGATCCGATGCAGTTTTGCCAGAGTGCGCATCGCCGCACAGCCGTCCGCCAGAGCTTCCCTGCTGCTCCCTGCCGCGCATTCCCTGCCCTCCGTGTATGTTTTTACAATATAGCCGCATCCCTCCGCGTCCCGCGTCAGGAGCTCTCCATCCTTATTCTTTAAAAGTTCTTCCGCCTGCAAAAAGCCCCGCTCTTTTACAAAGGTCAAAAATGCGTCCTGAAGCAGAAGCCTTTCCCCGCGCCCGCCGAATTCTTTTAAAATAAAAAGCCCTTTGTCACTCTCACAAAGAATAGCGCCCCGCACCTTCCAGGTACGAAGCACTTCCAGGTCATACCTCTCCAACACATTTACTGCCTTCGGTTTCACAATGCAAGCCTCCTGAAATTGTTCATAACCTATCTTATGAAACAAAAGGGCGAAGTATGTTATAAATATTGGTTCAAATTTTCAAGCAGGTACTCTTTTTTATTATGCGCCGGATTTTCCAGAACATCCGTCAGCATCCTCTGCAATATTTCCCCCAGTTCTCTCCCGGGCTTTAATCCCCGTTCCAGTAAATCCTTTCCGCCAACGGCAAGATCTTTTAACGACAGACAGTCCTTTTTTTCCGTTATTTCCCGGTACATCGCTTCCAGTCTCTCCTGCTTTGCCAGTTTTTCCTTCCGGAGATAACCGCTCTGCGCAAGAAGATCCGCCCGGTTTATCTCAAACATATCAGGAAAGGCATCCTCACCGATTTTCGCAATCAGGCGCCGCACCGTAGAAATTTTCACATGCTCCTCAAGGTCGATGGACCAGTCATGAAACTCCACCAGCCGGCAGACTTTCTTTATCGTATCGTTATCAAACTTCAGCCTGTGTAAAATATCTTCCGCAAGCCTTGTGCTTTCTTTCGCGTGTTTTTTAAAATGATCCTTTCCCTTTTCATCCGTTGTTTTCGTGAAAGGCTTCCCGATATCATGCAAAAGCATGGCAAGCCGCAGCACCTTATCGGCCCTGACAGCCTTCATCGCCTGCAGCGTGTGCTCCCCGACGCTATAACAATGGTGAGGATTATTCTGCGCCGTCTCCATACAGATATCAAATTCCGGCAGGAAAACCTTTGTGATGCCCAGTTCATATGCCCTGCGCAGATAATCCGGATTGGGAGAAACCAACAGTTTCACCAGCTCCACCCTGATCCGTTCCGCGCTGACATTTTTTAAATTCCCTGCCAGCTTACAAACCGCTTTTTTTGTTTCCTCTTCTATCTCATAGCCAAACTGCGCCGAAAAGCGCACACCGCGCATCACACGCAGGGCATCTTCCGAAAACCTCTCCCGGGCATTTCCCACACAGCGGATAAACCTTCTCTCCATATCGCCAATGCCGTCAAAAAGGTCAATCAGCCCTTCCGACGGATGATACGCCATCGCGTTCACCGTAAAATCCCGCCGCTTCAAATCTTCCTTTAAAGATTTTGTGAAAATTACTTCCTTCGGATGCCTGTTATCCTCATATTCCCCATCAATTCGATAGGTTGTAACCTCATAACCAGCCTTCTGCAGCATTACTGTCACAGTCCCGTGTTGAATGCCCGTATCAATGGTGCGCCGAAACAGCTTTTTAACCTGCTGCGGATCAGCGGACGTGGTGATATCCCAGTCATCGGGCTCCCGCCCCATGATGGAATCCCGTACACAGCCGCCCACCGCATAAGCCTCGAAGCCCGCTTCGTTCAGTGTATTTATAATAAATGCCACCTGCTCAGGCAAAATAATATTGATATTTTTCTCTATATTACCGGTTAACTGTTTACTGATCTGCATAGTCTCCCAATTTCAATCCGACGAAACCGATTAGTCAGGTTCGGTAAGCCGGGCTTAATAAGCCTTCCCCCAGTAAACCATCTTCTTCGCAGGCTTCCCGCAGCAGACACACACATCCGACAACTGTTCCTGCTCAAAGGGCATACACCTGCTGGTCACAGAGAGTTCTTCTTTAATCTTATCCTCGCAGTCCTGACAGCCGCACCACATCGCTTTCACAAACCCTGTCTTCTCCTGAAAGATCTGCTTAAACTCCTCATAATCCTTCGCAACACAGGTATGAGACTCCCTGTGAGCCCTCGCACGCTCTAACATTTCCCTCTGCATCTTCTCAAGCAGTTCCTGCACCTTCCCAGTTAGCTCTTCAAAAGGCACTTCCGTCTTTTCTCTTGTATCACGGCGGCAGATCACACATTTTCCTGCTTCGATATCTTTCGGTCCTACCTCAATACGCAGAGGAATCCCGCGCATCTCCTGCTCCGAGAACTTCCACCCCGGGCTCTTATCGCTATCGTCCACTTTCACCCGGAAATCTTTCAGTATCTCCTTCAATTCAGCCGCTTTTTCAAGCACCCCTTCCTTTCTCTGCTGGATCGGAATAATCATCACCTGAACGGGCGCAACCTTAGGCGGCAGTACCAGCCCGGAATTATCACTGTGTACCATAATCAGTCCACCGATCATACGGGTGGATACACCCCAGGATGTCTGATGAACATATTTCAATTTATTATCTTTATCCGTAAACTGAATCCCAAAAGCCTGTGCAAAACCGTCCCCGAAGTTATGGCTTGTCCCGGACTGCAAAGCCTTACCGTCATGCATCAGCGCCTCCACCGTATAAGTGGCAATCGCTCCCGCAAACCGCTCCTTCTCGGTTTTCTGCCCCTTAATCACAGGAATCGCCAGTACCTTCTCTAAAAATTCCGCATAGATATTCAGCATCTGCAGCGTTCTTGCCTCCGCATCCTCCGCCGTCGCGTGCGCCGTATGCCCTTCCTGCCACAAAAATTCACGGCTGCGGAGAAAAGGCCTTGTCTCCTTTTCCCACCGTACCACGGAACACCACTGATTCAGCACCTGGGGAAGATCCCTGTAGGACTGCACCACATTTTTATAATAATCGCAGAACAAGGTCTCGGATGTAGGACGCACACAGAGCCGCTCCTGCAGTTCCTGCTGTCCCCCATACGTCACCCACGCCACCTCCGGCGCAAACCCCTCCACATGATCTTTCTCCTTCTGCAGGAGGCTCTCCGGAATAAACATAGGCAGATAAGCGTTCTGCACTCCTGCCTCCTTAAACATATCATCAAGCTGCTTCTGGATCAGTTCCCAGATTGCATAGCCAGCCGGACGGATCACCATACAGCCCTTGACACTCGTATAATCGATCAGTTCCGCCTTTTTCACAACATCTGTATACCACTGCGCGAAATCCTCCTCCATGGAGGTAATCGCTTCCACTAATTTTTTGTCTGCCATCTCTTTCTCCTCTGCTTTTCTTTTTATTTGTATAGTTAATGCTGTTTATAGATATTCGCTTATACAACAGCTTCAATAAGCACTTTATCCCCTAACGTAATTTCTTTCACACCGATCTCTTTCTTCTTATTAAAATTAAAACTGAGCATATAGCCCTTCTTCACATGATAATAATCCAGATAATCCTTTAGCTGCCCTTCCCCTCTTTCATGATACGCATTTCCCCGCCATATCTTCAATTCCACTACAAACTGCTCTCCAAGATAATCAATAATGAGATCCGTTCGCTCCTGATTCCTGGTCTGCGCTTCCACATAGCAATTCCCTATACCATTGATAATCGGTTTCAGATAAAGCATAAAATACCGACGCCCATCCTCCTCCACAAATTTTTTATCCCGATCACCATAGATTTCGTCAAAATGCACCACGAATCTTTCCAGAATACGCCTCATATCCAGTCTGCCGTTTTGTATAAACTGCTCCTTACTGCGAAGTGCGGCTTTATACATCTCACCGTTCTGAACTTCCGGCAGTGTAAGAAAATAATTATACAGACGGGTTTCAAAAACCCGGTTTGCGATCCGCATCGTTCCCTGTTCCACTTTGATAAAACCGAACATAAGCAACATGTCCGTTACCATATTATCCGCATTGTAAGCCATGCTCTGTCCCTGAAATAATAAATGATAAACAACGCTTTTCAATTCCGGATAATCATCCAATTTACTTATCAGAGATTCAAATAACGGACTTTTTTCAGAAAGGATCAGCTTTAAAGCTTCCAGAAACCCTTCCTTTGTCCAGGCACTGCTTTTATCAGGATACTCTTTTGTTCCGGCAATTTCTTCATCTATACTTTTACAAAAGCCGGACACCAGATATGGATAACCGGAAGTATAGTCATAAATCATTCCGGACATTTTTTCAATATCCATGCCTGTGCTGTGATCCGTTTCGTACTCCTTCAGCATTTCCGCGATCTCTTCCTCGGAAAAATCCATATCTACGCCAAACTTCGCCGCGATATTCCACGGACTGTTTACTTTATGTTCTTCATCCGGGCGAATTCTCCGCCTGATATTGCGAACATCATAAACCCCCGCAAGTATCACTGACTGAAATGTCGGAATTTTTCTTCTTCGCAGATAGCAATATCTGAGTTGTGCGAGGAAATCCAAAAACACCTGATTATTTGTGGCGGAATCCACTTCATCAATCAGCAGAACTATCCTTTTTTCCGACTCCATACACCATTTTCTCAAAACTTTGAACAGTGAACGGAGGGAGATTATTTCTGCTCTCTTTTCTGCAAACTCCCTGAGTTTTTCTTCAATATCCTCCGGGAAATGTAAAACCAGATCCAACAACTCCTCAGAAAAAGCGGAAACAAAAAATGACTCATTTTCAAACGTCAGCCAACTCATCGTCTGAAAATCCATACTCACAACAGTATACTCCTCCTGCAGATACTCTGCAAGAGCAGTCAAAACTGTTGTTTTACCATACTGCCTGCCTCTATTAATCGTAAAATACTTTTCATCATCCACCATAGCCCTGATCTGCTCAAGGCGGCTGGTCAAATCCACCATATAATGCAGCTGCGGATCACAATAACCATAAGTATTAAACACTTTTGCCATTTACCATTGTTTTCCTTTCTCTGCACCTGATACGTTTTCGGCTGTCTGTGATTTCTTTAGGGAAATTATACTTTAAAACAGGACGTAAGACAAGAACTTTTCCGGCAGGAAAAAGAAACGGCAGATATAAAAATACAATGTCGTTTACAGGAACTGCTCCAGATCCTTTCTGTCATTGGAATATTTATAGGCATTCTGCACCGTGATCTGCCCGCTCCGGACGAGACGGCACAGGTCGCCGTTTAAAGTATGCATACCGTTTACCCCCGAGGACTGCATAACGGAACTGATCTGATAACATTTGTTTTCCCGGATCAGGTTCAGCACCGCGTCCGTCCCTGTCAGGATCTCCGTTGCGGCAACACGCCCTCTGCCGTCCGCCGTGGGAATCAGGCATTGGGTGATCACGCCTTTTAAAATACTCGAAAGCTGGGTTCGGATCTGATTCTGCGCCGCCGCCGGACAGGCATCGATAATTCTGTCAATGGTTTCTCCCGCTCCTGTGGTATGAAGCGTAGACATCACAAGGTGCCCGGTCTCAGCCGCCGTTACCGCCGCCGATATAGTCTCATAATCGCGCATCTCGCCCACCAGTATCACATCCGGATCTTCACGCAGCGCGCTGCGCAGAGCCCCCGCAAAACTGCCCACATCGTCTCCCACTTCCCGCTGATGAATCAGCGAAAGCCTGTCTTCATATACATACTCTATCGGATCTTCCACCGTAATAATATGTTCTGATCTGTTTTCATTAATATATCGTATCATCGCCGCCAGCGTTGTAGATTTACCGCTGCCGGTGGGACCTGTCACAAGAATCAGGCCTCTCGGCTGATCTGCCAGCTCCTTTAAGACTCTTGGCATCTTCAGCTCTTCCAGACTCGGAATACTCCCGTTCAGCAGACGGATCGTTGCCGCCAGTTTTCCCTGATAACGGAAAACATTCACACGCTGCCGATTGCCGTCCGGCGTAGCGACAGCAAAATCCAGGTCCTCCCCCAGTCCAAGCCTGTCTAACTTCTCCCCATCCAGCATTTCCAGAATAACCTGACGGATACTGCCCGGCTCAGGCTGCATTTCCGCTTTCATCAGTTTCCCGTTGACTCTCATCTGCAGCGGGCGCCCCTCCGATATATGAATATCCGAAGCCCCCGCACTTCTCGCCATCATGATAACATCATTCATCTTTCCCATATATTTTCTCCTCCATTATAACATATGCCTCATTCTGTCTCTCTCACAGTCCCAATGATTCAAAAAATGCCCCCGTTCTACTCCGCATAATAAGCGATCTTCAGCATCTCCTCCATGGACGTTATGCCCTCTTTTACAAGCTCCCTGGCAGAATCCTTCAGCAACCGCATTCCCTGTCTGCGGATCGCGTCATTTTCAATATCCTCCATAGAAGCTCCCTGCGTGATCATTCTCCTGATCTCCCGGTCCACCCGGAAAATCTCATGGACCGCAATTCGCCCCGTGTATCCGATGCCGCTGCAATAAGAACAGCCCTCCGGCTCATACACGGTCAATACCTCTTCTCCGAGAAACTCCCTCTCCTGCTCCGTCGTCTCCCGCTTTTTTTTACAGTAGGGACAAAGCTTACGCATCAGACGCTGCGCCACGGCGCCCACAAGAGAATTGGCGATCAGATAAGGTTCCGCTCCCATATCGATCAGACGAACAATCGTGGAAACCGCATCGTTTGTATGCAATGTTGAAAATACCCGGTGCCCGGTAATCGCCGCACGGATGGAAATTTCCGCTGTCTGCGCATCACGCGTCTCTCCCACCATGATCACGTCCGGATCCTGACGCAAAAGCGCCCGCAGCCCGCTCTCAAAATCCAGGCCGGAAATCGGATTCACCTGCATCTGGTTTACTCTGGGCAGATTTTTTTCCACGGGATCTTCTATCGTAGAGATATTCACCTGTTCCCGTGAAATCGCTTCCAGCATCATATACAATGTAGTGGTCTTGCCGGAACCGGTTGGACCGGTCAGATATATGATCCCGTTGGGCGCCTTTAGCATTTTGGAAAATGCTTCATAATCCGCCTGATCCATGCCGAACGTCTTTTCACGATCGATCTGCGTATTGCCGGAAAGCAGACGCAGCACCGCCTTCTCCCCAAACACCGTGGGAATCAGAGACACACGGATATTAAGCTGTTCTCTCTCCATCTTTACCCGGAAATGCCCGTCCTGGGGAATCCGCCTTTCCGCAATATCCAGATTGGATAAAATCTTAATACGGGCGATAAGGGGCGCCTGCAGCATCTTTTTCAGTGTTACAAACTCCACAATCGTGCCATCCACACGCATACGCACAACGGTTTTATTTTCAAACGGTTCGATATGAATATCGCTGGCTCTTGTACTGTAGGCTCTCTGAATCAGAGAATTTAAGAGATTTATTACCGGCACTTCCCCGTCGCCGTCCTCGGCTGCTATCTCCTCCACCTCTGCCTCTTCAATGCTGGCATTCGCCTGTCTTGATGCCTGCTTCGCACTGATATCCGCATAATAGAAATAGATTGCTTTCCTGAGCGGCTCTTTTCCGCTGAGCAGCAGGGATAACTCGCATCCCGTCGTCTGCCTGATATCTTCTAACCCATAAAAATCCAGAGGATCATTAACCACTACGGTCAATATATTCCCCTGATAACGAACGCCTAATATCAGATATTTCTCCGCAAGCTGTCTCGGAATTTTCTCCACAGCCTCCGCATCCACGGTAAGCCTGTCTATCTCTACTTTTTGGATATTCAGCCTGGCGCCGAGCGCTTCCAGCATCTGTTCCTCGGAAACAAATCCCAGTTCTATTAAAATAGCGCCGAACCGCTTTCCCCGGTTCTGTTTCTGATAAGCCACCGCCTTTTTGATCTGTTCCTCGGTTATATAGCCATAATCCTTTAGCACCTCACCAATGGGAACATTCTTAAATGTACTCATTCTTTATCCCCCTGCCCTTCCGGATTTCGATCACACATATACAATTCCAGTTCCACCGATAGAATTTCCGTACCAACAGCCATCTCCTCCGCCTGCCGGCTGTCCTGTATCTGACGGGAATACCCCCGTAAGCGGATTGCGGGATAATCTCCGGTCAGCGTATCGATCAGATTTTCTATCTGTCCTTCTGTTCCGGAAGCTGTCAACGTAACAATCGGTGCATAGATATACCCCTGATTATCCTCCTCCGGCGTTGTGATTTCCTCCGCCTCCGTTTCATCACCTGCCTCCGCAGCCTCTTCCGTCAGCTCCGACATTGCAGTCTCCCCCGGTACTTCCGCTTCCTCCGCATAAAGATAAGGCATCAGCGAAACCGGCTCCTCCGGCATTGCAATACTCAGATTGAGTGCCTGCATTCCGCAGGAAAGCACAATTCCCGTTACTTCCTTATCCACTTCCTGGCTTTCCAGCATCGGATAAAGATCCTGGGTGGAAATCAGAAAAAGATCCATTTTCTCCTGTTTTTTTTGCTCCAGTCCCTGGGCCTCCTTTATCCGGGCGTCCATCTCCTCCTTCTGTGCCGAAAGAACCGCCACCTGATCCCCCAGATCCATATAATGACTGATCAAAGGCCTGAACACAAACGCGCCGAAGCCTACGATGATCACAAAGTATGCCAGTGCCAGTAATAATTTCTTATCCCGTTCCGTTAATTTCATATCCGTCTCCCTGCTGTCCCCTCTACTTGCCTGCGTCTCCGCTTAAAATACAGCTTACCTGCACTTGATAATTACCCTCACCCTCCAGATATCCATACCCGGAATAGCCCACTTTCACAAACATACCGGTCTCCTGCAATGCGGAAACATACCGGTTTACGCTCTCCACAACAGGTGTACGGATCTCCACCTTCAGTTCTCCCGCATCCGCGTTGTAACTCACGATCCTGACCGTCATATTGTAATCGGCAGCCGAACGGATTTTATCCGTCACCCCGCTGTCTGCCAGCGGATATGACCTTTTGATGGCTCTTATCTGATCGGCCTGCTCCATCATCCGTTCCATGCTGCTGATGTCCCGTTTCAATTCCTCCACCAGCATTTTCTTTTGCATCAATGTCGTATCCGTCAGATATTCCGACAACTCCGTCGCCTTCTTCATCCGTATACTGCCGCCAATCATAAGCCCTATGGAAATCAAGAGACAGACAGCAAAAAGAACCAGCACCGGCACCGCCCTTTTCACAAAAGTCCCGATCCCCTTATCTTCCCTCTTCTTTTCTTTCCATACCTGCAGCATATTGACCGGCTTCTTCGCCGTGATCAGGCCGCCCGCCGCCATTACATTATCCGCATAAGGCTCCCTGAGGCTCTCCACCTGCATTTCCAGTTCAAACCTGTCCAGGCTCTCCTGGCAGCATCCCACATCCTGTTCCTGAAACCCGCACAGAAATAGCTTTGAGAGTTTCCCTCTCCTCTTCTGGGAGATATAATATTGTCGGATCGAACTCACCGACCGGGAAATCTCCGTATAAAATTCCTCGGAGCCAACCTCGGAAAAGACACGCTTTCTGTCCGCGGATACCAGCCTGCCGTCTATCCACAATACGCTTGTCAGGATCATGTCATCCAGAAGAATCAGCACATATGCCCCCTGCCGAAGCTGCTCACAGGATGCAAAATATCTGGTCATCGTTTCTCTCGATACCGTGATCCGCTCCAGTTCCACCCCGATATCATGAAAAATCTTCTGCCACCCTTCTATATAACTACGGTTTACCATCACCGCGAGAATATCCTGTCCGCCTCCTTCAACCGACTGCAATACGGCATGATCATAGAGCTTTTCCTCATACTGTTCCATCTCCGCAAATTCCCGGAGCACCACGCCGCGGACCTCTTTCTCCTTCATCTTCGGAACCGCCAGTGTTTTTACGGAAAAATGAGAGGACTCCAGCACCAGCCGGACATGATCTTTAGGCAGCGCTCTCTTCCGCCAAAGCTCCCGAAGCTGTTCCGTCAATTCCTGCTCGTTTGTGATCATGCCGTTTAAAAGGCTTCCCTCAGGCATCCGGTAGATAATGCTTTCCGCATGTTTCGGCAGGTTCTTCCCCTCCGCGCCGCCGGCAATAAATACCGTATTATTAGATAAAAATACAGAAGTAACCACTTTAACCCCACTTTCTTTTCATTGCTTATTCATAAGTCGAATATTCGATCGCATTATAGGAGCCATAAATCGGCATGATCACGGAAATAATCACAAACCCTATAATAACCGCCATAATAACAATCATCGTCGGCTCTATAAAAGTCACCATCTTATTTATCGCCACCTCTGCTTCATAGTCCAGAGTATCCGCGATCGCATCGAGCATATTGTCCAGGCTTCCCGTCTCCTCTCCGACTCTTATGGAAGCTGCCAGTTTCCGGTTGAAACCGTCTATTTTTTCCAGCCCGTCGGAAAGAGCTCCCCCGGCACGCACCACCATGATCACCTGATCAAACTGTTTCTCTATATAGCTGTTTCCCACCGTCCCCCTGCTCACCTGCAGCGCCGTCACAATAGGAAGCCCCGCAGAATAAAGAGAACTCAGTGTCCGTGCAAACCGGGCGGTATAAATGCTTTTGAGCAGTTTTCCGAAAACCGGGAGATGCACCTTACATTTATCCCACCAAAGTTTCACCGACGGCCTATTCCTGATGAAAGTAAACAGTAAGCCGGCAAAAATAACACCAAGCAAAATCGGCAGCCAGTGCTTTTTCAATCCCTCACTGAAGCCCATCACAATCCTTGTGGGGAGCGGCAGTGATTCCATCCTCTCAAAAAGGCTGGCAAACTGCGGAATGACAAAGGTAAAAATAATCAATACCACAACCACGATAAGTACCGCAAGAATCGCCGGATATACCATAGCGGAAGAAACCTTGGCTCTCAGGCGGAACTCTTTCTCGAAATGGTCCGCCATCCGCAGTACCACTTTATCCATACTGCCGCTCGCCTCGGCTGAGCGTACCATATAGATCAGCAGAACCGGAAAAGCCTCCCCCTGCTCCTGCATGGCGTCAGACATGGGATTACCCTGCCTGACACTCCGCAGTACCGCTTCATAAAGTTTTTTCTGCTCCGCGGTGTTTGTCTCCTCCTGCGAAATAATGGATAACGCCCGTACCAGAGACACGCCCGCAGCAAGAAGCGTTCCGAGAGAGCGGCAAAATTCCGCCACCGCCTTCGGCTTTAGCCGCCTTGACCTTCCGGCGGCTCCCATCCGCTTCCAGAATGTCAGGTAAAGCCCCTGCTCCCTCAACTGGTTATGAAGCTGGATCTCATCCGCCGCTTCCATCTTTCCGGCGGTACGCCTGCCGTCTTTATCCCGTGCCCTGTACTTGTATAATGCCATATTATCTTCCCCGTCTTAAAAAAATCCCAGATACCAGTCCAGTATCTTTTCTCCCCAAAACAAAGCAGCCGCCATCCCCAGGCAGAGAAAAGGTCCGAACGCAAAATGGTCCGTTCTCTTCTTTCGCTTCGCGGCAAGCAGCCAGAAACCGTATATGCCGCCTCCCATCACTCCCAAAAAAAGCGCCAGCAGATTCAGTTTCCACCCCAGAAAAATACCACATGCCGCCATCAGCTTGATATCCCCGCCGCCGAAAGCGCCCGGAACCGCCACCGTCAAAAGATACAGCGGAACACTGACGCAAAATATCCCTATGACTCTTTCCACAAAAGATATCTCCGGAAAAAACAAAGCGGACAGCACTCCCATAAGGGCTGCCGCAATCACCAGCGAAAAAGGAATTTCCATAGTATCCATATCAACAAATGACACAACTGTCAGAACACACAAAAACAAAAAAGCAATAATTGCCCTGGGATTTACCCCGTAATGATATGAACATAATACTGCCGCAATTCCGCCAACCAGTTCCACCAGCGGATAGCGTACACTGATTCCCGCTTTACAATACCTGCACTTTCCTCCCAAAAATACCCAGCCAAGTACGGGCACCATGTCCGGCGCTCCCAGGACATGTCCGCAAAAAGGACATGCGCTTCTGCCTGTCACAAAATCCATTTTTTTCGGAAGCCGGTATATCACCACATTTAAAAAAGAAAATATACAGCAGCCAAGCAAAAAAGCTGCCGCCAAATAAATTTTATCTGTCATTGCCCGGCGCCTCCCCCGTTGCGATTATATTTTGAAGGCGGCCAACTTCCCAGGTCGGATTTTTCCCCTGCTCCCGCCTGTAGATTACAAGAAACTCCCCCTCCTGATAAACAAAGCATATCGGAGTATTTTTCTCCTTCTCCCAGGAAAGTACCCGGATCTCTCCCTCCGCCGTGGAACGCTCCCGGATCTCCTTCTCAGCCTCCTCTTTCAACCCGCTGAATTGACTGCTGTCATAAGGGCTGCTGCCAGATCCATAATACTCGATACCCGTCAGCCGAATCGCAAGTTCTATCGTCTTAGCCTGGCGCAGCAGATTCCTCGCCTCTATTCTGTCCCCCACATATGCATAGCACCGGAACAGGAGCAGGGCAGCCATACAGCCTGCCAGTATATAATTTGCAATTTTTCTGATGTAAGCAGAACGCATTTCCTGCTCTTTCCGCTTCTGCGCATAACGCTCCGGCGCATCCTCCGTAATTCTCAGGCCATCCATAGAAGGCTCCTTTGCAGATTTATTTTAATTTTAACATGATACATGCCATATTGATACAACAAAATCCGGACCAACTCCCAATTTATCTGAAATTTCCAAAAATTGCTTGTATTCTCAGCCGCATACCTGTATAATAATTACACTTACCCGTTGCACATCTGCAACGTTCATGCTTTCTTTAAAGCATTTCTGACAAAACATCTTATTTCATTTCAGAAAGGAAATCACTTATGACAAATCTAAACGTTATCCGGCGAAATCTGGCTCAGGCAAATCTGACGATTCCGGAGTTTCTGCCTCTCTCTAAAAGAAAGGGAAAACTACCCTGTACGCTTCAAAACGATTACCTGTTTAAATCCGTCCTGCAAATTGACGAATCGGCACTGCGCTCACTCCTTTGCAGCCTCCTGCACCTAAAGCCCCGGGATATCTCTTCTGTCAGTATTGAAAATCCTATTATCATCGGTTCCTATTTCAAAAACAAAACTGTCATCCTCGATATCAAAGCCCTTCTCAACAACAACCGTATCATCAACCTGGAAATGCAGCGCTTCGATGAAGGCGACTGGCAGGAACGCTCACTTATCTACCTGTGCAAAATGTTTAACAGCCTTAAATCCGGCGAATCCTACGCCGATGTCTTTGCCGCCGAACATATCGGGATTCTGGATTTTTCCTCGAAGCGATTGTCCAAAGAATTTTACAGCCACTACTATATCATGAACAGCAAAACATATGAAATATATAGTGACAAGTTATGTCTCTCTGTGCTAAACTTATCTTATATGCAACTGGCAACCGAAGAAGATAAGTATTATCGCCTCGATCAATGGGCGGCTCTCTTCAAAGCTGATACATGGGAGGATATCCAAATGCTTACTGACAAAAACCCTGCTTTTGAATCCATCGCCGACGCTGTCTATTTTCTCACCGAAAACCGTGAACTCATCGATGCTTACCAGGACTATGAAGCACGGCAGGCTTATTATAGGAAGCGCGAAAATCTTATTCTGGAGAAAGACCGTGCTCTTCTGGAAAAGGACTATGCCCTCCAGGAAAAAGATACACTCCTTGCCGAAAAAGACGCATACATCGCCGAACTGGAAAAGGCTAATTCCACTAAACATCACACTAATTTTTTTAAAGTATTTCCAAACTGGAAAAATCTTTTCAGGAAACATTAAACATATTTAATTTCCATACCCGAAAACTCTTCCCCTCTTTGGGGGCAGGTCTGCTGTTTATATTATAAAAAGCAGACCTGCTAAAATTGGTATAAAAAATCTGTCAGAGCATAAATTCTTTAGTTTTTTATCCATTGCCCATTTGCTAATGTCATATTTACCGTTGTACCATCAATTGATTCAAATACTACAGTCATCGCAATAATAGTCCGTTCTTTCCCTGTAGCACCATCATAACCTATGCCAGTTATCTCCGAAACATTAAGATCTGATGTTTCTTTGATACTATCCAACATACCAGCTGGTGCACTTGCCGTTATTGAACTTGGCTTGCTATCAGCATCAGCGGATGATTTTGCATAAGCTGTTGATATCTCTGCCTGTGTGGCAAGATAAATGTTCCTAGCTTCAACTGCATATTTTTCATCTTTAGCCCTATCAATCCAACCAATCAGCGCCGGCACCAACAACGCCGCCAAAATTGCCAAAATAACAATCACAACAATCAATTCCACCAGCGTAAAACCCTTGTTATCCTTTTTCCCGTTTGTGAGTCTGCCTCTTAATTTCTGAATCATTCATTCTCTCCTTTCGCGCAGGTCTCGCCTGCCCCTTTGTAAAATTTGTTTATGTGTATGTTGAAACCACCTGTGGTGAATTTCCTAAGCTGTCGGGATGATAATATATCAATCCTCTTTTATTCTGTCTGCCGTAACGTTCATACAGCGTACATCTGACTTTTGTGTATAGGAGTAACCCGAGACCGGATCTGTCACCGTAAGCTGGATGGTAATAATATTTTTCTCCTTATTCCCTGCCGCATCCGCCTTTTTCTGAAATCCCAGCCGAATCCGGTTATCCCGATACAGTCCTTTTCCGTATTCCCATTTGATCTCCTCGCGGACAATACCTTCCTCATCCTCTGCTGAACCTATCGCCGCATAGATGATCTGCAGCCGGTCTTTACTTTCACCGTCACCCTCCGCTCCTGTGCGTATTATTGCGGGATTGCCGCCTTTATCACTGTATTCCGCCTTCTGGTAATAGCCATGATATGGATCACCCGTTTCCCCGGCAAATGGTTCTTTGAGCGTTATCGCCGGTACCTGTGCCGATCCATCTTCTCCTATATAGCCATCTGCATAGCTCAATTCATTCACAATGGTTTCCATAATAATAGCGGCATCATCATGCACCCGGTTCATCCCTTTTATGCGTAACGTCATCTTTGTTGCCGGAAGTACCAGTGCTGCCGCTGCCGCCATAAAAATTGCGGCCACCGCAAAGGTAACTACCATTTCCACGAGTGTCATCCCTCTGCTGTCTGTTTTCCTTTTCGTATCTGTCCTCACCTCCTTTCCCGCTGCCTCCTGATTAATTCTTGATATAATAAATATCCGCCTCCCCATCATCCGTCTTCCATATTTCCATGCTTCCCCAAAATTCCGTATTCCCCTTATCGGATTTCATGGTGAGCCCCATATCTGCTTTTTTAGAACCGTCACCGTTCACGTACTTATTTTCCGCATCCACCGCCTTCTGCCAGACTTCATCAGCCCGCGCCGCATACCGCCCCGATGCCGTGATCGAAATCTGCAGCAGCAACAGCACAATCATCAGCACCGCAAAAGACACGATCACAGATACCAGAGAAGTTCCTTTTTGATTTCTCATCATTCACGCCCCCTTACATACCATGCCCCGTTCCAGATCGGCTCAGCTTCTCCTTCCGCCTGCTCCAGTTTTTTGGAATACCGTGTTGTCACCAGAAATTTCTCTTCCCGCACCACCGCCTTTACCGTCACGACCAGATCCACCTGCGGATCTTCCGGATCTGTGCCGCCGTCCTCTGTCTCCCAGTACATTTTAACTTCCATCTCTCCTAACTCTTCCACCGCTGAAGTTCCTGATATATCCGGAGTAAATGTCAGGATTGCCACCTCCGCTTCATGTTCAAAATCCCCTGTAAAAGCAGGCCAGCTTTTCTCATCAAACCTCTTTTTAATATGATCACTGATAAGGTCCGCCCCTTCCGCCTCCTTTGCCAGCTCCCCGCCCATCCACTCCGCAAAAGATATCGCAGACGCTCTGCTCTGTTTCTGCGCCGCCGCCCGTTCAGCCCTTGCGAGAAGTACCGCGGAGGAAAAAAGCATGGAGAGAGCAAGTGCCATAAATAAAAACATAAGACACATAACAATGATCATCGTATAACCCTGATTTTTTCTGTTATTCACAGCTCTCCCCCTTTCCCTGTTTTACTGCTCTTTTCCCTGTTTATCCCCGGTCTCCCGCCTGATATCATTGCCGGACACATCCGCATCATTTTCTCCGGCCGCAGATTCCTCCTCCTCTGCTTCCTCTTCCGCTTCGTTTTCCGGCTTTTCCGTTTCTTCCAAATCTTCGGCACTCTCCGGTTCTTTTATCTGCATCTGTTCCACTCTGAACAGTTCCGGCAGATCCTCACCGGCTTCTTCCGCATCCACCTCTTCCAGGAAATATCCCTGTACCGCTCTTATACTGTGCGCCGCTTCCGACACTTTTATTTCCTTTATTTCAGTGGTGTTCTTTGACGGATCATCCGGATCTTCCACCCTCTGCCATCTGATCAGATTTTCCACAACATATCTGGGATCATCCGGATCATCATCCGGCGCCACCGGCGGTATTACCGTAACATCCACCGCTGCGGTAGCCACAAACTCCCTGTTTCCGATCTCATTGCCCTCACTGTCAAGACACATTCCTTCCGGCAGTTCCAGCCAGATTTCCTGAACCCCTCCGTCTTTTACACTGTAAAACAGCTTCGCCGTTGTTGTAATTTCATAGATATACGTTGTTCCGCTGCTTTCCACCCGGAACGTATGCCCGATATCATACAGGGCGAAGGCATAAGTCGTTATATCAGCATCCGTATCGATTGCTTCAGGCGTCAGCGTTGAAGAGCCCTCCGTCAGAACCAGCGGCATGTCATCATCCGCATCCGGATTTTCATACAGGGTATAAACATGCTCTCCTCCCGTTATAACTTCCTGTGTTCCGTCCTCTTTTTCCACCGTTCTGTCAGCCTCTTTCAGCCGAACCTCATAGCCTGCCGCAAAGTCCACAATGCCAAACCGCAGCTTTGGCTGATTGATGGACACTTCATGACTGTCTCCGGAAGTTACTCCGTTCTGCGTTATGGTATAGGACCACTTGTTTTCCGCCGCCTGTTCTTCCATTTCTACCGTTTTCAGCGTTGCCTTCGGCAGTTTCAGGCTTTCCCATACCGTCCAGATCGAACTTACTTTATTATTGGAAACGCCCCGGATTCTAAACCAGAGCCTCCTGCCCGCCTGATCCGCATCCAGATCCTGCAGCAGATAAGACGCCTCCTGTAAATTACCCGTCATTCTGACCGGACCGGTGCTGATATAAATTCCATTCTCCTCATCCTGCTCCGGCATTGCTCCTGTTTTTTCATCCCAGTCCGCCGGTATTTCGTCCGCGTCCGTAATAAAATACTCCACTTCATAGACCGCATCCTCCGCAGACGCATTTTGATCCGTCTGTTTCAGTTCAAACTGCGCAAACTTTTCTGTCTCTAAAGGAATATTCTCATCAACCTCCGCTCCTTCCAGCAGAAGCGTCCTCTTCCCTTCCGGCTCAGGCAGTCTCTCAGGTATCTCGCAGACAACGCCCGGACTTGGTCTGGAATCCAGATATTTTGAAGAATCCCCACTCAATACAACAATCGAGAATTCTATTGTCTCCGCATTATCAAGGACAGGATATTTTGTTAAATCTATCTCGATACCCATCGTATCCACTCCGTCCACATCAACCGATGTTTCCGGTATCGCCGTCCCATCCTTATTTCTTCCTTTCATAAGAATCCGATAGCCTTTTGCCGCATCTTTCTCCACGGAGGGCAGCCAGTTCACCTGATAGGTCAGGTTATTTTGATCCGGCAGATTTGCCGTAGGTTTCGGCACGGCATTCAGACGCATTGGTATCGGATATGTCTTCTCTGATACCGCCCCGATATAGCCCGGATTTCCCGTACTTCCAATCCGTTCCACCGTCAACAGGAGTTCCTGATATTTCCAGTTATCCTCTGTCAGCAATACGGTTCTGTCTCTCTCTCCCGCCGCAGTCACTTCCTGCTGGTACAGTACAACCTGAGTATTTGCCAGCGTATCTTTTCCCGTTACCGTAATCTTATATCTTGCATTTTGGTAATCAGCGGCATTATAATTCCCTCCGATATCAGCCGCCGCATCCCAATACAGCCTATAAGTTATGGTTCCGTCAGCATCGTTCATTTCGATCGTACTTCCCGGCACCGGCACCGGATGCATCCGGTATCTATCCTTGAGACCGCTTAAGTCAAAGTATGTCAGGCTGTTTTGAAAAGCGCCGTTTCCCGCTTCCAAAACCGTCCGACTTATGGTTCCATCCGCGTTTGTCGTATAATATTTAACAGAATCAAGTTCCAGTGGATAATACCGGATCTCTACCCTAGGTGAACCGTTATTGATTCCGTCTATGATTTGCCTTATCTGATCCTGTGTCAGTGCGGAGAGGTCTATCGTACAATCCGCCTGCCCCTGCTCCAAAGGCAGTTCCACTATGCCATAGCCCATCTCCGTTCCGTTTAACAGAAAATCTGCCCGGTATGTAATATGGTCATAATTGCTCTTTGCCTGCCTCATGCGGAATTTATAGCTCAATTCTCCGGCTTTCAGTCCGATCAGTTCACCGGTATCATTATTGACACGTTCCGCTTTTAACGTTGCGTTTTCACTGAACAGTCTGAATAATTCGTTAAAATCATCCGATCTTCTGCTGCTTCCGTCGGGAGTATATGCATATGCTGTGATCGTTTTATATTGTGTTCCGTAATCACACAGCCCGGACTTTACCCTGCCGGCATGAAGATTTCCTCCGATGCCGGCACCCTCTATAACAACTTCCCAATTGTTGTAAGAAGCATAATCTCCTGCATTATTCAGCACCCAGTAACCAGATAGGCGATTCGCATCATTTCCCTTAACCACCTCAAAACAAATCTCAGGCATCGGAAGTTTACTCTTTATCGCAAGCGGATCGGACTTTTTCCAATCAGAATCAGCAATCTTCGCACCACTACTGGTTTTTGCACTGGTTTTTGCCTGCATTTCAGCCCATATTTCCACATAACTTATTTTATCCGCTCCAAACAGTTCCCCTTCACTGATTTTCCATGTATTTTTACTGGTGTCGGTTATCTGTTCTCTTTTAAGCTCTGTCTTATCTCCGTTTTCTTTCTCTCCGTAAATTACCAGCTCATAAGATTCCGTACAAAACGCCGTATCCTGATCAGCCTCATAACTTACGGTATAAATCCCTCCCTCTTCACTCAGTACAACCGATGTGGGCGGGTTCAGTTTAGTTACATTATCCCTGCCGTAGAGCAGCAGCGCATATGTCTGATTCGGCGCGCTGAAATTCTTTTTTAAATCCGCAATACCCGCGGCAGATCCTGTTACATTTTGAAACTGTAGATATTTGTCGGTATTCCCGCTAAAGTATAAACGCTGGGTAGTTGTGTCAAACCTTGCAGAATTCTCTGCCTTAAAGGAGTTTCCCTGCCTTCCTGCTACCCGTTGCGCCTGATTGGATGTTGCCGTAAAAGCGCCTGTCACGGGATTGGAAAAATAATAGTTTTCACCGGTACATGTGCCGGCAGGCAGAATGATCGGATTTTGTTTATCACTGCACTCACCGATATTCAGGCACTGATCTATTTTCCATGTGTTATTGCCTGCCTTGTTATATGCAATACCTGCAAATGGTCTGCCCGAGTTTGTTCCCTTTCCATAATTAACACAACGAATAATCCTTGCATCGATGGTCCCCGCACTTTCGTTCCCTCCGAAAATGCCGGCACTTATTTTATTTGTACTCGTATTCTGCGTATTCTGTATAACGCCTGCATTATAACAATCCATAATTGTCAGTGTTAACGGGGCGCTGTTACTGTTATAAGCCCCAAAAATACCTGCCGCTTCTCCCTGGTCCTGGTTCCCTGACGTATGATGAAAAATCTCCCCTTCATTACCGCATCTTTCAATGGTAATGGAAACTTCTCCTCCCCACCATCCGGTCCCTATAATACCGCCGGCGCCATTCCTGCCGTCACCTGCTTCAATAGAAATTTTTCCATAATTAATACATTCCCGCACTCTGCCGTTCTGATAACGCCAGTCTGAAATAATGCCGCCGGCAGTACGGATTCTCCCGGTAATCTCCCCATGATTTTCACAGCCTTCTATCGTAAAGCCGCCGCGCCGTTCCGTCTGCTGCAGCCCGATAATTCCCCCGGTCATCCAGTCCCCGGACACCGCCGCACGGTTGATCAGCCCTTTCTGATCATTGACCGACTGGTTGCAGCCGATTACGCCGCCGGTTGGGAATTTTTCCGCGCCACCTGTCATCCGGTTATTCACAGTCCACTTACCCGTTGCACAATTCTCCAGTCTGCCGTCCGCACCGTTATACCCGGCTATGCCTCCCATAACACAACTGCCTCCACTATTAAAAACAGTTGCCGTGCTCGCCGCATCCGAAACATTATCAATCAATTCCCCAAAATTATACCCGGTGATTCCGCCTACATATCCGTTATTCCCGGAAACCTTTGCTCCGTCTTTCAGCCCGCAGCCTTTGATCGTTCCCTTTTCCGGATTGATGCCGCAGATACCGCCCACATAAACGCCGGCAATGCGTTCCGTAAATCCGCCGAATCCCGCCGCTCCCGAAGCGCTGACACTGCCCCCTGACAGAAAACAATCCTCAATCACACCTGCTCTGTCCGCCTCCGGAAGATTATTTCTGCCTGCAATGCCTCCCGTACCATATTGGCTGCCCTCCGTCCCGGCAACGCTTCCCGAAAAGACAAGCTTCCGAACCGTCCCGGCATTTACGCCGACTACGCCCCCCACGGTTCCGCTCTGCCCCTGGCTAAGCGCCACGGAAGCCATCACATATCTTTTCCCGTCGGACTCGATAATCCCGGTATCTTTTCCGTCCGATATATTGATACCTGCCACACCGCCAAGGTAATTCCCATCTCCCCGGGAAATAATTTCGGGCATTCCTTTATCTGTTTCCTCTGCAAAATCCCGGTTTCTGTTGACGATCCGCCCTACATTCCTGCCTGCTATCCCGCCAATCACTCTGCCTTTTACCCCGTCATTTACATTTCTGACGGTCACATTTCCTGCCAGAGTACAGTTCTCTATCTCACTCCTGTTATCCCCTGCAATACCTCCCACGGCATTTACACCTTCCACGATAAGCGCGGCACTGCTATTGCCTGCCGTCATACATGCCTCTATTCTTCCGTAATTTTCTGCCGTGATGCCTCCCGCCATCTCACGCACGGCTGAAATGTTTCCGCTGTTTGTACACCGCCTTACCGCATTGCTCTCTCCCATTTCGGGCACAATACCGCCCGCTTTCCCCTGGGTGGAACTTACCTTCCCGCTGTTGGCGCAATATATAATCGCAGCATTTTCCGAAAGATCACCGGCGATACCGCCCGCGGCATTTGCCGCAATGACCTCCCCGTGATTTGAGATCTGCTCTGCCTTCTCTCCCTGAAGTTCGCTGCACACCGATCCGGCGATGCCGCCTACATAATCGTTTCCGTAAATCTTAATCTGTTCCCCGGTAGAACTTCCGCCGAGTTCACCGCCTTCATATTTTCCCAGCAGTCCGCCTACATATTGCCCCATATTCTGAGCGCCGATGTTTGCCTCTACCAGGCAGTCTTTGATCTGATTCGGGTATACCGCCTCCGTATCTCCCATTTTTTTCAGGCGGCTGACCGCTGCAATACCCCCGATATACTCTCCGCTGCCGATCACCGCACTCTCGCCTGCTCCGGCACTGTTTTTTACTTTGCAGCCCTCAATGATACTCTCATTGCGCACAACAATACCGCCCAGATAGCTTTCTCCGCTGATCTGACCGTCCAGTGTGCATCCGGCAATCCGCCCTTCATTGGTATTTAATCCCGCGATGCCGCCATAATTACTCTGACCGCCTATGGAACCTGCCGTGCAGTTTCTGATCTCTCCCAGGTTTACCTCCGCGATACCGCCCGTAAAAGTTCCTTTTCCGGTCACACCTCCGCCGTTGATATTCTTACAGTTATCAACCGTCGCCTTCGGCGTAACCAGCCCGATCACGCCGCCCGCAAAGGAAAAAGTTTCTCCCTGCTCTTTGCTGATAAAAGGATAAACCACACTCTCCGTTGCCTCTACCTGTACTTTATTGCTGATCCCCTGCAGGTTCAGCGTTGTATTCCAACTGTTGAAACCGATAATGCCGCCCGCAAATATGGGTGCCTTGATCGATGCAAAACGGTTTTCTCCCTGATTCCCGCCATAGATAAAGTTAAGCCGAAAGGCGCTGTCGTTGTTTGTATTTCTTCCATCATCCAACACTTTTTCTGCCAGCGTCTGCAGCGCCTCCTGCCGCCTGCCGCTGTTTATATCAATATTCCCGGATATCTCTTCTTCGGTTAACGCCTGATACAAAGCCTCCGCTCTGGCATCCGCCGCATCACTTCCGCCCGATGCCAGAAGCTGCGTATATGCCACATAGCCGCCGGCAAAAGCATTGTTCGCCTCCACCTTTCCGAAGAAATTGTCCGTCCCGCAGTTCACTCTGACGTCGCTTCCCGGCACCAGAATCAGAGCGCCCATTACGCCGCCCGCAAAATAATCCGCAGTTACCTCGTTGGGTTTCGAGAGCAGAAGTGCCTCCTCACCCAACAGTTTTTCCGTCGTATTCAGCCCCACATAACCGCCGGCAAAGCATTCCCCGGAAATATAACCTCCCGCCAGCGCATAGTTGCGGATCATACCGCTCTTATCCGTCAAAGCACCGCTCTCATCCACAGTCGTCCCGTTATATCCCGCAATGCCGCCAATATACTTTTTACCTGCCACAACGCTGTTTACCTGAATTACCGCATCGCCGTCCACCGCATTCTCATTATGTATCCAGCCCAGATTACAGCCGGTAATGCCTCCCACATAGGAAGCCTCACGTCCGTACAGAACAGCCTGTGCGAGAAGCGATGAGCCGCCGCCGGAAGAAGTATTGATCCTTGTCGTACAGCTTTGCAGAATGCCGGCATTATATCCCGCTATTCCGCCGGCATAGGAGCCTGCCGCATGAATGATCCCCTCATTGATCCAGTTCTTTACCAGCATCTTTTCCGAATATACTTTCCTGACATCGCATCTCTCAAGTTCCGCCGCATCCGGAATATCATCCGTCTCCAGTTCCGCCCCCTCCAGCAGCGCATTTGCCCCAACGATGCCGCCCACATAGTCATAACCGATTACCTGCGCTTTGTTGGTTCTTGCCGTGGAAAGAAATACCAGTCCGTTATCATCGCCCTCCACCGTTTCATTGTTATAGCCCACGATACCGCCTACATAGCGATAGCCTATGATATAAGCGTCCTTTCCGCTGCCGTTTTTCTCTTTACTCTCTTTTTCTGTTCCGCTGTTTTTAATGGCTCCTTTGTTGTTATAGCCGGCGATGCCGCCCACAAAGATACCCTTAAGGCTCTCTTTGTCCAGTTCCCCGTTTTTCATAACCGGCTCATCCTTCGGCGCACTGATGCAGTCCTCAATGATACCCCTGTTATACCCGGTGATCCCGCCGATATAAGCCGTATATTTCTCCGTCCCTTTTACAGCACCATAATTTTCACAAAGGGATACCTTCGTATCCGCAGCAACACTTCCGATAATGCCTCCTGTTTTGCCTCTGCTGCCGCTTACTTCCGCATAATTGATCAGACCGGTATAAACGCCCTTAGCCGGATCGCCGCCAAAGCCCTCTGCTCCTCCGGCCTGATCCAATCCCACAATGCCGCCCGTGTTTTCCTCTCCGATTACCCTGCCGGTTACGGAGATTTTGTTTAGATTTCCTTTTCCGCTGTTGATCCCGCAGACCGCCCCCACATTTCTGACGCCCTCAACATAAATATTGCTGACGGTAAGCCCCTGTATTTTGCCCTGGTTTTCCGCCACCAGTCCCAGCGGTTTTACCACCTGCGCCCTTTGTCCGTTTTCGTTTGTTTCCGGCTCCTGCGTCCCGGGTGTTTCCTGATACAATACAAAATCTTTCAATTCATATTTCCGTGATCCCGATACTTCCAATGTAGAGTTCACTCCCAGAGAAGGAATAGGCAGAAAACAGGGGACGCTTTCCGTAAATCCCCCGGGCATACACAGATCTTCCGCCTGCAGGAACGCCTGTTTCATTCCGGCGCCTTCCTCTATGCTGTGATACAGTTTTTCAGTCGTTTTCAGCCAGGTGATATCGGTGCTCTGTCTGTAAGATATGTTTTTGGACATGCCAAGAAGACCGCTCTCTTTTTCCCGATAGCGGATATTATACAGATGCCTCGCATTTTCGACAGTATAAGAGTCTGATCCTGTCTCTTCTTTCATGGAGGCAAACATGGTATTGGATGTATTGCTCTGCTTCCAGGCGCTGGTTTTATAGGGCATCCCCTGCGCCTGTACCCGAATATAAATATCTTCCGGCTCCGGGAAAAGCTGTAAAATGCTGGCGGAATTTTTAAGGCCGGATGTGTCAAAATGCCATTCTCCCGTGCCAGGCTCGGTGGCTGCCGCTATCTTTTCCGGCGCAGCACCGTAGTCGATGGCATCCAGTACAAGATACATCGCCCCATCCGCATCCATATAAGCCGTAAACGCATAAACTTCCCCTGTTTTTCCTTCCGTACATTCAACGATATATTCCGGGATATCTTCCGTATCTCTGGTCTTAAGCCTGCTCCCTTTTACCGCGAAAATATAGTCCGGCGCATCATTTCCCTTCTCATAAATTTCCAGCGTATAGGTCAGAAAGCCCCTGATATTTTTATATCTCTCAGGCAATGACCATTTCAGATAAAGCTGCTCCTCATTGATCAGCTGTACCTTATCCAGTCTGGTCTTACCCACCGCATCCGGCGCTCCTTCGGAGAGATCGGTACTGTAGTAGCCCACACGATTTTTTTTGCGCACATCCTGTTCCCTGTTCAGAAGAGATACTTCCTTTTCCTCCTCCTCACCCGGTGCTTTTTCATATGTAAACGCATTATTTTCATCACTGTAGCTGACCGAATATACCGTTCCGTCACCGGGATCAAATTCCACACATACGACACCATCCATAATGCTGCCATCGTAAATATAGGGTGCCAGCAACCCCCCCAGAGGATTTCCTTCATCGATGCTGCCCGCATCCTTTTTTAAATAGTACAGTCTGTTTTGATATGCTTCCTGATCGATGGCAGGTGTTACCACGATATCTTCCACCGGTACCACCTGATTGTTTTTCATCACATATTCTTCCAGCTCTCCGAGCTGCCCGTTGCTGCGGTATCTGGTGAGCTCAGCCTGCGCCGCATAATAGATTGTCTCCGCATAGTTTTCGTTTCGTACAAAATCCGCATGGTGTACCCATGCCACAATACCTACTATGGATACGGACAGTACTAGGGCGCCGACCGCCAGGGTGACAATCAGTTCTATTAATGTAAATCCATCTTTCTTTTCTTTATCTATTTTCCTCAACAAACTTTTACCTTTTATTTGAAAATTTTTAGATATATACATAATATTTTTATATATTAGCACATAGTCTAAACACTTGGTGCACCAGCGCAAATTTAGCCCCTTTTTGCGCAAAATCCGCAAAAAGTCAGTCAGTTTAAAGAATAAAAAAATACCCCCCCAATGCATCATTTTACTTTGAGGGGATATCACATATTTAATTACCCAACCAACTAAAACTCTTACTGCAAATTTTCTACATTTTATCAGAATATCCGCAGATTGACAAGTATTTTTCTCATTTTATCTTTGCCTTTTTCTTCCTTTATTCTTATGACTTCTCCTCTCTCCTCATTAGACTCTCCCCCAGCCCCAGCATCATAAAAATATAGGGTGTACTCAATATCTGTGAAAAGCTGAACTGATTATGTATAAAATAAGACAGTAAAACCGCCGCATACATATAACACAGAGGTTCTTTTTTTGCTTTTTCCAGAAGCCGTTTAAAGCTGCTCCAAAAAATGCCGATAAAAGCAAGCAACCCGAAAATTCCGATATTAACCAGATATGTGATGCATTCATTATGGGCATTTGTCAGCCTAGAACCGGGCCATTCCTCAACAAGTCTTGCAGATAATTCCGGAACCTGATAAGCATATATGGCAAAGCAGTCCTGCCCTGTCCCGAAAAGCCGCTCCCGCCAGGAGAAAGACTGATAAATTGCAAATCCGTCACGCCAGGTGGTTCCCCGGGCGCTTCCCCAGTGTCCGTCAAATAAAAATATCGAATACTTTGACAAAACCCCCAGACTTCCCGGCGCCCTTGTATTGAGCACAAGCAATATCAGATATATTATGGCCGCTCCGATGACGAACCCTGCCGCTGCATATCTCAACCATTTCCATTTCCAAATCCACTCTCCCTCTGAGCGTTTATCTACTCTCCCTGCCAATATCCGCAGAACACATAATATGATAAGCACGACCAATGTCAGATTCCCCAACATGATCCACATGGTAGTGGTATCCATACTCAGGCTCTCTTTATCCAGCTTTACAATCACCCGCATTACCTGACACGATGCACAGTAAAATATACCCAGTTCCAGCCATCTTTTCATATATTCCGTCTTTTGAAAGGAAAGGAAAAAGAGAAAGAAAAAAACAACCGCCATGGAGAGAAAGGCCGAATCGCTCCCCTCCACTGCGCCAAGTCCCAGCGCCGTTATACTGAAAATACCGGAATAAATCCGCATCCATCGTTTTTCGCACAGGACATACACCACCACGCCTATCACGAAAAATATCGACCAGAAGCCGCAAAACCAGTTAATATTCCCCATACTGGAAATAAACTGTTCATTCTCATACTGCATATCGATCGGATAGATCGAAAACCGGTTCAAAAGCCCCCATAAGAATATAAGAAATGCTGCCGCCATAAGAAAAGGCAGCACGTCGATTCTGCCGTCATAAAATCTGGAGATAAAAAAATAAATTCCCACAAAAAATACGTGTACGGCAAACCCCATATACCAGCCGCTGGTCCCCCAGAGCGCTTCTTCCGGAAACTTAGTACCGAGAAAAGAAATAATATTGACAAGCAAAAAAAGAAGCATATAAATATCCGTTGTCGAAATATGCCCTATCATCTTCCGCCAGCTTTTCCCAATGGGCGGTATGATATAATATAACGTGATAAGCGGGATCATCACCCCCGCCGTGATCAGGCAAAGCTTTCTGAAAAACAGATACTTATGAGTGGCGATCTGGATATAGCCCTCCGGGGCATACAGGGAATAGACTACAACCAAGCAAAAAAGGAACAGATAAACCCCCATGCCGCAGATAAGGCGCATTATATGTTTCATATATTGTTTTACTCCTTTTTAAATTCCAGAAAAACTTCTCCCGCCGGTTTGCTCACAAAAAGCATTTCCTCACCCGTTTTCGGGTGTGTCAGCTTCAGCTTAAACGCGCAGAGTGCCACATTTTTAATGCCATGTACGTCCGAATACATAATGATCGCCGCATCGGCGTACTTTTTATCCCCTAAAAGCGGCATCCCCGCATGAGCCATCTGTGCCCGGATCTGGTGGAATCTTCCCGTTTCCGGACGCACTTCATAGAGCGCCCTGCCCTTTTTTATCGCCAGAAGCTTATAGTGCAGCACCGCCTTTTTGGCGCCAGGCGTATCTGCCGTAACAATCTTCGCCTTTGAACCATCCTTTATCATATAGTCCTCAAGCATACCTTCCTGCACCGGCGGCTGATTAAACGCTACCGCATAATATACTTTATCAAAAGAACTCATCTTAAGCTGTTCATTCAGATTTTTTGCCGCCTCTTTATTTTTCGCAAAGACAAGAAGCCCTTCCACAGGCTGATCGAGCCTGTGTATTAATGCCAGATACGCTTCCTTCTTTTCCGCCAGATAGTTTTTCAGTTCGCTGACAAGATCCGGCGCCGACACCCTTGCGCTCTGGGTTGCCAGTCCCGCCGGTTTTCTGCACACCAGAATATCACTGTCTTCATATATAATATTAATATCCGCTCTCAAATTGTTCACCCGTTATCAATTAATTTTCAATCTTCAACTCCGTTATCATGTTACCAAAAAAAACGGACCGTTTCAAGAAATATAGCGCTCCCTTCCACATTATATTAAAAATTCTTATTTTTTGTAATTTTCTGTTTTATCGGAAATGATATGTGCTATAATGTACCCGAATCAAATGAACATTACCATACAAAATAAATACCAACAGGAGGAAATCAAATGGAACGCCATACTTTTGCAATGGAAATAAAAAAGGGACAGATGAACTCGTACCGGAAAAATCTCGGCGGAATCTGGCCGGAACTCACCGCATTTTTAGACAGGCATGAAGTGCGGAATTTCAGTATCTGGAGTTGTTCTTCCCTGATTTTCGGCTATTGTGAAACCGATACAAAAAAAGATCTGTATGCAATGGCCACCGAACAGATTCCTGCACTGATCGGCAGGATGGAGGATACTTTTACCTGGATCTCCACCCCCGGTCAGAATATGCGGCTGATGTATCATAATTTTGGCATAATCAGGGAAAATAAAGAAATGATACGCCACAGAATGTTTATGACAAAATTAAAACCCGGTTGTGAAGAAGAGTACAAGGCGCGCCATGACGCACTGATCGCTGCAAGAGGAGATGCGCCCGATCCCGGCCCTGACAGCAATTTCAGCATTTGGAGCGCAGGCGGATACATCTTCGGCTATAACGAAATCGACACCTCCATGGAAGTTGAGGAAACTACCGTGGCTCATGCCGCGTCCGTTGCCTGGGAGAGCCGGCAGCTTGAGATCATGGACTGGATCACAAACGATATGGACTGGCTTACAAAAAGCTATCATCCCGCCAGTGTACGTCTGGCATGGCATAAGGGCAGATAACATCGGCAAAAGCAATTACGGACATAAAGAGAGAGGCATAAGTTATTATGAAAAAAAATACCCTTTTAGACGATGCAAAAAGAACGGCACTGATTATTGCCGCCTCCTTTTTGATGGCTATGAATATTAAAAGTTTTGTCCGCGCCGGGGATCTTCTCCCGGGCGGATTCAGCGGGCTTACCCTGCTTCTGCAGCAGATCGCCAGGCATTTTGGAAATCTTGAACTTTCCTATTCCCTGATCAACTTTTCCCTGAATGCCGTTCCCGTTATCATCAGCTTTAAATATATAGGGAAAAAATTTACCGGATATTCCTGTCTGATGATTATACTGACGGGTATTTTTACAGATGTTTTGTCCGGCTTTCAGATGACAAATGATATTCTTCTTGTCAGTGTATTTGGCGGCATTTTAAATGCCTTTTCCATTTCCCTTTGTCTCTATGCCAATGCTACCAGCGGCGGCACCGATTTTATCGCTATCTTCTTTTCGGAAAAATACGGTATCGAGACATGGAATTATATTTTTGCGGGAAACTGCATTATTCTGTTGATCGCGGGATATCTGTTCGGCTGGGAGGAAGCACTTTATTCCATTATTTTTCAGTATACTTCCACTCAGGTGCTGCATTTTCTCTATAAGCGTTATCAGAAACAGACGCTGCTTATCATCACCTCCAAACCGGATGAAATTTACCAGGAAATCCGGGAAAATACAAACCATGACGCAACGCTCTTTAAGGGCATTGGCTGTTATAAAAAACAGGAATGCAATATGCTCTATTCGGTTGTGGGAAGGGATGAAATCAAGTCAGTCATTAAAAAGACAAAGGAAATCGACAAGAATGCCTTTATTAATACGATGAATACGCAGCAGCTTACGGGGCGGTTTTATCAGCGCCCCAACGACTAAAAGGGAGCCTGATGCGTCAGAATACAGGTATGCGGTCAGGGCAGCGGCGTTGTCAAGTTCCCCTGACCGCATCACTTTGGGCCCGATGGATTATACTTTAAATCTGTAGCCCACTCCCCAAATGGTTTCTATATACTGCGGTTTTGAGGTATCAAACTCTATTTTTTCACGGATCTTTTTGATGTGCACCGTTACCGTGGCAATATCCCCGATAGAGTCCATATCCCAGATTTCGCGGAACAGTTCTTCTTTTGTATAGACATGGTTCGGATTTTCGGCAAGGAAGGTGAGCAGATCAAATTCTTTTGTGGTAAAGGTCTTCTCCTCTCCGTCTATCCATACCCGGCGGGCGGTCTTGTCAATCTTGATGCCCCGGATCTCCACGATATCATTGCTCTTTAAGGCGGAGCCCACCAGCCTGTCATACCGTGCCATATGCGCCTTTACGCGCGCTACCAGTTCACTGGGGCTGAACGGTTTCGTCATATAATCATCGGCCCCAAGACCGAGTCCTCTGATCTTATCGATATCATCTTTTTTGGCAGATACCATTAAAATAGGGATATTTTTCTTTTCACGGATTCTTTTACAGACGTCAAATCCATCCATGCCCGGCAGCATAAGGTCCAGAATAACCAGATCAAATTCTTCCGCCAGAGCCGCCTCTAATCCACTGTCCCCGCTGTTTTCAATATGCACCTGAAAATCGCTCAGTTCCAGATAATCCTTCTCCAGATCCGCAATCGCTTCTTCGTCTTCGATGATCAAAATCTTACTCATAATACTCCTGCCTTTCTCTGATCTTTCATTTCTGTTTCCGCCTGGTCCTTTAAGTTCCCACTGTCTGGTCCGATTTCTTTTTTCGCCCCGCCTCCGGCACCGCACCGTCAACGGCAACACTCTTCGGCTCCTGGTTCACCTCTTCGTATTTTCTCAGTACGATGTGCATACAGGTTCCCTCACCCTCTTTGCTGGTTGCCCAGATATATCCGCCATGGTCCTCCACGATCTTTTTTACAATCGAGAGTCCGATGCCGCTGCCGCCTTTTGTGGAATTGCGGGAGGCATCCGTGCGGTAAAACCTTTCAAATATCTTTGGCAGGTCTCTCTGGGCAATGCCTCTGCCGTTATCTTC
>OFGN01000600.1_pt1 | contig 36804 bp, 42 predicted proteins | sample 1521821 | NCBI WGS metagenome assembly OFGN01 (sample SAMEA3504094, study PRJEB24116) | mouse gut metagenome | biome: mouse gut; feature: mouse-associated habitat; material: faeces | place: Denmark | collected 2011
CCGCAAAGATATGCTGGGTTGCGATGCGTGTCAAGGCGGAAAATAGAATGGTTACTGTGTAGTTTGTCGATGTCGATTAATAATTAATTTCGAATCAAAGTAAATAATGAGAGTGATATTAAGCTCTTCAGTATAACAAGTTAAAACATAGCTATTAATGTTGTTGTATAGTTTAAGATAAATAGGTGTTATCTTATAAATGGAAATCGTAGAAAGAGATTTCCACGATTTTCATACTTGTTTAATGGTAATATAAGCCTAATGTTATATGTACTGTGCTGATATTAAGTGTAATATTCTTTTCTGGGGTGTATATGTGTTAACTCAGATTATCAATCAAATATTCATATAATGATGTTTGGTTTGGCAATGTGATGTTTAATCGTTGTCGAAGTCTAAGTCGTTTTGTTCTAACAGAACTGGGTGATATATTAAGTAATTTAGCTTCGTCATTTGTATCAAAGCCATATAAAGTGAAACAGCAATATTCAATTTCTTGTATTGATAGGTCCGGGCATAGGTTATCGATGTATTCGTAGAAATTTGGATAAATATTTGTTATCTCTTCTACTATAAGCTTCCATTGCTTTACAGTTATTAGTTGTTTTTTGTTTCTTGGTATATTGAGATTAACTAGTTGCGATAATTCTTTGTATATAGGTGAATCTGATATAAGTTTAGCCTGTAATTTCTTATACCTATGAGTTAGTTCTGTTACTTCTTTTTCCATCTGATTATACTTTTCGTCTTTTTCTACAATAGATGCCAGCATCTTTTTTTTCTTATCTAGTTCAATGGATAAGTTCAGAGAAGCAATTTTTAAATTTTTTAATTCAATCTCTTGTTTTCTAATCCGTTCTTCTGCTCTTTTCTTATATAATATATAACCAAATGATCCTAATATAATTACGAATATACAAATAGTTAGAATAAAAATGTAATTCTGTTGTTTGATTTGTAAATTTTTTACCTTTTCTTTTATTTTCAAGTTATTGTATCTAGTCTCAATATTAAGAATTTTAGACTTATTTGTAGTGTTTAAAATAGAATCTACTATATTACTACAGCTTTCTAAGTCTGCTAGCGCTGCTTCGTAATTCTTTTCTGATTTATATATTTGGTATGATAGGTTCTTAATACTGTATGTATATTTAGGATTGTCTTCTGGAATTTCTTTCAATAGTTCCTTTGCTTTTGATATTGAATCAGTTTTTATGTACAACTCTATCAATGCTACATAGTTCGGCAATTTGTTTCTTCCCAATCTTAGCGCTTTAGAGAAATAAATTTGGGCTTTTTCAAAATCTCCTTTTATAAGATAGGTATTCCCTAATGTGTTATCAATGGTAGCTTTTATATTCTGGTCTTCTAGCTTAATAGCTATTGAATCAGCCGATGATAGAATATCTAAAGCGTAATCTAATGAGTCCATAATAGCATATACACGACCGACATCTCTTAATGCACAGGCGTAGCTGTTGATATTTTCGTTCGATTTGAAATAATTTGCTGCAGTTTTGTATTTCTCGATAGCTTGCGTCATTATTTGTCGCATTTGATATAGGTCTCCCATATAACAATAGATATAACCGATAAGATTATTTAGGTCATATTTCTTGACTAAATCTAAAGTATTGGTATAAATTGCCATTGCTTTATCATAATCCCCATCGGTTGCATAAGATTGTCCCAGATAAATTAAAATTTGTACTTGTTCAGTTGGTGTGCCGTATTTAGAATACCATTTATATGCCCTCTCAAAATGTTCTGCTGGCAATAGGGTGTTATAAACTTTATCTGTGATTTTTCCGGATAACATACACCAACGAGCAAATGACTTATCATTCATTTTTTCTGGTGATATAATAGTGTCTAATATGATTAGCGCACTATCAGGGTTAACCTCAATAGCATTTTCCACTTCATCCATCCACCTATCTAAGGACGGTTGATGCTTATTGCACCCTATTAAGAACAGTGTAGCAATGATGATATGTATAATACTTTTCATTATTTATAGTAGTTGGGTATTCCATATTAAGACTTTATACCCTGCATAGAGGTACGGTCTGCCGTCAAAAGCACCGGAGAGTGGTATTTACCGGACAACAACAACGTGCATCCCGTACCTTATGTGGATACAGGCGTACACATCCGTTGTTGTTATTTTTAAAAGATACCACTCTTTTTGCTTCTCGGATGGAACGTTCTATATGAAAATACAATTTGTACTTTCTACATTCTGCTACAAAAGTAGGTAATTTCTTTGTGAAATGTTACTATTCAAAGCTCTTTTCCTTGCCATTTTTCCTCTTTTAAGAAATTTTTATTAGTTCAGGGTAGTTTTAAATTCTAAATTTTATTTGGGCGTTCCCCTTCAGGTCGGGCTATCCGTTTCAAGTCCTCGCAAGCTCCGGGCTTTCCTCTTCTATCCCTAACGCAAAACCCCGGCTGAAGCCGGGAGAGCGGTATTTTTTCATTTTCCCTTAACTGATTGAAACATTGACAAAGGTATGCGGGGGTGAAAACAGATTCAAAAAAGTGCCAAATCTCCACCCTCCGGGTAGTATTTACCACTTTTTTAAATCGTGCAATTCACCCTGTCCGCTGAGATTAAAAGTCAATGTTCTCAATCAGTCAAGGGAAAAAAATTGGCTGGGGGGAGCGGCAAGCGATGTAAGCGAGTATTAACCTTTTAATTTTTAGCGATATGGCAACAATTAGCAACAACCCCAAATTCCGTGAACAGTGGTCTAAGTTCATGCACTACTTTTTTGATTATTTGCCTACCAAGTACGAAGCAACCCCCCGTGAATGGGATATACGCAAGTTAGTTTGGGACTTTAAAGACGGCAAACGCAGTTTGCAAGTGGCTGAAATGGTAGCCCGAAAAATTCGTATGCAGTTTGGTGCGACAACGGGAGATATTGTATTTTGTTGTATTCCAGCATCCACACCTGAAAAGAATGCAACGAGATACAAAGACTTTTCCGCAGAAGTCTGTCGTTTGGCAGGGACGATAAACGGTTACAACCATGTAGGCATTGAAGGTACACGCCTTGCAGTTCATGAGAAAAAAAACGGAAAGAGCGTGGAAAGCGTGCAGGTAATCCGCTTTGACCGAGCATTTTTTGACCATAAAAAAGTACTTGTTTTCGATGATGTGCTAACAAAGGGCTTTTCTTATGCTCGTTTTGCGTGTGCTTTGGAAAGCTTCGGAGCATCCGTTTTAGGTGGTTATTTTTTAGGTAGAACTTTATTAAAATGATACGACTATGAAAACTATATTTGAAATTAATGATACTTTCCGCGTAATGGATAACAGCGAACTAGTATATACTTTAACTGACAGCCTGAAAATGAAACAAGAACAACGCAAATATGATGCAATGGGGCTAACAGATTTTTCTTTGTCTGACTTATTGGAGACGTTGACACCAGCCCGTAAAAAAGTAGCCTATGCAGCCATCGAACTATATAAGAGATTGAGAGAAGGAGCAGACGAACGAAAAAGTATTCGTAGCAGCATAGATATTTTTAGTCTTATGTACCCCGTTCTATGTGATATTGAGACCGAAGAATTTTGGATTATATTGCTGAATCAGGCTTCTAAAGTTATTCGTAAAGTACGTATATCATGCGGTGGTATAACAGGAACAGCGGCAGATATGAGGGTAATAATGAAGCAGGCAGTTCAATATGATGCAACCTCTTTTATAATGGTACATAATCACCCATCAGGTAATATCCGCCCAAGTAGAGAAGATGACAACTTAACGGAAGTGGCTTTCAAAGCAGGCAAAGTGATGAATATTCCTTTAGTTGACCATGTGATAATTGCAGGTAACGAGGGTGAAAAATATTACAGCTATTCAGACGAGGGTAGAATAGTATAGGATGAATCAAAGAAAGGCGGGATTTTTCCCGCCCTTCTTACAAAGTATATAAAGATGCAAGGAGTAGAAACTTATCAAATGGCAACTTCCGACCTTTTCGGAGAAGAGACAATTTTTCGTTATCAATATGAGCACCCGAACGGGAAGTGTTTCAAGGCAACGGGCAGCACGTTACAAGAGTGCAGAGTACAGTGCAACCAGTGGTTAAAGGCTTATTCAGTCGCATTTACGGGGCATCGTACCTCCCGAATTTTAGCAGCCGCAGGTAATAATAGGCATATACTTGAAACGCTTACTTTGAGAACCCATACCCATTTACATACACTTTGTGTTGCTGGCTATCATACGTATCTGTGCGGCATGAGTGAAGGTTTTGACCTGATGGCAGCCGAACAAGTGAATATCTTAAAGACTGTATTCGATGGTGTGCGGTTAATTGCTGTTGTACCATTCAGAGGGCAAGAAGCCTGCTTTTCATTGAATGACCAAAAACGATACTATCAAATATTAGAAGAAGCGGATGAAACCGTTATTTTGTCAGACACTTATTTTGAGGGCTGTTTTACCAAACGGAATGATTATCTTTTAAGATATGCCGGCAGGGTGCTAGCTTGTTTTGATGGGGCTTTTTATGGTGGAACGGCATACACGGTACGCAAGGCGACAATGAAAGGGATATTGATGGATAATATATATTAACAAATCGTAAGCGGTGGGGTGAGTTCTTTTTTTGGCAGTCGCCCCAAAAAAAGAACCAAAAAAAACGCTTTGGAAAGCGATAAAGGCAGAGCCTTTGATGTTGATTTGCGTTGCACGCAGCTACCAGCGGTAAGGCGAAGCCTTGATTTGTATTTTTGCGTTCACGCAGACACTGGCAATAAGGAGATTTCCCAGATTGATTAATGTTTGTGAGGGGGATTTTTAATTTTCAATCCCACAACCACTAGTTTGCTAGTGGTTGTGAGATCTTTGCATAGAAATATTTCTTTGGTTATTTTTTTATGATAGGTTGAGACTGTCCTTCTTTGGTTTTTCTTGACCAGATATCTTTGTAATCGTCCGGATTCCAGTCATTAACATTATAGGCAATATATACACTTCTATCTATTGATTCTGCGTATTGGTCCCATTGGAAAATAAAGTTTATGTTCCAAAAATAAGGTTTAGTTCTGTTAGTCTTGGTGAGTTCATATACATCATTGGCTATACCGCCTCCCGGCACACTGATAACACTATAAGATTGTTGCCTATAATCGACATCGACAATAGGGCTAAGGTCAAACCCATAAGCGCTGCCATTTTGAACAGACCAAACCATCATATTTCCACCCTCTCCATTATCCATGTGATAATCAGTTCTTGACCCTTTAGAGAAAGTGACGTTTCTATTATAAGAGAAACCAAAAACGTAAGATTGTGCCTTGACAAAAGATATACTTATCAATGACAATAGTATAATAGATAATATTCTAGCTTTCATATTATTTAAAGTTTAAAAGGTTCTCAAAATATTTATCATCAATTCGTACTACTTTGTACTTTATCCCTTTGCTAATTTTCTCTCTGATTCTGTCATTCCATGAATTCATCTCTTTTATTCGCATTTCAAATGCTTCTTCTGATACATTTATTTCTGCTCCGCTTGTTATGTGGCAGGTTATAATACCGGCATCATCCATTGTGCAGTGTTTATAAAAACGGTACATAACAGCCATCATTTGATAATTTATAGCTTGCTGGTCTTGGATGGAACGGGTTGCAGCTTCCTGCTGATCTTGCTCTGGAAGAATGTCTATAAATTCATTACTCTCAATATACTCCTTAACCGTTTTAGCAGTGACGGTCTTGTTCTCGACTGGCGTTGCCTGATCTTCATTCACAGACTGGTTTGCGCAGCCACATAATCCTAGTAATAGGAACAAAAATAGGAACTGTTTTTTCATAATCTTTATTGTTAGTTAATACTGAATTTGTTTACTACAAAGTTAGCCATTAATACTAAATATTGTTCAAATGAATATTTCTTTTGCGTATACAAGCATATGCTGATTATCAGTCGGTTATGTGGCTATGTATAGACAAGCATTTGAGAGGATATCCTTAAATATATTAATTAGCTGGAATCTTACTAAAGAAATAAGCTCTGTTACATCTTCCGGTATCATCAAATACGCATAACAATGAACCGAATTTTAAGTCAAACAGGACATATTCAAGGATTCCTAGAAAAATACCTTCCTAATAAACTTTTGACCTTTGTTAGGGCCTGAACATCTTCTTTTCAAGACGCAGGTATTCAATTCTTAATTGTGCTGTAGCGCATATGCAAAAATCAATTTTAGTCATACTGTCACATCAATAATGAATAGCCGTTCTATTCGATTCTCTTGGTGAGCTATTATACTGTTAATGGATTTATGATGAATTATTTCCCATGAGTACGTTTTTTGTGTAAATGCTTGATTTCCAATGATGGTATGTGTACGCTTTAATCGTTTTTTCTGTCGGATTATGCTTGTTTTTTCATTAATTTTGTAGTAAAATAATTAGTATTCAAGATACCTAATTTGTAAGTGTGTTGTTTTTTAATATTTAGTTTTTATTTTAAATTGTAGGCTTATGAGAAGAAATGTGTTTTTTCTGATACTTGCTGCTGGAATGATGGCGGTATCATGTACGTCTGATCCTTTACTGGATGATACTCAATCCGGTATTAATACTCCCCTTGATACTAGGAGTATTAAAGGCGATTATGCTAATGCAAATCAGTTGGCTTCCAACCTCATGGCATCGTTTAGAAACAAAGTTTCTAGAACTTCTATGGTTGCTTATCCTGATTATTATGGAGGCGCATATATTAATGATAATGATTCATTAGTGATTCTTACAGTGGGTGAAAACACTGATAAAAGTGAGTTTGTTCAAAGGTGTAAGGGTGATGGTTTTAAGACCTTAAAATGCAAATACTCTTTTAATGAATTAAATGGAGTGGTTGAGCAGATAACTTCTTTCGTCAGTAACGAGGAGAACCAATCTGAGGTATTGGATGTACAGTTTAATGGTGCTGGTATATCAAATAGCGAGAATAAAGTAATAGTTCAGTTGAGTGATATCTCTGACACTAATATTGCAAAATTTAAAGCAAAAATAGTTGATTCTCCAGCTATAAGATTTGAGAAGAGTGAGCCGCTTCAATTTCATTCAGAAATTAAACCAGGCAGTCCAATAGCAAATGGTTTTATTGGTGGCGTGAATTCTTATGGTTCTGTTGGTTACAGAGCACGGTATAATGGTATGGATGGTGTTGTAGTTTCAGGTCATGTAATGAAGAATCAAGGTGCCGATTTATACCTTGGGGAGACAACCACTGTTATTGGGCGTTGTCAAAGATTACAGATTGGAGGTAAAGTAGATGCAGCCTTTTGTTCTTTAAATAGTGGTTACACCTGTGGTACTATGATTTATAACACTATGTATTATCTAAATTCTACCACTGATTATTTAACAGAAGGCCAGACTGCACATATGAGCGGCAAGTATAATACCAGTTCTGGTAAGGTTGCTATGGTAAATTACACTGCGAGCGGTCAAATGAGTGGAATGCAAGTTTCTATAGGTGGTTGTACGGTTGCTTATTATAATAGCCAAGGTGGTGATAGTGGTGGTATTGTATATTCTGATGATTATGATATTCTTGGTATTCACGAGGCAGGTGGTAAAATCAATAATAAAAATGTAGGTGTATATGTCTTGGCAGATAATATAAACAACGCTTTATTTTTAACTCCGTATTAATCAATAAAATAAAGCATTGTTAAATGTATGAAGAATAAAATCACTCCTGCACTGCAGGGGTGATTTTATTTGAAAGAAGATTTTGATATGCTAGTATCCTTATAAGGATTGCATTATTCAATCTTAAATTCTGCCTTTAGTTGGACTTCTTTCATATCTTGGTGGAATGTCTTAATTATGCGGTATTTCCCTTTTGATAAAATATAGTACTCTGCTATTGGATATCTGAAACAATAAACGATATGTGTTTTGGGGATAGAGAAACCATCACTAAACCAGATTAAATCTTTTTTCATCTTAGGTGATTCCCATTTATTCCCATCCCATATTTCAATAATCCAGTCTCTACCGAAATCAAGAACGGTATTAGTTGGGTTATAAACATATATCGATAAGTATCGTATATCAGATGGATAACTCTTATATTCTGTATTCATGGATATTTCCGTTCCCTGATAATTTGAGGGCAGTGCTTCAGTATATAGGAGGTTACAATCCTCTAATTCATAATTAGTAATCACATCAATCTGCGTAGTATCGTTTTTACTATTGATAACCGCTTCTTTCCTCTGTTTGCTTGTACAACCATACATAAATAGAAGAAACGCAAAAATACACAAAATATTAGTCTTCATATTCCTATATTCTTATGGTGTAAATAGATATGTAAGTTGAACCAAAACAAGACTTTTTAGTGTATAATAAATCTTTCTTATTGGTATCTTTCGCCTTTATCGTTCAGATAAAGGTCAATCGCTTCGTTGAATGCTTCGAGCAGTGTCATGCCGTTGTCTGTGGCATAGTTCTTCAGCCTTCTATGGTGAGAGGGGTCTGTTACATAGTTGCACGTCTTGTATCTCTTCTTCTCAACTGGTGCAGGTTCTTCAGCTTCGCGAGTATTCACGGGTACTGTTGGGCTAACAAGAGCGCTTAACCCTTCTTTCATGCTGTCTTTCAAATTTCCTCTTTTATTTGCCATACAAAATTTCTTTAATTGATTCTTTTACTTTCTCGTTCCAGGAACTCTTCACAAAAAGCGTTATAGTCTTCAGCTCCGGATGATTTGGGCGCATAATGGAATATATCATGCTTAGCTGCTGTAGCTTCCCCTATCGAAACATTATTGCGGATAGCCGTATCGAATACGTCACCCTGAAATGTTTCACGAATAATATCCCGGATATCTTGATTAAAATTCTTCCGGCCGTCATATAGGGTAATCAATATCCCGGCAATATACAGCCCCGGATTCATATTGCACTTTACATCATTGATAACGTTTGTCAAACGTCCCATGCCTCTCATTGCCAGATATTCGGCTTCCACCGGTATAATAACGCAATTCGCTGCGGTCATGGCATTAATTGTGAGGATTGAGAGAGATGGCGGACAATCAATCAAGATATAATCGTAATCATTCCGGATAGGTTCAATCAGCTTATGAACAATCTGTTCCCGTGCGTACTTTTGAATGATTTCCATTTCGATGGCCGACATATCCAGACACGACGGCACAATATCCAGCCCGTCTTCGTTCTTGATGATCGGTAATGGCATCTTCCCTCTCATTGCCTGATAAATCGTGTTATCCAGTTCGGTAGAAATGCCTAGGCTTTCCGTAAGGTTGGCTTGTGCATCCATATCAACGAGTAGCACCTTGTGCCCACGCATCTTTAGTGCAGCGCCTAAATTGGCGGTGGTTGCGGTCTTGCCGACACCGCCTTTGTGATTAATGACTGCTATTACCTTTGCCATAGTGTTATATATTTTGAAGTGATACTAAATCACTAAAATTAGTGCTTTAGTTATTGATGCAAAATTAGTGTTTTAGTGGAAACTAAAAAACTAATTTTAGTTAATAGTTGGAATCAACGATTTACCATTCTATATTGTCCTTGAAATAGTCTTCTTCGGGTTTGCTCCGCGCAGCTTGATCTAGGTGGTACGGTAAACCATTTATTTACCTCTTGCATAGAATACTGTGCTAGCTTTTTGAGTTGTGCTATTTAAATTGTAATTTAGCATCCTTATTTTAAATCTGCATTTGAATGGCAAATATTGATGATATAAAAAGACTGACTTTGCGTGCTTTGATGGCTGATGATATCCTGATGCAAGGTCTGGTGCTGAAGGGTGGCAATGCTTTGCAACTTGCTTACGATATTACTAATAGGGGGTCTATTGACATTGATTTCTCGATGGAGAGAGAGTTTTCCGAAAAGGATTTTGACCGGTTGACACGGGTGTTCGGAGAATTGCTGAACAATGAGTTTGCCCAAATAGGTTTAGTGGCTTATGATGTGAAATTCATCCAGAAACCTAAAAGTGGTAGTATTCCTGAATGGAAAGGATATATGCTGGAGTTTAAACTGATAGAAAAAGAGAAGTTCGATCAGTTCGGTGAAGACATAGGCGCCATTCGCAGGAATTCTATAAAAGTGAATGATCAATCTACCCGTTATACGGTAGATATAAGTTCTTATGAATATGTGGATGGAGCTGTCAATAAGGATATAGACGGTCTGATTCTGAGGGTGTACACACCGGAGATGATTTTGATCGAGAAAGTAAGAGCCTTGTGCCAGACAATGGATAAGTATAAAGATATCGTGAATTCTGCCCGGCCTAAAGAGAGGGCGAGAGATCTTTATGATATATGGATGATTATGCAGCATTTTGCCCAGTTGAATTTGACCGATGATTTGTTTCGGAATATCTTCGGAGCTAAACGGGTTCCCTTGTCATTCTTAAAAGACTTTGAAGATCTTCGGGAGAGGAATCGGGCCAACTGGGACGTTGTTAAGCAGACGATTAACAGTGATCAAGAACTGCAAGACTATGATTATTATTTCGATTTTGTGAAAGATTTGATTAACCCTTTTAAAGACCTTTCGGATAATACAGATTCCATCGGTCCGAAAGCTCCTTGAAACGTATATTATAAGATAGGTAGAACCTGAATTTTTGCTCCATCTCTGCCAGTGGAGCAAAATCAGATTCTTCATAACCGGCTTTTTCCATATAAAAGCCGATTGCCTGATGATAAGGATATATAAAATCCATCTTTTGATAATAAGATAATAATTTCTTGATATCGACATTCTCTTTCGCATTCCTAAATGCTTCGATAACCTGAGTTACACCGCCTGCATAAAAAGGACGGGTTACAACGTCGATAAGTGTCCTCTCTAAATCCGTGACCGCCAGATTTCCCCGGTATGGGACTACCCCTAATCGGTGGTTGCTTTGCCCGATTATTTGGTGGATCATATACCCTTTACAATTTCGGGAGTTGTTTGTCTGCCTGGGCGGTTTGCTAAATGCTTGGTCGATGGCTTCTTGAGTGATGGTGTTTTGTACGGCTGCGCGTTCTCCCCTCTCAAAAGTCAGATAAATATGTTTGGGTATCTGCAAAGTCAGATTGTGTATAAAGAGTGCGGTATAAAAGCTGAAGTACGAAGCACGTGAGCGAGCGGCTGCATAGTCGAATATATCCGGATTCTTTTCAGGAATACCGTAAACTTGGTAGTTTCTTCTATTTAAGTCCGTCATAGTAACGGAATCAATGATTTTAGCTTCTGACAGTCGCTCTGTTAATTTGTCTTTGGTATAGCTCCGGAAACCATCTATAGAATTTGTACTTTGCCATAATACAAAGAACTCTTGTTCGGTAAACACTTTATAGTGGTATTTGCCGAGCAATGCACGGATGATTTCTGTATTTTTTTTTCGCATAGTTATTTATATTATCAATTGCATATATGCAATTGATTGTGCGAATATACAAAAAATCCCCCGGAAAGAGCAAATATTTATAGATATTTAGCTATAAACAGAACCTTTTATGATTAATTATTCTGCTGATAATGAAAAGATTGAATAGGGTTAGGACTAGGAATAATATATCAAGGTACCCACTAAATAACTAATATTAGTTGTTTAGTTGATACCCCTCCCCTACTCTTTTCAGTTCGGATTTTTCCGCATAGGAACAATCCCTTCTTTCTTCAGATACCGGTACACTGTTTCCCGGCTTCCAATCCGCAGAGCTTTCATGATTTCACGAATTGTACTACCTGCTTGGTAGAGCTGAGCGCAGCTTTTAACTTTTGCTTCGTTCTCCTCGTTGACTTTATCTTTAGTACGTCCGAACTTTACACCCTTGCTTTTGGCTATTTTTCGTCCCTCTTGGCAACGTTCTACAATAAGATCGCGCTCGAATTGGGCGAAGGCTCCCAGTATATTTGTGAATAGTTGGCCGTTGGCTCCTTCCGTGCTCAGGTTATCTTGCAGCGAAACGAATGATATGGATTTTTGTTTCAATTCATCCAGCAGCGCAATCAGGTTTTTCAGGCTTCGCCCTAAACGGTCGAGCTTATATACGACAAGGGTGTCCCCTTCTCGTAGGTAGTTCAGGCATTCTTTCAGTTCCGGGCGTTGGGCAATCATACCTGATACCTTCTCTGTGAAGATTCGGGTGCAACCGCAGGCCTTTAATGCTTCCAGTTGCATATCTAAATTCTGTTCTCTGGTAGATACGCGTGCATATCCGATTTTCATAGACTATCTTATAAATTGGTTTAATACTTCACTCACCGGCCTTATATTAAGAGGCAGTTACGATTTTATTATGTTCGTGCAAATATAGTGAATCGTACTAATATCTCTTCTGTTTAACCAGCTCTTTTTAGATTTGCCGGCAGTACGATTTTATTATAATTAAATCGTACATGATAAAACTGTGAATAAATGTTGATTGAAAACTGTAATACCGTTTTTTATTGCTTTCTTTGTGTTATGTCTAAATTCTAAATGTGAATCCGGAGGAGAACCCGGCACGAGTGATAAATTACCTGAAACGGGTGCAGTTCTCGCCAAACTTTAAGGAAGATAATATATAATAAGGTATGATACAAGTCGATCAATTTTGCGAAGAACTTCAAGCCCTGGGGCTGGCTCCTGTGGTGGAAGATGAAATGTTACTTTTAGAATATTCGTTTGATGCAGTAGACCAGAAGGCCGTGATCCGGCTAATCAATAAATACGTTGGTTTCTGGAAGTCGATAGGAATAAAAACAGACCACTCCAAAGATGATAAAATAGCACGTTACAAGATACCTGTTTTATGGATTAAGGGTGAAGATCTGACAGATGATCAGCTCCAAACGGCTGTCGAATCCATACAACAGCGTATGGGGGGAATCACTAAGTCGCAGGTCAATAATATGAAACACGCTATCGGGTACAAAGCTGAACGGGTGACGGATGGCAAATTTCTTGCTAGCCGAAACTTTTTTGGAGTAAGTGAAGAGCTTCCGGAGTGGGAAGATCTTGTTCTGTGTGGCTTGGCCACCAAACGCCAACAATTCAATGAGACTGTTTATCATGTTTCCCAAAAGGGCTTGGACTTTCTGGCCGCTCTGTTGGATATTGAAATAGTAGAAGATAATGAATAATACAAATTTTTAGCGTATGGCTGTTAATGTACAATTCTGTATAGAGCATCATTATTTTTGTGATGCTTTATATGTATGGATGAAATGGGAGTTTCCATTTCTACCACGCATCGGTGAATCAGTTAGTCCTTGGTTCTGGATTGAAGAAGGTACGTATGACCCTGATAAAATAAAGAGTATGTTTACTTCTGAAGGTTTGGCTTCTTGGGATGCTTGGCAAGGTGACTTTAAGAGCTGGTTGTATGAGATGGGCATTTCTGCCGATACCATTGCAAACTTGTCCTATTTCAAAGGTCGTGAAGATGGTTGCCCATATGTTCATTTGCTTATGCAAGAAGAACGGTAATTCCAGGTAGCAGGTAGTGTTTTTCTATTTTCCACTAATCAACTAAATTTAGTTAATTAGTGGATTAGTGCTCTCTAATTCCGATATTATTGTTAACTTTAAGGAGTCAAATCAAATGTTCACTAAAAACTAATTTTAGTGTTTTAGTGAATGGTTTTAAAATATATGTGCTATGAGAGAAAGAGATAAAAACACTAATCCCAATATTACCGTCTATGTACGGGGTATTGGAATATTATCAGAACATGGTAGAGAACTCAACCAAATTGCAGATAAGAAGCTGCAAGAACTTGCCAGAGAACTTGAAAACTACACTAAAGATGAACAGTACTTTATCTTGGATCGAATTTCTTCTGAACTATGCGGATTGCTCCTGGAACGAGGCCCCCATTCTGAAGATATGGATGAGACAGAGGACAGCGAATATTGATCCCCGAATATTTTCGGCTACATATCGGGCAGATTTGAAGTGTGACTTTAAATCTGCCTGATATGCGTATAGCATATTCATAACTACTCTTTCATATTTGTAATGCACATTACAAATATGCAAAGTTTATCTTTCTATTCAGATACTAAAAAACTAAAGCACTAATCAACTATTATTTGTAATGTGCATTACAAATAATGCTATATTCTTATAAATAAGATGATTGTGTGTACTGTGATTCCACTAAAACACTAAAAAACTAATAATTGTAATGTGCATTACAACTATATTTCTTATTTTTGTGTAGATTTAAAAGAGAAAGCTTTATGATAACAACTCTCCAGTTTAAGACGCTCGATGATTTGTATCTGTTTTACAACGAGCATATATTCAGCGGCCAACTTCCTGAATGCATTGTCAACATGAGCCGCAAAGGCGGTTCTTATGGTTTCTTCGCTCCGGAGCGTTGGAAAGGTGAGAACGTGGAGAAGAAAATCATTCATGAGATCAGTATTAATCCTGACTTCATGGATAGACCCGATAAAGATTGGCATTCCACGCTCGTGCATGAGATGTGCCATCTGTGGCAAGAGGATTTCGGCAAGCCTAGCCGAAACAACTATCATAATAAGCAATGGGCCGCTAAGATGATAGAAATAGGTCTGATGCCATCCGATACTGGAGAACCTGGAGGCAAAACCACGGGGCAGCAAATGACACACTATATACTTGATGGCGGTTTATTTGATCAGGTGTTTAATACATTAAAGGCTGAAGATCTGGAGAACCTGCGTTTGAAATACCGGCCCCGGTTTGCATCTGGTACTTTACCAGTGACGGTCACGGTTACCGGTGGCGATAAGGATGGTCAAGAGCCGGGAGGCAGTCAGCCCCAGGAACCCAAAAGTGGCAAACGGGTAAAATATACCTGTGGCTGCGGTAATAATGTTTGGGGGCGTGCCGGCCTATGGATTAAATGTGAAGAGTGTAATATGTTCTTTTTAGAAGACAGTTAAGGTCTTTTTTTATACTAAAGCACTAATTTTAGTGCTTTAGTATCTGTTTCTATCGCATTAGTCTATTGTTCTTTAACGGTTTGTCTTTGATGGGGCAGGAGATAGAAGAGAATGTGCAGTTACTAGGAGCTCCCAGTAAAAACCCTGCCGGAGGCAGCATAAAAGAAGTGCGGAGATGTCGGATATCCGTCAATTCGCTCCGCACTTGACGATGTGCATTAACCCATCGCTCCCAGGCTACGGGGAACCACCCCCGTAGCCTGACAAAAATACAAAAAAGCAAAGAATAAACAAGTTCATTCTTCGCTTTTCTGTATTTTTGGTAGAGGTTTAATAGTCTCTATAATATCTTCCTTCCTGATCTATTTGAATACGCATTCTTTGAATGAATGTCTTCACATCGAGGCCCATTGTTAATGCACCGTTTTTGATCTCTTCTTCGGAGTAAAAACGCGCTTTAGCCGTGGGGGGAGTCTCATAGGCAGGATTAATTTCCGGAACAGGCACAACTTGGCTGAAAAGATCTTTCATTGTTTGTTCCCCTTTCCTTTCATTTCGACGCTGTTTCTTGCCGAAATCCACATCCGCTTGCTGCTTACTATCTAATTCCTTCAGGCGTTGCTGACTTAAACATTTAGTCTTTTCAGAGAGAAAGAAAACGATGTGTGTGTAGCATCTTCCGGTTTTGATAACTGAAGCGGTTACATTGATATCCGTGTTTGCCGTAATCCCGGCAAGTGTACCCGTGAATTTTCCTGATTTATCTTTTGTATAATCCCATGCGATAGGCTTTTGTACCCTTTTTTGGGCCTTTGAGAGCCTGTTCTCATCTTTGGCCTTCTGGCTGATGGTAATCCCTATCACCTTATCTAAAAACTTCTCTGTGGCGTTCTTATTCTGCTTAGGGTCATATGTCGGTGTATTCTCTAGATAAAGCGCAAATTTAAGATCGTTGATTGCTACGGTCCATTTCCCCAATTTAACCACATTCTTTAAATAGGGATAAAACCAGTTTTGATAATCCGTTGATAGTTTCAGGTAGTATTTAGGTTGAATAGATGCATACCGTTTCAGGCTGATAAGGAACGGTTTTACATCTCCGTTCAAACGGATATTGACAAATCGTTCATCTTCAGAAAAACGATAGCTAGTTATCCATGAGTAGCCCATCCATATACGTGCCCCGTTCTTTTTAACGCGAGGCAGATGCAAGCTGTTCTGCAAAACTTCATTCAGAATCTTATCGAGCAGCTCATATTTCCTTTCGGTGTTTTCAAGACCTAAATATTTGAAAATTACCTGTTTGTCGAATCCAAGTTCCGGGAATAAATCTTCTTCGGCATATTCTACTGTTTGCGCAAGTGCAAACAATAAGCGATAGCCGTAAGTAGACATACGCCAACGGCAAGCGTTTACTTCGTAAAGCTCTTGTGATATGCGCACCACCTTGTTGGGGTCGAATTTTTCTATTTTCTTTGGTTGCTTTTCCATGATATTAAAATTCTCAATTGCAAAAGTATGTAATTCCCCTCTAATTTCCAACTAGGGGGGAAATAAAATTTTCATTCCCCCATGTTCGGGGGGAAATGAACCCCCACGTTCGGGGGGAAATGAACCCCACGTTCGGGGGGAAATGAACCCCACGTTCGGGGGGAAATCAGCTTGTAATATATTGATAATAAATACGATATAGCCCCGACAACTATAAACAAATCTTTAAGACAAAAATAAAACAACTTAAAACAGAACACCCAGCGAATCAAAAATTGAATTTAGTCGTTGTGCGGACTTCAAAATCACGGACTGCCAAAATGACAGGTGCGTGTGTTCATTGAAAAAGTGGAGGATGTTTTTATTCATTTAGGAGGATTTTTCCTGCGTGTTAATTTTTGTATAATTATGTTTGTTTGTGTATATTTATATACCTTTTAGTTATAGCTATGCTATAACGTGTTGCGTTGAGAATCATAAATTTAGAGACGATTTTTCAGTCGGTTTGAATTTTGCGAGTGATTTTGAAGTTCTTTTGGGCGTTCCCCTTCGGGTCGGGCTATCCGTTCCAAGTCCTCGCAAGCTCCGGGCTTTCCTCTTCTATCCCTAACGCAACCATTCGGATGGTAATGTCTGGTTGGTGTACGTCTGGATTCGACAGCTTAATATACCAGCTTGCTGTCCATTGATTGAAGCAGTGTTCCACTGTTTTATTCAATGGGGGTATTAGGCTCCCCCTTTTATGATAAAAGGGATGGCAAGTCCGTCAAGTAGAGGGTTTTCAAATGTAATGGAGTGTATGGGTGTACAACTGGATTAGTTGTGTATTCATGGTTGTTTCGTTGGGTATTGTTTGGGTGGTTTGTACCTGGAGTATTGGAGCGGAACGAAGTGCAGCGTTCTAGGAATGGTGAACGTAGTGAGACATGAGCAAATGAGAGAAACGAATGAGCAAGCAGTCATTGGGTATAGCCCAATGTTACTTTTTGTAATACTCTGTATTTCAAATAAATATTAAAAATAATGTATGCAATTTGTATGTATTTTGCATACAAAAAAATAATTTGTATATTGTTGCCCAGTTAGTTATGACTTAAAAATATATATGCAAATACCTATACATTAATAGATTATGGCGACAATTAAAGATACTTCTATTCGTGTTAAAGAATCAACCCGATTAAGGCTTGATACTCTAAAAGGCAGTCAATCTTATGACGCACTTCTAAGTGATATTCTGACTTATTTTGAAACCACCGGCATAATGCCCAAGTCTATGATGGTTTCCCCTGTGGTAGCTGTAAAGGAGCAGGCTAGCCGTGTAATTGAAGTGGTTCGAGGCATTGAGAAATCACAGAAACTGACCCTTAAAACCATTTTGGATTTAGTTAACCAGATTGCAGCCCAGCAGCCCACTGGGCATATTTCTAATAATACTAATCCGGATGAATTCATGCACATCAATGAAGTGCAAGAACTCTTATCTGAAGCAGAACGGTTACGGCAGACAAATGCACAGCAGAATGCTGAACTTGACAAGCTGCGGACACAACTTGAAATTGCAGAGAAAAAAGCACCTTCAGGAAGCGCCGCCAGTGGAAATATTGCTAGCATTAAAAAAACTCTTCTGGAGACAGTGGATCTTTTCGACGAAAGAAAGAAATCATCTACTTTTAATGATGATATCTACGAATTTGACCGGAACGGATTTGATAAATGGATTGCCCGGTTCCGAGATGATATAAATAAGTTATAGTTATGTTTGCGATAGTTCATCCGCCTAGTGACGTTCAAGATGGTAATGCCGGCAGTTGCCGGGCATTGGCCCAATATCTAGACAAGGAGGCTGGGGAGGGGCTGCGGTTCTTTTCCCATACCGAGCAGAACATTTCTGTCGAGCAAGTAATTGCCAGCATCGACACCAATAAACAAAAGTTAGGTGCTGCCGATGCTAAATTTTTTATGTTGTCGTTGAACCCTTCCGAAGCGGAACAAAAACATTTAATCGGGCGTGATGTGAGTGATATTTCAGAACTGACAGCCGATGAACGACAAGAAGTTATTCGTAAATTGGAAATATTTACTCGCTCTGCAATGGATGAATATGCACAAAATTTCGGACGCGATAAAATCCGGAGTGGTGCTGATCTGATGTATTTTGCTAGAGTAGAGACTGAGAGGATCTACAAGCACACTGATGAAGCCGTTAAAGATGGGATGGCCAAGATTGGTGATGTGAAACCGGGACTTCAGTTTCATGTGCATATCATTGTATCCCGTAAGTCATTAGATGGCAAAACTAAGCTCTCACCGCAGGTTAAATCTACCGGTAACGAATGGGAGCTTGAAGGTCGAGGAACTGTTAAACGTGGATTCTCACATATAAATTGGAAAGTCCGTGTACAACAAGCGTTTAATGAGAGCTTTAGTTATCAGTCCAAAGAGGCTCAAACCTACCAAATTAAGCAGCCCCCGCAGCAGGAGAAAATTGTAGCATCCATACCAGATAAAACGCTTCGGGATTTGTTGATGAACTATCAGTTTACGGCAGCTAATCAAATTGTTTTTGCCATGCGTGAACAAGGTTACGAGCATTCGGTCCGGCATGGTGTACATACATTCAGCCGTGACGGTGGGACTTTTCAAATATCACATTCAGAACTGAAGCAATTTGAACGGCCACTTTCAGAAGAACAGCTTGAAGACATAGCTAAGCGGTTTGACCTAGCCAAATATGAGAACGGTAACGGGAATTATAACGAGAACGGTTTGCAGGTTAAGGAGGTATCATTCTTCACTTATCAGATGGACGAGAGCGGTCAAAAGTCTTTGAAAGATGTATCTTATAAAGTGATAGTAGACGAACAAACAAAGACGGTTGTGTCGTTTGCTACTGTTCGCCAGTTCGCATTTGCACATCAGATAAACTTAATGAAAAGCGATTTGGATAAGGAGGTGGTTCTTCGGAAGATGAAGAATGCAGATCTGAAGGACCTGCTATCTAATTATCGTTTTACAGCAGGTAATCAGATAGTAGCCGCTATGAAAGAGCGCGGCTACGAACATCGTGTCAGAAAAGGCGTGCATACGTTTAAGCATCCGGTGCACGGGACAGTCAGTATCAGACATAAGGACTTGGTTAATTTTCAAGAGAAGATAGATGATGCTACCATGCAGGATATTGCCGAACGGTTTAATCTGTATAAGTTCAAAAAAGATTTTGCCGAAGGTAGTTATAATGAAAACGGACTTTCAGCAAAAACGATTGAATTTAATACTTACGTAAAGGTTCCCATTGAGCCGGAAGGGGGCGAGAATCAAGAAAGTGAACCGGATAATACTACTCAGGAGAAACAGTTTGTACTTGGAGAAAACGAAGATGATAAAGTGAAATACCGGAAAGAGTTAAAGTCGGTTAGTTATGATGTTATCTATGATGATAAGACTCATGTTACAATTCCTGTGTCATTGCTCAAGCATTTTGCTTATAAGCATGATATTAGCTTGATGGATCGTTTCAAACATAGCTATGCAGTAGAAAACGAAGATATGCGTGAATGCTTGCGTAATCCGGAACTGAAGAATGTGCGGCAGATAAATAAAGAGATGCGGTCCCGTGGCTATCGAGTAGAGATGGACGACGAAGGAAGATATACCTATACACGTGGCGATACTTCCTTTAAAATGGAGAGGCGAGATTTACGTGCATTTACTAATTATGCCAAAAATACCAAAGAAAAGGATACTTTTGCAGATAATACCGGGCGTGCGGCAAGCATGATAGGTGGCAGCATTCAAAACAAGATAATGAATGAAATTCTAGGTGATAACTTCCGTACAGAACGGATGGTTATTGGCAAAGTTAAAACGGCAGTCAGTCTTGTTCAAAATCCGGCTAACATAAAAATGATGCTGGTTTGCAAGATAGCCGGCTTCTTGAATCCATTTAAAGAATTGTAATTATGATGACGTATATTTTTATAGGTATAGCAATATTTGCCGCCATCATTCTGGTGGTACTTATGATTCCTAGCTCAAATAAAAAGGAGGAGCAGAAACAAAGATATAGTTTTGAGCTTGAAGCCGGAAATGGTAAACGGATTACATTTGGTAATCCGTTCAATAACTTTTTGGTTTACGCTGGAGCTGAAGGCGGCAAAACCAAGTCGATTGGCAAACCTTTGCTTCGAGAGTACATAAAATATCATTTTGCAGGGATGATTTATGACTATAAGGATTTTGATTTGACGAAAACGGCTTATAACTTAACAAAGAAGGCCAATTACCCGTATAAGTTCTATTATATCTCGTTTACCGATATGGAGCACACCTATCGAACTAATCCGATAGCTCCGGCCATTGTTGAAGATGAGAGTTTGTTTTTGCAATTGTTGGGTGATTTTTTTGCTGCATACATGGAGAAAGATGCTAAAAAAGATGAATGGTTCGGTGGTGCCTTGGGTATTCTCCGGGGGGTGGGCATTCGTTTCTATCATGATTTCCCGCAATTCTGCACCATACCTCACATCGTGAATTTTATTTGCCAGGCAGGTGCTGCGAAGATTACAGAGTTCTTGAATTCTTCCATCCAGAGCAGGGCATTGGCTAAAGGCTTCCTGGATGCTGCGGACAGTCCGAAAACACAAGCCTCTTTTCTGAGTTCACTTACTCGTAGTTTGGGCATACTGGCCAACGATAAAAAAATCTGTTATGTGCTTTCCGGCAATGATTTCAGCTTTAACCTGATTGATCCAGAAGAGCCTAAATTAGTGGCTATTGCAAACTCTTATCAGGTAGAGAGTTTAATCTCTCCCGTTATTTCTTTAATGCTGTCGATCAGCTCTCGACGTTTTACGTTAAAAAATAAAATCCCTTTCTTTTATTTTTTAGATGAAGCAACTACGTTCAAAATTGAAGAGTTCGAGAAAATGCCTTCCGTACTTCGCGAATACTTGTGTAGCTTTACGCTCCTGACACAATCGGCTGCTAAAATAGAGAAGTTGTACGGGCGGTTGGACCGTAGTTCGATAGAAGCGAATTTCTCCAATCAGTTCTATGGCCGTACAAAAGATATCGAAGCACTGAAGAGTTATCCGCTTGTCTTCGGCAAAGCCGAAAAGCAGCGGATTTCACGAACTACAGGCAGTAGTCGGGGGGCAGACAGCCGGAGCAAAACGGTTTCTCTGCAAAAAGAAGAAGTGTATGATACGAGTTTCTTTACTAATCTAAAGTCAGGTGAATTTGTAGGCAGTGCTGCGCACTCCAATATGCCTACGTTCCATTTACGATTTAAAATGTATGATGAACCTGAAGAACCCTTGCCAATTGTACATACTGTGTTAAGATCTGAAATAGAGCAATGTTATTTACAAATCATTGATGATGTATCTAAATTATAAATCAATTATTAAAATAATAGTGATATCACCTGGTTACAATAAAAAATAGAGCCGCCAGTTATTGCAAAATGATAAATACTACAGTCGAGGGGAGGAGGTAGCAATAACCATCAACCGGACATGGCATAGACATAAGATGGACAAGCCCTATTTGATTATCAGTGATTTACTGAATTATTTTAGGCAAAATGTAGACATGAGGTGGACAGAGCATAGACAAAAGTCAAATTTTATAAGATACATTCACGTTTTGACATAACTTGTCAAAACATGGGTGTATCTTTGCAAAAAAAGTATTGAATATGAAATTTTCTATCGGAGTTAAGGGAATGCCCGAATATGGGCTAAGTAATGACGAGATTGTTCGTGATCCGCAAGTGCTGGACTGGTTTAACGGTTTAGAAGAACTGCTGTTATACATGGATGAAAATAGTTGGTCTTTGGAAGCTGATTTAAAAGATTTAGGGCTTGAAAATGAAGAATTTAGTATAATCAAAAAAGAAGATTGATATTTCTTGATTTATGCTTGTGTTCTTGCATTTTGGAGACATAGAATTGCACAGCCGGGAATAATGAAATTTCTGGCTGTATGATGCTTTGTCTTTTATTGGTAGAATCAGACAAGAATATATATTTGTAATAAGTTTAATAATTCTGGTATGATTCTTGTTGATTCTGCTGATTTATATCGTTTTGTGGAATTTCTCTACATTGTGCTGTGTTGCTGTCTACAATTGGCGCATTTTGCTATTGAATACTCCTTTCGTGTAATTATTTATTTTTTAATGTATTAAATAAAGTGTGGGTGTATTTTTCCTGGCTGGTATATATTTTGTGTACATTTATATATGAAATACACACAGACTTTAAAAAGCAATAGATGATTCTACGTTTTTTATAAGCTCTGTTTATAGTAAATTTATTTTTTAACCATTAAAATATTCTTTATTATGAACACTGAATTTCTTTTAGCTGCGATTCTTCTGCAAGCTGGCATCAAAGCCGAAGTTAACACTTTTTTAAATGACTACGCTGTATGGCTCATTGCCGGTATTTTGGTATTTGGGGCTGGAATCGGTATCGCTATGAATTTTGATAAAATCATAGACCGTGACGGACAAGGTACTCGCAAGGAAGGATTGATAAATCTTGGATGGATAGTGGGCTACATCATTATTGCGATGGCTATTCTCGCGGCTATTATTGCTTTGGTTAGTTCTAAACTGCAAATGTCTGTTTGATGGATTTCCCGGTAAGAAAAGGACTTGAAGCCCCCCTGAAAGTGCATGGTATGTACACACGCTACTTTTGTATTTATTGCGTAGTGGTGGGCGTGATGGCCCTTGTGGCTGTTAGCTTCCTTACTAGTGCCATGAGTGGTAAAGGGTCGTTTTTATCCTTTATCGTGGTCCTTTTGATTGTTGCCGGAATCTCCGTTGCTATTCGGGTCGTGTTCATCAACCTTTCGACTGAGAAGAAATACACCCGTTTCCGGAAAAAGGTATTTGTAATTTCAAACAAAGATTTGTTACACTCTTTAAAGTAGATTGCTATGAAAATATCTGCTAGTGCTGCATACTGTATTTTAGATACGGTAGGGGGGAGCATATTAACTAAAAATGGTAATTTGACTGTTCCGTTTTTGCTTGAAATGCCGGAAGCATACTCACTGGATGCATCCGAAATAGAACAGCGGCATCAGGAATTTTTCCGGGCATTCCAATATATCCGCTTCGGTTTTGTGCACAAGCAGGATATCTTTTTACGTCGTCCGTTTGTGGCTGACCGTATGATAAAGGGGAATAGCTATATTCAGCGAGCCGAACGCTCTTATTTTGATGGTCGCGAATATCTGCATCATTTTTGTGTGCTTTCCTTTACCATTGCCGGGTTATCCAGTCTTGATAAAGCATATCAAGAAAATCCGCTTGCCTATAAAGAACACCTGACTAAGGCAGACCGCGGAAAGTTGAGTGAGTTTCTGGATATGGTGGAGAGTGCTGTTTCCATCATTCGGAATATTAAAGACAGCCGGATAACACCATTGAATGTACCTGATATTAAGCGGCATATTTTCCGATATGTGAACGGGTTTCAGGATGATGAAGGCCTACGGGATATTCAGTTTTCTGATATACTTAAAATCGGCTCAAAATCGGGCTTATTCTTTGCTGTATGTGATGAGAAGTATTTGCCTGACAAACTCAAAACGCATATCGTAGATAATACGTTGCAAGATGCTAATAGCCATTTGTATATGGCTATGCTTGAACGCCTGGGCGTTCATCTTCCCTGCTCGCACGTGATTAACCAGATATGGCAGTTTGCCGGTACGACTTACCGTGAAGAACTATCAGGACGGGTAAAAGATTTCGGGCGTTGGCAGGGTTTCGATAAGATGCTGGTTAAACGGCATGAAGATCTTGAAGAATACGAAAGCGAAATTATGAATGAAGAGAATGTGCTTTGTCGTACACATTTCAATCTGATGTTACTCGAAGATAATGAGACTATTCTTGGCCAGTGTATCGACTTGGTAAAAGGTATCTTTACCAATGCCGGGTTTAAATACTATATTCCGAGTTATGAGGGTATGTATAACATCTTCATCGGTTCGGTGATTGGACGCGAGAGTTGTCTAGACCCCGGCTATCTTTTTCTTTCCGATCTTCATTCATCGCTTTGCCTGAATATCAATTATACCAATTTCAAGAATGACCCGGAAGGCATCTTATTTAACGATCGGATTTTTCAAATTCCGCTTCGCAAGGATACTTGGGATTCAAAGAAAAAACGCATTCCGGCCCGCAACTCTATTATTGTGGCAGTAACTGGAGGTGGCAAGTCAGTGACATCGCTTAATATTGTACAGCAGCTTATTGAACAAAATGATAAGGTGATTATCGTTGAGTTCGGTAAGAGCTTCTATCAGCTTTCGCAACTCTATCCTGATCGGTCTTTACACGTCGATTACGACGGTAACAGTCCGCTGGGCATTAATCCTTTCTTCGTTGGTGAAGAGGGTGCCGACAAAGAGAAGATCCGCACTTTGGTAGATTTGATATTAAAGTTTTGGCGCACACGTTCTATTATGGAAGATACCAAGCAAGTTGTTTCCTTGACGAAGATACTTCGTCAGTATTATGACGATATACACGAAGGTCACAGCTTTCCGGATTTCTACGAATATGTTAAGCAGCAGGGGACCGCTATTTATGAGCGCCTGAATATTCTTCCGGAATACTTCGACATTGCCAGTTTCTTGCATATATGTTCTGAATTTATGCCGGGTGGATTTTACGAGAATGTTTGCAAACATTCGCCATTAGAAAATGAAATGAGAAAAAGGGACTTTATTGTTTTTGAACTGACTAGGATAAAAAAAGACCCGTTTCTGGTTTCCATCATTATGACGATTCTTTATGATACCATCGAGAGCAAGATACTTTCTGATCGTTCCGTCCGGGGTACACTAGTCTTTGACGAGTACGCAGAGAGCCAGGCCATCCGTGATACATTCAGTGGGGCTGATATTCACTCGACGGTAGCATTCTGTTACCAGAAGCTTCGTAAAGAGAACGGAGCAGTGACAACCATTATCCAGAGTCCGGCACAGCTTCCTGATAATGAATACACCAAAGGTATTATCGCTAACACGCAGATTTTGTATGTGCTACCGGCCAATGAGGTGGTTTACGATCAGACTGTCGAAGCATTCCATATAAAGAATCCGAGCCATATAAACTTGATGAAGTCTATCCGGAATGACTTTTCAGGAGTGCGGCCATACTCCGAAGTATTTATGCGATTTATGGATACGTATGCAACTGTAGTACGATTGGAGATGTCTCCAGAAAAGCTTTTGGCTTTTCAAACGGATGGGGAGAAGTGGAACAGGTTGCAGGAACTTTACCGCGAAAGCGGTAGCATCGAGAGAGCGATTGAAGATTATAAACACTCTAAACGTAATGAATATGAAGAACAAATGTCTATGTAGTCTTGTGCTTTTATTTATGTGCGTAGCACAAATGTCCGCTCAGTGGGTAGTGAGTGATCCGACTTTAACAACACTCAGCAAATTGAGCTGGGCCAAACAGCTTTCAGAAGCGGCCAAACAATATGGGGTATTGGATAAATCCAAAAATATTTTGGGTGAAAGTTTAGACCTATATAAAAAAGTCAGCGGCTTTATTAAAAACTCACGTACCGTAAAGAACATATTAGAACGTCAGACAAATATGCTTAAAATAGCTTCGATTGAATGCACACGGAACGATATTTATGCACCTGAAGCCTATGATGCGTACAAGGACGTCATTAATGAGGTGATGGATCAAAGTCTGGTTTCCTTCGATCTCTTGCGTGACGTGATATCTACTTCGGCTAGCATGACCGATGGCGAGCGATTGAAGATTATCCTTGATTTAGATACCAAACTCCAAAATAACGAGAACCGTTTGCTGGATGAACGAAAGCGTTTCAATAACATAAACGATGCAATCAAGCGCATTGCTGCCTTAAAATCTACACCTAAAAACTAACGCCCTATGGATTTAGAAGTGATTGATAATGTGACCAAGGCCTATGAAGCTGTTAAGTTCAACGGTGTGAGCAAAAGCCTTATTGCCCTATGTACTTTTATTGCAGTCCTGATTGTGATAAATAAATTCGTGACTGCTTATAAAACAGCGTGTACCGAGGGCGACGGACAGATAAATGCGAAGAAGTTCTTCGATTTATTCTATGTTTATATTTATACATTGGCAATCATTATGGCAGCTCCATTTGCTTTTACGGTCATTGAAAAGGGACTGGGAGAATTACAGAACGAGATGATTGCTTATTATCAGCGAGACATTGATTTGAGTATTGATGAAGCGATTGTAACGTTTACAAAAGATTATATCGAAGATGTTCAGCGGCAAAATAATTGGGTGGGCAAACAGATTGATGAAGTGATTGTGCTTCCTCTGGTGATATTTGTTTATACTATCCTGCTTTATGCAACAAAATATGTGTTCTTCTTCTTTGCGGCAGCAAGGTATCTGTACTTGATATTACTGGAGATTGTTACCCCGATGGCAGTCGTGCTGTATATGGATGAAAAAACACGGGCACATACGCATACCTATTTGAAGAACTTGTTTATCTGCTATATGATGATACCTGCATTCCTTATAGCTAACGCCTTCGGTTCGTTGATTTCCGATGGTATTATGGGAATGCTGGGACAGAACAAGTACTCAATACTAGGGTTGCTTTTTGCTTTTATTTTCAAGTTGTACCTTTTTGCCAAAGGGACAAAATATAGTCGTGAACTTATTTAATACTTGTTTTTATGAATAAAGATGAAATATTGAATGATTTTGATTCACTGGCCAAAGCCAAGAAGCAGGGAGCGGTCAATCTTAAACTCTGCTTGGGGTTTGCGTTGGTGGTGGTAATCTTAGTTCTAATATGGGGCTTCTCGGTTAATTTGACTGCACTTGATAAAGTAGTAGTGGTAGAACGTAGCGGAGAGTATTTGAAGACGTATGCAGAAGATAAAGAGGCCATGTTCCAGACATTTATAAAGAATACCTGTGCCGAAGCTACGCGCTACGCGAACAGTTTCGACCGGCTTAACCTGAAGCGCAACCAGGCACGAGCTGCGTTTTATATCAATAAGAACGATTTGAATGCCATTTTTTCAAAGTATTATAATGATAAGGCATATTTTGATTGTACTCAAAATGGGGCTGTCTATTCCTGCAAATTGGATAGCGTGCAGGCCATTGCCGGAGAAAACGAACCTTATCAGGTTCGCTTCTCTTCGACGCTGACCGTTCATGGGGTATCAGGGCAGAAAGTCCGTTTTCTTATTCGCACAAGCGGAGAACTGGTAAGGGTTACTCCGCAGTTTCCGGAAAATAAGACTGGATATTTCTTTAATAAGTTCATCCAGCAGATTGTACGTATTCAAGATGCACCACAAAATAAATAGCCTATGGATAAAGCGGTGAAAATAAAGATTATCATGTGTGCGGGTTTCGGGTTGTTTGTCCTCGTAGTAGTGGCTGTATGCATATCTCTTACCAGCAGTGGTGAAGACACTACTGTCGATGAAGTGAATACTTCTCTCCGGGCACAAACAGAGAGTGATTTTACAATTGACGATATGATGAAAGCAGATGGTAAGCCGGACTATACGGATTTCTCCGATGAAGTGTATCAGGAGAGGGCTACGGCCTATAGCGAGGACCCCGAAGCGATCGCTCTCCAGCAACAACTTCGTGAGAACCGCGAGCGGCAGCAAGCCGATAGTATCGCTGAGCTGAAGAGACGCATTACACCTAAGAAGAAAAAGAAAGCGGTAAAATCCACAACATCCGCACCGAGACCGCAGGCTAGTCGTTTCTTTTCCGGTGATCGCCAGACTAACCAGGGAAATACCATCGAAGCAATAGTTTCCGGAGATCAGAAAATTACGGATGGCAGCGTTTTAAAACTGGTCACGTTGCAGGAATTATCCCTTGATAATGGACGGACACTAGATCGGGGTACCGCTTTATTTGGTGTGGTGGAGCTGAAGCAAGATAGAATCTTGATTTCTATTCAGTCGGTTCGTGTGGGCAATAGTATCTATGACTTACAGAAGACTGTTTATGACCGTGACGGGTTGCCGGGAATATATGTCCCCTTGAATGTCAAAGCCGAAGCAAGCAAAGAGGCAGCCGGTGAAGTGGTGAATGATATAAACGCTACTACATACAGCTCAGATGTATTGAGCACTGGCGTTAATGCCGTAACTAATGCGGCAAAGAGCGTCTTCCGTAAACGGAACAATCAAATCATTGTTACCGTGAAATCTAATTATAAACTGTACCTAAAATGAGAGCACTTAATCTTTTCCTTTGTCTGGTCTTTAGCGTGCCATGTATGGCGCAGATTCGACCTGTAGAGAGCCGGGAAATCAGTGTGAATTACTCCAAGACTATACACCTGATTTTTCCATCGGCCATCAAGTACTATAAATCGGTTTCCGATTTTGTTGTAGTGGATAATCCGGAGAACGTGCCGCACATTCTCCGTATTAAGGCAAATCAAGATACATTCAAGAGACCCACTACCGTAAGTGTGGCGACAGAAGGAGGATTCTTTTATTCGTTTCGTGTGTCGTTTTCCGACAGCTTGAAGCATACGAACTACTTCCTTCCTGATATGAGTAATATAGAGCCGGACACGTTATATATTAACGAACGCTCACAAACGCATCTGATAGCGCCTGATAAGATCGTATATGTCGATTTTGGTGATACTTGCATTCAGGTGCGCAAAGCCGAGAATACAGAGAATATTGTCCGTATGATTGCCAAGGCAAACACGCTCAAAGGCTTTCCACGCCAGACTAATGTTTCAATGGCCACGGCCGATGGCAAATTTTATACCTATAACGTTGATTATATGCAAGAGCCGCAGATTTTCGTCTATGAGATAGGAAAACAGCCCCAGAAAGCCCCTAATGTGATTTTGACAGACAATATCATTCCGGCTGGTGAACGTGATCGCGTGATTGACAAGGTATACAAGGCTAGGCGCGGTATTTATAATATGGGCATCAAGCGAAATAAAATTATTTTCTCCGTTAACAATATCCATATATATGATAATTTGTTGCTTTTCACTTTCGAGCTGGAGAACAAGACGCGTGTACCTTATGACATCGACTATATCCGATATTATATAGTTGATAAGAAGACAGTCAAGTTGACTGCTTCTCAGGAAGTCGATCAAACACCCTTGTTTGCCGAACATTATTCACCCAGGATAAAAGGGCGTAACACTGTGAAATACGTGATTGCTTTTAATAAGTTTACGATTCCTGACGATAAATATTTTCGCATCGAGATAAACGAGAAAGGAGGCGGACGGCATATCGTCTTTGATCTGGAGAATAAAGATGTGGTCAATGTTACGGATATTTAGTATTGTATGGTTGGCCATCCGGTGTGCTTCGGCACAGGATAAGGTTGCTTTAATGGTCGAGGTGCTGCAATCAGCGGCAGATTACGAAGGTGTCATATCCGTGAAAGAGATTCTGCAAAGAGAAGGCAGCGTTTTCCGCTTTGTTCCTTCTATCTGTCCGCTCAGAGAAGCATACCGAATCAGTGACCGGTTCGGCTATCGGATTCATCCGATAACCGGTGAACGAAAGTTTCATAGTGGCGTAGACCTAGCGGCAGCTTACGCGGCCACAGTACACACCACAGCCGATGGTGTGGTGGCTTTTGCAGGAAGGCGTGCCGGGTACGGACTAACGGTTATTATCCGCCACAAGTATGGATTCGTGACCCAATATTCACACTTGACACAAGTTTATTGCCGCAAGGGGCAGCAAGTAGATAAGGGTGGTGTAATTGGGTTTGTCGGGAGTACGGGTGTTAGCACTGGAGATCATTTGCATTATGAGATCGTGAAGAATAATAAGAAGATAAACCCCCTAAATTTTATGTTATGGAACTCGGTAACGAATTAAAAGTAGAACGTATCAGATTATCGCTTAAAGCTAAGGCAATTGCTGCACAGATAGGAATCAGCCCACAGCAGCTTTACAATATCGAGCAGGCAGACGGGATGAATGCCGTTGCAAAATACCTGGCTTATTTGAGGGGTGAGGGTGTAGACCTGAATGCGTTGTTTGACAGAATTAGAAACCATAAAACGATATAAGAGTATGAGAATTCTTTTAGTTGCAGCATTTGCCGCCATTCTACTTATGGCGTGTGATGATAACCTTCAAGTTATCAGCCGTGATTTTTCTGTTACGCTTAAAAGCGTAGAAGGCAATACGGCCATAGCTGGTAAAGCAGTGAAATGTATCTTTACCGTTAGCGGACTGGATGAAGACAATGAAGACCAACTTTTCACAACCTTTTCCGTCACCGATGGCGACGGACTTGTGATGGTTGAAAATAATGAATATGAGCCGGGAGAAGCTTTTGAATTTGATTATAAGAAAAACGGTGGCCGGATGGCTTTCGATTTCATTCCCAAAGCAGCAGGTGCACAAAAACTGGTTGTTTCTTTGGCTAGTGATATAATTCTCCGATCTGATAGCGTTACTCTGAAGGTGAAACCACAAACGGCTAAATAGTATGAGAAAAATCATCTTTATTTCAGTGTTATTGTGCTTGGCTATGGGAGCCAGTGCGCAATACATCGGTAGCCAATACTGGAATATTAGTGGCGGTCTTGTAATCGACGAGAACCAACCGCACGGGAGTATAGGAACAGGGAAAGTGTTCAAAGGCTATAAACTGGGTGCAGTTCTGGGATATCGTAATCTGAATAATGACCAGGTGAAAGCAAATACCGTGACTGTAGGCCCGGAATTTGCTTATTACCTTTTGCACGGATCGCGTTTCTCGCTTTCCGGATTGGTAGCGGCATCTATCGGTTTTCAGAGAGCTGATGAAAAGACAGAACTTGTACGGTTGAAACGGCATCGGGCATTTGTCTATGGTTATGAGGTGGGCATTCGGCCAGAATTGCTTATTACCCCCAAGTTTGCGTTAACAGCGGAATATAGGTTCAATATGTTGTTTAACTCTGTTGTACGTAACAACAACTATGTGGGATTGGGCTGTATCTTTTATTTATAAACTTTAAAATATAATGGTATGAAAAAGAATTCGATTGTAATGTTTCTGTTGAGTGTGTGTCTTTTGGGCTTCTACGGGTGTAGCGATGAAGATGATCCGGAGGATGGCAAAGGTGCTATATATCAAGTGACACTTCAGCAATCCGGAGAACTGAACGGTTTTATTAAGGCGTTGGTGGTGACGGCCAATGGGGCAAAGCTGGTTCGTGAAGAGACTGGGGAAGTGTATAATGGTACAGCAGTTCTGGGAGATGAAGAACTTGTCGGGATGAAAGTTACACTAACCACCATGGACAAGGCCATCGAGTTTGCTGTTTCCGGTGGAGCTGTTGATAGAGACGATGAAGTCGTAACAGCTCCGATGATCTGGACTGTTACGGTAACAAAAAATGGTAAGGAGGTAGTCAAAGAGGTTGTGACGTTTGAGGATGGTAAAGGGGTGAGTGCTGATGATCTAAATCTTTATTATAAATAATTTGATACGATAAAGGTGGTTAACTTTTTATCTTTATATGGAGATTCTGTGTAATTGAACACCGGAAAGAACTACATTCTTAAAATGTGGTTCTTTTCACAAATAACATAGGCTGGCGTTTAAATATGTTCTTATTAGAACGTATTATTTTAAGGTATGTTTTACGTTATTCTTTGGGGGTGAATTCTAAATATTCTCTTACTACACCAATTTCTCCAATTTCTCCATTTCTTTCATATACAGCAAATCTTTTTTCTGTAAGTTCATCAATATCCCAATACAAGCTACGTCCAAAATATATTGTACTAGAACTAGGGTCACCAAAAGACCATTGTCCATTAATGCTACTTTGATGTTCTTTTCCATCTGGGTCTGTCATAATTAAGGTTCGAGTATATGTACCATTTTTATTAAATTTGTATATACCATAAGTCGCTTTGTTATCGTTGATTGTTGTTTTGCTGACCCATGTGATATCACATATTAAAGCTATAATGCTATTTTCTCCGTCATTATAGTATCCGTTCTTTTCAACACAACCTGTTTGTAATATAGTTGTGAATAAAATCATAGTGATTATTATTTTCTTCATGATTTATAGGAATTTATACAAATGTATGGAAAATAATTCGTTTCTTATTCTGAGAACCTTTAAATTATTTAAAAGGCATAAAAGGGTGTACCACTGTGATACACCCCTTTTATGCCTTTTATTCTGATTAGTAACTAAATGAACATGAAGCAATTTGTCCGTATGAAGGGGTATTGCCACGACCTTTAAATTCCCATCTGAATAAACCATCTGTTCCTTGTGCATCCCAATAAGCAGTCCAAGTGAAATAATTGTTCATCAAAGGGCCAGTGCCACTAAATGCAACAGATTCTGGAGTACTATAATCCGGGTCTGGATTTGGTTTAGCATCAGGGCTTAAAACATCAAAATAGTAGTAACTTGACTGTACGAATGGATCTAATGAAATAGTCATTCTAATAGTACGGCTCGCATCTCTAAATTGTCCAGTAGTCGTTTGTCTTCCTCCTTGAATGTTCAAGACTGATGGAAGAGCTCTTGTAGATGCCACAGATGCATTGTTTTGTGAAAGTTCAAAACCGAAATTTACATTTTCCTTCACTTTTTTCACAACAGTTTTCCCATTTGCAGATAATACAATATAAGCAACTTTCGGGTCTGCAATAGACTTTGCTACTCTATTATTCAGTTCTGCTAAGTCTTTCTTGAACTTTTCATAATTTACAGGACTTACTTTCTGTAGTTCTTGTTGATCAGTATCATATATATAAGACGAAGCTCTTGTTTTCTTCTGGTCGTTAATATAATACTCATTTGTAGACTCGTTTATATCAATAAAACGAGATAGAACTTGCATATCGGTTTGAGTGTCTCTAACCGCTGGTGCTTGGGTAACTTCTTCATCATCTGAGCATGATGCAATAACAAAGCACGTCATAAGAAGCAATGCTAAATTTAGAATCTTTTTCATAATTGTTTTTTTTAAAATTAGACATTAAAAAATATGTCACTTGATCTCAACTATTCGATTTCAAATTTTCCTTTAAGGGATATTTTTTCATCAAAATAGAAGAACTCATATGATCCAGGCTGTAATTGATCTATTTCAATATTTAAAATTTCTTGTTGATTGATTACGTCCATATTTTGATATACAATATTCCCATAAGTATCTTTTATTTGAATAGTGATTGGCGTTTCTGGATATTTGAAGAAGCGGACTTCGATATCTTTATCTATAAGATAGCATTCTATAGGATTGGGTGTAACCGACCTTGAACTCTGATCCCATTTTTCTAGTTGAATAGCCCTAATTTTGTAGCTATCGTGACTTTCACTTGTTACATTAGCTGCTGTCGTTATAAACGAGAGAAGCATAAATAAAAGAAGAGTACTTAATTTTTTCATAATTCATTCAATTTTGATATTGCAAATTTACCGAAAAACGATGAGTTGGGCTAATAGTTCTTTGTCTTCTGCGTAGACAAAGAACTATTGAGAATCAGTCATTTACAGATTTTGGCGTATACTCACTATTTCTTATTGTATATAAAGTGAATATAAATAGGATTAGCAATCATTTTTTTATTTATTGTGTAGTTGTAATCATTCTATTTTCCGCCACGACAATTTTATCGGCTGTTTTTCAGCCGATAAAATAAAAATGCCCGCAAGAAAATATTTTTGTTTTAACATTCCGGTTTATAAAAACATGGTAGAAGAGTCTTCTTGTCGCAGTCCTTACCATGAAGAATACATTCAAACAAGTGCTTCAGGTAATCCTGAGGGTCTATGCCATTAAGCTTACAGCTTTCTATCAGAGAGAAGATGAATGCCGAGTTTTCTGCCGCATCCTCACTGCCTATGTTCATACAGTTCTTGAGCAACAGCTTTACCGGTTTCATCCTTTGTTCACAGAGGTTGTTCGATATTTCCGCTGCACCGTCCTTGAGGATATTTCTCAGGGACTTCCACTGGTTTAACGTATAATTGACAGCCTTTCTCATCAGTTCGTTAGCCATAATCTTCGCATCCTGCATCATCATGACCACCTTATGATGGATACTTTCAAGGATCGGTCCTGTAAGCTTCCGTCTTTTCCCCTTTATCTGCTCACCGCTGAGCTTCATGGTGCGGAACAGATCTTCATTCATGAACATATCGCCGATGGAGTCTATTATCTCCATCGCTGTCCTGTCCGAAGGCAAGGCGTCAACCCACAACCTTCTGCAGTGCGTCCAGCATCCTATATGAAGCACCTTTGAGTCTTCTCCATCAAACATTCTGTAAACCGTATATCCGTCAGTGGAAAGGGTCCCCATAAAATGTTCCAGGAACGACTTCGCCGCATCGGATGACCTGCTGCCGTTGTTATAGTGGTAATAGACCATCTTCATATGCTTTGCAAAGAATGCCCATAAGTACTTTCTCCTGTAAGCCTTGCCTTCCTTTGTTTCGATGCCTACAAGTTCGGTCGTCTCATCAACCATAAGATATTCAGCCTGCTGTACAAACCCCTTGAATACCTCTCCGATAAAACCCTTGAGTTTGGCGATTCCGTTATGGATATAGCTGTTCAGTGTGGTATTGCTTATGTGGATGCCCTCTCTGGCAAGCAGTCTTATCTGTCTGTTCTCAGGCATACTGAAGTCATATTTCAGACAGAGCAGACGGGCAAGCAGTTCAGGAGAGAAGATGCCTCCAAGGTCTTTCAGCGGATGTTCCATCGTGTTCGCGAAAGTGCCGTCCGCAAGCTTCACCCTTGCCACCTTGTAGACATGCTCCACGTTATGAGCCCTTACATGTTCTATGACCCTGTATTCCCACACATCAGGCATACCGTTGCGGTTCATGAACCGTCCTCCTTCGGGAAGCGTGTAATACTCGTCCACTTCATGTACTACCACTTTGTCAACTTTCAATTTGGTTTTCACGGCACGTGGTGCAGTTTCCTTTCTTCTTGAAGGTTGGCTGTTCTGTGCAGGTGTGCTACCAGAAATGGTACTGCTGCCGGTTTCGTTACCGTCAGCCTTATCGTTGTCATCATCCTTTCTGTCAGAACCGTCATATTCGGACTTATGCAGTGCAGACTTGTCAAGGTTACGGTTGTTCAGCAGTTTTCTTTGCTCGGAAGTACGGCCGAAACGGTGTTTCCTGCTGTCCTCAAGCTGAAGCCTGAGATTGGATATCTCGTTTGCCAGCATCCGGTTCACCTCGTCTTTCGCTTCAAGCTGCTTTCTCATAAGCTCCATTTCTTTTCGATAGTTCTCGACTGTTACGGATAATTCATTGATTGTATCAACCAGAGCCTTGGAGTTCTCCTTATTGGAATTTTCAATGGCCTTAAGCCTCGCAATCAGTTCGTTTACCTGTTTGCGAAGCCCTGCCTTTTCCTCATTCGCCAGACCCAACTGGCAGCAAAGTAACTCGTATGCCCTTTCATCAATCATGATATAAAGATACGAAAAATCAGGCAGTTACGCAAACTTTTTACTGTTTATTTTTATTATTCCATTGGATATCAATACCTTGTTATTCATCTTTAGGGCTTACATACATCCTGTCGACTACGATGCTTTCCGTCAGGTATGCCATATCAGACCACTGGATCCGGTAGCATTTGGAGACCTCATCAAATACCGGTTTCTTGAACTTTCCCATGACAGGACGTTTCTCGTAAAGCACATAAAAACCGCGTTCGTAATGAAGTATCTTAACAACCTTCCGGTTACGGGACATGAACATATAGACGTTGGATGCATCGCTCGGGTCAAGTGACATCTCTTCCCTTATACTCTCACACAGACGGAAAATGCCTTTCCGCAAATCCACATTACCGTTGAACAGGTAATAGTTCAGGTTAGCACTCAGTCCCAGCATGTCATCCTATCATTTTATTAAGCAACAAGCTCAAATCAAGAACTGTGGTGTTTCTCAGGAACAGCGTTGCGCCTGATGCCAATTGTAATTTTACCCATCTTATCGGAGCTTCACCTTCGGGCTGTCTCACTTCCATTTTCACGGTTGGACTGTTGCAGGGATTGCCGGTTATCTGCACCTTGGCAACCTTGGGTTGATCAACCTGGACTGTCTTGCCTAACTTCTCACTCCATAGCTGGTGGCGCTGCCAGTTCATGAACTTGTCGTAATTCACTCCATAATCCGCACAGAACTCGCGAAGGTCTTTGGTTTCGCAGCACAGCTGATAGAGGTCGTACACCTCCTGGTAGTTTACTTTTTCTTTTGCCATAATCTTTGTTAGTAATTGGTTATGCCGCAAAGATATGCTGGGTTGCGATGCGTGTCAAGGCGGAAAATAGAATGGTTAC
>OFGN01000604.1_pt1 | contig 36776 bp, 21 predicted proteins | sample 1521821 | NCBI WGS metagenome assembly OFGN01 (sample SAMEA3504094, study PRJEB24116) | mouse gut metagenome | biome: mouse gut; feature: mouse-associated habitat; material: faeces | place: Denmark | collected 2011
CGTCTTCTATAAACTTTTCCGTCAGTTTACTTGCAATCTCACGGCTTTCCTTTTCATTTCCGCGCAGCGCTTCTAAAATTACATCCATTTCACCAGGCATTTTCTCCAAAACCGCCCCGCCTGCTGCCAAGGCCTTTTCCTTAGGTGCGATCCGAAAGGAAACTCCATTCATGGAACCATGAAACTCCGCCCCAATGTAGGCGGCGATCAAACAAACAAGTATAAATATCCCATAGTGCTTTTTCAACGAGCGCCTAGCTGCTTTTTTCATCTCTTTTCTTGTCATACTCTCGTTCCTTACGCTTTTGTAGATTTTTATATTCTTATTATTCTACTACAATCTTACGGAAGTTTTTCTTTCCTCTTTTTAAGATAAAGTCTTCTGTAAATGCATCTTTTGTATAGGTCTGTTTAAAGTCCATCACTTTCTCTGCGTTGACTGCAACGCCGCCTTGCTGTACGGCACGGCGTCCCTCTGATTTGGATGGTACAAGGCCGCTTACATGAAGAAGCGTCACAATATCAATCTCTCCATCCGCAAAATCTTCCTCTGTAAGTGCGGCTTGCGGCATATTGGCTGCATTTCCGCTGCTAAAAAGTGCTCTTGCACCTTCCTGTGCCTTTACCGCTTCTTCCTCTCCATGTACTAATTTCGTAAGCTCGTATGCAAGGATTTCTTTCGCTTTATTAAGTTCGCTTCCTTCCCATGCATCCATCGCATCAATCTCTTCTAACGGAAGGAATGTAAGCATACGAATACATTTCAATACGTCTGCATCTGCCACGTTTCTCCAGTACTGGTAGAAATCAAACGGAGAAGTCTTATTCGGATCAAGCCACACTGCGCCTGACTGGGTTTTACCCATTTTCTTTCCTTCGGAATTAAGAAGCAGCGTGATTGTCATCGCACTTGCATCTTTTCCGAGTTTACGCCTGATAAGCTCCGTTCCGCCAAGCATATTGCTCCACTGATCATCGCCGCCAAACTGTAAGTTACATCCGTATTTCTGGAATAACATATAGAAATCATAGCTTTGCATGATCATGTAATTGAATTCTAAGAAGCTAAGTCCTTTCTCCATACGCTGTTTGTAGCATTCTGCTGTCAACATACGGTTCACAGAAAAATGCGGACCAACTTCACGCAGTAATTCAATATAATTTAATCCTAAAAGCCAGTCGGCGTTATTCACCATCAACGCCTTCCCTTCAGAAAAATCAATGAATTTACTCATCTGTTCTTTGAAACAATCACAGTTATGCTGAATCTGCTCCGGCGTCATCATGGAACGCAGATCACTCCTTCCAGACGGGTCGCCAATGTATCCTGTTCCGCCGCCGATTAATGCGATCGGTTTATTTCCTGCCATCTGAAGACGCTTCATGAGACAAAGTGCCATGAAATGTCCTACGTGCAGACTGTCCGCTGTCGGGTCAAATCCAATATAAAATGTTGCTTCTCCGTTATTGATTAATTTTCTGATCAGGTCTTCATCCGTCACCTGCGCAATAAGACCTCTTGCTTGCAATTCTTCATAGATTCCCATATTCTTTTCCTCCTGTTTTTCATTCAGTAAAATCATTTATTTTTCAGGATTTTTTCCTTAAAAATAGTAAAAGCTTAATCTTCATCCAAAAGGACGAGGATTAAGCTTCCCGTGGTACCACCTTTATTTACAGACAACGATAAATTGCCTGCCTTCATTTGCATGTAACGTATGCATGTCCCGTCACAGCCTACTAAGAATCCAAATCCATGTACTTCCATTCGGTGTGCTGCTCCAAGATGTATTCACAGTACGTTTTTCATGCACCTCTCATCAACCGGTTACTTTCTGTATGCCTTTACTTACTGTTACTTGTTCTTTTCTTAGCATTTCCCATATGATGCTATACTAGACGATTCCATATACTTTGTCAAGGTAAATCCCTTTATTTTCTATGGTATTGTAACAGTTCAGCCTACGGCTTCACTATTACTGAAATCCGGCTCATTTAAAGTTTGCTTACAGCAAAGAGCCGGATTTCTTCAAGCAGCAAAGCGCTTTGTAAAGCGGTTTTCCAAGAATGAGCATCAACACAAAATTCGCCGCTGCATGCCATACATCCCATGGAAGTCCGCGGATCCAATAAGTAAGGGCAAATGCCGGATTTGCCGGAATGTAAGCGACTGCAAAAAATGCGCCGAACAAAAGCCCAAATATTCCCGAAAAAATCGCCCAAAGTACAAATTCTTCTTTCAGTAATTTTCTTACCAGCAAAGTCATCACAACCAATGCCGGCCATGTATATAAATAAGAAATTACCCAAAGTCCAAATCCCCACTGGATCACTTCAAAACAGTTGAATACCGTCACAATGATCAGTGCCTCTTTTCCAAATACCAACGTATACAGGATTGTAAGCAATGACACCAACTCAACATTCGGCAAAAACTCAAGCACTGCTTTCGATACATAAAGAAGCGCCGAAAGAAGTGCAAGTCTTGTCATCTTCCTGACCGCCATAATTTACCAGCCCTGTTTTAAAGTAAATGTATAAGTACTGCCCTCTTCTAACGCAATCTCATCCGCTCCTGACGCAGCTTCTTCATCATTTACGGTAATACACCACCAATACTGGTTGTCCATATCTTCCATCATACCGTCAAAGCCGGTAATATAAAGACCAAATTCTCTGTTCTCCCACTCACACGGATCATACGTACGCAAAAAGTCTCCCAAAAACTCTTCTGTAGATTTGCATTCTGTTGTCTTAGAATAGTTATCTCTTTCCGATACTACCTCAACTTCAAACTGCTTCTGCCCTTTTACCGTCTTCTGATGATTGGCTACTCCTGCCACGCCGCCAATGACTGCAATGACTGTGACAAATAATATCATCACGATAATTTTTTGTTTCTTACTCATTTTTTCCTCTCTTTCTTACCAAAAATTGGATTATCCTGCACTTTTACGGCACTGTCTTTCTTTGTTTTTTCAGACAGCAAGTCTTAGGACTTTGCTTCTTCCAAAAAGTCTTCCTTCTCACGTTGCCGCAATGGATATAAGACTTTTGTCCACATAACCTCAGTGTAAGCTGTCAATGATTCTCACATTGTTCCTTATTAAGCCGTGCATTTGTTCACAGTTACCGCTCTATTATAGCAAATAGACAGGAATGCTTCAATAAAAGAATGTGCTTTCCTACATTTTAATGCTATAATAGAAAAGTACCGAAACAAAAGGAGGAACTTTAACATGACTGTTTCTGAACGCATAAAAAAGTTACAGAATTTAATGACTCAAAAAAATATAGATGCTTACATCGTTCCGACTGCTGATTTCCACCAGAGCGAATATGTGGGCGAATATTTCAAGGCAAGAAAATATATCACCGGATTTACCGGAAGCGCCGGAACTGCCGTGATCACCAAAGATTGTGCATATCTTTGGACAGATGGCCGCTATTTTATCCAGGCAGCAAAGGAACTTTTAGAAAGCGGCGTTCAACTAATGAAAATGGGTGAACCGGATGTCCCTTCCATCGAAGGATTTTTATCAAACATCTTGCCGGTAAACGGTACTCTCGCATTTGATGGGCGTACCGTTTCGATGGGCGAGGGCCAGACCTATGCAGCTCTTGCTGCTTCCAAAAACGGCCATGTCATCTATGACTGTGATTTCATAGACATGCTTTGGGAAGACCGCCCTTCTATTCCATGTGAACCGGTATTTTCCCTTGCCATGCAGTATGCAGGAGAATCCGCCGCATCCAAACTTACACGCATCCGTGAAAAAATGAAGGAAGCCGGTGCTTCTATGCATATTGTCACAAGCTTAGATGACATCTGCTGGACACTTAACATCCGCGGAAATGACATTGATTTCTTTCCGTTGGTACTGTCTTACGCCATCATCACTTTGGATAAGGTTGACTTATACATTGATGAAAATAAGTTAAGCGCTGACTTAAAAACGCTTCTTGCAAAGGATCATGTAAGACTTCGTCCATACAACGCTATTTATGAGGACGTAAAAAAGCTTCGCTTAGAACGCCTGCTCATTGACCCGGCAAGATTAAATTATGCTTTATACAGCAATCTTCCAAAAGACGCTGTAAAAATCGAGGGTACAACACCTGCCTACCTTATGAAATGTATCAAGAACCCGGTAGAAATCGAGAATATCAAAAACGCACAGCTAAAAGATTCTATCGCCCACGTGCGTTTTATGAAATGGCTCAAAGAAAATTACGCTAAAACAGAAATTACCGAAATCGAAGCTTCCGATAAACTCGACGCATTCCGCGCTCAGATGGAGGGCTTCATTCATCCAAGCTTCGGACCGATCAGTGCCTACGGCGCTCATGCGGCAAGCGCGCATTATAGCGCGACCCCGGAAACCAATTCGGTCCTAAAAGCCGGAAACTTTCTCCTTACAGACACCGGAGGCGGATATTATGAAGGTTCTACGGATATCACAAGAACCTATGCTCTTGGTGAAATCGCCCCAAAATTAAAAGAGCATTTTACTATTGTTCTCATGAGTAATCTTCGCCTTGCGGATGCCAAATTTCTCTACGGCGCAAGCGGCATGAACCTGGATATCCTCGCACGCAAACCGTTCTGGGATCGTGGCCTTAATTACAATCATGGTACCGGTCACGGCGTTGGATATCTTCTGAATATCCATGAAGGTCCGGCAAGTTTTCGCTGGCAGTATCGACCAGGAGAAGTTTATCCCTTCGAAGAAGGCATGATCATTACTGACGAGCCTGGTATTTATATAGAAGATTCTCATGGCATTCGTCTGGAAAATGAACTGCTCGCCCATAAAGGCGCTGCTACCGAATACGGACAATTTATGTACTTTGAAACCATCACATTTATTCCGTTTGATCTGGATGCCGTCGATGTAAGTATCCTAAGTGAAGAAGATAAACAGCTATTGAATCAGTATCACAAAAATGTTTTCGAAAAACTTACTCCTTATCTTACCAAAGAAGAATGTGAGTGGTTGGCAAACTATACACGTGCTGTATAATCTCCAAGGGAGACAGTATCTGCATAAACCGCTGTCTCCCTTGCTTTTTTTGTCTATTTTTTATCTATCTTTTTATCTATTCTTTTGTTTATTCGACTCCTTCTGTTTCAATGATGAATTTCACACTTCCTGCCATGCCATCCACTTTACCTGCATAGGAATCATAGCTGCAATCTTCCGATGTAAGTGCATCTATTCTATCCAGAACATTTCCTAAAAGTTCTTCTGCTGCTTCCTGTAATTTCTTGATACCGTCCTCATTAAACGCTACCGTACCATCCTTAAGCTGAAGTGCTCCTTCCTGCAAAGCCCCAATTCCAGTTTTCACTTCCATGCTTGCATTTTTCAAGCTGCCCGCTCCAAATACAAGCTCATCCGTTCCGGATATAAGCTTAGATGCTCCGTTTCTAAGTGCCGCACTATTCATAGAAAGTGCCGCAGAACCGCCCGAAAGCTCATTGCCAAGCGTCGTTAGTCCGCTGCTAAGTTGCTTCGTTCCGCCAAGAAGTGTCTGCAAACCTTGTTCAAGTGCGGGCGTATTGCCTTTTAATGCATCGGCTCCGCCTACCAGCAATGGATTTGCCTTTGAAAGCTCTTTTAATCCGGTTTGCAGACGGTCAATTCCAGTTACTGCTTCCGGAAGCTTCTCTGTCTCTTTATCCAGCGCTCCTATGTTTTGAGAAAATATGCCGACCGCTCCATTTAGCCTATGCATATTCTCGTTGAGTATTTTAACATTCTCTTTCAGCATCCCCATTGCATTATCCGGAATGCTTTCTTTATACTCTGCCATCGCTTCTAATTGGCGATTCATTTCCAAAAGCTGCGGTTCCAGCCCACCGACAGTTTCCTGGAGCGCCAAAAACTGCTTTTCTATGTCTGTGATTTGCTGCCTAAGTCCGCTAAAATCTACAGACGGCAGTTCAACATGGATATTCAAAGTTTCTACCAGGCTTAAATTTTCCAATGCATCCACATTCACGGATGCCGTTACATTGGATAGTTTATCGGCGGTTGCACTGATCGATGCGGCAAGTTCTTCATTTCCCGCTTCCCTCGCCTTAGCTGCTTCATTCTTTAATTCAGAAACGACTGCGCTAATCTTTGCATTGGTATTGACCGCCGAGTCCTTTGCCGAAGCAATCTGTGCATTTCTGCTTTGGATTTCCATATTCTTTGCCGTAATCTGCTGATTTACCCCGGATGTCAACTCTGCGCCTGCCTGTTTTACTGCCTCCTGGCATAGCCCGTTTATATTTTCCAGGTTCACGCTGATATCCTTTAGACTCTTCATCATCTCATTTCCTGTACCTAACATGTTTTCTGTTGGTGCAAGAATTCCTTTCTTTACTGCCTCTGACATCTTTCCTGCCTGTGTCGTCAAATCTTTGCCTGCTGCTGTCATAGAATCCACCTGACCGAACAACACATCCATAGATTCCAGACTGTCATTTAACTTCTGTGTCCCTTGGGCAAGCGCCTGTGAGGCTGCATAAATGTCTTCGGAAGAACTTCCTTTTCCATCTACTGCCGCATTTAATTGTGCGATTGCCGACTTCACCTCGTTAAGCCCTTCTTTCAGTGTTGTAAGCTGCTCCGCGCCTTGTGCAATCTGTTCCTCTCCTGCCACATAATTTTTCACGCCATCGGCAAGCGCAACAGCTCCATTCATATAATCCTGTGCACCTTTTGCAATCTGATCAATACCGTTCACATATTCATGCACCTGAACGTTTAATGCCCCATTTTTCCCCATATACTTCTGGATACCTTCATTTAAGATATCTGCTCCTTGCGTATAACTTCCGATTCCTCCGGACAATTCCAAAACACCGCTTTTAAGAGCGCCGATTCCGTCCTTGAGTGTTCCTACTCCTTCATCGAATTCTTCATAACCTGCCCCCAACTTATCAGCCCCTTGGGAAAGCTCATAGGAACCATCCACAAGCTTTAACGCAACGTCTTCCAACTGCTCCAGCGAAGACATAACCGAATCCAGATCCTTGGTATCATCCGGTTTTAACTCTTTCAAAATATCAGAAAATGCCACTGTGAATGTCGGCTCCATGGAAAAGTCTTTCACTTCCGCCGTAATCTCAAGGCTTTCCGGAATACGAATCTCCTCGATAAGGGAAGATGCAGACTCCTCATCTAATCCCAGGCTTTCTTTCAATCCAGGCATCCCCACGCCAAGCACCATATTCCGCTGTCCGTCAGAAATCACCTTGCCGTTATCAATGACGACATTAGAAAAATTCTCTTCCGGAAGAATCATCCCAGTTACCATGACAAACGGAGTATATATCTCCTCTTCTTTTCCATCGATTACCGCACTTCGTTTTGCACGATTCATATAATCGATTTTGATTCTTAATTTTCCGCTCTTTCCTTTCAGATTCTCCGGTGCAGTCTCTTTTCCATCTAGGTAATACGTGAATTTTACCGAGACCGGAAGCTCTTTGTCACTCGTTCCCTGATAATAAATATCCTCTCCATCCGTCTTCCATGTCATCTTGTCATTCGAATTCGTAAATGTCTCATCACCTTTTACATTCTTAATGCCAGACAACTCTGATCTATCTTCCAGCATATCCGCTTTGCCTGCATTTTTCAGCCAGTCCGATACGGTAATTTTCGTCTGTGTTCCATCTGCCGTTGCATTGACATAGACCGTTTCTTCTTTTGTCACAACAGAATCGCCCGTTGCTGCACAGACCGGCATTGCACTTATGATTCCTGCCATACCAACTGCAACTCCTGCCATCATTTTCTTTCTCATTTTTTTATTTCTATTCATGGTGTTTACTCCTCTCTTTTAAAGCCTTCAATTCCGGGCTTTTTCCAAATGTTGTCATAATAATCGGTTTATCAAAAATCATAAACATTGCCGGGAGAATCAGAATTACTACAAACATACTGATCAAAGCTCCCCTGGCAAGCAAGGTACAAATAGAGCCTATCATGTCTACTTTAGAATACATCGCCACCCCAAATGTTGCCGCGAAGAAACTAAGACCACTGCTTATAATGGACAGCATGCTCGTTTTATGTGCAATTGAGATTGCTTCCATCTTTGCCTTGCCGCGCAGTCTTTCCTTCTGATAACGGCTTGTCATTAGAATCGCATAATCTACGGTGGCTCCAAGCTGAATCGTGCCAATGACGATACTTGCCACAAACGGCAGGCTCGTTCCTGTATAAAACGGGATTGCCATATTGACAAAAATAGCAAATTCAATAACCGTCACGAGAATGATCGGAAGTAACGCTGACTTAAATACAAACAAAATAATGATAAAAATCGCTGCGATGGAGATAATGCTTACCCTCTGCAAGTCTACATCTGTCACATCCTGCAAATCCTTCATAAGCGGCGCTTCACCGATTACCATAGCACTCCTGTCTGCCTTCTTTACAATCTTATCGATCTGTGCAATCTGCTCATTCACCTTTGGCGTGGCAGATTCATATTCCGAGCAGACAAAAGCAAGTTCGTAATGCTCGCTTTCTAACATACTTTTTACATCATTTGGAATCATGGAATCCGGAATTGCCGGACCAAACAGCGAACTCATGCTGATACTCCATTTCACGCCATCCACTTCATCGATTTGCTCCATCATACCGCGCTTTATTTTCGAATCCATGTCCTTATCCATCATAACCATGTGAATATTGCTCATCTTAAAGTCTTCTGCCAATTTTTTATTTGCCACATTTCCAGGCAGCGTATCCGGCAGCGACTGTGCAATATTATAATAAATCTTTGTATGGTTATTACCATAAACAGCCGGCACAAGAAGCATCAGGAAAAGTATGATCCAGATTTTATAATGTTTCGTAATAAATGCAGACGGTTTCTCTACATTGTTTATAAGCGGCTTGTGTTGTGTCTTCTCAAGCTGTTTATCAAAAATCAGGATCAACGACGGCAAAAGTGTTACGCAGCATAGTACTCCGATGATAACGCCTTTTGCCATGACGATTCCCAAATCTTTTCCAAGGGCAAACGTCATAGAACAAAGTGCCGCGAATCCTGCGACGGTCGTAATCGAACTTCCCACAACGGATTTGAACGTGTTGGAAATCGCATGCCCCATGGCACGTTCTTTCTCACCCGGAAATCTTTTCTTATTTTCCTCATAACTGTTTAGCAGGAAAATCGAATAATCCATCGTAACGCCAAGCTGCAGCACTGCTGTTAAAGCCTGCGTGATATAAGAAATCTGTCCAAGAAACAAATTGCTTCCCAGATTATATAGAATCGCAGCTCCGATACTGATCAGGAAGAGTATCGGAACTAAGAATGATGTTCCGGTAATTTCCAATATAATAAAGGAAAGAATTGCTGCAATGGCAACGTATATCGGGAGTTCTTCAAAACAAATATTCTTGATATCTGTGACAACACCCGTCATTCCGCTTACGAAGCATTGCGCTCCTACCACTTTTCGCATTTCTGTCACAGCCTCCATCGACTCGTCGGACGATGTCGTATCATCAAAAAGCGCCAGCATCATTGTCGCATCCCCGCTAAAAAATGCCGAACGCAAATCTTTCGGTATCATATCCACCGGAAGCGAGATATCTGCCACATCATCATACCAAAGTACATCTTTGACATGCGGTATTTTGCTGATTTTGTCTTCCAGCTTCTGTACATCTTTCAGTTCCATATCTTCTACCACAACCATGGAGAAAGCACCCATACCATATTCATCTACTAGAATATCCTGTCCCTTTACAGTCTCAAGACTCTTTGGCAGATAACTTAGCAGGTCGTAGTTGATCTTTGTTGCTGCCATTCCAAAAATCGACGGAATAAACAGCAGCATACAGATTGTAAGAATAACTTTTCTGTGTCTTGCAATCCATTTTCCTGTTTTGACCATTGTCTTTCATCTCCTCAAATTATTTCTATACTGGACATTATACTAGAAAATGACCATTAGTCAATACCAAAAATGAATTTTAGTCATTTTCTTGACAAAACCGGATTTTTCGGCAATAATAAGAAACAAGAAAAATATTTTCTGGAGGGAAAACACTATGGGAAAAATCGATATCAAAAAGAAATTAAAAGAAAAAGCGCTTTTTCAGAGCGCTTTTGATTTATTCATGAACAAAGGTTTTGCCAAAACTACCATTTCCGATATCGCAGAAAAGGCAGAACTTGCAAAAGGAACCTTCTATTTGTATTTTAAAGATAAATATGATTTACGGGACAAACTCATTGTCCACAAAGCGGAACAGCTTTTCTTCGACGCTCATCAGATACTACTTGAGCATCATGTCGAAGAGTTTGAAAACCAACTTCTTTTTATGACGGATTTTATCATCGAGCGTTTCAAAAAAGATCACAATCTTTTACAGTTTATTACCAAGAACCTATCTTGGGGAATCTTTAAAAACGCCTTTGAAAATTCTGATGAGAAAGATGCTTTGACATTTTATGAATATTATCTTCAATCCTTGGAGCGACACCATATCGTCTGCGATAAACCGGAAATCATGCTCTTTACCATTATTGAACTCATCAGCTCCACCTGCTATAACTGTATTATCTTAGAACAGCCTGTGACAATGGATGAATATCTTCCTTACTTGCACAAATCCATATTGCAGATTGTGGCGGGATTCACACAATAGAAATTTTGATACTTTTACCTATCACCCAAGAAAGGGGATTGTCGGTTAATACTGATTTTTAGGCTCTGAATCTTAAAATACGTTCGACAAATATCGCCCAAAAAGATAAGGGTTGATGCAAAATTTGATGAATCATCTACTTTTGCATCACCCCTCAAAAGATACTTATTTTAGTTTACTTTTTTCTTCCAGGCTATAATTGCTGCTAAAATCGCTGCAAGTCCTGCTGCAGGTACTGCTGTATTAGCACTATCACCTGTCTTTGCTGCTGTATTTCCTGCTGTCTTATTTGTCTTGCTTCCTGCATTATCGGAAGCTACCTTGTTATCATCTTTTTCATCAGATACATTGCTCTTGTCAGAAGTGTCTGGTTTTTCTCCTGTTCCCACTTCTGCATTCGCCGCTTTCACTGCTTTTTCCAATGCTGCTACTGCCGCATCGACTTGCGTTTGGTCTGCATTCTTATCTTCGAATACTGCCATAGCTTTTGCATACGCTGCTTTTACTGCACTTGCAGTACCTTCACTGTATACCTTTAAGTCCATTGCTTTTACTTTTGCAAGCAATTCATTTAACTTATCTTTATTCGGAACCTCTCTCAAGCCGAAGATTGCATTCAAAAGCGTTTCACGTGCTGCATCTACTTCTGCCTGAAGCGTGTTGCCCTCTTCCAGTATCTTTTCTGCTTCCTGCAGCGCTTTGGCAAATGGTTCCCAGCTCTTCGGCGTGTACATTTCTTCTGTTTCTTTTCTTGCGGTAACTACAAGAGCTTCCAGTCTCTCCATATTGCCTTTGAATTCCAGAAGATGTACTGTTTTAAGAAGAGCATCGTATGCTGCATCTACTTCTGCCTGAGTTGCTGCCGCATTGCCGTTTACCTTGTTAGCATCTGCAAGAGCCTGTTCAAACATTTCTCTTACTTTTTTGACTACATACTTGTAGCTTGGGTCTTTCTGTGCCTCTTTAGCATATTTGATAAGTGCTTCCAGGTCTTCTTTAGCAACTGGTTTCGTATCACCATTCTTTTCCAGGTCTTCTATAGCTTTTGTCAGCTCGTTCAACGCCAAATCTACATCTGCATTCTCCCAGTCAGCTAATACTGCCTCTGCTGCTTCTACTTTTACCTGTAATGCAGCTAAAGACGCTTCTGTATAAACATCTGTTTTTGCCAGCTCTTCTTTTGCTTCTGCCAGTTTTCCTGCAAGCGCACGCACATTCTCAGGCATTTCCTGTGCGTCTTTTTTGGAAATTACAAGGTCATCAATCATACCCTCAAATGCATTTGTTTCACTGCCGATTTTTTCAATTGGCGTAATCAATGTTGCCCACTTATTTCCTTTGTCAGCTTCCCTTGCAAGTTCGCTTACCAGCTCATCATTCACATATAGTTTTGTTCTCGTATACTCATTTACTAATGTAATATGTACCCATTCATTCTCCGGCAATTGATAGTTGAACGAATAGTCTCTCTGCCATCTTGAGAATCCAAACTTACCTGTCTCTTTTTGTACTGCTTTGATTGTTCCAAAATCAGATTCAAATAAAATCTGTTCCTCATCATAACCTGTTGCAGCTTTATTTACCCAGAAATCAACTTTTGTATTAATTCCAATATTCTTTACCGGTGTCTCTACATAGCTTTCACCGCCATTTAATACGAGTGCGTCACCATGCTCGCCCTCTGTATAAGATACGTTCTTTTGTTCTGTCAGGTTATATGCATTGCCTGAATAGTCAAGCCCCTTGTCATTATTAAAATCATAATCTATATAAGTGTCACTAACAGATTCTACCTGATAAGTTGGGTTACTATTCGGCGCATAATTCGTCTTCGCAGAAAGAGCATTTAATTCATTCAATGAATAATCTCTGATATCTCCCCACAGTTTCGCACCGTAAATTGGCATAATATCATAGATACGGTCGAATAACTCAACATCACTTGTTCCATTATCATTTACAGGACCAGTCTTGTCATTCCATACTGCAAAGTTAGCGCCGAGCATCTGAGAGCTTCCTGCCGGAATCTTGAATCCTGCTACTACATTTGGCTGCCAGTTTCCATAAATATGATTCTTATTCAGATAATCGTAATAGTATCCTGCACCTGGCACGATATACTGATCGCCATCATTTGTATTAATCACATCATATCCAAGTTCATACATATCTTTTGGATTGGCATATCCGGAATACCAAAGATTCATCTGTACGCCTTCCACCGTAATAGGGGTTGTACCCAACATCATAAACTTAAGGAAAAATCCAAAGGAATCTGTCAACAGGTTCCTTTCTTTATGCTAAAATATAGACAGGGGTGTATATGAATAAATCTTATAAAAAGAGATTCCAAAAGTTTTCCAAATCATTATCGGATCCGGCACTTATAAATTATGCAAGACAAAATGGAAAAAATACTTTTTCAAGAAAGCGGAAATTGCCTTTAAAAGATATGCTGCTATGCTGTCTTTCTAAAAAAGGGCTTACTACAACATTTGAACTCAGAAACTATTTTAGAGAAAAAGGGGACTTGTCTATGCAGTTGTCCATACAGGGATATTTACAACAGAGAAAACGTTTAAATCCAGAGATCTTTCCATATCTAAACCGTAACTATCTCATGGATTTTTACCATTCTGATGAGCCGAAATTATGGAAAGGATATCTGCTGATTGCGATTGACGGAAGCAAAGCAGAGGTACCTAATTCAAAAGAAAATAGAGAAACATTTGGAAACAGCGGCAACCAGCATTCCAAAACGGGCCAGGTACGGGCGCTAGTAAGCGGAATGTATGATATTTTGAATCATTTTTATCTGGACATTGAAATAGAACATATATCCGTTAGTGAAAACGAGCTGGCAAAACGAAATTTAAAACATTTAAGGGAAATAGGGATCAGACAGCCAGTCCTCGCAGTTTTTGACCGTGGTTATCCCTCCATAGAGTTTATTGATTTTTTGGAAACGGAAGGAATTCATTATTTGATCCGTCTTTCATCTAATGATTATAAGGCAGAGCGTAAACAGATGCAGTCAGAAGATGATAACGTCATTCTAAAACATTCTTCTGCCCGTCTGCAAAAGATACGAAAAAAACACCCGGAACGATACGAACATATGAAAATGAAAGGGAAAACAGCAGTAAGGATCTCAAGAACAACACTACCTTCCGGAAATGAACTTGCACTGGTGACGGATCTTCCGGATACGGTCACCACAGAAGAATTGACAGATCTATATTATCAGAGATGGGAGATTGAAAAGAAATACCATACGTTAAAAAATAAAATGAAATTTGAGAGCGTAACAGGAAAGGCGTCCGTGTATGTATATCAGGATTTTTGGGCGCAGGTTTTAGTGTATAACATGGTCCAGGACATCCGCAACAGTGCAGATGAAGCGGCGGTAGTGACGGGACGTGAAAATGGCAGTAAATATCCTGTGCACACGAATGAAAATATAGCGATCGGACTTTTCAAAGAGGCAATGCTGAAAATTTTTCTGGAACCAGAAGAAAAGAAACGCCTAAAAAAGCTGGAAGAATTACAGGAAGAAATGGAACGTTATGTTTTGCCCATAAGGGAACTGCCTGGCAAAGAACGAAGAAAAAACATCTCCAATAAATATAAAAATAATCAAAAGAATAGTTTTTAAAATGCCCATACTCCTTTTAAGGGGAGAATATGGGCATTTTTCCTTTTAACATGCTCAGCTATAAAAAGACATTTTATAAAATGATTTAAATGTGCAGCAGAGATTCTTAAGTTTATGATGTTGACCCAGGCCGGCGCTCCTGCTTCACTCGACCATCTGGATTGATCCGGTTTGGATGCATTTCTGTTGATAATTCCATCCGTCAGCTTGTCCGGACCCCAGTAAGAAATCGGAGCGTGGCTTGCACTTGCATCACAATCCAATGCATAGTTTGCTCTGAACTCTTTGACTCCGTCCTCTACCGTTTTCTTTCCATTGATCTCTACTTCATAAATAGAGACGCTTGGATATGCACCGTCAATCAGTGAATTCACTGTAATCTTCACATAACGTCCAAACTTTTCTCTCTCTAATGGGATTGTCATGTCCATCGGATGTCCTTCTTCTTTATCCTCCGATGTATAGATCGTCTCATATGTCTCATCATCATTTGACATCTCGATCTTAAAACTTCTTGTCTTATCGTTCTCCCAGGCGATTTTGATTTCATCAAATTTTCTGATTTCCGTTAAATCAAGTTTCACCCAGGCCGGCGCACCGGTCTCGCTGGACCATCTGGACTGGTCTCTTTTATTCGGCGTATACCGATTCACAATACCGTCATTTAATTTGTCCGGTCCCCAGTAGTCAATCGGAGAGCGGCTTGCACTGGCTATGCCTCCCAATGCATAATTTACTTTTACCTCATCTGCACGTACCGTAAGGCTGCCTGTTCCAAGAACAGTCGTAGCTGCCATTGTACATGCAAGAAGCGCACATAGCAATCTTCTTTTCATAGTTTTTTTGTGTAAATATTACACTTCTCCTTTCCTTCGAATTTTTACTCCATTTTATTGTATCGGTTCGATACTCCATATCCAATATAATATTTATCCCTGTTGTTGTATTATCTGGTCTTCTGCAGCGGTATAGCAAAACACCTAATACAAACTATGGTAACTTATTTAGTAAATGCAAAGTCCTACGCTGAACTGTTACCTTATTTATACCTAATCTCCAAAAAATTCTTGAAAACTCTGATTGTTTACGCTATACTTAAATTCATAGAAAGCACCCACTCCAAAGTGGAGGCCTCTCGAAAAGGGTTTATATGTCCTTAAGGACACCGCCTATCCCGTGTGGTGACGGGGTAGGCATTTTTATTTTTGCTTATTTCTCTTATCGAGAAAAGTAAGCAACGCAATGATCAAACCGCCAAAGGAAATTAGCAAAGCCAATATTCCAAAAAAAATCATAATGATTTCATATGCTGTCATATACGTCACCTCCCTTCCTATGTATTCCGGCAATCCGGTTGCATTGGCTCGGGAGACTGCCACCCTGTCATGGGTACTTTCCTGATAAAAAGTCTAACACATATATAAAATAGTTTCAACTCTTTATAGTTTCCATTATTCAAAATTGTTTCTACACAGACAAACTGCCACCAGCTTTTATATCTGGTGGCAGAAAAATTTGTATATCTTATTCGTTTCTTTTTCTCCAGGCTTTAATTGCGGCTAAGATCGCTGCAAGTCCTGCTGCTGTCGGAAGTGTCGCATTTGCGCCATCCCCTGTCTTTGCTACTGTATTGCCGGCTGTTTTATTTGTCTTGCCTGTTGCCTGCTTGCTTCCTGCACCTTCAGAAGCTACCTTGTTATCATCTTTTTTATCAGTTGCATCGCTGTTATCAGAAGAAGCTTCTCCAGCTTCCGCATTCGCTGCTTTCACTGCTTTTTCCAATGCTGCTACTGCTGCATCGACTTTCGCCTGGTCTGCATTCTCATCTTCGAATACTGCCACAGCTTTGGCGTATGCTGCTTTCACTGCACTTGCTGTTTGGGCGCTGTATACGCTTAAGTCCATTGCTTTTACTTTTTCAAGTAAGCCTTCTAACTTGTCTTTGTTCGGTGTTTCTCTCAAACCAAAGATTGCGCTAAGAAGGGAACTGTATGCAGAGTTTACCTCTTCCTGAACTTCTGCGTTTGCAAGTACGTCCCTTGCTCCTTCTAATGCTGCCGTAAATGCCGCTGCCGTATCCTTCGTATACTTCGCAATCTCCGCTTCATACTTCGCTGCATCAGCTACGAGTTTTGCAAGTTTCTCTTTATTTACCGTAATCTTCACAAGTGCATCCATTTTCGCCTGCAATTCATCACGTGCCGCGTTAATTTCTGTCTGAAGTGCATTTACATCCTCAAGAACTCCTTCTGCCGCTGTAAGCGCTGCTTTAAACGGTGCCCAGCTCTCTTTTGTATATGCACTTTCTACTTTTCCGTTTGCAACGCTTACAACAGATTGCAATGTCTCGGCATTGCCTGTGAAGTCTAACAGATGTACTTTTGCAAGCAGTGCATCGTATGCTGCGTCTACCTCTGCCTGTGTTGCTGCTGCATTTGCATTCACTGCAGCTGCATCTGCAAGGGCTTTTTCAAATAACGCTTTTACCTTTGGTACAACATATGCATAGCTTGGTGCTTCCTGTGCATCCTTGGCATACTGGATCAGTGCTGCTAAATCTTCTTTATCAGACTCTTCTACAACAATTTCATTTTTCACAGCGAATGGAATTGCCTTTGCTTCTCCGTCGCCATACTGAACAGTGAAGTCACTGAATGTCGCCGGAACATGGGCGTCTGTATTTCCTGCATTTGCTACATACAAACCGAGTTTCAAATCTCCTGTAAGACCTGTGTATGTCTGGTCGCAAATCTTGGTCCATTCTGTCTGATTTGCCCATTTATAATATGCGCTTACTGTATTTCCTTTTTTCGTAAGCTGAAGAGATACCGGACCTTCTTCTTCCCCTGTTAATTTTACAGCGCTGGAACTGTTATTTTCTACCCATTTTCCGTTGTTAAGTCCATGGTATGCAAGTATATTTCCGCCAAAGGAACTATGGAAACGTTCACTCACCGTAAAGCTGTTCTCGATATCCTGGAATAAAATCAAACCTGCAGTCTGATAATTTGCATTCGGTGCAAACTCAAGTTTTACATTTGCAGTGAAGTCTTCACTATCTTCTACCGGAATGAGGAACATATTATTCACGGTAACCTTACCCGTATAAATCTCACCGATCTGTGTCTGAATCGTAACTGAATTCTCATCGTTAATTTCCCAGTATCCCGGATCCATGTTCATGATTTCCCAGTCTTCTCCAACGGAGTATTTTGGTAAACGAACCTCTACTTCACACTGAGCCTTCATTTCTCCTGCAAATCCTGTAGAAGCTGTAATCACTGCATGTCCCGGATTGACTGCTGTAAGCTGACCATTTTTTACGGCTACCACATTTTCATCACTGGAACTCCAGGTTACCTGATTCATTTCGGTATCTTCCGGAGCAATCGTTGCCTGAAGTTCGGCTGTCTCATATTGATCCAATGTAAGTTCTGCCGCACTCAATGTAATCGACTCTGGCTGGCTTGGTTTTTCTTTCAAAATTTTAAGAGCTGCTCCACCTGTCTCTAACATCGGAATCGTGAGAACGTCGTCTTTGGTTACGACCATCATGTCACTTACCATTTTGTCTTTCGCGTCGCCATCTTTCGTAATGACTGCATAGTATTCGCCATCACCTAAGAAACTCAAATCAATCACTGCGTCATGCTGTGTATTACACATAGCGCCTACATACCAGTTTTCACCATTGCGGCGCGCGATTGTTACTAATTCTCCTGGATCCGCCTGAAGTACAACACTTTCATCCCATGTTGCCGGCATGCCTTTAAAATAGAATTCCGCCGCGGAACCAATATATTCTTCCGGTCGGTCAGCAAGACACTGGATACCGGATTCGTATACGACTGCCATTGCCGCCATATGAGAAAGGCTGAATGTTTGCTTGCCTTTACTGTTGCGGTAAGAAAGCATCGGTGTGTAATCAGCCGGTCCTACTGCATTACGTGTGAATGGAAGCATACAGTTGTGGAATGCGCTCATATCGCTTGGACGGAACAATTCCTGTTCATGTCCGAATACGCCTTCACGTGTCAGAAGATGAGGATAAGTCCTTCTCTCACCTGCCGGTTTCGGCATACCATGAAGGTTAAGAAGCAGTTTATGCTCTGCAGTTTCTTTGATCAAAGCATCGTAAAGTTCCATATATGTCTGGGAGGAACTGTTAAAGAAGTCAGGTTTGATTCCTGCGATTCCCCACTCTTCCCACTGTGCAAAACGTTTTTCACGCTCTGCCGCGTTTTTCAAATCATTGTGGTTTGCCCATACAAGGAGACGAACACCCTTTTCATTTGCATACTCGATCAAATCTTCTGTCCAGTCAAAGTAGCCATAATATGCGAATTCAGAATGTCCTTGCGTGTTTCCTTTTGGCTGCCATCCTTCGTCTAAAAGAAGGTATTCCCACTGCATCTGCGCTGCGAAATCCACATATTTTTTGTATGTATTGAAGTCACTTGTAGATTCACGGTTCAGCCATGTCCATGCTGTCACGCCTGGCTGTACCCATGAGAAGTCGCCTTCGCAATCCGGACTTAATGTCTCTCCCATGGTGTTTAGATTCACTTCTTCTGCAGTTCCGATCACCACATATCTCCATGGAGTTTTAAGCGGTGATTCTGTGCTCACATCGCCTTTCTGTTCCTTAGAAAAATGGAAGTTTAAGCTTCCTGTGCCATCACCTTTTAAGTATGTACCGCAGTATTCCGGTGAAAGCTCTGCCTCGGATATAAGACACCATGTATCATCTACCTGATATAAAAGCGGCATACAATAATCGGATGTCAATTCCAATGCTTTATGTTTACGCTCAATCTCTTCATTGTGATTGATATAATCCATTGCGTAAGCCATGCTGTCACCCGGCAATGTCATAGTAGTGCCTTCTGAGGAAACAGACATTGCTTCGCCGTCTTCTCCTTTTACTTCATAACGGAACGCCATGCCATTATCGTACATACGCACGATAACATTAAGCTGTGCATTATCCTTTGCAAAAGATAAAATCATTTCGTTTCCTACTGCTTTTACCTTAGAAACCTTCGCACCATACAAATCGTATTCATCTACCACTTCTTGAACTTCTGACTGTCCTTCAAAGCTCAGTCCGGAAGTAAAATCCGCGATATCTGTCACAAGACCCAATTTAGAATTTTCTACAACAACTTTGTTATCCTGGAGAACAAAATATTTTCCTACGCCTTCTTTTGTCAGCATAAACATCGTCTGTAAGGATTCGTCCGGAGATTTGATTCCCCACATCCGGCCTTCTCCTTCTCCTACGATAACTTCAATCGTATCTGTACATGTTGCATTCCCTGCAACAACTTTCACAGTAACGGTTGCTTTGCCATCTGCATTTGCCGTCATAAGACCGTTTGCATCTACGCTAAGAATCGCTTCATCTGAACTCTCATATGTGATCTTGGCATCGGAAAGATCTGCTTCACTGCCGTTTACAAGTTCACCGACAACGTTTATCTCATCTTCACCGCCGATTGGAAGATAGCTGCTTGCGTTTGCGCTGATTTTTCTTAAGTCTTCTCTATTTACATTCGGATCCATGACAAATTTTGCGTCTGCCCATACACTGTGGTCAGAGTTTCCATTGTCTCCCCCGACATTTGTCAAAAGTGTGAGTTTCTTTGCTCCTGCCGGAATCTCTACGTCAATATTTTCTGTATTCTGGTTTCCTTGGATGATGTCCGTCTTTACAACTTCTTTTCCATCAATCTCTACAATAAACTGGCAGCTTCCTGCTGCACGGTTCACACCTGCCACTGCCTGGAAACGAGTTACGCCTTTTCCTTCGATATCATATACGACCTCGGAATCCGCATGCATCGCAAGTCCTTTTGCATAAGTTTTTCCGCCGAGAACAATTGGATCATTGGTTCCGTCTACACCGCAATCCTTTCGTGGCTGTCCATATCCAACGGAAGCGCTGAACCAATCCCAGTCGCTGACGTATTCTGTCAATTCTTCCGGTTCGTCTGTTTCTTCAAAGATATCTAACTTTCTGGCTTCCTCACCCTCATACTGAATCGTGAAATCAGAAAATGTTGCAGTACTTCCGTTACTTTTACTGTTACCAGTATACAATCCAACCTGCAATTCCTCTGCGCTTACCCCTGAAAATGAGTTCCATGTGCGGTTGTCGTATTGAGTCCATTCATCTTCCTCGGACAAACGATAATAACTTGTTACCGTCGTTCCTTTTTTTACAACCTGCAGGAAAAGAGGAGCTTGTTCCTGGGATGGATCCGCTACATTACCTTCTGTAAATTTGTTGCCGTCAACTCCCTGAATACAAAGTGCTTTATTCCCGAAATAACTATGATATCTTCTGGTTGCCGCAAAGTTTGCATTACCATCTTTGTAAATGATCAAACCTGCTGACTGAAAATCTTGTCCTGGTTTAAAGTCCAGTTTTGCAGAAATCGTAAAGTCTGCCTTTTCTACACCATGAAGAAATACATTCTTTGCCGTGTTACGTACACTGCTTCCGGTATAGTAAATATCACCGAACTGAACATCAATGCTAACGCTGTCTACACCATTTGCTCTCCATTTGGAAGCGTCTTCACCCATGATGCTGAATCCTTCTGCCAGTTTATACCTGGAGTCTGCTTTTGCTTGCTGCTGTGTTACCTGTGCATGGACACCTGCTTGTGCATCAAAGGCCAGTGCGGATACCGGCATCGCTGACATCGTCATGCATGCTGATGTAAGCAGCATAAGGGCTCTTTTCTTATTCCCATTCATATTTCAAAACCTCCTCATTATATTTAGGTAATATACCATTTCGTACACTATAAAATTTATAAAATTTGAAGTCAATATCTTTGCCTAAACTCAGAAAAATTTTCAATAAAATCGAATAATTTTATAGATTTTTCGTATCAATTCGGCCATGCGCAAAGTCACAAAAATCTGAGTTTATTTTTCCTTGAACAAAAAATCATTTACATTTTCCGGCGTTGCTTTTTGGTATGGAAGATAGATATATTGTTTCTTCTCAAATGTAAATTCTTCTACGCTGTCTCCTTTTACAATCGCATGGACCAAATCTGCCATCAACTCTGCCTGGCTCTCTTTATCATTATAAACTGTCGCTGCCAGTTCTCCTTCTTTCACGGCATTCAGTCCTTCGACCGTGCCATCGATTCCAAAAAATAACGGCATCTGAGATTTTTCATATCCCAGCTCCTTGTATGCGTCAATCGCTCCAAGCGCCATTGCGTCGTTATTGGCCAGGACGACCTCGATTTCCGTCGGATACTGTCCGATAATCTGGTTCATCCTATTCTGCGCCTGTGCCCGATTCCAGTTCGCAATCTGATAGCTTAACCGCTCCAGCTCAATTCCGCTGTTTTTCAAAGTATTCACTACACTTTCCGTGCGGATAATTGCGTCCTGATGATTTGGTTCCCCTTCCAGTATCGCATACTGAATCTTTCCATCTCTATTGCGGTCCACTGCCGCGTTATTCTCTATCATCTGTGCAGCAAGTTCTCCCTGCATCACTCCGGACTGCTCTGCATCCGCGCCGATATAATAAAGACCTGTCCACTGCTTTAAATCCTCTGCAACGGGTTCTCTGTTAAAAAAGATAATCTGCACATCTTTTTCCCTTGCCATATCAATGATCACAGAAGGATCCGTCCAGTCCACCAGATTCACGCACAACACATCGCAGCCTTCGTCCAAAAGCTCCTGTACCTGATCGTTTTGCGTCCTCTGAGAACCTACCGCGTCCCGAATTGTCACTGTCATATCACGTTCTTCACAGTCTTCCTTAAGACAGCCAAGCAACTCGCTAAGAAATGCATCGCTTTTATTGTAGCACGCCACTCCTACACTTTTCTGCACCACTATCTCCTGCGGCTTCGCCGTACAGGCCAAAAAGGCAGTGACGCTTACTCCGTATAGTGCTGTCAAAATCAAAATCTTTCTTTTCTTCATAAGTTCTTATATACTCCTTTCCCCACCTGATTACTCTTTTATTGACTCATCGTAAAAAGAATCTTCTGATTATCTTCATAAAACAGAGTTTCCTTTCGAAGCGGCGTATAGAATATCTCATTCTCTTGTATATCATAAGAATTTTTCCTTATCTTCTCAACAGCCGCCATAAGGCTTTTATAGCCTATACTAAATTCATCCGGCACCAGAAGACATTCTACCACACCCGTATCCAGATAATAAACGGCTTCTGTGGAATGTCCGATTCCATATACAGATACACTTCCAAGCGGGTGGGATACTGCGTATTCTCCCAGACGCACTACACTTCGATCATCCATTGCCAGGATGATATCCACTTTAGGCTGCGCCTCTAAAAAGGCATCGCTGGATTCCGTAAAATCACCTGACACAAACCACTTAAGCTTCGCTCCGGCTTTCTCTAGTTTTTCTATCGTACTTCCGGCTCTTTTCAGCGTGGATTCATGATTGGTACTTTTCGAAAAAATTCCCACGCTCTTTCCTCGCAGTACTCCGTGATAATCCTTAATTGCCTCCAACGCCAGCGCCTCTCCAAGTCCTGGATGATTTGGCTCTACTGATATATCTTTCCTGCTTTCCTGCGTCGTATCTGTCACATGCTCTATTAGCATCAGCGGAATCTCTCCTTCCTTTTTCATAAGCATTTCCTTTGCTTCTTTCCTTGGGACCGGCTGTACAATAATGGCATCAACGCCTTTGCTGATCTCTTGCTCAATAACACGTTTCTGAGCTTCCGATGTCAACATTTCCCCGGTACTTACAACGGATACTTCCACGTCTTGTTCCTGGGCCGCCATCTTAATCCCATATTTAAACGCCGACCATTCCTTACTGTCCGGATTCTGCACGATAACAGATACTTTCAACCCATTCCCTCTTTTTCCTGACCAAACGGTAAACAACATCAGCCAGATTACCATCACACCAAGAATCACTTCTACCAGAATAAATAATTTTTTACTGTTCTTCATCTTTTTCGTTTCCTTTATTAGTTTCCAGATTAATTGCTTCCTTACTTAACTGATATCCCTGCTCAAGAATGGCTCTATTCTCTTCCGTATACAAAATGGCTGGAAGGCAGACAGACACACTCGTTCCTTCATCCGGCTCGCTTTCGATAAGAAGTCCATATTCTTTTCCAAATAATATTTGAATACGGTTGTTAACATTTACAAGGCCTACCCCGGAACCTTTTTTCGGCACAAGATTGTTGTTCGTTAAAATCCCCTCTCTTATCTCTGCCGGAATTCCAATTCCATTATCTTCTATCGAAATGATGATTTTATCTGCTTTTTTTCTTCCTATAATCTGTATTTGTCCGTCTTCATTGCCATGGATACCATAGTTAATGGCATTTTCCAGAATCGGCTGCAGCGTAAGCTTAACTGCACAATAAGAACCAAGTTCCGGCTCAATATCAAATCTAATATCAAATGCGTCTTTATATCTGGCATTCTGAATATTCATATAGCTTCTTGCATGCTGCAGCTCATCTTTTACGCTGACGATCGTATGCCCTTTCGACAGGCTGATGCGGAAAAGCTTTGCTAACTCCGAAACCATAAACGATGCGTCGTCATTGCGCCCGCCCTCTATTGTCCAGATAATGGAATCTAACGTATTATACAGAAAATGCGGGTTAATCTGACTTTGCAGCGCTTCCAGCTCACTCTTCCTTCTTTCATTTTGTTCTCTTACAATCTCTTTCATCAGCCTTTCGTTATGCTTGTAAGATTCTTGTATGGATTCTCCAAGATGCCTGATTTCCAGGGACCCGCCTATATAAATCTCAGATTCTTTTCCTGTCTCATATTCCAGAACAGAATTGTTAAGTTTTAAAATCGGACTTGAAATTCTTGCAGAAACAATACGGCTCACAACAATCAGCATCATCGCGGTCAAAAGCGCCAACATTACAATAAATTGCTGAATATCCAAAAGTTCATGATTGAAGATAGAATCCGGAATAACGCCTACCAGCTTCCATCCGGTATAACTGATGGTATTGACGATGAGTTGACGGTGTTCTCCTTCAAACGTCTCATCATAAACACCCTCTTTGCATCCTGCTGCCTCCCTGCTGCTTTCTTTGATGATTCCATTGTTAATCTGAACCTGCTTTGGATGATAGATAATTTCTCCATTACTGTCACACAAATAGTAATATCCGTTATCTGCATTGTTAATTTGGTTCATCATTCGGGATATCCCGGCATAATCCATATCTACCAGCAAAACTCCCTGATATGCGTCGGCCTTATCGGAAAATTCTACCACGCGGCTGGTAGAAATGACCCAATAATAACGAAGCGTGCCGTCATCAAACAAGTTCTGAATATGAGGTGTGGAAAAATGGATGTTTTCCGGTTCCTCCATCGCCATATAAAACCAATCCTGCCTGGTAACGTCCAGACCGTTTTTCTGCGATACTACCGGTTCTGCTGTCATGAGTTTTCCCGTACTGTCATAGATGGCAATACTTCTAAGACTGTCTTTATTCGCTTCATATAAAAGGTTCATTCCTTTCTCAATCGTTTCCGTCTGACTGGAAAAATCATTTTCCTTGATGACATTATAATATGCTGCCTCAGAAATCTGCCTCATGTTCGCCAGATAGTCTTCGAGACTTTCTCCGGTCTGTTCCATCAGTTTCTGTGTACTCTCTAAAGTGTCTTCTCTGATAAGCGCAGAAAAACGGACATACATCACAATTCCCATACATAGCACAATCGAAATCGAAATGACCGAAAGGGCAACCATGATCGTAGTCTGTATCTCTCCTGGATTTAATTTTCTCAGATGATTAAAAACTTTCTTTTTCACGTCTTTGCATACTCCGTTCCTATGATGAAAAGAGCCAGATCATTTCCGGCTCTTCTGCGATATTCCTGTTTATCTATGAAGTTTCATAGCATTATGATTATTATAATATCAGTAAAAGAAAAAGAAAGATATAGAAATTTTTTTGATTTTCATTCAAAATTCATGAGGAGAAGGTAAACTTGGAAACCTCAATAACCTCTCGGTACACCTACCTGGGCAATTTTTCTTTTTGGGAGATTCATTCGCCCACCCCTCCCTACCGTCAAAATAACCAAAAACCAATAGTCAATTCTACACACCAGAGAAAAAACCTACGAGTATGATGCATGGGGCAAGCTGCTTCGCGTAAGTGGGAAGAAGAAACATATGGTTGGAAAGCTGAATCCGTTCCACAAATATTGCCCAAAAAGATAAGGGTTGATGCAAAATTCGATGAACCATCTACTTTTGCATCAACCCTCAAAAGATACTTATTCTAATTTACTTTTTTCTTCCAAGCTATAACTGCTACCAGAACTGCCCCAAGACCTACCGCTGCCGGTACTGCCGCATTCGCACCGTCACCTGTTTTCGCTGCTGTATTACCTGCTGTCTTCCCAGAAGTTTTATTTGTTGTCTTGTTTCCTGCATTATCCGATGCAACTTTGTGACCTGTTTCATCAGATGCTCCAACTTCTGCATTCGCTGCTTTCACTGCATCTTCCAATACTGCTGCTGCCACGTCAACTCTATTCTGGTCTGCATTCTCATCTTCAAATACTGATACTGCATATGCGTATGCTGCTTTTACTGCATTTGCTGTTTTTTCACTGTATACGCTTAAATCCATTGCTTTTACTTTTCCAATCAACTCATCCAGCTTATCTTTGTTTGGAATCTCTCTCAAACCAAAGATTGCGCCAAGAAGTGATTTGTATGCACCATCAATTGCTTCCTGAGTAAAGTCTTCACTTGCGAGGATATCTCTTGCATCAGAAAGCGCTGCCGTAAAGAGTTGTGCACTGGAAGCTGTATACTTACCAATGTTTTCTTCGTATACAGAAGCTTTCTTGATAAGATTTTCTAACTTCTCTGTGTCGATTGGATTTACAACCAATGCCTTCATTGCTGCATCCAATGCTTGATATGCTGCATCGATTTCCGCCTGAAGTGCATTTTCATCCTTAAGCACCTCATGTGCAGCGTCTCTTGCTTTAGCAAATGGCGTCCAGCTGCCTTTGGTGTACAGCTTTTCCTCTTTACCGTCTGCTAATTCTACAAGCTGTCTTAAGCTTGCTGCATTTCCGCTGTAGGATAACAAGTGTACTTTTGCAAGAAGTTCATCATAAGCTGCGTCTACTTCTGCCTGCGTTGCATTTTCATTTGCATCTGCTGCAACTGCTGCATCAAATGCTTTGTCGAATAATGCTTTTACCTTCGGTACAAGATATTTATAGCTCTCCGTTTTCTTAGCTTCTTTCGCATAATCAATAAGCGTTTTCAAGTCTTCTTTATCGACTTTTTCAGTTACGATTTTTCTTAAGAACTTTGCATCTGCCCAATCAACATGTGTATTATAGCGTGCTTCTGGATTTTCGGTATTTCCGCTCCAGATTGCTTCTAATTTTACTTTCTTTGTGCCTTCCGGCAAATCAATACTAATAAATTCACAGTTGTCGTCTCTCATTTTTACAGGACTTGTATAAAGAAGCGCATTGTCTGCATATACTTTGAAAATCGCCTCGCCACCTTGCTTTCCTGCATTTTTGTTGATACCAATATAAGATTCAAATTTATAGAATTTCTGTCCTTCGATATCATAAACGATTTCTGAATTGGTATCTGCACTTAATCCTCTCTCGAAAGTTTTTGTTCCTTCCTCTGTGTTCAACACAAGATTACCACCATATACAGCGACATCCTTTGTTACGCTGCCGAAATCACTGTGTGCGCTTTCCCATTCCAAGTCACTGGCATACTCAAATGGTTTTTCCGGCTCTGGTTGTGGCTCTTCATAAGTATAACCATAAATTTTCCACTCTGCCATACCAAGGTCTGCATCCGCTGGTGTCTTATCTTTTAATACGACACGGATTGCAGTCACATTTTCCGGAATATCGGTAAATGTCTCCGGTTCTTCGTCATGCCATGTCTCTTCAAGATTCGCCATAACTGTTTCCCATGTTTCTCCGTCTTTGGATACTTCGATGTCATAAGTAATCTTTGTACTGTCTTTTTCCCACCAGATCGCACTTCCTAAAAGTGTCTGAGGTTCTTTGAACTTCACTTCCAATGTCTGAGGGAACTTCTTTGCATTTGGACTTAACCATCCGGTACCGATGTTGGTCTCACCATCTCTTACTAATTCCGGTCCTCTTCCTTCTACAAAACCTTCGGAAGCTATAATGGATGCAATCATTTCATCCGGAATTTCTTCACCAGGAGCTACCGGTTCTGCATCACGGTCCGGAATCACACAGAATTCAAAAAGAGATGCCCAGCCATCGCTGATACCTGTGATATTAAGACGTACATAACGTCCTGCTGTTTTCACCATCTGAGTCTCTGTCGCTGTATTTACCTTTGTATTTCCTGACATATCCAAAGCAATGTCCCAGTTGAGTGCGTCATCAGAAACTTCAATTATATACTTATATACAGAAGAAGCATTTTCCCACATAAGCTGGAATCCTGCAATCGCACTTGCCTGTCCAAGGTCTACCATAACCCACTGTGGAAGGCTTCCGTTAGATGCGCACCATCTGGTTCCTTCGTCACCATCTACGATATGGTCTGCATAATTTCCGTTTTGCTCCGTAGATACTGTCACAGGTCTGCCTAAAGCAATATTCTCAAGAACCGGCTCCTCAAATATTTCTTCACTGTCTGCCCAGCCTTTATCGCTTCCTGCCGGAACAAATTTGTCTGTACTTGCTTTTGTTGTGATAGTCTTACTTCCATCTTCCATTCCTTCGCAAGATGCAGTAATCGTAACATCACCCACAATATCTGTTGTTCTTACGAATGCATATCCGATTCCTTTTTCAAGTTTCTGGTCTTCCACCTGAATACGCGGAATATTATCACCTACTAATTTTCCGTTTCCGGAAACTTCTAAATGAACGATGCCTTTATAATCCGGAACAATCGTGCCATTCGCATCTACCGCTTTTACGTGAACCGGAATCAAATCAGAGCCATCTGCAACCGGTGTAATGCCTCTGTCACGGATTTCGATTTCAAATCCTGCCGCTTCACCAGGAGTAGCCACTTCGTACTCTGTTACAACCTCTCCATCCACGATACCTTCTGCTTTCAACGTACCTGCCTCAAATTCAGAAAGTTGGAATTCAAAGATTGGACTTCCGCCTTTTTTCATGATATTTGGAACATTTACCCCAGCTTCTTCTCTCGTAATTTCCTGAATCAACGCACCATTTTGATATAATTTCACGCTGTCACAGTTGCTGAATACCGGAACCGTCAGGCTTGAGCTTTCTGTATAATCGCAAGAGATATAAACCATAGGTCCATATACCGGGTTATCTGCCGGCTGCATGGACTGTACCCAGTAATAACAATTTTTCTCATAACGGTCCATATCTACAGTACCGCTTCCCAATGACTGTGTGGTTGAGCCTCTTGAATAATCATTCCAGCTCCACAGGAAATATCCTCCAATTCGATCAGATGCATCCAATCCGCCCCAGTCAGAATATCCATTTCCATTCAAATACCGTTGTCTTGTATAAATCTGCGTATTGAGTGCAGCTTCTCCATCTTTTCGAAGCGCCTTACTGGAGCCTTCAAAATCTCCCCACTCTCTTGTAAAGAATGGTTTTTCCGGGTCAAAATCTTTCCAGTCTGCCGGATTATCGCTCCACTGTGTATCTTGTACCTTATAGCATACATCATACAGATTTCCGTGATATCCATAGTCTGATGCCGTGAATAACTGGTCACCCGGATATTCTTCATGAGCCGCCGTTGTCGCCTCTTCTGCCCACTGCTTGGAATAAGCAGTTTCATTTAATGAAGTTTCCCATAATACAACAGACGGTCTGTTGCGGTCTCTTCGAATCATCTCTCTGGTATCTCTTAAGGTACGCTGATAGAACACATCTGTGTTTGTAAAGTTCTGCCATCCTGGCTGACATTCGATTACCAGAAGCCCTATCTCATCACATGCATCCAGGAACGCCGGGTCCTGTGGATAATGAGTAGCACGAACTGCGTTAAAACCATTTTCTTTCATAATCACAGCATCTCGATACTGCATGGAATTCGGTGCAGCATCCCCTACATTCTGGTAAGACTGATGACGGTTTGCTCCTCTTAAGTAAACACGCTCTCCGTTCAGATAGAATCCGTCTGATTTGTATGCAATCGTTCGGATACCTGCTTTTGTCGTAACTTCATCTACTTTCGCATCATTTTCATAGATTTCTGTCACCAGTTCATACAAATACGGTTCATCCACATCCCAAAGAGTCGGGTCTTCTACCACAATTTCCTGTTCAAAATGAGTCCCCTCACCAGAAGCAATTGTTTCTTCCTCTGATGTAACTTCAGCAACGATGTTGTCATTCGCATCTTTTAAAATCTGCTTTGTGTACACATTTTTTGCATCTTCGTTATCATTTTGCACATGTGTCTTTACATGTACGTCTGCACTTTCTTCGGATACATCAGAATATGTAACAAAGATACCCCCACCTGCAACCTCTCCTGCTGCAAGCTCATCTGTAACATACGTCTTTTCGCTGACTTCTAATTCCACATCACGGTAAATTCCTCCATAATAATGGAAATCCAGTCTGGAATCCGGTTTCCCTGGCGGGGTATCCGCGTTATCCGCGTTCGATACTCTCACTGCCAGAACATTTTCCTCACCGAATTTTACTTTATCTGTGATATCAATCGTGAATCCAACATAACCACCATTTCTGGTATAAATCTTTTCTCCATTTAGATAAATATCACTGTCCGTCATGACTCCTTCAAATTTTAACTGAAGCTTTTTTTGCTGATAGGATTCATCTAAAGTGAAATATTTTCGATACCATCCGATTCCTTTGTAAACGCCATTCGTTGTATTATTATGCTTTTTCTCCAGACGCATTGTATGTGGAATTGTAACATCTACGAATCCACCATCATCAAATGCTTCTGCCTGGGCTCCTTCTAAATCGCCTCGGAAGAATCCCCAATCGTTGTTAAAGTTAAGTGTCTCTCTCATCTTAGAAGCATTCTGTGTAACCGCATTCGGCTCTGTCTCTCTTGCTGCCTGTACCTCCACGTTACTCCATGGTGTGAACATTCCAGCAATCATAGCCACAGCGCACACGCATGCCAGCATTTTTTTCTTCTTCACCCTTCACTCCTCCTTCGATTTCATTTTTTACTGTTCTGAAGTGAGACGGTTTCTATCTGGAAACCGCCTCGTTTTATGAGAAATATTTCTCTATGCCTGACTTACTTTCTTTTTCCATGCAATCACTGCCACAAGAATTGCCATAAGTCCTGCTGCTGCCGGTACTGCCGCATTCGCACCGTCACCTGTTTTCGCTGCTGTATTACCTGCTGTCTTCCCAGAAGTTTTATTTGTTGTCTTGTTTCCTGCATTATCCGATGCAACTTTGTGACCTGTTTCATCAGATGCTCCAACTTCTGCATTCGCTGCTTTCACTGCATCTTCCAATACTGCTGCTGCCACGTCAACTCTATTCTGGTCTGCATTCTCATCTTCAAATACTGATACTGCATATGCGTATGCTGCTTTTACTGCATTTGCTGTTTTTTCACTGTATACGCTTAAATCCATTGCTTTTACTTTTCCAATCAACTCATCCAGCTTATCTTTGTTTGGAATCTCTCTCAAACCAAAGATTGCGCCAAGAAGTGATTTGTATGCACCATCAATTGCTTCCTGAGTAAAGTCTTCACTTGCGAGGATATCTCTTGCATCAGAAAGCGCTGCCGTAAAGAGTTGTGCACTGGAAGCTGTATACTTACCAATGTTTTCTTCGTATACAGAAGCTTTCTTGATAAGATTTTCTAACTTCTCTGTGTCGATTGGATTTACAACCAATGCCTTCATTGCTGCATCCAATGCTTGATATGCTGCATCGATTTCCGCCTGAAGTGCATTTTCATCCTTAAGCACCTCATGTGCAGCGTCTCTTGCTTTAGCAAATGGCGTCCAGCTGCCTTTGGTGTACAGCTTTTCCTCTTTACCGTCTGCTAATTCTACAAGCTGTCTTAAGCTTGCTGCATTTCCGCTGTAGGATAACAAGTGTACTTTTGCAAGAAGTTCATCATACGCTGCGTCTACTTCTGCCTGTGTTGCTGTTACATCATTATCAACTGCAGCTGCATCTGAAAGCGCTTTTTCGAATAATGCTTTTACCTTCGGTACAAGATAGAGATAGCTGTCTGTTTTCTTAGCTTCTGTTGCATAGCTAATCAATGCTTTCAAATCTTCTTTATCGACAGATTCTGGTTTTTCGCCTACCACAATCGAAATTTCAGCATTTACCTGATTGTTGTTCTCAACCGCTCCTAAATTAGTTAATGTACCGGTAATTATTTGTGTTCCCGACTGATTTGGCTGATAATCAGAAGTATTCCAAGATACATCTACTGTTTGCTTCGTATTATCAGAAACCAAAATTTGAACCTGTTTCGGAAGATCTAATTTTTCCACAGGAGTACCATAGGATACCGCGAGCTGTTCCACAGGCTCAGCCCAAAGTACATAGGAAGGCTTGACCTCTACAAAAGGAATCACCTCACCATTTAAAGTAAATGACTTGAATGTAACAGGGATACTTTGATTATTCTCTCCTCCGGTACCCTGGCAGGTAAATACACCTACCTGAAGCCTGTCACTGTTGTTTAACTGATCAATAGTAATGTCTTCAACAATCGTTTTCCATGTATGATCGTCTTCACTGTAAAAAGCACTTAAAATTCCTTGCTTCTTTACAACTTTTAAATAAAAATCTTTCCCGACATTCTGAGCAGATACATAAGGCTCATTCAAATCGTTAATGGATCTTTTGTAAGGTGCAGCAAAAATATTTCCGCCAAAGTGACTATGGTATCTACGTTGTGCTGTAAACAAAGCACCGTCATCAGTTCCTATGTAGAGTGTAGCGGTTTGATAGTTATGTACAGGTTCGGCATCGACCTGAACTTTTAATTCAATATCCCCCTGAGGAATTTCCATTACGAATTTATTGTTAGGTACAGAACTTTGTGTAAAATCTCCCTTTTCTGTCTCAATGACTGCCTGATGAATATCTGATTTATTAACAGTTAAGGCTGTCGTTTGGTTAAGCACTTTCCACTGGCTGGATATAGATTCCGTCGCTGTAATAGCTACGCGACAAGTATCATATACAGTGCCATCCACTGCAGATGCTGCCGTTACCGTAACTACACCATCATCCTTGGCATAAACCAGCCCCTCTGTCACTTCTGCCAAGTCTTCGTTATCTACACTCCAAACGATGTCTGCCGCATTGTAACTATTCGGTTCTACTTCCAGAGTTAGCTGCACTCTTTCGTGTTCTGATATTACGATATCACTTTCGATAATATCAATCGTGTTTAGTGCATTAGCAGGACTCAGACGAACGACACATGCACCGCCCTGTTTCAGGAATTCTGTGATGGTATCTTCTTTTGTTACCAAACGTACTGTTCGGTTTACATCTGCGCCGCTTTCCTTGTCAGTATATATCTCTGCCACATATTTACCATCTCCCAGGAAATTTAAAGGAATGGATGCTTCGCGCGATCCTTCTCCCTGATTGCTGGCGAGGTACCACTTATCTTTGCTGCGGCGTGCTATAGTGATATACTTACCTGGAACAGTATCTAAACCTACCGTCTCATCCCAGGCAGCAGGAAGATTTTTTAAGAAAGATGCTCCGGTTAAGGTTTTATACTGATTTACACTGCCAGCCATGCAAGGCAGACCACTTTCAAAAAGAACAGGGATGGCTAGCTGATGCGCATATGTAATATTTCCGGTAGGCGTAATGCGAGGCGTATAGTCAGATGGACCTATCGCACCTCGTATGATTGGAGCCAAAGTTAACTGGTCATAGCGGTTGTCTCCAAACTCTTCGCCGCGAATCGCTTCTCGCGTAAGAAGATTCGGATAGGTTCGAATTTCACCAGTAGGCTTGTTGGCGCCATGAACATTGACCAGTAAGCGATTTTGGGCACAGTCGCGATAAATTTCTTGCATCAGAGCTACTCGATCTTGACTTTCACGATCAAAGAAATCTACTTTAATTCCCTTGATGCCAAGTTCTGACCAATATGGTAAACGTTCCTCTCTTTGTCCCTGTGTGGCCAAATCGTCACAAGGTACCCAGGCAAAAAGTCCTACACCACGTTCTTCTGCATAATCTACAATTTCAGGGAACCAATCAAATACGCCCTCATATTTTGTCTCTCCAGGTTGTCCATAATTAGGGTTATTTGGCTGCCAGCCTTCATCCAAAATGAAGTAGTTCCATCCCATTTCATGGGCAAGATCCAAATATGACTTAATGGATTCTGGGTTCCGCTGAACACCAAATCCACCTTGAAGCCATGTCCACGAAGATACTCCCGGCTTAACCCACTCTGAAAAATGGTATGTAGACTCGTCCGGAGCAGGACTTAAATTTTCGGCCATCGTATTTTCCATAATATCTGTAATATCACCCATTACTGCAAATCTCCAAGGAGTCTGAAACGGTGCTTTGGTTTTTACGGAGTCTCCTTGTTGCTGAGGATATCCAAAGGTAAAGCTGGCATTGGATGCGTCTAACACTGCTCCGGTATAATTTTCATTCAAAGCTGCTTCACTGACCAGCACCCATGTACCTTCTATTTCATACATGAAAGGAAGTACAATCTTACCACCAACAGCCTTTGCATTTTTCATAGTGTAAGTGCTCTCATGAGAAAATCTTCCTCCACCATTAGGCATGGAAATTGTACTGGATGATGCCGGCAGAGTAAATGAACCTGCTTCACCATTTATTACCACTTCCTGTTCACGATCACTTAAAATTTTATAACGATATGCAAAGCCATCATCATAGCTGCGGCATACCAATTGGAAAGTTGCGTCACCTTCAGCTACGGTAAAGTTGAGTGTAAGTTCATTCGCTCTGTTTTGATACGTGGAAGCTTTGCCAGACAGTACCTGGTAGTTCTCGTCAATCGCAACAAGTTTTGGCTCTCCCTGCAGAGTCATTCCGGCAACAAAGTCGCCCAGAGATGTGCGAATACCCAAGTGTCCATTATTTACCGTTGTTTTGCCATTTTGAGTTACCGTGTAGTGTAAACTTCCGTTTTCATCTAAAATGATACTGGCTGATGTTGACTCATCTGGTGACTTCAAGTTCCAGCCAGTTTGGGCTACCTCAATCTGAGCAGTGGCAGAAAGCTTTTCACCGTTATTCTTTTCGGTTGCATAAGCTGTGATCTTCGTAATACCTCCCGATACTGCTGTAACTACTCCGGTGTCCTTATCAACTGTAGCAACGTCTTCATTTTCAGTGACATAACTTATCGTATAATCTTCTGTGAAGTCCTGATTTCCCCAGATATTCTCTATTTGCGACTTCATCGTAGTAGAACCACCCACAGTCAGAATAGAACTTTGTGGGGCGGTATTCATGATTCTGGCATTGATGTCTGCTACATACAATTTAGGTTCCGCAAACAGTGCATGATCACATGCCATACTGTTACCGGCTTTGGTCACCAGTTTTAAAGTTCTCGATCCTTCTGGAATTTTGACATCGATGAATGCTGCATCTTGATTATCCCTATAGAATACCTCATCACCCCATACCTTCTGATCATCTACCCAAACTTCAAAGCAAACATCTCCGCGGTGTTGTCCGGTCTGGTCAGATCCATAGTTTATACCACCATAAGAAGTAAATCTGGTTGCACCATATTTTGATATATCCCAGATAACATAGGCATCTTGATCAATAGAAGGATGCGCAACGATTCCCTTTGTAAACTCTTGCAATTGTCCTTCTACTTGCAATTTCATTGTTTTAATGCTATCAACACCCTGGTCAATTCCGATATCACCATAGCCAACTTTGTAATCTTTCATCTGCAGATCACTTAAATATGCGAAGGATTCTTCCTCTGCACCTGCCTTCTCTTCCATTGCTGTCAACGTAATTGGTTCTTTGGCAAATACCATCGTTTGGCCAGACGAAGCAGCTATACAAAGTGCCATCGTTATTGCCAGACTTCTTTTTGTGAGTTTTCTTCTTTTCATCTTACATCATTTCTCCTTTCGTAACTGATATTCTCCCTTCTTATACCTCATGTATTCTAACCTACCCTCCCTTCCCTACTAAATATAGCGCGCTTCATGAGTTTTCATAATTCTGCTATTTTCACCCATTTTATCAAAAATTCCATTTCAAAAACATAGAATATCCTATTATTTTTATTGATTTTTTAGATTTTACTATACACATAAGATAGATTTTTAATGATGGCACCGCTCAGCGAACAGTGTCGCGTGGTTTTCTTTATACAAAAAGGTCCCCCGACAAACCGGGGAACCTTTACTAATACTAAATTCACTTATTTAGTTTGTTCTCCTCTTCCAAGCCAGAAGCGCTGTCAAGATTCATTGCAATGATTCTCATATGTATCTTTTTTACCGGAAAGCATATCATAGCTTTCCTGAATCTCTTGATCTTCTCTGCCTGCGAACTGAAGCCCTGCTATAAAATCTCCAAGGCTTGTCTTCAATCCTTGTAATTCCATCCACAGAAACTGTTACGTTCACTTCTGCACTTCCTCTGGCAACTGCAGTAACCTTTCCATCCCAAAGAGTGATCGGACCTCCTTCTGCATTCTTTCCTTCCGTTGAAAGAGTTCCATATCCATTTGCAAACTCTATGACCTCTTCTTCCGTCAAATCAACCTCGTTTCCTTCCACTTCTTTTGTTGTTTTCTCTGCTGCCAACGAAAGCTCCACTGCCAAAGCAGTCATCGCATTTCCGGTTGCCAAGGAACCTGCTAATACTAACACGAGCAATTTTTTCAGCATCTTATACCCTATATTCTCTCTCCTTTCTTCTCGACAACTATTTTCTTAATCCTGTCGTTTTTTAATTCTCTTGCCTGTCTTCTTTTATTTTTTCATTATTATTTGTGAATTTACTATAAAATACTATTTTTAGTGTGTCGATAACCCTTTCGAAACGCAAAAAAATTTTCAATGAAATCAAAAAATTTTTATAGTTTTTGAGAGAAATTCTATACTCTTGGGAAGTGCTTCTTTAATAACTTGCCTTTTCGCCTAGCAATAGTAGAATAGGGCGGGAGTAAACTCCCGCCCCATTTAATCATATCCCATACTCTTCCATCCTCTAGTCCACTCTCATATGCCTCTTCTCTTTGTACTTCGATATCCAAATCATAATCATATTCCGCAATTAACATATTCACGACCTCGCTTCCCTTACGCTTCAGATAATCGGCAAGAATCCCCTTTTCTATGCACTCTTCTATTGCTTTCTTATATGCATCCTCACTATCTCAAAATTTGAAATTTGTCAATATATCTCCCGATATATTTTTGTTATTTA
>OFGN01000605.1_pt1 | contig 36764 bp, 31 predicted proteins | sample 1521821 | NCBI WGS metagenome assembly OFGN01 (sample SAMEA3504094, study PRJEB24116) | mouse gut metagenome | biome: mouse gut; feature: mouse-associated habitat; material: faeces | place: Denmark | collected 2011
TGCTTCCAGCTAAGCGCCACCAGCCCGAAGGCAGAGGACAGCGGACTTACGCACAGAATTACGTTAAGCGCAACCCCCGCAAGCACGGTAAAAAGCAGAATTTTATTTGCAAACATTCCTTTGCCGAAGCCCGACCGTCTGTCCGTGCGGATATTGAACGCCTGAAACAGCTCCAAAAAGGAAATCGTCATAAAGGTCATCGTAGTCGCTGCCTCGTTGCCCCAACAGCTAAGCCCTATTACAAACATACCTATCGTCGCCGCCGTCATATACACGCCGTAAACGGCAATCGATATAAGCGACGACTTTGAAAACAAGCTTTTTTCCGCGCGCTCGGGCGGGCGGCTCATACAGTCCCTGTCCTCCTTTTCCATGCCCAAGGCCAGCACGGGAAAGCTGTCCGTAATAAGGTTAAGCCACAGCAGCTGCGTAGACAGTAAAAAGTCGAACCTAAACAGCGCAAGCGAGGCTATCAGTATAGAAAGCACCTCCGCAACGTTGGTGGAAAGGAAGAACTGTATAGTCTTTTTAATGTTTGCTGAAATTCTTCTGCCCTCGCGCACGGCGGAGACAATAGTGGTAAAATTATCGTCCGTAATAACCATATCCGAGGCGCTTTTAGTAACGTCGGTACCGGATATTCCCATGGCAATGCCTATATCCGCGCTCTTAATGCTCGGCGCGTCGTTTATGCCGTCGCCCGTCATTGCGGAAACCTTACCCCGCCGTTGCAGGGCTTTTACAATCATATTTTTATGCTTGGGCGAAACGCGCGCAAACACCCTGCAATTTTCAATCGCCCTGTCGCGCTCCTTCGGGCTAAGCGCGTCAAGCTGCTCGCCCGTCATCACCTCGGAAGCGTCCCTCGCAATATTCAGCTTCTTGGCTATTGCAAACGCCGTGCGGACGTGGTCGCCCGTTATCATTACGGTAGTTATTCCCGCGCGGCGGCACTCCTCCACCGCCTCCTTTACGCCCGCTTTAAGGCTGTCGCTCATGCCGCACAGCCCCGCGAATATAAGCCCTTCCTCCGTCAGCTTACCGCCGTAAGGCGAATACGCAAACGCCAGCACGCGCAACGCCTCGTCGCTCATTTGGTTGTTTTCCGCAATAATTTTGTTTTTTATTTCCTCGGAAAGCGGCACAACCCCGCCCTCCGTCAAAACGTGCGTGCACTTGTTTATAAGAATATCGGGCGCGCCCTTGGTAAAGCCTATCCTTTCGCCGCCGATTTCCGCGGCAACCGTCATCATTTTCCGCTCGGAGGTAAAAGGCAGCTCGCCTATGCGCGTAAAATTATCCGAAAAACCGCATTCATCGGCGCATATCCTAAGGGCAACCTCGGTCGGGTCGCCCAAATATCCGCCCTTTGCGCCCTTTACGCCCGTACACACCGCCATACACTGCAAAAGCCGCGTTGCCCCCTTAATATCCTCTGTTGAAGCGCTTTTGCCGTTGAAATACGCCCTTTCCACTTTAAGCTTGTTTTCAGTAAGCGTGCCCGTCTTGTCGGAGCAGATTACCGAACAGCCCCCAAGCGTTTCCACCGATTTAAGCTTGCGGATAACAACCCCCTTTTTGCTCATTCTCTGTACGCCCATCGCCATAATAATGGTAACTACCGCGGGCAAGCCTTCGGGAATAGCCGCAACCGCCACCGCGACCGAGGTCATAAAGTTTTTCAGAAGTCCGTCCTGCCGCACGAAAATTCCCATAATGAAAATTATCGCCGTAACCGCAAGCACGAACGCGGATATTATTTTGCCAAGCTTGTTAAGGCTGTTTTCAAGCGGGGTTTTCGCCGCCTTGTTGCCTTGCAGCATTGCGGCGATTTTGCCCATTTCGGTATCCATTCCCACCGCGGTAACCACGGCGGAGCCGTTGCCGCGCACAACGAAGGTAGAGCCGAAAAGAGTATTCGTCATACTCCCCAGCGCAACCCTGTTGCCGCGTATGCGCTTTTCGTTCTTTTCCACCGCCGCGCTCTCGCCCGTAAGCGCCGCCTCGTCGCACGCAAGCGAGTTGCTCTCTATCACGCGACAGTCGGCGGGCACCACGTCGCCCTCCTCGAACAGCACCACGTCCCCCACGGTCAAAGCCTCGCACGGAATAACAAATTCCTTGTTGTCGCGCCGAACCTTGCAAAACGCCGCGGAAAGCTTTTTCAGATTTTCTATCGCCTTGTCTGCGCGGAACTGCTGTATCGCCCCCACAAGCGCGTTTATAAAAATTATGACGAGAATAATTACCGTATCCGTCAAATCGTTCTTGCCCTTGGACAAAACCGCAATCAGCCCCGATACCGCCGCCGCGGCAATCAGCAGTATCGTCATAAAGTCCTTGAACTGAGAAAAAAACAGCCTTAAAAAGCCCGCGCTCTTACCCTTTTCAAGCGCGTTTTTACCGTATTTTTCAAGCCGCGCCGCCGCCTCCGTCTGCGACAGCCCCTCCGCAGAGGTCTTCAGCCTTGCAAGCGTCTGACCCGTTTCCTCAAAGCAGTAATTGCCCATAAATCACCTCTTTATTTAAGGTATTCGGACAAGCAAAGCATTATTACAGTCAAACGCTTGCAAATTACCGTATGCTGTGATAGAATATTTTCACTTTATTTTTAAGGAGCCTGAAAATGAAAAAAAGGCTGTTTTTAACCGTTTTTGCCGTTATTGCGGCAATTATCTGCACCCTCGGCTTTGCCGCATGCGCAACGGAAGGTAACGGAACGGGCGGCGGCAGTATAAGCGGCGGCGGCAGTATAAGCGGTGGCGGCAGTATAAGCGGCGGCGGCGATAACGGAAATGGCGACAATAACGGCGGAGAAGAAGCCCCGCCCGAGTAAGAAACGCCCGAGCCGCATACGCACAGCTCCGACAAATGGCTGTTCGACAAAAATTCGCATTGGAAAGTCTGCGCAGACTGCAATGAAAAATTCGGCGAAGCGTATCACGACGAAAACGGAACCTGTGAAATCTGCGGTTACGCATACGCCACCGAAGGTCTTGCATACGAGCTGAACGCCGACAAAACGGCGTACACCGTTACGGGCATAGGCGAAGCGACCGACGGTAATGTAAAAATTCCGGAAATGCACGAAAATCTTCCCGTAACGGCTATCGCGGTAAGAGCGTTCAGTCAATGCACAAGCATTATCAGCATTGAAATTCCCGACAGCGTTACGGAAATCGGCTCGCAGGCGTTTTATCAATGCCCCAATCTGCAACGCGCGGTTCTGCCCGCAAAGCTTACCGATATAGGCACCTATCTGTTTTACGAATGCACCTCGCTTAAAAGCGTTACCGTACCCGTATCCGTCACAACGATAGGCGAAAAAGCGTTTGCCTTCTGCTTGAAGCTGCAAACCGTTAACTACAACGGCACCGTCGCACAGTGGGCGGAAATAACCAAATCTTCAAGCTGGAAGCAAAGCGCAAGCAATTTAACCGTAACATGTACCGACGGAACGCTTACCGCCGAAGAAGCTTAATACACAACGGCACAAGGTATAAATTAATGCAAAGCGCGCCCCTTCTTCGCAAGCGAAAAAGGGGCGCTTAATAATTATCTCAATATTCAATCAATCTTCCCTCAATTCGGGAAACCTTGTGCAAAGCAGCTTAAAAACCTCCTCCGCGGCCTTTGTCGCGCCGTAATCGCAATGCTTTGCCTCGGCGGCCCTTCTGTACGGCTCTAACCTATCGGGATACTTCAAAAACTCCTCTATCCTATCGGCTACCTTTTTCGGCTTAAAAATTTTCATTGCGCTTTTTACGGTTTTTATGTAATATTCGCCGTTCTGCTGCTCTATGCTCGTCGCGTACTTTGTTATAATCTGCGGAATGCCGAAGTAACACGGCTCCGCAATCATGCTCGCGCCGCTCTTTCCGCAGAACAAATCTGCGGTTGCTAAAATTTCGAAAATATTTTTGACAAGCCCCATAGGACGGAGGTCTGTTTTGCCCTTAGACTTAAAGGTCTTGAATTCCTCGTACAGCTCGCTGTTTTTACCGCATACGGGCACAAGCGTAACGGGCAAATCGCGTTCGAGCACGATTTTGCAGATTTTGTGCATTTTGCCCAAGCCGTAGCCACCCTCGGCCAGCACAACGGTAAATTTGTCCTCGTCAAGCCCAAGCCTTCTGCGCATCGCCTTCTTGTCTGTGCATGCGGTAAACGCGTCGTTTCTTATCAAAAAGGGCACTAATTTAAGGTTATCCTTATTAAACCGCTTAAAATGCCTTTTCAACGCCCGCGCATAGCCCGTTTCTGTAGAAACCATCATTAAATCGCACGGATAGCGGAAAACGTCGTAAATTTCCGCGTCGGGGCAATAATTTGCCGTAAGCGGCTTGCTTTTGCATTGCTTTGCGTAATAATTCGTCGCCCAGTGCGTGCTTACAACCAAATCGGGCTTAAGCTCGTCCATGTGCTTAATGCCGCGCTCCTTCGTGCCGGGCTTCCATACAGCCATAACCGCATTCACCGCCCCGCGCGAGCCGAGCACGTCCATTCCCAGCATAGTCATATACCCGTAAAACGCGCTTTTGTTGTGCTTTACCACCTCCGCCTTAAAGCTGTCCTCCAAATCGGCAAGCTTTTTATCGCCGCTTTCGGTAAAAAAGCTCGAGCGCACGCACTCAACCCTATCGCCGTAAAGCCGCTCAAACTCGTCGGCTATGCTTTTAAGCGGCATTATATGCCCGAAGCCCGCTTCGGTAAATGGAAATACAACTCTCGGCTTGTTCACAAAAACTCCGTAATAGTCTATTTATAAACTTTTATCTATTCTAACACACTTTTACGGGCATATCAACTCTTTTATCAAAAAAGACGGCTTAAAAAGCCGTCTTTAACAATCAAATACTCATTCCTCTTCGAAATGCTGCTCTTCCTCTTCGCCGTGCGGCTCGGGAAACTGCGATTTATCGTATTCTATTCCGTTTTTGTCGTAATAATTTTTTATTGCGGAGCGGATAGCCTCCTCCGCCAGCACCGAGCAGTGCATTTTATGCGCGGGCAAACCGTCCAGCGCCTCCGCAACCGCCTTGTTGGTCAGCTCCAACGCCTCGCAAAGCGGCTTGCCCTTTATCATTTCGGTCGCCATCGACGACGACGCTATCGCGCTTCCGCAGCCGAACGTCTTAAACTTCACGTCCTCAATAATACCGTTGCTTATTTTAAGATATATCTTCATTATATCCCCGCATCTTGCGTTGCCGACCTCGCCCACGCCGTCCGCGTCCTCAATCACACCCACGTTGCGGGGGTTTGTAAAGTGGTCCATCACCTTCTCGCTGTAAAGCGCCATAATTTTCTCCTTATTAAGTACCTTAAATAAAATGCTTTATCTTCCCGCTCTGCAAATCGTCCCAGAAGGAAGAAATTCCCCTCACCGTTTCCACAACCTCGGCCACGGCGTTAATTATATACTCTATATCCTCTTCGGTGTTCTCCTCCGACAAGGTCAGCCGCAGCGAGCCGTGCGCAATCTCGTGCGGAAGCCCCAGCGCAAGCAGCACGTGCGACGGCTCTAACGAGGCGGTGGTACACGCCGACCCGCTCGACGCGCAAATCCCCTTTGCGTCCAGCAGCAGTAAAAGGCTTTCTCCCTCCGTTCCCTCGAAGCTGATATTCACGTTGTTCGGCAAACGCCCCTCAAAAGCCCCGTTCAGCCGCGAATGCGGAATTTTCAAAAGCCCTTCTATAAGCTTATTTCTCAGCGCAAGCTGCTTAGCGGAATTTTTTTGCATATTTCGGCAAGCGTATTCCAAAGCCGCCGCCATAGCAGCCGCGCCCGCAATATTCTCGGTGCCCGCGCGCCTGCCGCGCTCCTGCATGCCCCCGTCGATAAACGTGTTAAGCGGCACGCCCCGTCTGCAAAACAGCACGCCCACGCCCTTCGGCCCGTGAAATTTGTGCGCCGAAACGGACAGCATATCGATATTGTCCGCCTTAACGTCCACGGGGATATGCCCAACCGCCTGCACGGCGTCCGTATGGAACACAACCCCCCGTCCGCGGCACAGCCCGCCTATCTCTTTTATGGGCTGAATTGTGCCTATCTCGTTATTCGCGTACATAACGGTCACAAGCGCGGTATCGGGGCGGATAGCCGCCGCAACCTCGTCAACGGAAACAACCCCGTCCGCATGCACGTCAAGATACGTCACCTCAAAGCCCTCTTTTTCAAGCTTTTTAAGGGTATGCAGAACGGCGTGATGCTCGAATGCGGTGGTCACAATGTGCTTTTTGCCCTTTTTTGCACCGTTAACGGCGGCAGAGCGTATAGCCTGATTGTCCGCCTCGCTCCCGCCCGAGGTGAAATAAATTTCCTTAGGCTCGCAGTTAAGGCAGGCGGCAATTTTTGCGCGCGCCCCGTCCAGCGCCTCTTTGGCGGCTTGTCCGACGGAGTGCAAAGAAGAAGGGTTACCGTAAACCTCTTTAAGATACGGCGACATTGCGGCAATCGCAACGTCGTTCATTGCGGTCGTCGCCGCATTGTCAACGTAAATCAATCTTTTTGCCAAGTGTTTTTGCTTCCTGTAATGTAAGTATGCTTTGATTATAGAAAATAATTCCTACTTTGTCAATAGGAATTACCTCGTTACATAAAATTATTTTAAAAGGCAAAATTGCCGCCCTCCGTGCGCAAAAAGCGCACGGAGGGCGGCTACCCACCGCGCGACCTACCCCTTTAAGGAGGTCGGTGTAATCATATTTTGCCGTTGCCGGCAGAAAACTCGTCGATAATCCGCTGATAGGTCTGCATTATCCCGCTGTACAAGCGGTTTACAAGCTCCATTTCCCGCTTAATGCAGTTTATGGGCGACTGAACCTCGTCCGTGCGGTACAAAAGCCTAAGCTCGGTCAAAAGCTTCATATGCTTTACAAAATCGCCCGAGGTATGCTGAGGGGTTTGCAGTTTTTTGCCCAGCACGTCCAGCTTGTCCACAAGGCTTATCGTCTTGTTAATAATTTTCAGCTGTTGCCTTCTTCTTTCCGCCCACGCAATTTTTTCCGATAAATCTTTCAGTGAACCCAACTGCCCCCTTATTTCTTCCATAACCATACCTCCACATTAGCTATTAATCACATTATATTAATTCCTGCGTCTTTTTGTCAACTATTTTTTGATTATATAATCTATTCATTAGCTAATGTTAATATAGGGAGTATGCTATGAAGTTACGAATTCTTGAAATATTAAAAGAAAAAGGTAAAACAAAGTATTGGTTGAATATGCAATTGGGTATGAGCTTTCAAAATTGCAATAATATGGTGTACAATAAAACACAAAGCATAAAATTTTCGACATTGCAAGCATTGTGCGAAATTTTGGAATGCACCCCCAACGATTTATTTGAAGAATTTCATAATAAACAGTAATTTAGCGGAGATTTTAATATGCTTACAACAGAGCCAACTATTGAAATGATTCAGGAGTGGAAATGCATATATAACGAAAATCGTGATAAGTTGAAACCGAATCGGAAAAGCGGAGCAGAAATAAATGATTATTTTTGCAACAAATATCGTTTTGAAAAATTAGATTCTTTATCTTTTTATGATGTCGTAGAATTCAACATTATGAAAAATGAATCTAATAGAGAGAAATTACCGCAAGGTGCAGTACCGCAAATTGTTGCATATAAAGCTAAAGATTCATCTGTTTTAGTCGGGATTGATTTAGTTACGGGGTTTTTCCATATTGAAGGAAAAGATATTAATAGAGTGGCGGAAATTTACGATGACCTTTTTCTGTTCAGAGGATTAGACGAAACAGATATAAAAAATTATTTTTTAGTCGCACAATACATTCAGTGCTTGAATAACAAATTATCATAGTAACGATAAATTTCAATTTAGCCTACTTATTACAAGCAGAAAGAACTCTTGAACAAACTGTTCAAGAGTTCTTTCTCGTTATTCATTTTTCATTCCCTATGGGAATTGCGCATTCCGCGGGGCGCGCTTTTCATTCGGCTTCAATATTTGTCGCCCGTTTCCGTTTTAATTCTTCTGTACACAAGCGACAGCTCGGTAGTATAGCCCTTGCTTCCGCCCTGCATACCGTAGGCACGGTCGGCAAACCTTTTCGCCGCCGCATAATCGCCCAAATCGCAGTACGCCGCCGCAACCGAGGTATAAAACGGCACCGAAGCCGCCTTAACCCCAAAAGCTTCAATATACCTTTTTGCCGCGGCAACAGCCTCCTCAGGACTGCCCGTCTGCCGCAAAACGCTTGTCAGCATAGGCAACGCCGTGCTTACAAAGCCTCTGTCCCCGCCGAATTTTTCAAGTCCGAAAACGCAAGCGTTCTTTGCAGGCAACACCTGCCCTGCATCCTTCACTTGTTTTATGTATTCCAGCAGCTTATCCGCAGACAACGCCTTGTAATCCACGGCGGCAAAATACGCCTCTGCAAGTCTGTCCGCCGCAGATTTTTCAACGGACATAAACATACTGTCGTAAAACTGCCCCTTGCTGAAATAATATTCCTCGCCCTCAAACTCGAATTTATCCATTATTTTATCAAATCCTTTAAGGTTTTAGAGGTTAAAAAATTCATTATAACCTCGTCAAGCTCCTTAAAAAGCGGTAAGGTCATACAGTTGCACGCGTTTTCGCACGGCGCCGCGCCGCTTTCAAGGCAGGATACGGGCGCAAGCGTTCCCTCGCCGGAAAGTAAAATTTCCGCAACGGTGTACTCCTCCGCGGGACGCGCAAGCTTATAGCCGCCGCTTTTGCCGCGCGCGCTAACCACAAGCCCCGCCGCCGAAAGCTGCTTTGCAGAGGCTTCGAGGTATTTAAGCGATTCGTGCTGGCGCTGTGCAATATCCGCAAGCGAAATAAACCCGCCGCCCTCGTTGTTTGCCAAATCTATCATAACCTTCAAGGCATTTCTGCCCTTCGTCGTAATCATCATAATAATATCCTCTCAGTCGCCCCAACCGCGGTTATTCGCAATATATACCCGTATCAACCGCCGTATTCAATCATTTTTTCAATACACCTCACCGCTTGCAGACGCGTTTGCTCGTCTATCACAATTTCCTCGCCGCCCGTACCTATAAGGCAGTTATACACGTCCGGCAGAGTGGTAATTTTCATATTATGGCAAACAAGGTCCTTGGAAAGCGGATAAAAGCTTTTATCGGGGCATTTGTATTGCAAATGCTCTGCAATGGCGGTCTCGGTGCCGATAATAAACTCCGCCGCAGCGGATTTTTCCGCAAAGTCCATAATGCCCGTGGTCGAGCCGACGTAATCGGCAAGCTCAACCACCTCTGCGCGGCACTCGGGGTGCACAAGCAGCTTCGCGTTCGCGTGCGCCGCCTTCGCCCTTATCACGTCCGCCTTTTCTATCCTTGCGTGCGTGGGGCACCCGCCCGAAAGCAGTTTAAAATTCTTTTCGGGCACCTGCGCGCGCACATACGCGCCGAGATTAATGTCGGGTATAAACAGAATATTTTTCTGCGGAATTGCCTTGCAGATTTTAACCGCGCTTGACGAGGTAACGCACACGTCCGCAACCGTTTTAAGGTTGGTCGTGGTGTTTATATAAGCAACCACGGCATAATCGGGATAGCGCGCCTTAACCTCGCAAATAAGCTCTCTGTCAAACTGCTCCGCCATGGGACAGCCCGCCTGCGGGTGCGCAAGCAAAACCCTTTTTTGCGGTGAAAGCATTTTAACGGTTTCCGCCATAAACCTCACGCCGCACATAATAACCGTGCTCTGCGGCGCGGTTTTAGCCTTTACGGAAAGCGCATAGCTGTCCCCCGTAAAGTCCGCAATCTCGCAGATTTCCTCGGACATGTAGCTATGAGCCAAAATACAAACGTCTTTTTCTTTTTTAAGCCTTAAAATTTTCTGTTGCAGGTCCTTAATCATATCAAAATTATACTATATTCCGCCGCCGAGGTCAATCTCCGCGGTCAATAAAATTATGCGGGGCGCAAATTTTTGCGCCCCGCCGTTTATTAATCAAGTTGTTTTTTTCTTTGCCGCGGGCTTCTTTTTTACCGCCGGTTTCTTTTTCACCTCGCCGCCACCGTCTGCCGCGGGCTTTTTCTTTTTTTGGGGCTCCTCTGTATACGGCACCTCGAAAATCACCGACTCGTACGCGCGCAGATTAAATACAAGCTTGTATTTTCTGCCGTCGCACAGCTCTTCCCTCGCCTCTATTTCAAGCGGGCTTCCATCGGGATAGGTTGTAAATATCCGTTTGTAAATTCCCGCAAGCGGCGCGCCCACGCCCATTTCCCAACGCTCAACGGGCGCAAAGTTGCACACAAATATAAGCGCGTTGTTGTAATTCCACGGGTTGCGCCTTATAAAGGTGAAAATATTTCTGTTATAATCCCCGCTGTTTATCCATTCAAAGGTTTTCGGCCCGCCGCAGTCGTTATGCAGTACAGACCTCTCGCGGTACAAATGCAGCAGCGCGCGCCAGCATTCCAGCACCTCGCGGTGGGCGGGGTCGTCGCACAAATGCCAGTCAAGGCTTGTTTTAAAGTTCCACTCCCGCTCCTGCGCAAAGTCCTGCCCCATAAACAGCAGCTTTTTGCCGGGGTGACCTATCATCATTGTATAGCACGTTTTAAGCGAGCCCAGCTTATCCATTTTATTGCCGACAAACTTGTTTATCATGCTTCCCTTGCCGTAAACAACCTCGTCGTGCGACAGCACAAGCATATAATTTTCATCGAAAACGTATTCCGGCGTGTGCGTCATAAGCCCGTGGTGATAGGGTCGGAAAATAGGGTCTGTGTTATAGTACTTTATGCTGTCGTTCATCCAGCCCATATTCCATTTAAGCCCGAAGCCGAAGCCCCCGTCCTTTACGGGCTTGGTAATTCCCGCTATAATCGAGCTGTCCTCGGCTATAAGAAAGGCGTCCGTGCGCTCCCTCAAAACGCTGTTCAGATGTCGGAAAAATTCAAAGCTTTCTAAATTTTCGTTGCCGCCGTACATGTTGGGGCGGTATTGCTCTCTGCCGAAGCTGTTATAAAGCATTGCCGCAACCGCGTCCACGCGCAATGCGTCTATATGGTATTTTTCCACCCAGAAGAATGCAGAGGCAATCAGGAAGTTGGAAACCTCCTTTTTCCCCAAATCGAACGCCTTCGTACCCCATTCGGGATATTCCGCGCGCAGCGGGTCTGCGTATTCGTACAAAGGCGTGCCGTCGAAATTCGCAAGCCCCCAGTCGTCCTTGGGGAAGTGCGCGGGCACCCAGTCGAGTATTACCCCTATGCCGTTTTTGTGCATATGGTCGACGAAATACATAAAATCCTCGGGCGCACCGTACCGCGCAGTCGGCGCAAAATAGCTTGTAACCTGATAGCCCCAGCTCGGGTCGAAGGGATATTCGCATATACCCATAAGCTCGATATGCGTGTAGCCCATCCACTGTACGTATTCGCACAGCTCGTGCGCAAGACGGCGATAGTCTAAATATTGGTCCTCGTCCTGCTTCCACGTATCCTTTTTCCAGCTGCCCAGATGCACCTCGTAAACGCTCATAGGCTTTTCAAGGAAGTTTTCCCCCTTGTTTTCTCTGCGCCATTTACTGTCGCCCCAGACGTAGCCTTCGAGATTAGCCACAACCGAAGCGTTGTGCGGACGAAGCTCGGTGCGGAATGCATACGGGTCTATTTTTTCGACCTCGGAGCCGTCCTCGCGCACCACAAGGTACTTGTATTTTACGCCCTCGCACATATTGGGCACAAAAAGCTCCCAGATGCAGTCGTCAACCTTTTCCATAACGTCGCGCCACTTCGTCCAGCCGTTGCCGTCGGAAATAACGCACACCGCCCGCGCATTCGGCGCCCACAGAACAAAATGCACGCCCCGCACGCCGTTTATTTCGCGTATATGCGCGCCCATTTTCTCGTAAAGCTTGTAATGAGTTCCGTGGTGGAATAAATACCTGTCCAAATCCCCGAAAAACTTATTTTCCATAAATTACCCCCTTAATATGGAAGAGTTTTATACTTTTTATTTCTTAATTTTTAATGCGGTGACATTATCAAACCCGTTAAATCCGCCGACGGAAAAATCGCTTATTTTATCCGCTTCACACAAATCAAACCGAACGTCTTCAAGCTCTTCGGGGTCTTGCGTAATGATAATTGCAGTACATCTTAATGCTTCTTCCGTTTCGCCGAAGAAATCTATCGCCGCAACGTATTTTTCTTTCGGCAAACCGTTTATCGGCCTGTATGCAATATGTTCTCCGATTATTCTCAGCATCGAACGTCTGTCCGCGCGGGCAAAAGCATAATCTTCATAATCGGCAATATTTTTAATCAGTTCTTCCGCACTTTCCGCGTCATTGCATTTTTTGTTAAAATCTTTTGTTGCCTGAATTGTTTCGGCGTATACGGTTGCGGCGAAAGCGTACAAGCCTGCGTTTCCGCCGCTTAAATTTATTTTATAATAAAGCGCCCTGTCCGTTTCGGGCATAAGCCCTACCGCAAACGCTTCCCTTATTATCTCGTCAATAAGCTCATAATTTATCTTTACTACCGCCGCTTTCAAAATTACCCCCCTTAATATGCCGCGGTTTCGGGCTTAACGCCCTTTACCGAAGTCGTAATAATACACGCAAGCCGACTTTTCGGGCAAGGTTACGAACAGCCTTCCGAACCTTACCTCCGCGTCGTTTTCCGTGCAGTCAAAGCCGCCGTTTCCGCAGAAAAATCTGCTTGTCATAACCGCGCCGTCGCGCGGCACGCCTATCTCCCACACGGGCACGCTTAAAGAAATTTCGCTGTCCGCACAGTTTATAACCACCGCGCAGCAGCCGCTTTCGTCAAACCTTCCGTAAGCAATAAAGCCGTTGCCTGCGTCCAACTTCTTGACGCTGCCCATTCTAAGGCAGGGTATGCGCTTCCTCAGCGCAATCGCCGCTTTATGAAACTCTATCAGCTGCCAATCCTCGTTGCCCCATGGATATGTGCGTCTGCAATCGGGGTCCGTCCAGCCTACCTGTCCCGCCTCGTCCGCGTAATATATCCCCGGCGCGCCCGGCCATGTCATCTGTATCAGCACGGCAAGCTCCATCGTCCGCTTGTCAACGCCGTACTCCGCCGCATGCGGCCCCTTCGTGCCTATCGTGCCAACGGTGCGGTTTGTTCGCGTCAAAAACCTCGAATGGTCGTGGTTTGAAAGCTGGTTCAACGCCGAATCCAGCGCCGCCCGAGGGAATTTGGACATGCTTTTGAACATACTGTCGAAAAACTGATTGCCATCGTAAAGCTTTCCGCCGTCAAAGCTCTTGCTGTGCTTGTCAACGCCCGTCAGCAGCCACGTCACCGGCTCCATAAACGCGTCGTAATTCATTACCGAATCCCACTCGCCGCCTTCGAACCAGCTCTCGGGCGAGCCGTAATGCTCCGCAAGCACAAGCGCCTCGGGATTGCTTTGGCGCACTCTGTCGTGGAACTGCTTCCAGAATTTATGATTGTATTTTTCGCTGTGTCCCAAATCCGCGGCAACGTCCAAGCGCCACCCGTCCACGTTGTACGGCTCGGCAACCCATTTGCCGCCCGTCTGCATAATATATTCCACAAGCTCCGCGCTGTGCTCGTAATTCAGCTTCGGCAAGGTGGCATAGCCCCACCAGCCCTCGTACTCGCTTTTTGCCTCGGCGGGCTTTTTAAAGCGGAAATAGCTTCTGTACGGGCTTTTTACCGACTGGTACGCGCCGTATTCATAGCCCTCTTTATTAAGATAAATGCCCTCGCGGTCAAGCCACTTGTTGAACGACCCGCAATGATTGAACACCCCGTCTATAACAACGCGCATTCCGCGGGAATGAATTTCCTTAACAAGCTCTGCAAAATACGCGTTGCTCGCCTCTAAATTTTTACGCGAGGTCACGCGCTTTATATATTTGGGCGCATAACCGTTGTGCTTTTCCCAGTGCTGCATGCGGTGGTCGCAGTCCTCCTCTATCACCGCCAAATGCGGGTCAATATAGCCGTAGTCCTGCGTGTCGTACTTGTGGTTGGACGGTGAAACGAACAAGGGATTGAAGTAAATAACCTCAACGCCCAGCTCCTGCAAATAGTCCAGCTTTTGCATAACGCCCTGCAAATCGCCGCCGTAAAAATTGTTTACGTCCAGCTCGTCGGGCAATTTGTACCACTCCCGCACCCTGCGCGAATGCCCGCCCGTGTAATAATATTCGTTGTCCTCAACGTCGTTGTCGGGGTTTCCGTTGCAAAAGCGGTCGGGAAAAATCTGGTAATACACCGCGCCCTTCGCCCAATCGGGCACCCTTCTGTCGGGCACGAACGAAAAATCGTACTCTGGCTGACTGTTTTCCACCCCGCCCAGACGATTATAGCAGACGGTGTCGTCCTCATCCACAAGACGGAAGTAATACCTCACCGCCTTCGACGGGCATTTAAATTCCACCTTAAACCAGTCGAAGCTGTCGTCGGTAAGGTATTTTTCCATATTGCGCTTAACGCCGTTTATTACGGCGTATGCCCTTAAAACGTCGTTTTTAAGCGTACGGATTTTTAATGTAACCGTATCGCCGCTCTTCGGCTCGTACGGGGTTTTGAAGGTTTGGGTTTCATCGCTGAAAAGCGCCCTGATATTTATCATAAAAGCAGTTCCTTGTAACGCGCGCTCTCGCGGCAACATTTTTTGCCGCCTTTAAAATTTTATCACACCGCACCCGCAAAGTCAATACGGAATATTTATAAAACAACACGCCCCTGCGCACTCTTCCGCATAGCAAAAAAACCAAAAAATAACGGCGCCCCAAAAACGGTAATTCTGTTGACTTTGATTTTGCCGTATGATATGATTTATTAGCCTTACCGCAATTAAGATTTCACAGTAAAAAAGAGAACGCTATGAAAAAGAAAAAGACCCCCGACAGCATCGGGCAGGACGCAGTAACAGCAGAAAACGCAGCCTCACCCGAGGCAGAGGTCGCCGCGGCGGCCTCCACAGCCTTAAACGCAACCGAAGGCGCCCCCGCGCAGTCGGGCGTTGTCGTCAACGGCAAGGTACTTACAAGGGCGCAAAAAAACAAACGCACGGCGCTGAGGTGGACGTTTATCACCTTCGGCGCAATTTTAATGTCCATAAGCGTCTATTTCTTTCAGGTGCCCAACAACTTCACCCTCGGCGGCGTAGGCGGTATTTCCATCGTCCTCAGCAAATTCATAACCCCGCTCAATTCCTTTACGCAAAGGTTTTTAACGCAGGCAGTCATTATGGCCATAATAAACGTGCTGCTGCTTATTATCGGCTTTATCATTCTCGGCAAAAGCTGCACCTTGCGCACCGTCTATTGCTCTCTGCTGTATACGGGGCTTATTTGGGTGTTTGAATATATCGACATAATAGGTATTATCACGGGCATACCCACCCCCAAGGGCGGCGTACCCACCCCCCTCACCGACCAACCGTTTTTAGAGCTTTGCTTTTCAATACTGCTCTTCGGCGTTGGCGGCGCGCTGATATTCAACAGCGGCGCCTCCTCCGGCGGCACGGATATTATCGCGCTTATCATGAAGAAGTTTACAAAGCTCAACGTAGGCGTTGCGCTTATGATTGTAGACCTTATAATCATAGTCGTTTCCATCTTCACCTTCAAGGATATTTCAACCGCGCTGTTCTCCTTCCTCGGACTTTTCGCAAGGACCTTCCTTTTGGACGGAGTAATAGAAAGCTTCGGCAAAACCAAATATCTTACTATAATAACCAAGCATCCGGAGGACATAGGCGAATACATTTTAAAGGTGGTAAACCACAGTTATACGATGTACGACGCCGAGGGCGGCTACACGCACGAGCGTAAAAAGGTGCTTGTAACCGTGTGCAAGCGTAACGAAGCGCTTAAAATAAAGCTTAAGGTCAAGCAGCTTGACCCCGAGGCATTCGTAATAATAACAGACGCAAACGAAATTCTGGGCAAAGGCTTCGGAGAAACGTTTTAACGGCATTTTTTTCGGAGAACGGATATGAACGAAAAGGCGGAAAAACGACAAAAAATATTAAAACAAGTCCGTTACTGGGCTATTTTAAACTTCGGCACAATTTTAACCGCCATCGGCGTTGCGCTTTTTAAAGCGCCAAACAACTTTGCCACGGGCGGCGTAAGCGGACTTTCGATTATATTAAGCAAATTCATAACGCCCCTCAGCCCGTTTACCGAAAAATTTGTAACGCAGACGGTTATAATGTGGATAATAAACGTAATTCTGCTTATTATCGGCTTTATATTTTTAGGGAAGGGCTGTTCGTTTAAAACCGCGTACTGCACTATGGCGTACACGCTGGAATCAATCGCGCTGGAATATATTTTAAAGGCAGTCAAAGTCAGTCTGCCCCTGACAAATCACGTTTTTCTGGAATTCGTATTTGCAATGCTTTTAACGGGCGCGGGCGCGGCGATACTTTTCAACTGCAAGGCCTCCTCCGGCGGCACAGACATAATCGCGCTGATAATAAAAAAATACACCAACATAAAAAACATAGGCGTCGCGCTGTTTATAACCGATATTTTAATAGCCGCCTCCGCCTTCTTTATCTTCGGCGTACAGACGGGACTGTACTCCGTACTCGGACTGTTTGCAAAATCGTTTATAGTCGACGGAGTTATAGAAAGCATAGGCAAAAACAAATACATAACGATAATCACCGCCCATCCCGAGCATATTGCGCCGTTCATTCTCGACAAAATGCACCGCGGCTATACCGCCTACAAGGCTACGGGCGGGTTCAGCGGCGACGAAAAGACGGTAATGCTTTGTATTTTGAATCGCGGCGAAGCGCTTAAGCTGAAATATCAAGTCAAGCAGACCGACCCCGAGGCGTTCGTAATAATAACCGACACCAACGAAATTTTAGGCAAGGGCTTTCAGTCCTCCGATTAAAATATAATCAAAAGCGGTGCGTACGGCATTTTGGCCGTCCGCACCGCTTTTTTAATTTTTGCATTTAATTTCCGTATCAGTCAAAGCGCTTTAAAGCTTTCCTCTCTGAACTGCTTGACGTACAGTCCGTAATACGCTCCGCGCTTTTTCAACAGCTCGGTATGCGTACCTGTTTCCACGATTTTGCCGTTATCTACCACAAGTATAACGTCCGCCGACCGCACCGTGGACAGCCTGTGCGCAATAACAAAGCTTGTTCTGCCGCGCATAAGCTTATCTATGGCCTGCTGTATCAGCTGTTCGGTAAGCGTGTCTATGGACGAGGTCGCCTCGTCCAGCACGAATATGGCGGGGTTCACAAGTATCGCCCTCGCAAAGGACAAAAGCTGCTTTTCTCCCGTTGAAAGAGTGTTGCCGCCCTCACCCGCAAGCGTATCGTAGCCGTGCTCCATTCTCTCTATAATTCTTTCCGCGTTCACGCTCCTTATTGCCGCGTCAAGCTCTGCGTCGGTCGCGTCCTCTCTGCCGTAAAGCAAATTCTCGCGTATCGTGCCGGAAAAAAGGTGCGGCGTCTGCAAAACATAGCCGATATTAGAGTGCAGCCACTGTACCGACCTCTCTCTCGCGTCCTTGCCGTCGATTAAAATTTTCCCCTCCGTCGGCTCGAAAAATCTGCAAACAAGGTTGACAAGCGTGGACTTCCCCGCGCCCGTTTCGCCGACTATAGCAACCGTCTTGCCCTGCGGCACCTTCAAATTGAAGTGCTCAAGCACATATTCCTCTCCGTCGGGGTATTTAAAGGTCACGTCGCAAAATTCTATGTCGCCGTGCAAAGGCTCCCAGTTCTCGCGCTTCGAATTAAAGCTGTCGCCGTACTTTTCTATAACCTCGGGCGTGTCGGTAACGTCCCCCACCGCCTCGCACAGCGCGGAAAACCGCTCCATATTCACCTTTATGGAAATCAAATCGGCAAACGCCTCAACCGACCACAGCACGGGCTCCATAAGCCCCTGCGCATAGGTCATAAACACCGACAGCGTCGCCACAAAGCCTATCCCTTCCCTTGTGGTAATAACTCCGCCGTACCACAAAACAAGCGCCAGCGCAACCGAGGACGCAAAGGAAATAAGCGAAAACAGCAACGCGCGGTGATGTCCCAGCCTTTTCGAGGTTTTTTTCATTTCCTTAGTTTTGCGGAAGAAATCCCCGTCAAGCCTATGCTCCACCGCAAGCGTTTTCGAGGTTTCCGCGCCCGTTATCCCCTCGTTAAAGACGCCCGTTATCTCGGAATTTATTTCCCTCACGCGGCGGTTCAGCCTTGTAAATTTTCGGTTGAAGTAAACGGAAATAACGGCAATAAACGGCACTATCGCAATAACGCACAGCGCCAGCAGCGCGTTTGTAGCAAGCATAACGGTCACCGCGCCAAAAACATAGGTTATATTCCACACTCCCTGATACACGTCCCACGAAATAATCGAGGAAACGCTCGAAGTGTCGCTCATAACCCTTGCGTGCAGCTTGCCCACGCTCGTCCGGTTGAAGTACCCTACCGAAAGCGTCTGCAAATGATTGAAGGCCGTGCGCCGCATATCCCTTAAAATGTACATTTCGAGGCGGCAGCAGCTGAACGAGCCGAAGAAGTCCAGCACAACAGTCGCAACTATAACAACAACGTAAGCCGCAACAAACCACGCAAGCCCGTCAAGCGTGCCCGCGTTGATAAAATTCGCTATCGCATACTTCTGAAACAGCGGAGTGATTATGTTCAGCACCCCGACTGCAAGCGTGCACGCGACAAGCGTAATAAAAATCGATTTATATCTCGAAAGATAGGGCGCCAGCTTCCCAAGCCCGAAAAACCTCAGCCCCTCCTTCCGCTCGGCGGAATTCCTGCCTTCAAGCCGCTTCCCGCCCCGCCGCTTTTTGTTTTCAGTCCGCATTGTCCGCCTCCTTCAAATCCTCGGGAAGGGCAGTCTGCAAATCGCAGATGCGCTTATATATGCCGTTTTTGCGCAAAAGCTGCGCGTGCGTGCCGCTTTCCGCTATACGTCCGCCGTCCATTACGATAATGTTGTCGGCGTGCATAACGGTGGTAATTCTGTGTGAAATTATTATCGCGGTGCAGTCCTTAAAGCTTTTTGCAAGGCTTGCGCGTATCGCCGCGTCCGTATCGCTGTCCACGGCGGAAAGCGAGTCGTCCAAAATAATATACGGCGTTTTACGCATAAGCGTCCGCGCAATGCAAACGCGTTGCTTCTGCCCGCCGGAAAGGGTTACGCCCCTCTCGCCCACAATAGTATCATAGCCGTTTGCAAAGCCCTCTATATTTCCGTCCACGCACGCCGCCGCCGCGGCGTTTTTTATGTCCGCAATGGCTGCGCTGTCACACGCAATGGCAATGTTTTCGCCTACCGTGCGGGAATAAACATACCCCTCCTGCAACACAAGTCCGATATATTTTCTAAGCGTTGCCCTCGGAATATCCCTCAGCCTCCGCTCTCCTATATAAATTTCCCCGCTGTCCGCCTCGTACAGTCTGTCCAACAGCCGCGCAACAGTCGACTTTCCGCTGCCCGTGCCGCCGATTATCCCCAGCGTAGTTCCCTGCGGCACCGTAAACGATATGTTTTTAAGCACGGGCTTGCCCGCCTCATAGCCAAAGCTCACGTTCTCAAAAGCAATAGCCCCGCTCAAACCGCCCTCGTCCGCGCCGTAGTCCTCTTCCTCCGCGTTCATAATTTCGCCTATTCTGCCCAACGCCACGCCCGCCTTTGACAGGTTGGAAATTATTCTGCCCAGCTGTCTTACGGGCCCTATCATCATCGTGTTGTAGGCGATAAATTCCACAAGACTGCCAAGCGTCAGATGTCCCCTCACGCAAAAAACCGAGCCGAGCACAACTATCAGCATCAGCTGCAATGCGGCTATAAGGTCGCTCGAGGCCCAGTAAAGCGCCATAAATTTTTCAAGCCTTACCCACAGCCCCGTGTAATAGGTGTTTTGTTTTTCGAATTTATCGCGCTCGTACCGCTCTCTGCCGAACGCCCGCACCACGCGCACGCCCGTCAGATTTTCCTGCGCAAGGGTAGAAAGCACGCCCTCCTCCTCGTCGCATTTTTTAAAGCGCTTGCCCGCCTTAAAGTAAAAGAACAGCGAATATCCCGTAAGCAACGGCACAAACGCCAGCGCAACGGCGGCAAGCCTTGCGTCGGTAATAAACATAAAGGTAACCGAAATTACAAGCAGTAAAACAATGCGGAACAGCGACAAAATCTGGTTGGACACAAAGTTGGATATGGTATCCGCGTCCGAGGTGCACCGCTGAATAATATCGCCCGTGTTATGGCTGTTGTGCCATTCGAGCGGCAGCCGCTGAATATGCGTAAACAGCCCGTTGCGCATTCTCTGCATAAGCGACTGGTTCGCCCATGTGTTAAAATACATTCTGCAATAATGGAATACAAGCGTCAACGCCGCAATCGCCGTTATAATTACGGCAATAACCCAGATATTCGCTTTAAGATACTCTACCCCGCCCGCAAGTGCAACCAACCCTTTATATTTTTCGGGAACGGGCAAATCCCTTAAAACGCAGTCTATTGTAAAGCCGATAATTTTGGGCACGATAACGTTAGTCAGCGTTACCAAAAAGCTGAACACAACAACCGATACAAACAAAAGCACGCTGCCCTTTAAAAAATAGCCAAGCAACCCCGCTTTGGTATAGCGCGGAAGCGTTTTAACCTCTTTCATAAGCTATGTAATTCCTTTTGAATTTAGCGTCGCAAAAACGTATAAAAGCGGCGGAAAGGCAAAGCCCTCCCGCCGCAGACCTGCAAAACCAAAGCATATACGGGGGTCAACGGAAATTTTTCACGCCTTAAACATTATAATAGCAAATAAGAAAAATCACCGCAAGCGCAATATATCCAAGCCCCGTAAACAGCATAAAGGTAGTTTTTAAGCCTCTGTCCTTCTTCGCCTCGCGATAGTCGTGGAAGTCCTTGTATTTGCCCTTTACGTCCTTTTTAAACAAATCGAAAAACCGTATAACCGCAAACGCCAGCATATCGAACGCCCCGCCGTTGCTTGCAACTACAATCAGCCCCGCTCCGGCAAGTATAACCCCCGGCACCAGAAACGAGTTGGAAAGCACGCCCATAAGCTCCCTTGCGTTTTCTGGCACGGGCGGCACGGTGTGTATGCGGTACGCCGCAAACATTATGACAATGGATAATACCGCGCCAATCGCGGCGCAAATCAAATAAGGCAAAACCTTTTTCATAGCAAATCAGTCGGTTTAACTCAGCTGCCGCTTGTATTTTTCAAATTCGGCGGCATTGCAGTATATCATATGTCCCTTGCGTATTTCCCGCATAACGGGCTTATCATCGGAATAATCGTGCTCGGCAATAGGGTTGTAAACAATGCGCTTTCTGCCCTTCTCAAAATTCGGGTCGGGCAAGGGTATTGCGGAAAGCAACGATTTTGTGTACGGGTGCAGCGGGTTCGCAAACAGCTCGTCGCTGTCGGCAAGCTCCACCATTTTCCCGTAATACATTACACCTATTTTATCGGAAAAATACTTTACAACCGATAAATCGTGCGCGATAAAAAGTATCGTCAGTCCAAGTCTGTGTCTTAAATCGTTTAAAAGATTTATAACCTGCGCCTGAATGGAAACGTCCAAGGCGGAAATAGGCTCGTCGGCAATTATAAGCTCGGGCTCCAAAATAATCGCCCTCGCTATTCCTATCCTCTGCCGCTGTCCGCCGGAAAACTCGTGCGGGTACCTGCCCGCATGCTCGGGCACCAGTCCTACCAAGTCTAACATTTTATATACTTGCTCGTCAATATAATTTTTATCTTTTATTCCGCGGATTACAAGCCCCTCCGCAATAATATCCCTTACGGTCATTCTCGGGTCAAGCGAGGCAATGGGGTCTTGAAAAATCATCTGCATCTTGTTCATTATTCTGCTTTTCTTTGCAAGTCGCAGCTGTCGGCGGAATTGCTTTTCCAGCTCCGCCCGCTTCCCCTCGTCCGCTTCCGCGGCAATTTTCGGCTCGAATTCCGCGCGCACAAGCTTAACCTGCTCCTCCGCGTAAACCTTGTTGCAGTTCTTGTCGTCAAACCTCGCCGACCTTATGTTCGCGGTCTGCTCTGTCAGAACAGCGCGGTATTTTTCCTCCGCCGCCTTCAGTTTTGCGGCGTTTTCCGCGCTTACCTCCGTTTTGCCGTTTGCCTTGTCGCTCTTAATCGCCCTTTTAATTTCGGCAACGGAAGCGCGGTATTCCCTGCGCGCCGCCGTAACCGCGTTGCTGTACGCGCGCGTTCCCGCGCAAATCCTGTGCCCCTTGAAGTAAATATTCCCGCTTGTAATGTCGTAAAGCTTTATGACGGAGCGCCCCGTGGTCGTTTTTCCGCAGCCGCTTTCGCCCACAAGCCCGAAAACCTCGCCCTTGCGTATTTCAAAGCTAACGTCGTCCACGGCGCGCAGCTCCTGCCCCGCGCCCAGCTTAAAGTATTGGCACAAATGCTCTACTCTTAACAGTATTTCGGCGCTGTCGTTCATTTTTTAACGCCTCCCGCTTTTTTCATTCTTTCTATTCTTTCCGTAACGGCCTTGGGCGGGCTTACCTTCGGCGCGTCGGGGTGCAAAAGCCACGTCGCCGCAAAATGCGTGTCGGAAATTTTAAACATCGGCGGCTGCTCCTCGAAGTCAATCTGCATAGCGTACTTGTTTCTGTCCGCAAACGCGTCGCCCTTGGGCGGATAAATCATATTCGGCGGCGTTCCGGGTATGGCTTCCAGCTTTTCCTTCGTATCCAAATCCGGCATAGAAGAAAGCAACGCCCAGGTATAAGGGTGCGCGGGCGCATAAAACACGTCCTCCGCAGTGCCTATTTCCACTATTTTACCCGCGTACATAACGGCTACCCTGTCCGCCATGTTCGCCACAACGCCCAAGTCGTGGGTTATAAATATAACCGAAAGCCCCCTCTCGCTCTTTACCTTGTTTATAAGCTCCAAAATCTGCGACTGAATGGTTACGTCCAGCGCCGTGGTCGGCTCGTCGCAGATAAGAATATCGGGGTTGGCGGAAAGCGCAATCGCAATAACAATCCTCTGCCGCATTCCCCCCGAAAATTCGAAGGGATATTGCTTATATCTCTTTCTCGGCTCGGGAATGCCCACCTCCTCCAAAAGCTTCAACGCCCTCGTCTTAGCCATGCGCCGCGTCACCTTATAAACCACGCCCGAAGCCTTCGCTTTAAGGTAGTCTATCATGTCCACGGTTATTTTGTCGAAGTCGGTATCGCCGTTTTTGTCTAATTTGCGCCGTATGCCCTCCGCAACGCGCAGAATAAGCGCAACAATCCCCTGCCTCGCCTCCTCGCAGCTTACAAGGCTTTTATCTGCAACGCTCCACTCGGGCGCGCCGCCCGCCGCAGATTTTTTATTATAAGCCGCGTTCTGCTTTGCAAAGCGCGCCTCCTCGGCTTTATTCCGCTTTAAGCCGTCAAAATACAGCTCCGTTGCGGCTTTAAGGCTCGATTTAAAGGTGTAAAGACTGTTGTCCTTTATAATTTCAAGTCTGTCTATTGCGTTTTCTACGGCGGCAATCAAAATTTTCGACGCCTGCGCAACCTCCTTGGGGTCAAGCTCCGCCTTTTTAAATACCGCAAGCTGTCCGTCTATAACCTCCAAAGCCGCCCTCTTGTTCTCGGCAGACTGCGCGTTAGAGTATTTTATGCCCTCCTTTGCATGCGCTATAAAATCCAGCATAAAATTGTCGTCGAGGTACCTGCGCAAAAATTTGTTCAGCTCCGCAACCTCCATATCGGGCAGCGGCTGCTGCGCAAAGGTCAAATAATAGCCCATTGCAAAGAAGTTGGGCATAGTGAACGCAACCGCCTCGCTTAAAATTTCCTTAACGGTCGCAAGCCGCTTTAAAACCTCGTCCCAGTCCACGCTCTCGCCGCCCGTTTTTTCGGCGCGCCCGAACAAGCTGCGCAAAAGCCCCGCAGCCCTGTCCTTAAACGGCACCCTTACGCACCGCTTAATTTCCGCAAGCTCCGTCTGCAATTGCTCCGCCCGCGCATAAACAACGTATCTCTGGCACGCCCCGCCGGCAACCCTCACAAGCTCCGCAACGTCGCGCACAACGTCCTTAAACGCCCTTTTTTCTATTCTGAAAACAACGTCGTCCAGCTCCGCAAGCGCGTCGTCCGCCGCCTCGTAAGCCTTGTTGTAGGCGTTTTCCAGCTCCAAATGCTTATACTCGAATTTATTAAAGTCCGCGCATTTCCGCTTGTTTTCTGCAATAATTTCCGCATTTTCGGCGCCGCGCGCCTTATCCATGCACTCGTTCAGCCGCGCAAGCATGGCGTTAAAGTCCCTGCGGCTCTCCTTTTGCGAAATTTTGCCCTTTATCAACATCGCCTCTGTCAGCTGCTTGCCCACGCGCATAATCGGGTTAAGGCTGGACATCGGGTCCTGAAATATCATTGCAATCTTATCCCCGCGCAGCTTATGAAAGCCCTCCTCGGGAATTTTAAACAAATCCTGTCCGTCGTAAATAATTTCGCCGCCGTCCTTTATCGCGTTGCCCGCAAGTATGCCCATAATCGCGCGGTTTGTCACCGACTTGCCGGACCCGCTCTCACCCACAAGCGCAAGCGTTTCGCCCTTGTACAAATCAAAGCTTATATCGCGCACGGCCTGCACCTTGCCGCCGTCCGTACGGAACGAAATTTTAAGATTTTTAACGGATAATTTAACTTCTCTGCCGTCCATATCAGCCCTCCGTGCCGCGCAACGACGGGTTAAACGCGTCGCGCAGTCCGTTACCGAACAAGTTAAAGCTAAGCATCAGCAATGCCAGAAATATCGAAGGAAACAGCGCAATATGCGGCGAGGTTTCCATAAGCGCCTGCCCGCCCGCAATCAGCGTGCCTACGCTTGTGATATTGCCGGAGGAAAGGTTTATAATTCCCAGATAGCTTAAATTCGTTTCCGAATATATCATTGAAGGAATTACAAGCGCGCTGCCCGTAACAAGAGTGCCCAGCGCATTCGGGAAGATATGCTTGAACATAAGCCTTCTGTCGCTCGCGCCCAGCGTCCTTGCCGCAAGCACGTACTCGCGGTTTTTAAAGCGGTAAAACTGCATTCGCGTAGACCCCGCCATACCTATCCACCCCGTAAGGAAGAAGGCAAGGAACAGCACCAAAATCTGGCTCGAAGCCCCCATATGCAGCTTTAAAAGCGTTATGATAATCATCATAGGCACTGCGGAAAGTATGTCGGAAACGCGCTCCATAATAAGGTCGGTTTTTCCGCCGTAATACCCCTCTATTGCGCCGTATATCGCGCCCACTGCCATATTGACTATCGCTACCGCTATCGCGAATATAAACGAAAACCTCGCGCCCGAAGCAAGGCACGTCAGTATATCCTGCCCGTCGCCCGTGGTTCCGAATAAAAATACGGGCTTGCTTATTCCGTCCTTTAAAACATAGCTGTGATTATATACGTAATATTCATAATAATTTATTCTGCACTGAACGCCCGTCGGCACAGGCCTTGCATAGGCGTAATAATAGGTTTCTCCGTCCTTTTCAAAGCCGTTTTCGCCCTCTATTCTTAAAGAATTGTAAGGATAGCTGTCGTCCTCGCCCGCCTTATACGTCCAGTATACGGGTATAACGTTGTCGTTCTCGTCGTATACGATTCTCGTCCTTGTCGTGCCCTCGGTCTTGAAGTAGTAATTCGCGTCCTCGAAGTCCTGCGTCGCCTTGGGTCTGTCGGCAATTCTCACCGTGGGATAAATCACCTGTACGCCCGTTTCGTCCTGATACTTCGTCAGCCTCGCATATTCCTCCAACGTAAAATTTTTGTATATACAGCCTGCGGAATAATAGCTGTCCTCTCTGTAACGGTACATACCGTCGTCCGTCAATTTGTATTCCTGATTTTTCACGGCGTTATGTCCCGTTTCCTCGCCCATGGCAAACAGATATTTAAACCTTGCCTTGCTCGCCTCCTTGGTTTTGCACCCGTCCCAGAAGCTCGTGCCCGCAAACAGACTTGATTTAGGCAAGGTTTCCCTGAAATAAGCGTCCTTGTAAGCAACGCTGTACGGCGTGCAGAACGGCGCGATTATCGCGAATAAAATCAGCACAAGAATTATCACCGCGCCCACAACCGAGCCCTTGTTTTTGCAAAAGCGTCTGAACGCGTCCGTAAAATACCCAACGGGCTTTGTATCCAGCTTTTTGTCGTGAACCTTATCGCCCCCCGATACAAAGCTGAATTTTTCCTTCGGAATAGTCTTTATCTGCTCCATAATTTATTTCGCCCCCATTCTTATTCTGGGGTCGATAAAGCCGTAGCTTATATCAACCACTATGCCCGCCGCAAGCCCTACAAGACAGTAAAAGCCCGATAAAAGCATAAAAAAGTCGTAATCCTGCGCGTTTATGGACATTATATAAAGTCTGCCCACGCCGGGAATGGAAAACATACTTTCAATTATAAGCGAGCCCGACAAAACGCTTATAAACTCCGACAGTATAGACGGAAATATTACAACCATAGCGTTTCGCAATGCGTGGCGGAAGGTCGCCTGCCCGCGCGTAAGCCCCTTCGTCCTTGCAAGCAGCATAAACTCGCCCGTAAGCACCTCGGTAAGCTCCGCGCGCGTAAAGCGCGTATACCCCGCAATCGAGCCGAGGCACAGCGACAGCACCGCGGGCAGCATAGAGCGGAACATTTTCCATGAAAAATAATCGTACCCCGACAGCATTGTCAGCGGAAACCAGTCCAGCTTATAGCAGAACACATACTGTATAACAAGCCCCAAAACAATCGAGGGCAACGATATAAGCAGTATAACCGCCGTGGAAATTATCTGGTCCTGCCACTTGTTCTTTTTAAGCGCGGCAAAAATACCCAGACCTATGCCTATGGGCACGCCTATAAGCGAGGAATATATATTAATCAGTATCGTAGGCGGCAGCTTTTCGATAAACACGTCCCAGACGGGCTGGTTGCGGTATTCGGACATAGTAACACCTATACCGAAGTCGCCGTACACGAAAATTCTTTTAAGATATATAAAAAGCTGCGTCAAAATAGGCACTCTGTCATACCCGATAACAAGCCCGTTCGCGTCGTAACGGATATTTTGGATATATCCCCTTGCCTCTAATTGGGCGTAAACTATTTTCGCGTCCTCGCCCGCCTGCACCGTAACCACTATCGGCAGCAGCTTGATAAGCACAAAGCATATAAGCATAATTACGCTGAACGACAAAAGCATAAGCCCCAGTCTTTTCATAACGTATTTAAACATATACATCGGCTTTACCTCCCGATTATTTAAAGAAGAAATAAACAAGCGGAGGCGGAAAGCCATTTCCGCCTCCGCCGCTTTTAATTTTAATTATTTATTGCTTAATCCACCGACTTCTTATACTCCGCCTCGAGATTATGTCCCGAAGCATAGCTGTCCCATTGCTTGTCGGTGTAGTTCACGCGCACATACTGCATACCGCCGTAGCCCATAAAGTAATTGTACTCGTCCGTAATATAGGAAAACTGCATGCCCAGCATCGACGCCGTGTACTGATAGTTTGTGGGAATGCTGTAATACTTGCCTATAACCAGCTCCTCAATCTTCGCCATCAGCTGCAATCTTGCCTCCTCGGGAATAGCTCCGGGTCCCCAGTTGAATTTGTACTGGTCCTTGCTTTCGGGCAGTCCCTCAAGGCAGCGCGCAAGGTTCATAAGCGTCATGGTAAGCTCCCTTCCCGCGCCCTCGTAATCGCCCTCGGGCATAGTGAAGGTGATTGTTTCGCTCTCGGTATCCCACCAGCTCGAATAAGTCCACTCGGGGTCGATATACAGGCTTATAAAGTTTGCGGGGTTTAAAGGGTTGCCGCCGAAGCCGGTGCCGGAAGCAATTTCGTATGCGCCCGCGCGGAAGTCGTCCGCCCATTTATTGCCCGTAGACGAATCGAAGGTAATCGTTATCTTGCCCTCCAACGGGGTACCCGCAACCAAATTATTGAATACCTTTACAATATAATCGTAGTCGCGCCTCGTGTTGGGGTTATCTACCGAGGTTCCGTAAACAAACTCTATTTTTTTATTTGCGTCATAGCCGTAGTATTCTGCGTTTTCAACAAGCTTGTTATAAGCTTCGTTTACAAGCTCCTTTGCAAGCGTGGGATTATAGCCGTTCAGCGCCTCATACGCCGCGTCCAGCGTAGCATAATCATGCGTTCCGTCAGACCACTTTGTTCCGTCCACATTCGTAAACCCGTAGGAGCGTAACAGCGCCTCCTTTGCGTAAACGGTGTCGCGGTAAACGCCGCCGTTATCAATGTCGTAATAGTACATGCTGTTTACTATACCGTAAGCGGGTTGCATTGCGGTGGTCGTTTCCGCATTGTAGTCTGCGCGGTCAATCGCAAGCGAAACAGCCTTTCTGAACTCGTCAACGGCAAGCAAGCCGTTGTTCCTTCCGCTCTTTTTCAAAACGTCAAGGCCCGCGTAAAGGTTAAGCGAAAACGTTCCCGTACCGGGAGTGAAGTAAGCATACTTCGAATCTCTGTAATCGTCCTTGTGCGTTACGTCTATGCCTATGGTGTCAAGCGTTCCGCTGAGGAAGCCCATCCACTGCGTGCTTGTTTCGGGTATAGCCTCGCACTTGATTGTTTCCACCTTGAATTGGTCCTTGTTGTCGTCCAGCTTATAGCCGTACCAGTGCTTGTTCTTTTCAAGCGTGTACGCCTTGCCGGATTGGAATTCGGTCAGCTTATAAGGGCCCCAGCTCGCCGTGGTGGCAAGCTTCGTATCGTAATCCGTCCATTTCAGGGTAGAGCCCGCCTGCGGCTCCTTCTTGCAGCTCTCGTACAGGTCCTTTTTCACAAGCGGCAGGCTGGACATATTGTAAGCCGCGCGGTAGTTAAGGCTGCCGTCCTTGTTCAAGGGATACAACGGGTTCACAAGGCACATAACAAGCTCGTACTCGCCCGCCTTGTAAAAGCCCACGTCGCTGAACTGCACATTCATGTGCTCGTTTTTAACCTTAATACCTATGCAAGACGCATTGCTCATGCCCACGTCAAGGTGGCTGTCCTTATACGCCGCATAAATCGACGCCGCCGTCCACTCGGAATTGTCCGCAGGGTCAACATAAACGGTAGTATCTGTTATATCCACCCACTGCGGGCACTCCTTACTGCCGTCGGGCGTCGTCGCACCCTCCAGCCCGAAGAAGTTCCACATATCGAGGTAAAGCGTTACCCCTGCGGCAAGCGCCGCGTCGTTGGAGGCATAGCCCTGAGAGGCAACCGTTTCGTAGGTTTCGGGCACGTCCTTATTGAAGTAATAGCCCGCGTTCACAAGCGCATTCGTGCCGCTGTAATAGGAGTTAGCGCGGAAGTTCTTAAATTCGGGATTAAGCTGCTCCTGCATGGAATAGACAAAATCGTCGGCCTTGATTGGCGTGCCGTCGTCCCATTTAAGGTCGTTGCGCAGCGTAATCTTCCACGCATAGCCGCCCGCGTCCTTCTGTGCCTGCGTATAGCCGAACTTCGCGTCCACAGTCGCAGTCACGTCCTCCAACGCCGTTGCGGCGGAATATTTAACCGTGTATCCGCCGTCGACAATCGCGTCGGCGTTGATAGTGCCGTCGGCTTTAAACTTTCCGCCCTTGCTCTCGTCGAACTTGTAATCGAATTCGAACAAATCGGAATTGATGTAGCTGATAATCTGCGTATCGTTGTTGTCGCGGTACGTCATCATATTCCAGTCCGAAGGCATTGCAACGGTATAATTATTATAGGTTACGCCATCGGGAGTTTTACGGCAGCCCGTCACTCCCCCCGCCACGGACGAGGTCATAACGACCGTAGCAGCAACAGCGGCAAGCCTTTTCCATTTGTTTGCCATAATTTTATCCTCCAAAAATTTATTTTCCGTTCATAGTTTGCCGCTTAAAAATTTATTAATACCTTATAAGTATTTTCTGTTTGCGTTAAGGACTTAACGCAAACGAGGGTACCCTCGTTTTGAATTTTTATGCGGTTTTTTTATAAAATTGCCGTCTATTGCAACTTATTCAAGAGCTATACTACCATTTTACGCACCATGTGTCAAACAAATTTATTAAAAAATACAAAATTTTTTGAAAATTAATTCAAATTTTATGCATATAGTTAAATAATTGCATTTTTATAGCATTTTTTACATTTTCAATTTGCATATTTGTATGAATTATTGATATTTATGCATATTTTCAACCGCAACACCCGCAACCCGCCAAAACCGCCCCAACTCGGTCAACGCACAAAAAAACCGTCCGCAATCGCTTGCAGACGGTTAATTTTGCATTATTATTTATAATTATTTGACAAGCTCAACAGCGGCCCTTGTCTTTTCCTCGATTTCCGCAGGGGTTCCGCTCATCATCCAGCTGCCTCCGCACGCAATAATCTTATCGCACGCAAGGTATTCAAGGATATTGTCTGCGGAAATGCCGCCCGTGGGCATAATTTTAATGTAAGGGAAGGCCGCGCAAATCGCCTTTATGGTTTTAAGTCCGCCGTAGTTGGAAGCGGGGAAAAATTTCAGCACGGTCAACCCCTTTGCAATCGCCGCCATAGCCTCGGTCGGCGTAACCACTCCGGGCAGATACAGCAGTCCGTGCTCCTTACAGCAGTCCGCAACCTCCTCGGAAAAACCGGGCGAAACAATAAATTTCGAGCCCGCTTCAATCGCCCTTTCGCATTGCTCGCGGTTGATAACCGTGCCCGCGCCTATAAGCATATCGGGATAGGTCTTTACTGCCAAAGCAATCGCCTCGGCAGCGCAGGGCGTACGGAAGGTAATTTCCGCGCACGGCAAGCCGCCGTTAATCAGCGCCTGCATTTTAGGCAGTGTTTCTTCAACGGAATTAAGCACCACCACCGGCACTATCCTTGTCCGACGTATTTTTTCAATAAGCTGTTCCTGTGTCATATTTTCCTCCTTAAATTATCAAATTTAATCGAATTTCCAGTCCGCAACCTTCATTCCCCAGCAACGGCGGCGCTTTGCAAGCTCGGGGTTAAAGCTCTTCCACAAATTCTGAATGTATTTATTGTCCTCGAGCATAGGCCCCGTTTCAAGGTACTTCACGCCCAATTTATTAAGCCCCACAAGACAGTTGTGCAAAATAATAGCAACCGCGCCCTTGTTTTTGTGCTCCTTGGCAATGCCGATGCTCATCATATCGGCAACCTCGACGTGCTTCATAGCTTTTAAATAAGGAATAAACCCAAACGGGAAAATGTGTCCCCTGCCCTTTTGCATAACCTCGTTAATGGACGGCATCATAAAGCCGTAGGCAACAACCTCCTCGTCCTTCACTACAACGGTCGCAAGCTCGGGAATAAGCACCTGATAAATTGTATCCATCTCGCGTTTTTTCTGCTTTTCGTTAATGGGCGTAACGCCGTAAAGGTGCGCATACGCTTCGTCAAGCACGCCAAGGCACTTCATTATCCACTCGCTCAGCTTCTTTTTGTCGTGCTTTAACAAATATGCAACGTCCAGCACCTCGAAGCCGTACTTTTCCATTATTTCGTCGTTCAGCTTTTCAAGCCGCTCGTCCTTTTCGGGCACGGCAAGCCGCAGACAGTGCCAGTCAACCACCTTATACGCGCCCAGCCTTTCCATATGCTCGACGTAATAGGGGTAATTATAAATTTCGATGTAGGTGCTGTCCTTATCGAAGCCGTCGATAAGCATGCCCTCTTCGTTAAGGTCGGAAAAGCTCATAGGTCCTATAACCTCTTCCATACCGACCTCGCGCGCCCATTTAAAAATTTCGTTAAACAGCGCCTTTGTCACCTCGAAGTCGTCGATAACGTCAAAGCGTGTAAAGCGCATCTGCTTTTTCCCGAATTTTTCATTCGAGCCGCGGTGCCAGATGCCCGCAATTCTGCCCGCAAGCTTACCGTCCTTGTACGCAAGGAACATTTTGCAGTCGGCAAAGCGAAACGCGTCGTTTGTTTCGGGGTCAAACTCCGCAAATTCGTCCATGTACAAATTAGGGCAAGCATAAGGGTTACCCTTATATAAATCTATCAAAAATTTAAAAAACTTCTTTTTATCACGCTTTGAAGATATTTGTTTTACTTCAATCATATATCCGGCTAACCGTATCCGCATGGCAACGCTTGCGCAAAAGCTATGCGGTCGGAATCTTTCTCCTTTTAATTTAAAATACGCGTTTACGGGTCAAGCCTCTGTCAACGCGGCCGATTTCACAGACCTATCACATTTTACCACTTTTCAACACGAATGTCAAACCTTTATCAAAAAAACAAAAATTACGGCGCGGATAGCATTTGCAGACCGCGCCATAAAGTCATACATTTTCAAAAAATATATCAATAGCCTTTGTTCAGCCTTCTTATTTTGTGCTTAATAGGGAACGCCCAGCAAATGGAAATTATCCACAGCACAAGATAGCATATTCCGCTTATCCACGCAAACGTCTGCAAGGACGAAAGCACCGCGTTAAACAATCCCGTTGCCTGCTCTGCGGTAACGGTAATTTTAAGAGCATTGCCCACAAAGCCGACCACAAGGTCAATAACCTGCGCATATATCTGCGGGAACGCCGTTGCAAGTACGTTTTTTACAAGCAGAGGCACCAGCCAGAAAATTATGCACGGCCACGCGCAGAACAGCTTGACGTACCACATCATAAACCGCTTGTTGCGCGCAAACATATGGAAGAACGAGAACAAAAACAGTATCGCCCACAGCAGAATAAAGAAGCCGATAGCTATAAACACATACCCGTAATAGCCGAATACCTGTTCATTCTCCCCGACAGAGCTCATAATAGTGCCTTTAAGGGTCTGCGCAAAATTCTCGCCTATAAAGCCCCTTGCAAGCCCCTCGCCCATTGCGCGGTAGCTGGTATATTTAACAACCTCTCCGCCGTCATTGTCTGAGCCGTCAGCCTCGCCCGCGCCATCATTTCCGCCCGCGCCGCCGTTGTCAACCTCGCCCTCGGCAAGCGCCAAACGCGTCAGCACAAGCATTTTAACAATACCCGCCTCGGGCTTTTCGCCGTCCGTACCGTCGGGGTTTTCGGGCGTTGTGCCGCCGTTGCCGTTCTCACCGTCATTGCCGCCGTTGCCGCCGACAAAGCCGGCAATAATATCGCTCAGATTAAAGTCGCCCACTCCGCCGAGCATTTCGGAAGCCATAACGCTAATCATAGCCTCAACCGAAAAATTCCCCTCGCCCGTTTCGGCAACCGTCTTGTCGTAAAGCTGCGTAATCTGCTTGGAAACCTCCGCCTTCTGGTCCTCGGTCAGCTTTTCTATCTCACCGCTCGCCTCGGCAAGCCCGTCTATGTAATCTATAATGGTGTCAGAGGCGGCCTGCGCGCTCTTTGCCCCGTCAAGGCTGTCTATCGTCGCCTGCAATTCCTCTGCAACAACAAGCTCGGCATATTCCGCGGGCAAATTCTCTTTCAAGGCGGGCACAACCACGGCCTTTACCACCGCGCCCTGCACCAGCTTGCCCGCCGCGTTAAAGGCATTGCCAAAGCCCGATACAAGCGTCCTTTCAAGGCTGGTAATAAAGCCCTTCGCCTCGTTAAAGAACAGCTCGTTCAACAGCGTATCCGCCTTATCCTTGGCGGCAAGCACCTTTAAGGAATTCTGAGAGGAAACGGATATATCCGCCTTCAATTCGTCGAAAATTTCACCGACCAGCTTCTCAACCAGCTCTCTTACGTCTATTTCCTTCAACAAATCCTTAATGGATACGCTTCCCTCGCTCTCCCCGTCCGTGCCGTCCGCAGTACCGTCATTCTCACCCGAGCCGTCCGCAGTACCGTCATTACCGCCGTCAACCGCCCCGCCGTCGGAAGCATCGCCCGCGCCGTCCGCCGTCCTCGCAGCAGGCTCGTCGCCGTTGTTCTGCTCTCCGCCGTTTTCCGCGCCGCCGTTGCCGCCCAGCGAGCCGTCAAGCGAGTCGCCCGCCTGCTCGATATAGGCGTTAACCTTTTCAACGGCAATATCGGCAATCATCGCCCTCAGCGTTTTATCGCCGACTAAGGCTGCAAGATTAATTTTTACAACCGGCATAAAAAACAGCGAAAGCACCGCCACTATGCATAAAATACAAACTATCAGATTAACCGGTATAAGCTTCTTTTGTAACCGTTTTATTTCCTGTCCCCGCGTTCTGCGCATACTCCGTACTCCTTTTTCGGTCTTTAATTCTCTCTGTCATCAAGTGTAGTACAGTATATACCTATTAATATGCTTTGTCAATCGTAATACGCCCGCAACGCCTCTGCAAAAGTGCCGAAATCCCGCGGTTGCCCCGCACATATGCGCCGTTTACCGCCGTTTGGCTAAAATTACCTTTTAATTCCTTCTGTGCTTTTTCTGCCGCTTTAAATAGGTCTTGAACAACAGCTGTATATCCCCGTCGTCCAGATACGGATAAAATTCGTCTATATTCAGCGTGCTTTCCTCGTCCCTGCAATAATCCTTCACAATCTCGTGCCAGCAGTCAGCGCTTATAAACGCCATCATATCCCTGTCTATATGCCCCGCCTTCGCCCGCTTTATAAACAGCGCGTCAATGTCCTTTTCGTCGGCAAACGGCAGCAAATCCCTAACGGTCAGTCCCTTAAATTCTTCGCCGTCGCACTTCAAAAGCTTTTTCATTATAAGCGAAATATCCCCGTCGCTCAAAAACGGCAGCGCTACGGACATATCCATGTCCAGCTCTCCGTAAAGGAATTCCTCCACCATATTGTGCAGCGTTCCCTTGTCCAAAAACGGCGCTATCTCTTCTAATTTTCTCGAAACGTCCGAAGGGCTCACTCTGCCGTCCCCCTTGTCGGTTTCGAAGTCGGAATACCTCCCGCCCGCACGCTCCGCGCCGTTGTCGCCAAACTCATCTTCGAAATCTGCATCGGCCCCGTTTTCGAAGCGCTCCTCCTCGTCGTCGTCCCAGCCGAAGCCGTGCGCCTTCAGCTTTTCGTTCACAACCGCGTCAATGCTGTCAAGCTTCCTTTTAATTTTCTCGTCTATGCCCTGCAGCTTTTGCTCTATATTCTTAAACAGCTTCTCGAAATCGTTCATAGCTTTATAATTCCTCCCATATATATGCGTTCGTTTTGCGTCAACAGCGGCATCAGCTCGGCTAAATCGGTCTTTATTTTCCGTTCCTTAACCGCCTTTAAAATCGCCAGCCTTTCCTTTGGTGAAAACTGGTACAGCACCTCGGGCAGCTTCACGTTCAGCTTGCCGTTGATAATGCCGTCCACCACAAACTCCCTGCTGTGCCCCCTGAACAAATCGTCCTCCGCAAATTCGGTCGGCCGCCCCATGCAAAGCAGCTCCTCGAACGAAACGCGGAACAGCCTGCACAGCTCGGCAAGGTTGTCAACGGAAGGAAGGGTCTGCCCCAGCTCCCAGCGGGAAACCGCCTGACGGGTAACGTAAAGCACCTCCGCAAGTCCGTCCTGACTGAATCCGTTCTGCACCCGCAGATTATGTATTTGTTTGCCCACTGCCTGAAAGTCAAGCATATTGCCGCTCCTTTTATTCAACTGCGGAGCAAAATAAAGTCACCCCGCCGTTTACAGATATATTGTAGCACTCGCAAAAAGCTATTGCAAGCAAGCAATAGTTGCGTAAAGCCAAAAGCCGGGGGGGGGTTTAAAAAACCGCCGCCGCCCGCCATAAATTATATTTTGGTTCCCGCCTCGTCCTCTAACCCCAGCAAGTAATCACTTGTCACTTCAAGCGTTTTGCACAGTAGCCTTATCATTTCAATGGACGGCTGACTTCTCCCATTCTCCCAAGAAAACACGCTGTCGTCCGTTGTATTCAACGCCTGTGCCAATTGCTTTTGCGTCAGCTTCAATTCATTTCTTATTTCTTTTAATCTGATTGCAAAAATATCCATAAATATATTTTGCCGTAAAAATTACGGCAAAATCTTGACAACCGTAAATTTTACGGTTAAAATAGCTATATGGAAAACAATTTAAAACAAACATGCAATAACTGTATTTATTTTATACAACACTATGTAAAGGTCGATAAAGAATTTTGCGAAGCGTTCTGCGGTCACTGCAACTGTCTGATAGACAAACAGCGCACAAGCTTTATCGTCAAAAAAGCGCAGTCCTGCCAAAACTTCACCCCGCGCCACCAATAAAACCTAAATTCAAATAATTTATAGCAACAAAAAATCCCGTTTTCGCCAAGAAAACGGGATTTTATAAATGAAAACCGGCAACTACCTTATCTTGCGGGGTTAAAACCCAACTACATCGGGCGTAAACGAGCTTAACTTCTGTGTTCGGTATGGGAACAGGTGGGACCTCGTTGCTATCGTCACCGGTATGGCTCCGCTTGTAGGACTTGAACCTACGACACTTCGGTTAACAGCCGAATGCTCTACCGACTGAGCTAAAGCGGAATATGTCAGCTATTTAAAGGCTGACAACTGCATAGCGCTGTAGAATGAGGAAGGGTAGTAAATTCAAGGACAAAAAGGTTAAAGTTGCTCGTTAAAATGTAGCCAATCTTTTATAATTGTTTTGTGTTTTTGTTCTTGTAAGAATTCGTAGTTCTCTTACTCATATTATGAGTTCAAGCCCTCGACCTATTAGTATCGGTCAGCTCAATACATTACTGCACTTACACCTCCGACCTATCAACCTTGTAGTCTACAAGGGGTCTTACTTCAATTGAATGGGATATCTTATCTTGAGGTGAGTTTCACACTTAGATGCTTTCAGCGTTTATC
>OFGN01000610.1_pt1 | contig 36660 bp, 30 predicted proteins | sample 1521821 | NCBI WGS metagenome assembly OFGN01 (sample SAMEA3504094, study PRJEB24116) | mouse gut metagenome | biome: mouse gut; feature: mouse-associated habitat; material: faeces | place: Denmark | collected 2011
TACGCCTGAGTGATGATGAGAAGTATATTTTAGATGCCAAATGTAAAAATGCAGAGTACAGGAACAAAAACGATTATCTGCGGCATTTGATTTTATACGGATATACTTACTTTGTAGATTACTCGGAACTGCATGATTACAATGTCAATCTAAGCAGAATCAGCAAAAGTTTGAACCAGATAGCGGCAAGGATAAGTTCTACGGGTAACACTTATCAGGATGATATAGAAGAAGTGAAGGAGCTGATGAAACAGGTATGGCGTACACACGAATCCATGCTATCAAAGCAACCGTACAGAAAGCATTAAAATATATCTGCAATTCGGAGAAAACTGACGGACAGATTCTGGTAGATTCGTTTGCCTGCGGGATAGAAACGGCACACTATGACTTTATGGATGCATTGTCAAAATCTTCCGGCGTGGGTGATAAACAGGCGTTTCATTTGATTCAGTCATTTGCACCGGGAGAAGTTGATTTTGATACAGCGCATCAGGTAGGGATAGAGTTGGCGGATAAGCTGTTAGAAAATAAATACAGTTATGTCATTGCAACACATATAGACAAAGGGCATTGTCATAATCATATTATTTTTTGTGCGGCTGATAATGTGGAGCATAAAAAATATAATGACTGTAAGCGTACTTATTGTCATATTAGAAATCTGTCAGATGAACTATGCAGGGAACATGGATTGTCGGTCATTATTCCATCAGGACAAAAAGGAAAGGCACATTATGAGTGGCAGATGGCAGAGGCGGGAACTTCATGGAAAGCGCAGATGAAATCTGATATGGACGATGCCATTCGTGAAGCACACAGCTATGAAGATTTTATCAGCCGGATGCAGACAAAAGGATATGAGGTAAAAGGGGAAACTTTTGGAGATAATGCGCTGAAATATTTATCTTTTTCTGCTTCGGGGCAGACACGTTTTACACGTGTCAGTGAAAAGAATTTCGGTGTGGGATATACGAAAGAATCAATCAGAGAAAGGATCGAAAAACGTATAAGGGCACAGGAAAAATTCCCTGTAAAAAAGAAATTTCCCTTTCCAAAGCGACCGGATGCAAAGCGGACTTTGATTGATACAGACAAGGAGAAGTTTCAAGAGAATGGTGCGTTAAAGCATTGGGCGGATATACAGAATTTAAAGATTGCTGCGGCGAGTTATGCAGAGGGCGGTTCTGTAGAGGAACTGGAACGGAAAATTGCAGAGAAAAATGCCACAGCCAAAACGGCACGGAGTGCGGTTGTGGATTTGGAGCATGAGATGAAAGCAAAAGCGGAAATCCTAAAATACGCAAAACAGTATATGGCAAACAGGAAATACCAGAGAGGATATGAGAAAGCGAAGGATCAGGATGCTTATTTCCGAAGCCATGAAACACAGATTATTCTATTTGGTGGCGCTGAAAATATGTTGAAGAGGTACGGAGTAAAGATGGCATCTTTAGATGTGGAAAAGATGCAGGTGGAATATGATGCAATGACAGCGCAAAAGGCAAAACTGAAGAAAACATATCAGACAGCAGAAAAGGAGGCGATGGAAGCGGATAAGCAGTTGAAGAACATAAGGCAGTATTTAGGGATTGAGAAAGACAAACAGGAAGCGACAAAGCAGCACAAAAAGCAAGATATGAGTTTATAGGAAAGAGAGGAAAAGTTTATGAATTTGACTTATGAAAAATGTGGAGACTATCTGATACCGAACTTAATTCCTGATCCGGAGCCGGAGGGAGAGGTGAGAAAGTTTGGATTGATGCGGAAATCTTATGTAGAGAATCATAGGAGAGGTATTTATTCGGGGTTATTGTTATCGGGTAAATTGAAAGAGCATCTGCTGATGATACAAGAACAGGCGGAGGAAAGGTTCGATTTGCTGATAGAGCAGATGGCAAAACAGGAGGGAGTAACGGAGCAGTTAAAAGCGCAGAATCAGATGCTTTGGGTGCGGAGAATGAATAATATTCGGGCGAGGGCAGAGGAGATTGTGAGGGAAGAAATTATATACTGTCTGTAAAATTTCGGAGCAGAGAAATCTGCTCCATGTTTGTATATATTTTTGTTGATATCCGGCGTATTTGCGCTTATAATATTAATGGAATATTTTGCTTTTTGGGGGAGCGAAAGTATGGAATACATTACAATTAAAGAAGCTGCAGAAAAATGGAATCTTTCAGTAAGGCGAGTACAGACTATATGTAATGAGGGTATGATACAAGGCACTATAAAATTTGGTCATGCTTGGGCTATTCCGAAAGACGCCGAGAAACCAGCGGATAAGAGGATTAAGACTAAAAAATATATGAAGCGATAATTATAAAATATACAGTTTGAATTAGAATATGAAAGGTGCAATTACTATGTTGCCAGAAGAAAGAGCACGCATAAAAATAGACAATCAGCTTGTCAATGCTGGGTGGGATGTTGTTTCCAGACATGAATATATCCCAAATAGTGCATCAGCGGTTAAGGAAGCATTAATGCAGGGAAATACAGAAAGTGACTATCTGCTTTTTGTGGAAGATAAAGCGATAGCTGTTGTAGAAGCAAAGAAGGAATCTGATCCATTAGGAAAAGAAGTAGAGAAACAAGCCGAAAGATATGCAGTTCATCCGCAGTCATGGTATGGCTTGTGGTTTGAAGGCCTAATCCCGCTTGTGTATATGGCAAATGGAAACAAGATTTGCTATAAAAATATGCTCATTTCGGACAGTGAATATGAAGAACTGACTGAAATGCATTCTCCTAAGAAAATGTTGCAGATTATAAACAAGGTATCTGAGTATGGCGCTTTGCCAAGGCTTGAGAAAAGAGGACTTCGTGACTGTCAATATGATGCTGAAATAGAATTTGAAAAATCAATTAAGGCTGGCAATAAAAAGAATTTGGCGGTACTGGCTACAGGCGCTGGCAAGACATATTTGGCGTGTTTGGCATCCTATCGCCTGTTGAATTACACATCAGTAAAGAGGATTTTATTTCTTGTTGATAGAAACAATCTTGCAAGACAGACAGAATCAGAGTTTAGTCTGTTTGACAAGACGGAAAACCGTCAAACCATGAGTTCACTTTATCAGATAAGACGCTTAAAAAAAGAAAAGGATATCAAAGGAGATATTATTATTTCAACAATTCAGAAGCTTTTTTCAGTCTTGACAGGACAAACTTTGGAAGAAAGTAATGAGGATGTTGAAGATGAGAATATAAAGAAAGATGAAGAACAGGAATCAGCGGAAATTATTCAGCTTGGTAATGATTTGAAGCTTCCATCAGATTATTTCCAATTAATTATTGTGGATGAATGTCACAGATCTATTTATGGAAAGTGGAAAGCAGTGCTTGATTACTTTTCAGATGCGAAAATACTTGGTCTTACTGCTACACCCACGCCAGAAGCATACAGCTTCTTTAATAATAACATTATCAAAATGTATACATATGATGATTCTGTTGTTGATGGCGTAAACGTACCAGCAAGAACCTATAGAATAATGACAGATGTTACTGAGCATGGGGGAATAATTGAGGCTGGAACAGAAATTATAGAAACGCCACGTCGCAGGGATGAGCCTGTCACATATACAGCGACACAGCCAATAGAATATACGCCTATACAGTTGGACAGGTCAGTTATTAATCGGGATCAGATAAGAAAGGTATTGATGGCTTATAAAAATGCTATCTATACAGAACTATATCCGGAACGGGAACAAAAATGGGAATACATACCCAAGACATTGATTTTTGCCAAGGATGATAACCATGCTACAGAAATTGTCGATATGACAAAAGAAATTTTTCAGAACGAGTTTGAAAATGGGAAAGTTCCGGAGAATTTTGTGCAAAAAATTACTTATTCATCAGAAGATTCCAATGGACTTATTCGAGATTTAAGAACAGAGAAAGATTTTCGTATCGCTGTAACAGTCACATTAGTTGCTACGGGAACAGATGTGAAGCCATTGGAAGTTGTATTTTTTATGAAAGACGTACACTCCGATGTGCTCTATACACAGATGAAGGGACGAGGGTGTCGCATAATCAGCGACGATAAGTTGAAAGAAGTGACACCCAATGCCGATACGAAAGAATGTTATTACATTGTAGATGCTGTCGGAGTGACAGAACATGAGAAAAATATACCCCATCCAGCAGCGACTTCTGGAGGCGGAAAGAGGACATTGAGTTTGGAACAGCTTCTTGAACATTTGGCACATAATGAACTCAGTGATGAGAACTTAATGCTTCTTAGAGATTATTGTGCAACAATTAACAGGCGTTATGAAAATGATGCATTATTTGGAAGACATCTTGATTATTTTATAACAACCTATGGTTTTGCACCAAGGACAGTGGCGAATGATATCAATAACGCATTTTCAGAAGGAATTATGGTAGAGTATATTAGTCCTTCACGAGATAATTCTATGAGAATGAGGCTTATCTATAGATTGATTAGTAATATTCCAGCAAGAAAGAAACTGCTTGAAATGCAGCGGGGATATTATGCAATAGCAAGTGATAAAGATAAAGTAATCTATGCCGGCTTTTCAAAAGAATCTGCCAAGACTTATATTGAAAATTTTGAGAAATATTTGAATGAGAATCGTGATAGCATCGAGGCGCTTAGGATTCTTTATAATTCGGAGGACATCATAATTACGCATACTATGCTTGTAGAACTAAGAGATAGGCTTCTTGCAGAAAACAAACAGTATGGTATCTATCAGATATGGAAAAATTATAAGTTTCTTGATTCGGAAGGTAAGGTTGAAGAACTTGATATTAAAACAAATATAAATGCACTAACACATTTAATTCAGATAGTGCGTTATGCGTATAAGAGAAATCAGAAACTGACAAGCCTCTTTACAGGATATGGGCAGAGATTCAATCTGTATTGCGGACAGAATCAGCGTATTTTAACAATTGAGCAGGAGCAGATTATGAGACAGATTGCAGGATACGTGATAGATGCCGGGGCAATTTCTGTGGCAGAATTGAATGAGGCAGATACGGATTTATGGCGGAAGGCTGTAACAATTTTCGGTGCATCAACGCTAAAAGAGGAAATGTCAGCTTTATCAAAAATTATATTAAAGGTGGCTTAAAATGGCAAATCAAAAAAGCGAAGCGGCATTATTGAAAAAGGTATGGGATATAGCGAATGTTTTGGCAGCGGCAGGCGTCGGATTTACAGACTATATCACACAGCTTACATATATTCTTTTCTTGAAAATGGATGAGGAGAAAGAAGAACTCGGGCTTAACAGCACTGTTCCCGAGGGATATAAGTGGAAGGATTTAGCTGGTCTTAATGGAACGGATCTTGTTGAAAAATATGAAGAAATATTGAGGGAGCTTTCAAAGGATGAAGGATTAATCGGAACTATTTTTACAAGGGCAACGAATAAGATTGACCGTCCGGTTATGCTTGCTAAAGTCATAGAAATGGTAAGTGAAGAGAACTGGTATATGATGGAAGGAGATTTTAAAGGCGCCGTCTATGAATCAATTCTTGAAAAAAACGGACAGGACAAGAAAAGCGGAGCAGGTCAGTATTTTACGCCGAGAGCGCTGATACAGGCTATTGTTGAGGTAGTCAATCCTAAAATTACAGAAACAGTTGCAGATCCCGCCTGTGGTACTGGAGGTTTTCTGCTTGCGGCTTATGAACACATGAAGAGTCAAAGCAAGGATATAGAAAAACAGCAGTTTTTGAAGAACAATGCGCTCTTTGGAGCGGATAATACATCTTTAGTTGTAACGCTTGCTTCTATGAATTTATATCTGCACGATATTGGCATCAATAAGAGTCCTATTGCATATCAGGATTCTTTGATAGATACATCTGACAGAATGTTTGATGTAATACTGGCAAATCCGCCTTTTGGAACCAGACCGCAGGGCAGCGTGGAGGTTGCAGTCAATAGACCTGAGTTTGTAAAGACATCTGATAATCAGGTCAATTTTTTACAGCATATTATGTCTATTGTAAAGAAAGACGGGCGTGTTGGAGTGGTGCTTCCGGATAGCGTTCTTACGGATATGGGAGCTACGGAGAAAGTAAGGGAAAAGCTTCTGAAAAATTTTAACCTTCATACCATTCTCAGACTTCCCACTGGTATATTTTATGCGAATGGTGTAAAAACAAATGTGCTTTTCTTTGAGAAGGGGAAAGCAACTAAGGAAATTTGGGTTTATGATTATAGAACGGGTATTAAACATACGTTAGCAGCAAAACCCATGACGAGAGCGCATCTTCAGGAATTTGTGGATTGCTATTGTGTTGGTCATGAACAAGACAGAGTTGCCACTTATAGTATTGATAATCCGAATGGACGGTGGAGGTGTTTCACAGAGGAAGAGGTTAGCAACGCAGATAATCTTGATTTTAAGTGGATTGATTTGGAAGAGAAGGATGAGAGAACAGTGGCAGAGATACTTCGGGATATGCAAGAGGAGTCTGACAGTATTGCAGCAGCAGTTGAAAGACTGCAGACCTTATTGGGAGGAATAGAGGTTTGATAGATACGGCAGCATTAAGAAAATCAATTATTGACTTGGCTACATCAGGTCAACTATCAAGCATATGCGATGGTGATGATAGTATTAGAAAAATATTAGCTCAATTACCTGTAGTGTCAACTAAGAAAAAAAAACTTCTGGCACAAGAATACGAATATGATGAGTTGTTTTCGATTCCAAAACACTGGAAATGGATGAAGTTAGGTGAAATTTCATCTTATGGAGATGCCGCAACTAAAATAATGGCTATAGACGTAACAGATAATACATGGATATTAGAATTAGAAGATATAGAGGCAGGAGGGAGACTTTTAGTAAAAAAGCGAGCAGATAGCAGAAAGTCTATTGGAGAAAAGACCGTTTTTAAAAAGGGACAGGTATTATACAGTAAATTACGCCCGTATCTTAAAAAAGTATTGGTTGCTGATGAAAATGGAATTTCAACGCCTGAATTAATTTCGTTTGATTTATATGCTGATATTAATGCGAATTATATCAAGTATTGTCTGACTAATTCGTATGTAGACAGAGTAATTAATAAAAGATCATATGGAATAAAAATGCCGAGAGTAGATGCTGGTTTTATGGTTAACTTGCCTATTCCAGTTCCTCCTATACAGGAACAAGATAGAATTGTTAAATTAGTTGAAAATATAATGGATGAAATTAATTGTATAGATGAAGCGCAAAAGAAATATACCAATGACATAGAAATTCTTATAGCTAAGTTAATTGATTCTGGTATTCAAGGCAAATTAACTGAACAGCTTTCAGAAGATGGAAATGCAGCAGATTTATATGAAGAGATTCGTGCTGAAAAAGCCAAACTTGTTAAAGCGTGTAAGATAAAAAAAGAAAAAGCACTGCCTGAAATAACAGAGGATGAGATACCGTTTGACATTCCTCCAAATTGGAAATGGGTTAGGTTGGGTGAGATATCGTGGTTTCAGGGGGGATATGCTTTTAAAAGCAATTTATATGTTGAGGATTCTGATAATCAGGTAATCCGCTTGGGAAATGTAAAACAGAATGTGTTATTAGTTGATGCAAGACCTGTTTTTATTTCGGATGAGTTAGCCAAAGAAGTCGAGGATTATAGAATTAGAGAGAATGATATTTTGATAACTATGACCGGAACGAGGAGAAAGAAAGATTATTTTTATGCCAAATGTGTTGAACAATCGGATTTACAAGGAAAAAAGTTGTATTTGAATCAACGTGTAGGCTGTATAAGGGTAGTAGATGGAGTGTACCCGCAGTTCTTAGTTATAGCACTACAAAATACAGAAATAAGGAAGATTATTTTTGAAAGGGAAACAGGAGCTGTAAATCAAGGTAATTTAGGCTCCGAAGATATCAAGAAGTTTGTATATATTCCACTTCCGCCATATCCGGAACAGATTAGAATTGTGGATAAGATAGATAAATTACTTACTGATTTATAGTAAGTGAATATTGATTGTAAAAAATTAGAAAGTGAGTGTTTAGCATGGATTTTACAACAATTATTGGACTTATCGGAACTTTTGTAACATTTGAAGAGGCAGGGCGAGGTTGGTTTCCCATAATAAAGAATCAAAAAGCGAAAAATACGATTGAATTGAGTAATTGGGATTCTAAAGATCCAACTGTACAGCATGTATTAGATTCATTCAAATCCGATGTTAGGGTAGAATATAAGGAACACATATTTTCAGAGGCTGAAATTAACGAAATAGCTAACAAGTTTCTGAATGAAAAAAGCTATTTAAATTTGTCTTATGAGGATAGGAAGAAAGTAACGGTATTTATTCAGGATATTTTGGGTAAGTATAATGAATATACTCGTTCTTTGATGTCAACGGGAGAAAATGTTTTATATGAAAAATTGGTTAGTGATAACAATGAAATAAAAAATATGCTATCAGATATGGCTAATAAAGTCAATAAGGACAATCTTGCAAAATTTTATGAGGCAGTTGAAACGAGTAAAAGCATAGGTCTTGCAAATATAGATTGCCTGATTAACGATGAATATGAAATAGATAGAACAGCTATTGTTGAAAAAATCAAAAAAGAAAATGAACATTTTATCTCGATTCAAGGATGTGCTGGCAGTGGTAAATCTGTTATTGGAAAAAAACTCGTTGAAAATGAGAGTCTTATTTTATATGCTAGGGCTGAAAAATTTGTTCAAGAAAAGAGGATATCTGATATTTGGCATTGCAATTTGGACGAGGTATTAAACGAATTGGCAGAACGCAAAGTAGTATTTTTTATTGATGCATTAGAGTTTATTGCAGATTGTACTGTTGATAAAATTGAACTGCTTCAAAGTTTGTACAACATAGTTGGAAAATATGACAACAAATATGTAATTACAACCTGTAGGACTGAGGACCGAAATGCTTTTTTAAAATTGCAAACTAAATATTCTATTAAAACGTATGAAATAGAAGATATTTCGAGCGGTGAACTTAATGGAATCTGTAAAAAATATCCTGTTATTGAAAAATTGAGAGAGCAAAAGGCTTACGCAGATTTATTGAAATCACCGTTTTATATAAATTTGATTGTAAACAAAATGCCAGATTCTCATAATATGCAAAATGAGAATGAATTTAGAAATTATATTTGGAGAAATATTATATGTCTTGAAGATAAGGCAGCAAAATTTGATGTATCAAGTGATGAGATAAGAGATGCTATAGAAAATATATCATTTACAAGAGCAAAGAAATTTTTGATAGGTGTGCATAGGTCGGAAATTAAGAAGGAAATATTACATATTCTAATTACGGAAGGGATTGTTATTCAAAAAGGGGAATATGTCAGGTTAAAGTATGATATTTTTGAGGATATATGCTTTGAATACTATTTTGATAAATTCTTTGAAGAGAGTAAAGGAAACTTTCAGTTGTTTTTTGAAAATATAGAATCAATAGGTAGATGTGTGTACAGAAGATACCAGATATGGATTTCAAATAAATTGTTTCTGCAAAAAAACAGAGAAAAATTTATATATGAACTTATTTTTAGTAAGTATACATCAGAAAAGTGGAAAAATCAGACTGAAATAGGAATTGTAAAATCAAAATATTGCTCAGATTTTTTTGAAGAATATTTTCAGGATTTAGTTGATAAAGGAATTATTAGCGAGATAATCAGTATTATAAATTTATATGCTTTTGAAGCACAGATAATAGAAAATGATTCAGTTGCAATTTCCTTATATGTAAAACCTGTCGGGAAAGCAAGAGAGTGCATTATCTCACTGTTGTATAGAAATTGGAATGATTTTAACACTGTATTAAATAAAGCGGGTGTTTTAAGATTATGCGAAGATTATGCAAAGCAGAGAAACAAGAGTAAAACCACATCATCGGCCGCTTGTGAAATTGTAGAATACTATATTGAGCAAATAATTAATAATCGAGAGGAGGGCTGGTATTATAAAACCAAAGATACATTAATACCACTACTAAAAATAGTATATTGGATGTCAGATGTGTCAGATGAATGGATTAAGAAGTTTTTTGGAAATTTAATCCTGTGTTGTAAAAGTGAAAATCATAGGGAGAACAGATGGGCGAGTGAGATAATGGAGGAGACTTTAAAAAATGCATATCCAGTATTAGCGAGAACACTTCCAAAAGAATTATGCAGTTTGGCGAATAATCTGTGGTTTAGGGATAATGAAAATTGGAAAGGGTATCGAGATTATGCTAGCTATGAAATAAATGAGGATTCTTCTTATGGATTGAGTGAATATGCAAACAATTATAATTTGTCACATGACGGATTGTATAAAAAGTTGTTTTTATGGAATATATTTACAGAACAATTTCGCATAGGTTTCGATTGGGCAATAAAGTTTATAAATCGAGCTATTCAAAATTATGTTGATAATGAGCCGGAATATGTTTGCAAAGTGAGTATATATTTTGTGGACGAAAATAAAGGCAGAGAATATTATGGAAATCCACAGATGTGGTTGGCTGGAGTACAAGAGCATCATTTACCATTAGTTATAAGTGATATTTTATATGTACTTAAGTCAGTTCTTGTTAAAACAATAAAAGAATATGCTGATAATAAAGAGGATATCGAAGCGTTAGCAGAAATGGTAAAAAGAGAGATATATGTTAAGTCAAACAATATTGCTCTGTTTACTATTATTGAAGCGATTGGAATGAATTTTCAAAGAGAATTGCCGGCATATGCTCTTGATTTGGTGACAAGCCTTGAACTGCTATATTGGGACACTCATCGATATGGATTATATATTAAGAATCCTGCCAAGGAATTATTATTAAAACAGGTATTACAGACAATAGGGGTTCCATCGTTAAATGAACGTTACCAGCTAGATGAAAAGTGTAACATTAATTTACAACAATATGCGATTCAAGCTCAATTATTGCATGGCGGTGCAGTGTGCAATAAATGTAGCGAGATATGTGATCATATGTATTCACAAACATCAAATGAGGGAGAGGAAGCTCAAGATTATTTACAGATTCAAAAAATGGATTTGCGAAATGCATCAATAAGAGAAGTGTCAGAGGATACTTATGCCATAGAGCCTAAAATTACTGGTGAGGCAGAGAAAATAGTTCAACATCAAGAAGCTGTGAATGCACAATCGCCGATGAAAAAAATTGATGATTTAGTTGTGAGAAATGCAGGAATTATTAAAGATGGTAAGGCAGATTATAAAGCACTGAATGAAGTGTTGGATTTGATTATTGAAACAGTAAAAAAGGATGAAATTAATCGGATTAATTATGAAAATGTTATGGAACAATTTATCGCTATTTCGCTGAGTGATAAAGAGATGAGTGGAACACGTAGAGAATATCTTTGTGATATTTGGATAAATGGCATAAATGAGTATTTTAATAATGGTACATTTGTAGCAGATAATTCAATGGTATACATACTATGGATGCAATTACAGAATGACATTTCAATACAGAGCAAAAATAGAATAAAAAAACTATTATTGGACTGCTTGCTTTATAGAGGGCAAAATGGTTTGATATCTAAAATAGCTTCACAGGCTAAATTGTATTTACAGAATAACAAGAGTTTAGCTAAAGTCGTTTTTAATACAATTATTATGTTGGCGGAAGATGAAATGCAGCATCAGGTTTATAATGCTAATTATGTGAAAAATTCAGGAAAAGAACCAAATTTTGAATTTCATCCGAATAAACAGTTAAAACTATCAGGAGTTGATCATTGGATAAAACAAGAAAATGCATTACCATATGTGAGTAAATATGATGAAATTATTGAAAATTATCTTTTTAATGAAAAGGAAAGAGAAGAAAAACCATTTGATATAAGTAAATATGATATTGAAACGCTTTGCTTTATATCAAATTGTGGGTTGGATTTTTCAGATAAAATATTTGAAGCTGTGATAAGGGACATCATTTATTGTTTAATAGATCTGTGGGATTTTGATAGGTCAAGAAGACAAGCCTATCGTATTGTAGATGTGTTTCATGAACATGAGATTGTAGAGCTTTTTCAACGCGAGATAGTGCATAAAAATGAGAATGCGGAAAAAGCAATTGATTTACTTTTTGATAATATTGACTTTTCGCTATTCACTTCAGAAACAATAGAGTTCTATCAGGACATATTTGGCGATTTTGTTTGTACATATTTTGATGCTTATTCTGATAAAGATAAGCGTCGCTTATTGGAAAACAAAATTCTTTATTTAGACAGCAAAGTAAACCATATAAAGAGCGATTATGTTCGCATTCAGCTATATAAGTCTCTAATGTTTTCGTTGACAAGATACTGTCATGGAGATTGGAGTAAGGCTAAAACGAAATACTCATACAGCAATAAAATGTTCTTAAATAGTCAGTTTAAAAAATATGGCAAATATCATGTTGAGGATTTGCTGCAAACTATATATCAATTACGAATGGAGGAATTGTTACCACATATTCTTATTTCACTAAATGAGGTTTTTGCAGAAGCAATACATGAAGATAAGGTAAAGTTTGCAAAGTCCATAACTGAGGTTCAATGGATACTTGACATGTTGGTATTAAAGGCGTTTGTATATCAAAGTGATGATATTAAAAACGATGATGAGTTGACGAGGGCATTTGAGGGCGTATTACAGTCAATGGTGGAACTTGATAATCCAAAAGCGGCAGTGATTTTGGATGAGTTTAGAATACATTAGGCAAGCATTTTGTAATACTATATAATAGCATTGGAAAAAATAGTAAATATTGAGGAAGAGGAAGCAAGGTGTTAAATAGCATCCATGTTTCAGGAACAGGACATGAACTTATGCCAAAATTAAATCCGGGTAAGTCAGTTGTAAGACTTGCAGTAAAAAAGAAAAATGCCGGAGATGATGATAACGATGATGAAGATGCAGAAACTAATGTACCGTTCCAAATTGCTTATGCGGTATCCATTCATAAAGCGCAAGGATTAGAGTATAATTCGGTCAAAATTGTTATTACGAAAGAAGTAGATGAAATGATTACACATAATATTTTCTATACGGCAATTACGCGAGCAAGGGAAAATTTGAAGGTGTATTGGACACCAGAGTCGCAGAAAAAAATTTTGGATAGTTTTATAAATGATGAAACATCATACGATGCAAAGATTTTTTCGGCACGGACAGGATTAAAAATTATTAAGAGGCGGGTAGTTTAATCTATAATGAGGATAGGAACATGGAACAATATGCGCAAAATATAATGTGTACAGATGAAGAAAAAGTAATCACATACTGTAAAAACATTATTAAGGCAGTTGATAAAACACGTGATGTTGCCGCGCAATCTAAATTAAAATCACGTAAGATAAAGGATGCGCTGCAAACGAAGGACAAGCAGACAATGTGGAATGTGTTGCAGGAGTACATACATAAGCATCCGAAATTGTTTACAATGGCTAATGGCGTGCAGCTTAGACGGGTAGATGAAGATTTTTATAGAAATGTATCAGAAAAAGATGTGGCAAGGCAATTGGAAATTGTGATAGGGCTTATATATCTGAATGAAGCAAAGCATTGTGTGGCAAAAGAGACAATAAAGGCGTGTTTTAAGAAGTTATTAAAGCAATCAGGTGCATTTAGTGAGCATGAAATTGAAGTATTGCTATTGTAGGAACTAAAGCGATGGGGAGAATGTTAAGATGATTGATGGAATTATGTATGGAATATCTGTATTTGTTGGAATCGTTGCGGGTATTGGGGTTACTATTGGAGTAGATTGTTTTAGAGCCAAAAAGCAAAATGCTAATGACAAAAAGAATCTTTCATTTGAAATTAGATGTAACTTATCTAAAATAGAGAAGTGGCTTGAGCTGATTATCGAATTAAGAAATTATGTCAATAGTGATAGGATTAACCAATTTAGTGGATATTTTAATTTATCTTCGGCAATATTTACTACGACAAATAAATTGCTGCAAGATGGAAGGATTTATACATTCCTTTCTTATGATAGTATAGAGAAAATTCAGGAGAATGGCACATATCTTTCTGTAGCAGGAGAAAATATGTTAAGTAATCAGATAATGCAGCATAAGCAAGCTGTACTGAATGGTTATATGAATGCAAAACAATATGCATCAAATGATATAGATTTTTGGGATAAAACATTAAAGAAATGTAAAGAAAATTTCAGAGATATTTTAAAGGAATTAGAATAATTAACTGAGTTGTTTGGGATGCGAAAGGAGAAGGTGTATGATACATCCAGATAAAATAAGAGCAGAAGCTAAGAAAAAAGAGAACGAAAATTTTAAGTTCCGAACTTTCTTAAAATGTCATGCAGACGAGGATGAATTAGACAGTCAATTTTTACGATTACATAAAGAACTCTTTGCAGATTATGACTGCAGCAAATGCAGAAACTGTTGCAAGATGTATAAAGGAAGTATTCCAGTGGAAGATATTGACAGGGATGCACAATATTTAGAAATAACGACCGAACAACTTATTGATACTTACTTGGAAAAAGAAGAGTATGGCATGAACTATCAGACCAAGCATAAGCCTTGTGATTTTTTGCAGGAGGATGGTAACTGCAAATTGGGAGACTGTAAACCTGACAGCTGCAAAAAATATCCGTATACCGACCAACCGGAAAGATTATCAAGTTTGCTGAGTATATTAGATACGATAGAAATATGTCCGGTAGCTTTTGAAATATTTGAGAGGTTAAAGCAGGAGTATAGATTTAGAACGCGCAGATAAATCATATAATGAATGTCAGAAAATAGTGTGTGGTGAATATATAATGGAGATGGGCAGGATGAATTTAAAAGATATTATTGGTGAGACAACGGATTATGATAAAAAACTTGCATTGGAAGTGAAAAAGCCAAAAAGCTGGTGCAAAAGTGTCAGCGCTTTTGCAAATGGCGTTGGTGGAACTTTGATTTTTGGCGTCTCAAATGATAATGAAGTAAGAGGGCTCTTGGATGCAGAGAAAGATGCAGAGATTATCAGTGAGCAGATAAAGACACGTCTTGACCCGATTCCGGAATTTCATCTTAGTTTTTTTAGAACGGAAGACGATAAGACATTGATTTTGTTAAACATTCGACAGGGGGAGGAAACTCCGTATTATTATTTGGCGGATGGTGTAATGGAAGCATATGTCCGTCTGGGAAATGAGAGCGTAAAAGCAGACGCAACAGAATTAAAGAGACTGGTACAGCGTGGAAAGAATTCATCCTATGATGCGTTGGCTACAACCTACAGTGTATCGGATTATTCGTTCAGCAAATTACGCGAGCGGTACAAAGCATGGACAAGAGAAAGCTTGGAGGATAAAGAGCTTGTGTCATTTGGTTTAGTGGATGATAAAGGGAAACTTACAAATGCCGGAGCATTGCTGGCAGATGATTCGCCTATCAGATGGTCAAGGGTTTTCTGCACGAGATGGAATGGATTGGATAAGGGTGGCGGCATTATGGATGCTCTTGATGATGCGGAATATTCAGGAAGTTTAATCAGTCTTTTGAATGAAGGAGCAGCATTTATCAAGCGAAATATGAAAACAATGTGGAAAAAGACAGCCAATTCAAGAATTGATATGCCCGAATATTGTGAACGGAGCTATTTTGAAGCATTAGTTAATGCATTGGTGCATCGGGATTATTTGGTAAATGGCAGTGAAGTCCATATAGATATGTTTGACGATCGGATGGTGATATACTCGCCCGGAGGAATGCCGGACGGAACCTTGGTACAGGAACGGGTTATAGATGCAATTCCCTCGACAAGGAGAAATCCTGTTTTGGCAGATGTGTTTCAGCGGTTAGGATATATGGAGCGTAAGGGCAGTGGACTGACGAAGATAATAAATGCATACAAGAATGCAAATAATTATGATGAAAGTAAAGCGCCGCAGTTTATCTCATCAAGAGTGGAATTTACAGTTATATTGAAAAATTTGAATTATGGGGAAAACAGAGATAATAAAAGTGAAATAAATGATGTTTCACAAGCAGCTGAACAATATGTCCAACGCACAGAAGAAGTATTTCTGAATGCTTTGCGTAATAATCCGTATATTTCAAGAAAGGAATTGTCAAAGCTGTTAATGATTTCAGAAGATGGCGTGAAATATCAGTTAAAAAAATTGAAAAGAAAAGGATTGATCGAGCATATAGGCGCTTCACGGGGAGGCTATTGGGAAGTAAAATGATTTTGGATATTGTATCCCCAATTACCCCAAAACCACCCCAAAATGACTCCAAAACTACCCCAAAGTGCCTTAAAATTACTCCAAAACAAAGATTTCTGCTATATGAGACTACCCTAAAATATATTCAAAAGATAAAAAATTGGAATTCTTATCTTTTGAAGAGTGTAAGAGATAATCAATCATTATTTGAGGAGAAACAGTAAGATGGCTATGCGAAAGGTGTTTTATGGACCGGAAGGTATCATGCTTAAGCACATATTGAGGATGTATGATAAGGAGAGCCTGTTGAATTATGCAAGAGATTTGGAAATAAAAAGAACATCAGGACTAAAAAAGGATGAACTTGCAGAGAAAATAGCGAATGAGTTGCTTATGCCAACAGTCATGAGAAGGCGAATCGCTGTGCTGTCACCGGAGTGCAGAATACTATTGGAACGTGCGATGAGAGAGCCACTCATTCCGACACCCGAAGAAATGGATGACGCTTTATTTCTTCATGAAAGCGATTACGCATTTCTGAATAAAAGGGAACAGCTTGATGTTCCGGTAGATGTGAAAATAGCTTATGAAAAAATAAATACGCCGGAATTTCGGAAGTATGCCCGTAAAATGTCATGGTTATCTCAGTGTCTTAATTTTGGTGAGGCTTTTTATGGCGTTTTTGACAAAGATGTACTCCGAAAAATATATAATGTGAGAAAGGGATATCATATTTCAGAGGAACAATTAGAAAAAATGTGTAGTGAATTTCCCGACGACATGACGGAATGTCATATGGAAGAAGGGCAAAGATTTATTGTCGCGGAGTATTTGGCATATGATGACCGCTATAAAAATTTATTGGACATACAAGCAGGCAAGGATTTTTATATTCCTAATGCTCAGGAAGTACTGGATTATTCAAGAAACTTATATTTATCTCAAGAACCAGCATATCAGAATTTTAGAGAGTTTTTACAGCATGAAATAGGAATGACATTTGACGAGGCCAATGCAGAGGCAATGGAGATATGGGATAAAATACAATTTGACATAGATTTTACTGAGATTGTTCAATATTTTATAGATGTTTATGAAGATTTATTAGACGATATTAAAATTGAGGAAATTATTCCACTTCTCCAAGAATTAAATAATAGCACCAGAATGCAGATACATAGAGGACATACGCCGAATGAAATGATGAGAAAAGAGATGGAGGAAGGTCGCTTTTCCCAAAGACCTACAGTTGTACCCGGAAGTGCGGAGGCAGCTAGTCTTTTGAAAAGCGCATCGGAGGAATTGAAAGAGATGGGGGTATGTGTTGACTTTGACAGTAACGCAGTGATTGTTCCAAACAATTCTTCTCAGAACAATGTGTCTGGTCAGGCGGCTAATTCAATTAAGAAGATTTATCCCAATGATCCATGCCCGTGTGGTTCAGGCAAGAAATTAAAAAAATGCTGCGGAGGGCACGGCAAATTATAAGTTAATTTGAATTGGGTAAATGCCGTTTCCCCAATTCAACTGCACACATACCAATTATGGAGATGATTATATGATTCCAATAAAAATAGAAACCCTGTTAGAGGGGCGCAAAGTAGAACGAAACCGTATAGAATACAAGGAAGGCTTTAATCCGTCAGAAATTGTGCATACCATATGTGGTTATGCAAACGATATTGCAGGGGTAGACGGCGGGTATCTTGTGATTGGCGTCAAAACAGAAAATGGACTTCCCATTCTGCCGTCTATAGGCGTACCGGATGAATTACTTGATGACATCCAACTGAAGATATTTCAATACTGTAACAAAATTGAACCTCGCTATATTCCAAAGATTGAGATTGTGGAATATAAAGGTGTAAACTTGGTGTATCTGAAATGTGCAGCGGGTGATGCGGGACCATATCAGGCACCTGTGGACGTTTATTCTAAAAAGGAAGCGAGTAAAGACCAAGACCGCACAATGAAATATTGGATTCGTCCGGCATCGCTTACGGTAGAAGCAAAATAGAGCGAGATAGCGGAACTTTTTGAGAAATTTGCGGCTATACCGTTTGTTGACCGTATTAATAACCGGGCATCTATGGAACATATACGCAGAGGATATCTTGAGGATTTTATTAGGGAAAGTAACAGTTCGCTGATTGAAGAACTTAATGTGCGCTCTTTGGAGGACTTATTGGTATCCGAGGAAGTGGCGGAGGAAAAAGATGAGGGAATAGCAATCAAAAATATTGGAATGCTTATGTTTGGGGAAAGACCGGATAAGTTGATTGCAGGAAGCAAGATTGAGTTGGTGCGTTTTCATGATAAGGAAGCGGAGGCGTCTGATTTTACAGAGAAGACATTTTACGGTCCGATATGGAAGCAGGTAAGAGATGCGCTAGACTATATTAAGACAACTGTGATTGAGGAAAAGGTTGTAAAGGTTGATGGTAGGGCGGAAGCAGACCGTTTTTTCAACTATCCGTACAATGCGTTGGAGGAAGCGCTAGTAAATGCTGTTTTACACAAAAACTATAAAGAGGATGTACCGGTAGAGATTCGGATTTATGTGGATCAAATTCAGATTATCAATTTCCCGGGACCGGATCATTATATTGATATGGAGAAGTTTGCGGTGGGGAAAATCAGAGCGAGAAGATACAGAAATCCCAAGATTGGAGAATTTTTTAAGGAGATTGATTTGTCCGAGAAGAAATCAACGGGCATATCAAAAATTTTGCGCGAACTGAAAAGAAACGGTTCGCCCATGCCGGAGTTTGAAACGGATGCAGACAGAACTTATATGATTACTACAATAAGGATTCATGAACGGTTTGAAATTGAAAATACAAACTTCGCTCAAAAAAATGAGCGAAGTTTGAGCGAAGTTTTGGCGCAAAAAGATTATAATAAAGTGAGTGCAATTGTTAGTTTTATGGAAGAGCATGGAGAAATAACTCCTAAAGAAGCCGAAGCAGTTACGGGCAAGTCTGCTGCGACTGTGCGAAGATATTTTAAAATTCTCACAGGTACAAGATATATAGTGGCGGAGGGGAGTACCAACAATATGGTTTATCATATTGCTGCGAATTTGCCAGAAGATGATTAAAATGGTTTAAAAAAACGAATTGCCTAAACAGTGATTAGGTAATTCATGTAAATGAACTTGAATGCGTTGTTAAAAAGATGTGAAAGTTGGAAATCTCAGACGAGATAAGAGGATAGAGGAACTTCATGCATCAAGACTGAATAACGGGGAAAATCCGCCGGAACTTTTTATCATAGATTCTCAAGGTCAAGCATCAGCGAGTAAGAGATAATATATTATTAACAATTGTGCAGACGGTCTGCACAATTTGGAAGGAAGGTAGTATGCTTATAACATCGAATGAGTATTTGCAAGCAGTACAAGAAATAAATGATTATGTGAATCAGGCTAAATATAGAGCGTCCGTTAGTGTGAATAGTGAAGTGCTGAAAACAAACTTGTTCATTGGAAGTGTGATTATTCGTAACTCCGAATGGGGTAATAAATTCGTTGATAATTTATCTAAGGATATGAGGATGAAATATCCCGGTGCAAAAGGGTATTCTGTTCGAAATTTAAAGTATATGAAGAAGTTTGCACAGATTTTCGCTGAGGATGATGTGGATAAGTATGGATTGGCAAGGATTACTTGGAGCTATCATCAAGTGTTGATGAGTAAGGTGTCAAGCCAAGAAGAATATGTATGGTATTTGGAAAAAACTTTAGAGCATGGATGGTCGGTAGATGAATTGGCATCCCAAGTGAAGGGCCAGTTGTATGAGAGGCAAGTTGTGGCAAATAAGATTTCAAATTTTGAAAACAGATTGCCTATTGAACAAAAGGATATTGTTATAAGTACTATGAAAGATCCATATATGTTTGATTTTATCAATTATACAGAGGATATGTTGGAAACAGATATAGAAAATGAGTTGGTAAGGAATGTTACTTCGCTATTGATGGAATTAGGAACCGGTTTTGCTTTTATGGGACAGCAGTATCATCTTGAAGTTGGCGGAAAAGATTTTTATATTGATCTTCTTTTCTATAATACAAAGCTTAGATGTTATGTGGCGATTGATTTAAAGACAGGTGAGTTTAAGCCGGAGCAGGCAGGGAAAATGAATTTCTATTTGTCGGCGCTGGACGATTTGGTTAAATCCCCAGACGATAATCCATCTGTTGGATTAATATTATGTAGAGATGAGAATAGAACCATTGCAGAATATGCGTTAAGAGATATGTCGAAACCTATTGGTGTAAGCGAATATCATTTGTGTACAGATCTTCCGCTAGACTTGAAAAGTGCTTTACCAGATCCGGAGGAGATTAGAAGTAGGATTGACATGAAAAAATAAATTGTGCAGACCGTCTGCACAAATGAATTAGAAAGAGTTTCGTGATAACACCATGATAACAAAAATCCCCAAAACCTCAGATACAGGGTGCATATGTGGATAACTATCTCTTACATTTTAAAAATTTTCATCATATTTTTTATGATTTCTCGTTTTGATTCATCCGGAAGGCTGAATTGTTACTATGATATTGCGGCCGTTTTCATTTTTTCTTGCATATCCGCAATATTCATGATACAATAATTCGCGGCAAAACGATAAATTTATATAGTAATTCCGGCAGGGATTGTGTCTTACCGCAGGGCCTGTCGGAATGTGCGGATTCAACCGGACTTTGCAGAGAAAGGCGTGGCATTTACTATGATAGAAGCGGCAATTTACGGATATGGGAACATCGGAAGCGGTGTGGCGGAAGTGATCGAAAAAAATCAGGAGCGGATCGAGAGAGCCATAGGAGAAGGCGTGCATGTGAAATATGTACTGGACCTCAGGGAGTTTGAGGGCGATCCGGTGCGGGAGGTTTTAGTGCATGATGTGGATATCATCGTGAACGATCCGGAGGTGAAGATCATCTGTGAGACTATGGGCGGAAACGAGCCTGCCTACACTTTTACGAAGAAAGCGCTGATGGCGGGAAAGAGCGTCTGCACATCGAATAAGGAGCTGGTGGCAAACCACGGGGCGGAACTGATAAAGATCGCGGCGGAGCATGGATGCAATTATTTCTTTGAAGCCAGCGTGGGCGGCGGGATTCCGGTTATCCGGACGTTGAATAACGCGTTGAAACAGGAGAAGATTTTAAATATCAGCGGCATTGTAAACGGCACCACCAACTATATTCTGACAAAGATGGAGAGAGAAGGCGCCGCCTTTGAGGATGTGCTGAAAGAGGCGCAGGAACTTGGCTTTGCGGAGAGAAATCCGGAGGCGGATGTGGAAGGCTATGATGCCTGCCGCAAGATCGCTATTTTAGCATCTCTGATGAGCGGAAAGAGCGTGGATTATAAGGATATCTATACCGAAGGCATTACGAAGCTGACGGCAGAGGATTTTCTGTATGCGAAAAAGATGGGAAGGACCATAAAACTTCTTGCCATGAGCAAGCTGACGGAGGACGGATATCTTGCGATGGTGGCGCCTGTGCTGATCGGAGAGAAGAGCCCGCTTTATCACGTGAGCGGCGTTTTCAACGGGATTTTTGTGAAGGGAAATATGCTCGGAGATTCCATGTATTATGGCAGCGGGGCAGGCAAGCTTCCCACCGCCAGCGCGGTTGTGGCGGACGTGGTGGAGGCAGGGCGTTTCCCCGGAAAGCATCTGCCGATTGACTGGAGCGAGGAAAAGGCCGCACTGGCGGATCTCTCCTTATCAAGAAGACGGTTCTTTGTGCGGTTTGACAGAAACAAAGTGACGGAGGCAAAGGCGGCGGCTGAGTTTGGCAACGGCAGAGTGGTATTTCTGGAAGAGTGCCCGGAGGAATACGGGTATATCACACCGGAGATGAGCGAGAAGGAATTCGCCGGGAAGTTTGAAGGTATGGACGGGGCGATCGCAAGAATCCGCATTGAGGAGTAAGAGATGAAATATATTGTAGTGTTGGGCGACGGTATGGCGGATGAACCGATTGACGGGCTGGGCGGGAAAACGCCTCTTGAGTACGCCGATACAAAGATGATGGATGAACTCAGCGCAAAGGGCGAGGTCGGTATGGTACATACCATCCCGGAGGGAATGAAGCCGGGTTCCGATACGGCGAATCTCTCGGTGCTCGGGTATGATCCGAAACGGTATTACTCAGGACGTTCTCCTTTAGAGGCGTTGTCAATCGGGGTACCGATGAAGGATACGGATATCGCAATCCGCTGTAATATTGTAACAATTTCCGACGATGATGTGCCTTTTGAAGATAAAACCATTATCGATCACAGTGCCGATGAGATCAGCACCGAAGACTGCGCCGTACTGCTGAGGGCAGTACAGGAAAAGCTTCAGGATGAGACATATCGGTTTTATCCGGGAACAAGCTACAGACACTGCCTGATCTGGGATAAGGGGCAGGTGGTGGAACTGACGCCGCCTCATGACGTGCTGGGGCAGAAAATCGGAGAATATCTGCCGAAGGATGTTCATCTGCGGCGGATGATGGAGAGCAGCTACCGGATTTTAAAGGACCATCCTCTGAACATGGAGAGAAAGAAGAAGGGGCTCCATCCTGCGAACTGCTGCTGGTTCTGGGGCGCCGGAACAAAGCCGATGCTCTCCGGTTTCACGGAAAAGACCGGCAAAAAGGGACTGATGATCTCGGCGGTGGATCTGCTCAAAGGAATCGCCGTGGGAGCCGGAATGGGCGTGGCGGAGGTAGAAGGCGCAAACGGCGGCGTGCATACCAACTATGAAGGGAAAGCCCGGGCGGCGGTGAAAGGCCTTTTGGAGCAGGGATATGATTTTGCCTATATCCATGTGGAGGCGCCGGACGAAATGGGGCATCAGGGCAGCGTGGAAAAGAAGGTGCAGGCGATAGAATATCTGGATGAAAGGGTAATCCGTCCGGTGGTTAAGGCTATGGACGAATCGGGAGAGGATTACAGGCTGCTTATTTTGCCGGATCATCCCACACCGATACGGGTGAGAACTCACACCGCGGATAACGTACCCTATCTTCTGTATGACAGCAGGAAGGATGCAAAGTCAGAACGCCGGTATAATGAGCGGGAAGCGGCGGAAGGTCCTTTTATGGAGAGAGGACATGAGATCATAGGGTATCTGTTTGAATAAAAAACAGCGGCTGAAAATTGTCTTAGGTTAAAGTGTACTGTGGATGCAGATGCGGAACTGGAATAAAAAACAGCATCTGCATCGGAAGTGCACAAGACGATTTGCAGACGTATGGTTTAAGCGGCTGAAAATCGTCTTAGGTTAAAGTGTACTGTAGATGCGGATGCGGAACTGGAATAATAGGAGAGATAAAGTGAAAAAAGTTGTCAAATTCGGCGGGAGTTCTCTTGCCAGTGCGGAGCAGTTTGAAAAAGTGGGAAATATTGTCTGGGCGGATGAGAGCAGGCGCTATGTGGTGCCCTCCGCACCGGGAAAGCGGGATGCCAGGGACACGAAAGTGACGGATATGCTCTACGAATGTTATGCCATGGCGGAAGCGGAGAGTGACTTCGGGGAAGAATTTGCAGCCATAAAGGCGCGGTATCAGGAGATTATCGACGGTCTTCATCTGGAACTCTCCCTGGAAAAAGAATTTGAGGAGATCAGTAAGAACTTTCGTGAGAAGGCGGGCAGAGATTATGCGGCTTCCCGGGGAGAATATCTGAACGGGATCATTATGGCAAATTATCTGAATTTTGAGTTCATTGATGCCGTCGAGGTGATCCGGTTTGACGAAAATGATGAGTTTGATGCGGAAGTGACAAACACAATTCTGGAAAAGAGGCTGCGAAAGACGGAGTATGCGGTGATTCCGGGCTTTTACGGCGCGAAGAAGGACGGGACGGTAAAGACCTTTTCCCGGGGCGGTTCCGATGTGACAGGCTCTATTGTGGCAAGGGCAGTGCAGGCGGATGCGTATGAGAACTGGACCGACGTCTCGGGTTTTTTAATTGCTGATCCCCGTATCATTTATAAGCCTGAGCGGATCGATATGATCACCTACAGGGAACTGCGGGAACTTTCCTACATGGGAGCTTCGGTGCTCCATGAGGACGCGATCTTCCCGGTAAGGAAAGAGGGGATTCCGATCAATATCCGCAATACCAATATGCCGGAGGACGAGGGCACCTGGATTGTGGGCAGTACCTGTCAGAAATCCAAATATACGATCACCGGGATTGCCGGCAAGAAGGGTTTTTGCTCGGTTATGCTGGATAAGGATATGATGAACTCGGAGGTTGGGTTTGGGAGGAAAGTGCTGCAGGCATTTGAGGACAACCACATTTCCTTTGAGCATATGCCTTCCGGTATTGATACGATGACGATCCTGGTGCATCAGGATGATTTTGTACACAAGGAACAGTCCGTGGTCTCCGCGATCCACAGGCTGGCGAATCCGGACCATATTGAGATCGAGGCTGATCTGGCGCTGATCGCGGTGGTGGGGAGGAGCATGAAATCTTCGAGGGGAACGGCCGGCAGGATTTTCTCCGCACTGGCGCATGCCAACGTCAACGTGAAGATGATCGATCAGGGTTCCTCTGAGCTGAATATTATTATCGGCGTGAAAAATGAGGATTTTGAGGTGGCAATCAAGGCAATCTATGACATTTTTGTGCTGGCAAGAATATAACGTGAAATGAAAATAAATCACCCCGGGTATACCATGAATGATATGCCCGGGGCGATTCATTTTTTGGAGTTCACTTTTTGATATAATATCTGAAATAAGTTCCGTCTATGATCTGTGATGCGCCGTATTCATGTTCCACCCACTGTATGATCCATGTCTCATTGTCCCAGTGAATCTCTCCGTACCAGCAGGGGATGACCATGATATCAGGATATTTTTCGGGGTACAATTCCCAGTATTTCAGCAGGGTATCGTCATATCTTGGATCGGATATGGTGGTATAGGAGGCGATTTCGATATCGTTCCGGAACAAATAGCCGGTGGCATCGTTTTCCAGCAAAAATACCTTATCTCCGGGTTCCATAAATTCCTGCATTTCCGCATGGAGGCTTTCGTGCATCACGCACTGCATGTATTCGGCAAGGATGCCTTTTGCCGGTCCTTCGGAGATAATGCCCCTTACCCGGGTGACATTCTGGGGCAGGTCCTGGTCGCCCCGATATTCCCAGCCTTTGGTAAAAACTGCGGCAAAGCAGCTGATAAGCAGAAAAGCCATGCCGTATTTTTGATATACGTCCGGAGCATGGCGCTTTGTATACAGAAGAGCGGCGGCGGGCCCCATAACGATACCGGGAAGAAGATAGCGGACGGAGGTAAAGACGGTCAGGTCCGTCAGCAGCAGGACCGCGATAAAGGTAAGCACGCTGCTGAACATCCAGAGTTTTATGGTATTGGTTTTTTCTGCCGTTTTGTTTTCGGCAATATTGTTTCCGAAGATATAGAAAAATATAAACAGAGTAAAATAAGCGGTATGAATATAGAAGTAATCATTGTTTTTCGGAGTGAGCAGCCATATGATAAGGGGAAAGACAGTCACGATGATCAGGGTATAAAACATAAACAGGGCAAAATTTTCCCGCCTGTTTTCCGTGATCTGCCTGCGGAATTTCATATAAAGCCATGCGGCCGCACCGCAGAGCGCGCTGATCAGAAGTGCCTGTCCGCACTGGATAAAATATTCTCCGGACTTCTGTAAAAGTGTGATTTCGGTATGCCCGCTGTTTCCAAGCATCATGTAATGCAGGTTGTCGGAAAGCTCCGTGAGCGTCATATAACCGAGCAGGCGCGCAAGATAGAGTGCGCCGCTTATCAGGCAGGTTCCGGTAAACAGGAGGGCGCTCTTTTTTCCGTACCCGTTTTGTTTCCACAAATACCATAAAAAGAAGGGAAACAAAATGGCGGCGGAGGGATAGGAGAGTACCATACCGCACATCCAGAGCCCGCAGCGCAGGGCCGTGGCAGGTTTTTTGGTCTGTTCCAGATGAAACAGATCCAAAAGGAGCAGCGTCAGAAACCATATGAGCAGATTGGAAAACTCCGGCGTCACATAACCCTTCGGCAGAAGATTAAAATAAAGAAGGGCAAGATAAAAACTGTGTTCCCGGGAGAGAAAATGGCTCATTACGCGAAAGACGCCGAAGGAGAGCCCGCCGTGAATCAGAGTGCCCCAGATGCGGAGCCAGATCGCCACGCCCGCAGTGGTGTGAAAGAGCGATCTGTAGATCAGGATCAGAAATTCGGACACAAAAGCCGAAGTCTGATGAGGATCCCAGATATGGGTGATCATCTTATCGCCGTTGAGCATCCGGCAGGAGAGGGTTATGGCATAGCCTTCATCCATCTGGTAGCCGATAAAGATGCATTTGAGAGCGGCGAGGGCGCTGCCGATCAGCAGCAGTATGCACAGCAGGTTCCGTGTATTTTTTTTGGAAGTTTTCTGATTCATGATTTGTCGTTCCCTATTGTCCTTTTTATTCCCGTGTACAGCAAGCCGGGCAGCCGTGCCTGCACGGATATTTGGCGACTGCCGCGGGGGGTGAAATCCCCGTAGCCTGCTGCAGGGTATTTCATTGCTTTTCTGCCAATCATAGCATAAATCAGATGGAAATACAACTTTAGTAGTATGGTATTTCTTTCTGATCTGTGCTAATAATGAAGCAGGATGCAGCCGGAAAAAATAAAATAAAGAAGGAGAGATTGTTTATGTACTTATTATCGGTGTTAGCGGTGGTTTTATGTTTTTTGCTGGTTGATATTTTTCAGCATTCGGTGAGATTCTTTGAGTTTTTTGATATGGGAAGCCTGCTCTTTTTGATAGTGCTGATTATTCCTCTGATGCTTTCGGCGGGGCTTTTAAAGGATTTGAACAATGCTTTTGGGTTTATCTTCGGAAAGAAGAAGGCGGCTACGCTGCTTATGCTGAAAAGGGCAAAGCTTGCGGTGGATACGACGATGAGGGCGGCTGTCTGGGGCAGTGTATTTGTGATGGTGCTGCAGCTTATCGTGCTGCTTCATAGTATGTCGGATCTGACCTATCTGGGCCCCGTGATATCGCAGTCGTTCCTGACATTGCTGTACGCGATGGTGATCTGCCTGCTTATGGTGCCCATCAGGGCGAAGCTGGAACAGAGGATTCTGGAATATATGCCCTCCTGTGAGGAAAAAGAGGAGGAGGAGATGGTGTGATCAAGTCCGGAAACCGGGATAAAAAATATGATGGGAAGAGAGCGGAGCTGATAAAGATATTGAAAAGAGGCGGAGCGGTCATCGGGTATCTGTTTCTATTGTCAATCTTCTTCGGGTTTCAGATAACAAAATTGTTTGACGGTAAACAGTTTTTGCTTTTGCTGCTGGGGACGGGGATCTTAATGATCCCATCCCTGGGGCAGGGGGCGCAGGAAGGAGGGGAGCGGATACGGCGGCATATTTCGTCCTGCGCGCTCTGGGCAAGCTTTCTGGAAAGTTTTCTGCTGTGCCTTATGGCAATGGAACATATGGGCAGGGCGGAGGAGATTATGCCGGAAATAGCGCTTTGCTTAAGGCCCATCCTGTATGGCGTCTGTATTTTCAGCATTTTTGAGGAAGAGAAGGCGGAAGGAGGAGAGAAGGAGAGGAAGGCGGAGGGCAGTTTCAGGGAGATTACGGCATCGGAGAGTTATGCGATCTTTCAAAGCCTGGGGCTGACCGGAAGGGAGTGTGAGATAGCGGTTCTGGTCTGTCAGGGCATGAGCAACGGGGAGATAGCGGAGAATCTGTGTATTTCAGAGGCTACAGTGAAGAAACACCTCTCTAATATGTTTGGGAAGCTGGGATGTGAGAGAAGGGAGCAGGTCAGACTTAAGTTGTTTCAATAAAATATTTTTGGATGTTGGGGAAGGAAGTTGTTGACATAATCGAACATTTGTTCTAATATATGTATATGGATACAAAAAAGTATGAATTACTATCAGAGAACAGCATAGAATCCCCGGCAGCCGGGATATCGGCAGGAGGGGATATTTCCGGGAGGACAAGGGCAGGGAAAAATACGTTGTCCGTCGGAAAAGACGGACAGCTTTCCGTGATGGAGAAGCTGCAGATTCTGACGGACGCCGCGAAATATGATGTGGCGTGTACCAGCAGCGGCGTGGAGAGAAAGGGAAGCGGGAAGGGGATGGGAAATACGAAGCTTGCCGGTATCTGCCACAGCTTTGCGGCGGATGGGAGGTGCATTTCGCTGCTGAAGATCCTGTTTACGAATTACTGTATTTATGACTGTAAATATTGTATTAACAGGAGCAGTAATGATGTGGAGAGGGCAGCCTTTACGCCGGAGGAAATCTGTGAGCTGACGATCAATTTTTACAAGAGAAATTATATCGAAGGGCTATTTTTGAGTTCCGGGATTATCAAAGATCCCAGTTATACGATGGAACTGATCTATACGGCGATTTGGAGGCTGCGGAATATCTATCGGTTCGAGGGTTATATTCATGTGAAGGCGATTCCGGGTGCCGATCCGGAGATCATTTACCGGCTGGGGCTTTTGGTGGACAGGATGAGTGTGAACCTGGAACTGCCTACGGCGGAGGGGCTTCGCAATCTCGCCCCGAATAAAAACAGGACTACGATTTTAAAGCCCATGCGTCAGATCCAGAACGGAATCGCGAGCAGTAAGGAAGAGGTGGCGCTTTACCGCTATGCGCCGCAGTTTGTGCCGGCGGGACAGTCTACCCAGATGATCATCGGCGCTACACCGGAGAATGATTATCAGATCGTTTCGGTGGCGGAATCCCTGTACCAAAAATTTGCGCTGAAGAGGGTGTTTTACTCTGCGTTTATCCGGGTAAATGAGGATAAGATGCTGCCGGCTCTGCCCGGCGGACCGCCTCTTCTTCGGGAACACAGGCTGTATCAGGCGGATTTTCTGCTCCGCTATTACGGTTTTGAGGCAAAGGAGCTGCTCTCTGAGGAGCACCCTAATTTTAATGTACTGTTGGATCCGAAATGCGACTGGGCGCTGCGGCATCTGGAGCTGTTCCCGATGGAGGTGAATAAGGCTTCCTATGAAATGCTGCTGCGGGTGCCGGGGATCGGCGTGAAATCAGCCCAGCGTATTGTCAGGGGCAGAAGGCTTGGCAGCCTGCGGTTTGAGGATCTGAAAAAGATCGGTGTGGTGCTGAAAAGGGCGCTCTATTTTATCTGCTGCAACGGGAAGATGATGTACCGTACGAAGATAGAGGAGGATTATATCACGAGAAATCTGCTGGATACGGATCAGAGGCGTCCGGCGGTGCCGGATATAATAGACGGCAGGGAGGTCACATATAAGCAGCTATCCCTTTTTGACGATGTGACGGCGGCAGGGATGGTGACGGCGCAGAGCGGACAGAGATACGCAGGAGCCGGGTGAAATACGGAGGATGTGAAGATGGATGTTATGGTGTTTGTCTGTGAGGACAGTATAGAAGGAATCCTTACCGGAGTGTATGACGCCTGGGCGGAGGCGCTGTCTTCCCGCCTGGGGCACGCTCATTGCAGGCTTGCGGTTACGGGGAGGCGTATTTTGCGGGATGGTACGGGGAATGTACAAGGTGTTATTGGAGTGGGCGATGATTATTCGTGTAGTACTGCGGGGGATGGGCAGGGAAGCTTCGAGGAGGAGTATTTTAACCTGGAATTATTTTGTACCTATCGGGATACGCCGCCGGATGCCGGGAAGGCCGGGAAAGTGATCAGGACGCTGAGAAGGCGGCTCGGGGAGGAAGTCTATGAATGTCTCTGCTATGCCATGGCTTCCCGTGAGCCGGACAAGGCGGAGGCGGTCTATAAGACGATCGTTGCGGGACTTTCCATGAAAGAAGGGCACCGGACGCTGGATAAAGTGATAGATCCTTATGTGGCAAGATGTTTTGACTTAAAGCGCAACGTGGGCAGTGAGATCCACCGGGAACTGGAGTTTTTGCGGTTTCAGGAGTTGGAGAGCGGCGTTCTTTTGGCGAAGATCCATCCGAAAAACGATGTGCTGATGTATTTGGGACCTCATTTTTCGGACAGGCTGCCGCTGGAAAATTTTTTGATCTACGATATCAGCCGGAGAAAGGCCCTCTTTCATGAGAGAGAGAAGGACTGGTATATGATGGATGCGCTGGAACTGGATGGTGAGATGGCAGGGCGCATCAGTACGAAGGAGGAATATTATCAGGATCTGTTTCGGACGTTCTGCCGCACGATAGCCATCGAGAGCCGGGAGAACAGGGCGCTGCAGAGACAGTTTCTGCCGCTTTATTACAGAGATCTGATGCCGGAGTTTCAGTGAGGAAATCACAGTCTGGTTTCGGGAGAGCAGGGGCCGGAGGGGTACTGACCGAGGTGATATAAAGTGGTGAAATAATCATAAAATGTATTGCAAATTTTTATATGGACTGGTATAGTAATATAAAGCATGCTTCTGAATGTTCAAACACATCTTTATCATATCTGAATTTCTAGGAAATCCATGCTTAAGATTCATAAAGAAAAAAGCAGGATTTTTGATAGGAAGAAAAAGGTATTGCCATTTCAGAAACTCCTGCGAGAGAAAGGAGAACTGAATATGGAAACTGAATGGAGGAATTATCGCAAAAAGAACTATGAAGAACTGGAACTGAAAGATGATTTTATGTTCGGAAAAGTGATGCAGAATGAGGAACTGTGCAGAAGGACACTGGAGACTTTGCTGGAAATGCCGATAAGAGGTATTTCCAGTCTCGAGAGGCAGAAGGGAATTGAACTGCTCGGGGACAGAAAAGGAATCCGTCTCGATATTTATGTGCGGGATGCGGATAAGACGGTGTATGATGCGGAAATGCAGCAGCGGCATAAAAAGGAAGATGAGGAAGGACTTCCGAAACGGACACGCTATTATCAGGGGCTGATCGATCTGGATATACTGGAAAGCGGAGGAAAGTATCAGGAGCTGCCGGACAGTTATATTATTTTTATCTGTACATTTGATCCCTTTGGGAAAAACAGAAGCCGGTATACATTCGGAAATGTATGTCTTGAGGATACGGATATCCGGCTTCATGACGGGGCGGTAAAAATATTCTTCAATACAAAAGGCAGCAGGGAAGGCATGAATGCCGATGTCAGAATGCTCCTGGAATATCTGGACACCAAAACGGTTGCAAATAAGCTGACGGAAGATCTGGACAGAGCCGTGGAAGAAGTCAGGCGAAATGAAAAGTGGAGACTGGAATATATGAAAGAACGGTTTATTTACATAGAAGCGAGAGAAGATGGAAGGCTTGACGGGCTGGAGGAAGGACGCGAGGAAGGACGCAAAGCAGCTCTTGAAGAAGCGCAGAGAGAGGCCGCATTTAATATGGCCGAAATGCTTGTGAAAAACGTTGAGGCGGCAATGCGGAATTTTCATGTTGACCTGCCCGGCGCATGTAACGGTTTGGGGATACATATTGAGGAATACAGGAAGGCAAAAGAAATGCTGGATAGTTTAAAGGAATAAAAGAAATTTTGATAATATGGAGGGAAAATCCCGATGAAAGGTTAGTGCTGATCTTTCATCGGGATTTTTTTTGTGAAGTTATTTAAAACATATTGACAAATATTATAAAAATAATTATTATAAGTATTATAATAAATAATAAAAAGGAGGAAATCATGAATTTAACAGAGAGGGACTGGAAAAAAATTACAGAAATCATTCGGGCGTATGAGGGGAAAATAGATAAAAACTTTAAGATTCCCTTGCCTGAGTATGAAGAGCGGTACGAAAAAGTTTGGAAAGAACTGGAAGAGCGCAATATCGATATGGGATTTTTCTTCTGGTACAGGGAAATGCCGGGAGATGGTATTTACCTTACAGGATATAATCCGACCATCGAGAGAGCCAGCGGGGTGATTGCTCCGGGCAGGAGGCCTCTTCTGCTTGCGGGCCCGGAGTCCGGTGTGATGGCGAAGGAGGCGGGACTCGGACTTGAGACGGCATTTGTAAATGAGTTCAGCATTCCGGATGAATATTATGAAGGAGTCGAACGGGGAAATCTCAATGAGATTATATCAGAGTATATAGGTCACAGTATAAAAAGGATCGGATTTATGACGGCTGCGGATCTGATACCCGGACAGTTTATGGATTTTCTGAGAGAAGGCTTCGGAAATGTGGAGGTTGTGGATGCCGCTGATATTTTAGAAGAACTTCGCTACGAAAAGTCAGAGAGTGAGATGAAATGTATGGAACAGGCGGATATGATTGCCTGTGCGGCAGTTCGGACGATGCTGGCAGTTGCGGCACCCGGGATGCGGGAGAGTGAGATCGCGGCAGTTGGCGACTTTACGGTTAAAACGCTTGGTGGAAACGGATTTGGATTTGATACTATCGTAAATTCCGCGGAGAGATGCAGAACGGTCATCGGACCGGCAGGGAATCGTATCATTCGGGAAGGTGAGATTGTACAGGTAGGATGCAGCCCCAGTTTTGAAGGATATAAGGGCGTATGCCGCAGAGCGTTTGTCATGGGGCAGAGATCAGATATTCAGAAGCAATATTTTGAATGTATGAATGAAGCATATCGCAGGGCGGAAGCGGCAATATATAAAGTATGCGAAGAGGGACTTGCCACGAATCTGATCGATCTGGCGGCAAGAGATTATTTTGCATCCCAGGAGATAGACGGTGAGAATATGAAGCAGTTCCATATGTACAGCACCTGCCATGGAACGGGATTGACAGAATGCCTGGAGAAAATGGTGATCACACCGACAAAGGAAGAAAGGTATGGTGAAAATGTAGGACTGATGTTGGATCTTGGGTGTTATGGACATCCGAATCCGCAGATCGCAGGGGGATGCGTGGAGGACGCTTATTTAAAGAGAGGAAGCAGGGTATATAAATGCTCGGATGTTCCTGTGGACGTACAGGAGCTTGTAGGAAAAGGAATGTGATGGTATGAAGAAAGAGAGAAGGTTAACCATAGGGAACAGGGAGGGGACGCTTCTTATCACTATACTGGTCATCTTTGTACTCATGTGTCTGGCCAAAGGCAGCCTGTTTTATGCGAGAAGTAATATTGAAGCCATATTTTCCAATCTGGCTTATGATCTTTTGCTGGCGTGCGGTATGACATTTGTCATTATTCTGGGCGGCGTGGATCTGTCTGTGGGAGCGGTACTTGCTTTGACGGGTATTATCTGTACTCTGATGATCCAGCAGGGAGCGGGGACGGCTTTGGCGGTCCTCTCAGGAATCCTGTTCGGTGCAGCGGTGGGCATGTTAAACGGTATTTTAGTGGCGAAGGCGAATGTTGCACCATTTGTGGCAACGCTGGGAAGCCAGTCCATATGCCGCGGAGTCTGCTATGTGCTCACCAGCGGTTATTTTGTGGCAGGATTATCCGAGGAATATACGGCGATCGGAAGAGGAACGTTTCTGGGTATTCCAAACCGTATTTTTATATCGATACTGATCATGATGGTATTGGCATTGCTCTCAAAAAGCTTCAGGCCGCTGAAAAATATGTTTTATGTGGGCGGAAATACAAAAGCCGCTTTCATTTCCGGAATTCCTTCCGGAATGACGACTATACTGGGCTATGGAATCAGCGGGCTGATGGCAGGCATAGCGGCGGTCCTTATGACAAGCAGCCTGGGCATGGGGCATGCAGGTTATGGAATTTCTTTTGAGATGAAAGCCATATCCGCGGCGGTGATCGGAGGTGCCAACATGCATGGAGGAAGCGGAAGCTTTCTTGGCACGGCGCTTGGAGTGATACTGGTTGCGCTGGTGAATAATGTATTTATTATGTTTAACGGTTCTCCGAACTGGTCTTCGGCGATCAGTGGCGTAATGCTGCTGCTGGCGGTGGGATTTGATGTTGTCCGTGACCGCATAAGACAGAAGGGGAGGCACGGATGAGTTATCTGAAAATAGAACATATAACAAAGTCTTTTGGAAATAATAATGTGCTGACGGATATCTCCATTGATTTTGAGAAGGGAGAGATACATTCCCTGATTGGTGAAAACGGAGCCGGAAAGTCTACATTGATGAAGATCATAGGGGGAATCTATCAGCCGGATGGCGGACAGATACTGATAGACGGGAATCCTGTCAGAATGCATGATCCCATAGAGGCATGTGAGCTGGGGATAGGGATTGTTCATCAGGAACTCAGTATTGCCGGGAATATGACGGCGGCGCAGAACGTATTTGTTAATAATGAGCCGGTGAAATGGCTGGGATTTATCGACTGGAAAAAGCTGTATGCGGACGCGGCGGCAGAATTTGAAAAGATCGGTGCTGCTATTGATCCGAGAGCCATTGCCGGTACATTGAGTGTCGGAATGCAGCAGATGATAGAAATATCCAAAGTGTTGTCAAAAGATGTAAATGTATTGATACTCGATGAACCCACCAGCGCGCTGTCGGACAATGAGATTGAAAATCTTTTCAGAATCCTGCTGGAACTCAAAAAAAGAGGAAAACTGATTATCTTTATCAGCCATAAGTTAAATGAGATCATCAGAATTTCAGATAAGGTTTCCGTGCTGCGGGACGGCACATGTACGGGTACCCTGGACAAAGAGCATATGGAAGTACGGACGATTATCCGCATGATGGTAGGACGGAATATCGACGAATTATATCCACCGAAAGCAAAGAGCAGGAGCCATAAAAAAGCGTTGTCAGTGGAACATATCAGCAGGAAAGGGAAATTTTCAGATCTGTCTTTTGATGTCTGTTACGGGGAGATTACAGGAATGTTCGGACTTGTGGGCGCGGGGCGTACGGAATGCGCATTGTCGGTGTTTGGCGCGGACAAGATGGATGAGGGATTAGTGTATCTGGAGGGAAAGCCCGTCAGGTTTAAAAATCCCGCGCAGGCGATCAGGGAAGGCGTATGTTATCTGTCTGAGGATCGGAAGGCGGTAGGGCTGTTTGTTGACATGACAGTGAAAGAGAACACGGTGGCGGCATGCCTGAAATCAATCTGCAGATACGGACAGTTCCTGGATGAGGGCAGGGCGGGAGAAATAACGGAAAACTATATAAAAGAGCTGGATATACATCCGGATCGGTGTGCGGAATATAAAGTCATGAATCTTTCAGGAGGTAATCAGCAGAAGGTGCTGTTTGCAAAATGGCTTTCGGCCGATCCCAGAATATTGATCGTGGATGAACCGACCAGGGGTGTGGATGTAGGTGCAAAGGCAATGATACATCATATCTTGAGAAAACTGGCGGATGCGGGAATGGCTGTCTGGATGATTTCCTCTGAACTTCCGGAGATTCTGGGAGTATCTGACAGAGTGATTGTTATGCATGAAGGGCGCTGCAAAGCGATTCTGGAAAATAAGGACCTGGTGGAGGAAGACGTTATGAGGGCTGCATTTAGAGAGGAGGAGGGACATGAATAAAAGAAGAAGAATATTGTCCGTAAAACAGGTTAACCTTCATTATCTGGTGCTGACCGTGCTGATCTTGGCCGTGATAACAGTGATGGCTGTCCGCTCTCCGTATTTTTTGACATCGGGAAATCTGCAGGTGCTGATCGATACTTTTATTATGGAGGCTATCATGGCGCTCGGAATGACGATGGTGATCATTTCGGGAGGAATCGACCTGACGATCGCGGGTATTCTGCCGTTTTCGTCTATTGTGCTGGCACTTCTCATGATAAGGGGCGTACCCTTTGCGGCGGCAGCGCTGCTGGTTCTTCTGACGGCAGCAGGGATCGGATGTGTTACCAACCGGCTGCGGCAGAGCCTGCATCTGCATCCCATGGTTGTGACAATGGCTATTGCTGCGGTTTTAAAAGGAGTGGATCTTACGGTAACAGGGGGAAGCGCAATATCAGGCCTGCCTGAGAGTTTTGTGAGGCTTGCTTCCGTAAGGATTCTCGGGATGCCTCTGAGCTGGGTGGTATATATTTTTCTGGCGGTAATATTTTTATATTTTTCTAAGAATAACAAATGGTTTCTGCAGATATTTTTTGTAGGAGGAAATGAGGATGCGGCTAGGCTTTCCGGAATCAAAGTAGAAGCTCTTTACAGGAATGTTTATGTCATTTCGGCCGCTCTTGCCGCTGTTGCAGGAATATTGACTGCAATTACATACAGCAGCGCAAGCTACAGCTACGGGACGAACGCAGACCTTCGGGTGATCACTACGGTGGCAATCGGCGGGACAAGTCTTACACACGGGGGTTCGGGTTCGGTGGCAGGAACACTTTTGGGAACATTGTTTATGGCTGTCATCTATAATGCGTTTGTTATGAGTGGTATTTCCACATACTATCAGGATGTGGTGACAGGCGCATTCCTGATTATGGCGGTACTTTTGAGTGAAGGGATAAAAATTCTGAAAGAGCACAAATCATAAAAAGATCAAAGGAGGCAGATTCATATGAAAAGAAAACTGGTATTGGGATTAACACTGGCGGTATTGGCAGCAGGACTGGCGGGATGCGGGAA
>OFGN01000628.1_pt1 | contig 35983 bp, 33 predicted proteins | sample 1521821 | NCBI WGS metagenome assembly OFGN01 (sample SAMEA3504094, study PRJEB24116) | mouse gut metagenome | biome: mouse gut; feature: mouse-associated habitat; material: faeces | place: Denmark | collected 2011
TCAGTGACTGGAGTTCAGACGTGTGCTCTTCCGATCTAACCGCGTATTCGCCCGGTTGGAGCCGCTCGATACCCGCGCCCGCGCCGCGCAGGATGTCCATCGTGCGCTCAAGGTCCTTGCTTTCGAGAACCCGGGTGACCACGGAATCCCCCTGCGCGAGGGCCGCGCCCATCATCATGCGATGCGATACCGATTTGGAGGCCGGAGCTTGCAGTGTAATCATCGTTTTTCAACCCGTTTGGCTTTTTGCAGATACAAAAAAGGCCGCGAACGCTCTGTTCGCGGCCTTCCGTCAACGCTGTCCCGACAATACCGTCAGACACGCGCCTCCACGCCGCTCTTGTCCCTAAAATAGTAATAGAGGCCCCAGTTCATGGGGGCTTCATAGAGGGCAAAAGCGAAGGAGGCGATGAACATCTGACGATTCCTTTTTGTTACTACGGGCTTTAGCCTACGTCCTGAGCGGCAACAATGTCAAGCGATCAGCCTTACTTTGTATAATAGAGTATTTTTATTATGGAAATGGGCTTTTTCCCTTCTGCTGCCCGAGGTGCCGCTTTCCGGCTCCGTCCCCCGATCCCGCTTATGGCCTCCCTTCGGGGAAACGTTCGGAAAGGTAGGCATGGATGCAGGCGCGCGCCGGACTCGCTTGTCCGGCGGCGTTCGCAGCCCGGTGAAATGGCCGCAGCCGGACGGCGAAGTGGAAGGCTCTTTCATAACCATTGATTGATATATTTCATCTGTGATTTCAGTATAATAGGAATAAGCGTTTTCACATTGTGGAGCCTGTTGCCTCAACAGTATTGAAAACGTTTGAAATTCCGGTGTCCTCAAGAAACTATCAACCATTTCCTGTGACAGAGCCTTTCGGAAAAGCTCCCTTCTCACCTTTTCCGGCCTCTAGCCTTTCTTCCACGTGGACCAGTGCCCGGCCTCGGCGATACGGCGCATGGCTTTGGCGGTGTTTTCATGCGAACCGAAGGCGGTCAGGCGGAAATAGCCTTCCCCGCTGGGACCGAAGCCCACGCCGGGCGTGCCCACGATGCCGAGCTCGTGCAGCAGCACCTCGAAAAAGGTCCACGAGTCCATGCCGCCGGGCGTCTTCAGCCAAATATAGGGAGCGTTTACTCCACCGTAGACCTCCAGCCCGGCCTCTTGCAGCCCGCTGCGGATGGTGGCGGCGTTTTCCATGTAGTAGTCCACATTCTCGCGCACTTCACGGCGGCCCTGCGGGGTGTAGACGGCCTCGGCAGCGCGCTGCACGATGTAGGGACAGCCGTTGTACTTGGTGGTCTGTCGGCGGTTCCAGAGGGGTTTCAGGGCTACCGTCCTCCCCTCGGCGGAACGCGCCCGCACGGTTTCGGGAACGACCACGTAGCCGCAGCGCAAGCCCGTGAATCCGGCGGGCTTGGAGAAGCTGCGGAACTCCACGGCCACCTCTCTGGCGCCCTCAAGCTCGTAGATGCTGTGCGGGATACCCTCCTCGCGGATATAGGCTTCATAGGCGGCATCAAAGAGAATCAGGCACTCATTGGCGCGGGCGTAGTCCACCCAGCGCTGGAGATCGGCCCGAGAAAGCGCCGTGCCCGTGGGGTTGTTGGGCAGACAAAGGTAGATGACGTCGGGCCGTTTGGCCGGAAGGGAGGGAATGAAGCCGTTTTCCGCCGTGCAGGGCAGATAGACGATGCCCGACCAGCTCCCGGCCTTTTCGTCGAACGTCCCGGCTCGGCCCGCCATGACATTGGAATCCACATAAACGGGGTAGACGGGATCAGTCACGGCAATGACGCTTTCCCGACCGAAAAGCTCCTGAAAATTCCCCAAATCGCCCTTTGCGCCGTCACTGATGAAGATGTCCGCAGGATCGATCTCCACGCCACGGGGGGCGAAATCGCCCTCCGCAATGGCCTCACGCAAAAAGGCGTAGCCCTGTTCCGGGCCGTAGCCCCGGAAGCCCTCGGGTGTGGCCTGCTCATCCACGGCCTTGTGCAGAGCCGCGATGACGGAAGGCGGCAGGGGGCGGGTCACGTCTCCGATGCCGAGGCGGATGATCTCGGTTTCCGGGTGCGCCCGCTTGAAAGCCTCCACCTTGTGCGCGATGTCGGCAAAAAGATAGCTGCCCGGCAGCTTCAAATACTCCTCATTGATCCGTGCCATTGGCTGTTTCTCCTGCTGCGGCTTCGGAAAGGGCCTCTCCCGGATAGTCGCCGGTAAAGACCACGGCCGCGCCGCCGGTCATAAAAACATGGTTGCTCGCCTCATCCCATTCGATGTCAAGCTCGCCGCCGAGAAGCTCCACGTGGACCTTCCGGTCGGTATGGCCCGTGAGCGCCCCCGCGACAGCCACCGCCGACGCGCCCGTGCCGCACGCAAGGGTTTCGCCCGCGCCGCGTTCCCAGACGCGCATTTTGACATGCCCCCGGTCGACGATTTCCACGAATTCCGTGTTGGTCCGGCGGGGAAAAAGGGGATGATGCTCAAAAAGAGGCCCAAGTTGGGGCAAATCCAGCCGATCAATACCCTCGGTGAAGACAATGGCGTGGGGATTGCCCATAGAAACCGCCGTTACCTGCCATACGCGGCCTCCCACCTTCAGGGGGCGGTTGACGAACGTCTCGCCTTCGCCGCTCACGGGGATGTCGCGGGGGGCGAGACGGGGCTCGCCCATATCCACGGTAACGGTTTTCACCTTGCCGCCTTCCGGATGGAGACGGAGAAGGCGGATGCCCGCCAGCGTCTCGATGCGTACGCTTTCCTTGCGGGTCAGGCCGTTGTCGTAGACGTACTTGCCCACGCAGCGGATGCCGTTGCCGCACATTTCCGACTCGCTGCCGTCGGCGTTGAACATACGCATACGGAAATCCGCCACGGCGGGATCGGAGGGCGGGCAAATGAGGATCAAGCCGTCGCTTCCGACGCCGAAATGACGGTCGCTGATGCGCCGGGACAGTTCCCCGGGATGGGCGACGGGCTCCTTCAGAGCCTCCATATAGACGTAATCGTTGCCTGCGGCCTGCATTTTGGTAAATCGCATGAATGTCTCCCTGTCATGAATGCCCCGCCGGGCCCTGCCGTGCGACGCAGTGAACAGGCGGGGTTTCCACGGCGTTCCGCCGTGCCGTTCTTATCCCGGCGCGTACCTCAAGGGCGGAAGCCTTTTTCCCATCCGGGCGACGCAACGCATCTTCACCAAAGCGGGAATTCAAGATGCTTCTTGCTTTTTTCACTCAGTACGGGTATGCAAGTCCTGTCCTGAAAATGTTTCAGGGTGGGAGTAGAGAGGCAGTCTTTTTCTGTGGAAAGGGGCTGCCTCTCTCGTTTTGCATCCCTTTTCCGAGCCGGGGACAGGGAAGCCTTTCATGGAAAGGCCCCCCTGCACCTCCGTCCTTTTTCCGGCCCATCCGCTGCACTTGGAGTTGTCGCCGGAAAACGGGCCCCACGCCCGGACGTTTTTCGCGGAAACCTCATTCCGCTTTGCTTTCACCGTGCTGCACGGCAAGCTCCCTCGGCCGTGCGGCCTTCGCTCCCGTGAGCTTCCCTCGGACACCTGCGGCCCCACCGCCGGGCAAGGCCGCGGCAGCGCAGAGGCAACCGCCCTTTTTTAATGGAGCCACAAAAGCTCGGCATAGGACGGCAAAGGCCACTCGTGCGCGCTGCACAGGCATTCGAGCGCGTCCGCATGTTCACGGCACACGTTCATCGCGGGGAGCACCACATCGCGGGCATAAGCGGCCCGGGCCAGCGCCGTCTCCCCGGAAGGGGCGGCGAGGGCGGCTTCCAAGGCGTCCAGAGCGACGAGAAGCCCGCTCACCTCAGCGCGTACCCGCAGGAAGTAGGCCTTCTCCTCGGCGGCGTCGCCCACAAGGGCCGCGGCAGAGGCCACAGCCTCGGCAAGCCTGGCCTGATAGCCGAGGGCGGCGGGGAGAAGGCGGGTGCGGCCCAGTTTGAGGGCAGTGTGCCCTTCGATGGAAAGGGTGTGCGTATAGCTCTCCAGCAGGATTTCCTGACGCGAGAGCATCTCGCGCGGACTCAGGACATTGTGGCGGGCGAAAACCTCCATCACGTCCTTGTCGCCGTAGTGGGCAAGGGCGGCCACGGTGTCCTTGAGATTCGGCAGGCCGCGCCTTTCGGCCTCGGCCAGCCATTCCTCGCTGTAGCCGTTGCCGTCGAAGACGATGGGCATATGCTCCGCAAAGAGCCGGGCCAGAAGGCTCTGGATGGCGGCGTTGAGCGGCGTGCCCTTGGCAAGCTCGGCCTCAAGCATGTTCGCGATGTCGTCCAGCGCGCAGGCCATGGCCGCGTTCAAGACAATGTTCGCGGTGGCGATGTTCTGGGAGGAGCCGAGGGCGCGGAATTCGAACTTGTTGCCGGTGAAGGCAAAGGGGCTCGTCCTATTGCGGTCGGAGAGGTCGCGCGGGATGTCCGGCAGCACGGAGACGCCGATTTCAACGGGCTCCACGCTGTCGTCCGCAGCTTCCTTGCCGTAGGCGATGGCCCGGATGATCCTTGAAAGGCTCTCCCCGAGATAGACGGAAATGACGGCTGGCGGGGCTTCGTTGGCGCCGAGACGATGATCGTTGCTGGCCCCGATGATGCCGAGACGCAGGTTGACGCTGTGCTTGTGCACGGCGCGCAGCACGGCGGCGAGAAAAACGAGGAACTGAGCGTTCTTCATCGGGGTCTCGCCGGGATTCAGCAGGTTGTGGCCGTCGGAATCGCACAGGGACCAGTTGTTGTGCTTGCCCGAGCCGTTGACGCCCGCAAAGGGCTTTTCATGCAGCAGGCAGACGTAGCCGTGCCGCCGGGCCGTGCGGCGCATCACTTCCATCGTCAGCATGTTGTGGTCGGTGGCGATGTTCACATCCTCGTAGACGGGCGCGATCTCGAACTGACCGGGGGCCACCTCGTTGTGGCGGGTATGGGCAGGGATGCCGAGCGCGAAGAGGCGCTGCTCCACATCCTGCATGTAGGCCAACACGCGGGAAGGGATGCTCCCGAAATAGTGATCCTCCATCTCCTGCCCCTTGGCGGGTCTGGCCCCGTAGAGGGTGCGGCCGCACATCATGAGGTCGGGGCGCTGGACGTAAAGGCGGCGATCCACGAGGAAATATTCCTGTTCGGAACCGACCATCGCCTGTACGCTGGTGGCCGTGGTGTTGCCGAGCAGGCGGAGGATACGCAACGCCTGCCCGGAGACAGCCTCGACAGAACGCATGAGGGGCGTTTTGCGGTCCAGAGCCTCGCCGGTGTAGGAATAGAAGACGGTGGGGATGTAGAGCGTCTTGCGGCCGTAGTCGTCACCCAGCAGGAAAACCGGGGACGTGGGGTCCCACGCCGTGTAGCCGCGCGCCTCGAAGGTGGAGCGGATGCCGCCGGAAGGGAAGGACGAAGCGTCGGGCTCGCCCTTGATGAGCATCTTGCCGGAAAACTCGCCGAAGACCTGTCCGTCGGGCGTGGGCGAGAGGAAGGCGTCGTGCTTTTCGGCGGTGAGGCCGGTCATGGGCTGGAACCAGTGGGTATAGTGGGTGGCCCCGTGCTCAAGGGCCCAGTCCTTCATGGCCCCGGCGACCACGTCGGCGTCGGCGGGATTCAAAGGGACGCGGCGGGTCATGGTCTGCTGTAAACGCTCGTAAACATCGCGGGGCAGGCGCTGGCGCATGACCCGGATATCGAAAACGTCACGACCATAGCCGCTGGCCAGCGACTTGCCCGGATCAGGGGCGGGCAGGGGCGGCACGGGCTGCGCAAGGGCAATATCGTCAAGGGCACTTTCACGGACTGTGGAACTCATGGAAAATTTCCTCCCAAAAGGTATTGCCCTTTCCATAGCAAAAAGAGGGCCAACCTCCGCATGAAGGAACGCCTTTCCGTCCACTTATACCTCAACAGATTGTCATTACGGAAGGATTTTTCTTTTTCACTCTCCCCATGCCGCATCTTTCCGGACAACATGACCTACCGGAGCTAGTACTTCCCTCTTTTTCTACTTTTTTGTAGATTTTAGATAATATAAAGAAATAGTTCCTTTTTTTCTTTGGATATGCGGCTTTTGCGTGGACTTTATCTTGTTCTTGATTACACAACCAATTTTTATTGCACGGCTTTCCCCTTATTCTACTTCAATGTAGAAAAAAGCCTCTTTTCTACTTATAGGTACATTTTTTTAAAGGAACACGGCCAAGACCCACCCTGTCGCCGTCCCTTTCCCCTGCGTTCAGCACGGCTTTTCAACCGGTGTCGCTTTTGAGTTGCCCGGGCCGCCGAGCTTGCACAGGAGCGGCCCTGCCGGAAAGCCGAAATCAGCCCCGGGGATAGGATTTTCTTCCGCTTTCACAGGCACAAAAAAAGGGAGCCGAAGCTCCCTCTTTCAAAGATGGCACCGATGCCTTTATTTCGCGTAACCCACGGCCCGCCGCTCGCGGATGACCGTCACGCGAATCTGGCCGGGATAGGTGAGGTTTTCCTCGATCTTCCCGGTGATGTCCTTACAGAGCAAATAGGTCTGATCGTCGTCCACGTTTTCGGAGTTGACCATGACGCGGATTTCGCGCCCAGCCTGAATCGCGTACGCCTTGGACACGCCGTCGAATTCGGTGGCGATGTTTTCAAGGTCTTCCAGACGCTTGACGTAGCTCTCCAGGAGTTCCTTGCGCGCGCCGGGCCGGGCCCCGGAAAGGGAGTCGGCGGCCTGCACGAGCACGGCCAGCGCGGTTTCGGGGCGCTGATCCTCATGGTGGGCGGCGATGGCGTGGAGGATGTCCTTGCTCTCGTTGTACTTCTTGGCGAGATCGGCCCCTATGAGCGCGTGCGGGCCCTCGACCTCGTGGTCCACGGCCTTGCCGATGTCGTGCAGGAGCCCGGCCCGCTTCGCCTTCTTGATGTCCATACCCAGCTCGGCGGCCATCATGCCGCAGAGCGCGGAGACTTCAAGGGAATGCTGCAAGACGTTTTGCGTAAAGCTGGTGCGGTAGCGGAGCTGGCCGAGATAGCGGACAAGCTCGGGATGGATGCCGTGCACGCCCGCGTCGAAGGTGGCCTGTTCGCCCACTTCGCGGATTTGGACTTCAAGCTCCTGCTCGCACTTGTGCACCACGTCCTCAATGCGGGCCGGATGGATGCGCCCGTCCTGAATGAGGCGCTCAAGGGCCATTTTCGCCACCTGACGGCGCAGGGGGCTGTAGGCGGACAGGATGACGGTTTCGGGGGTGTCGTCGATGATGAGGTCGACGCCGGTAGCCGCCTCAAGCGCACGGATGTTGCGCCCTTCACGGCCGATGATGCGTCCCTTCATGTCCTCGCTGGGGAGGGTCACGGCGGTGACGGTGTGCTCGCTCACATAGTCCCCGGCGTAACGCTGAATGGAACTGGCGATGATTTCCTTGGCCTTGCGGTCCGCAGTCTCGCGGGCCTCGGCCTCGATGAGGCGCATCATCTTGGCGGCCTCATGGCGAGTGCGGGACTCGATCTCGGCAAAAAGCCGCTGGCGAGCTTCCTCGGCGGTCAGGCCGGAAACCTCTTGCAAGCGGCGTTCCTGTTCGGCGATGTGTTCGTTGAGGCTTTCTTCAAGTTCGGCGAGCCTGCGCTCTTTCTTGGCGAGGTCCTTCTCGACGCTGAGCAGCTCGTGTTCCTTCTCGGTCGCCTTTTCGAGCTTTTCCTCAAGGCGCTCGCCCTGCTCCTGCAATTTGCGGTCGCGCGCCTTCAATTCCCGCTCGCGCTCCTTGAACTCGTGCTCAAGCTCGCGCTTCTGGTTGAAAAGCTCGTCCTGCCCCTGAAGGAGGATTTCCTTTTTCTGGGCCTGCGCTTCCTTGCGGGATTCTTCGACTATGCGGGTGGCAAGCTCGGTGGCGTCGCCGATCCGTTTGGCGTTGAGATGCTTGTTGAGATAGAAGCCTACGCCCCCGCTGACGCATATGGCCGCGAAGACGCAGAATGCGGTAAAAATTTCCATAAATCCCCTCCCTTTATAGTATCGGGCACACGCCCGTTCATGCGATGCGGCGGAACATTGCGCACAGTCGGCATCGTCCGGACAGGGGAGGACATTCTGATGGGAAAAGGGGGAAGACAACACGACCCGCGCCGCAAACGGAACGCAAATCGCCTGCTACGGGGCCGCAGAGAAGGACGCCAGAGATGACCCCGGAGCGCCGTGTCCAGATACCGGTGCAAAACCTGGTTACCCAGGTGGGAACCTTGGGCGGACCTTCAGACTTCCCGACAGGTCGGGCATGCACACCAGTCCACCGCTCGGCCCCCTTTTATCATGCTTGTGAGGTCAGCACCAATAAAGGGATCACGCACGCTCCAGGGAACATGTTCCAGAACAATTAATCCGTATTCTCTATAAGCTTCAGCAAGTTGGCAAGGCGGCTCTCCACCGCTTCAAGCTGCTGCTGCGTTTGCAACAAGTCGTCTGCAACTCCCAAAACCAGAAGCGCCAGCAGTTTTTCTCTGCCGAACTGCCCTCCCTGGTTTTTCAATCTCTCATACTGCTTCTCCACGAAGACCTGCGCCTGCTCGATGCGAGCGGGATCGGCCTCCGTGCGGAAGGAAATGTCCATTCCCAGGACATTGAGCTGAAAGCTGTGCATACAGGTATCGCAGATTACGCTTCAGCCGTAAACTCGCGAATCGTCGAGAGCAACGTGTCGATGCGTCCGTTAATCTCTTCCTTGGTGTGCTGCTCCTGCTCCAACGACTCCTTAAGGCCCTTGTTGTCCTCTTCCAGAGCTCTGTTGCTCTCTTCGAGAGCGCCAATCTTTTCCTGCAAGGACTTGTTTTCCTCGCGAAGGGTATCAATCTGCCCGAGAAGTTCAACCACGCGGGTTTCCAAGAGATCGAAAAGTTCCATGCAAAGACTCTACTCTTTTTGCCGTATCATGGCAAGATTGAGGTTGAGAAGAAAAGGGTTCTTTTTCATACGGGACGGCCGGGCCGACCCGTCAAGCGTTCGTTCGGCAATCCGCTCCTTTCAAAGCGGAGATACTCTTTCAGTAACGGAATATCTCCCGTTCTTCAAGGCTCTTGGAGGCCCCGAAAACGCTTCTTGAGCCTCCGCGGAGGCACCTCTTTTCCTTTGCTTTCACAGCCTATTGGAATAACACCTAAAATCAGCCTAACGGCGGCGCAAGTTGGTCTGCTTTCCGCGCGCGACGCCCAAATGTTTTTCGGGCACGTCGCGGGTGATTACCGATCCCGCGCCGATGAGCGCCTCCGCCCCCACCGTGACGGGGGCCACCAAAGCGGTGTTGCTGCCGATGAAGGCGTGTTCGCCGATGACGGTCTTGTGTTTGTTCACACCGTCATAGTTGCAGGTGATCGTCCCCGCGCCGATGTTGGAGCGCGGCCCGATCTCCGCGTCGCCCAGATAGGTCAGATGGTTGGCCTTGGCCCCTTCTCCGAGGCGGGCCTTTTTCATCTCTACGAAGTTGCCCACATGCGAATCCCTTTCCATCACCGCGCCGGGACGCAGACGGGCGTAGGGCCCCACGAGGCAGTCCTGCCCGACCGAAGCGTGATCAAGGTGCGAGAAGGAATGGACGACGGCTCCGGCCTCCACCTCGCTGTCGCTGATGACGCAGTGCGATTCGATGATCGCGCCCGAGGCGATGCGCGTATGGCCGTAGAGTTCGCAGGGGCCGAAAAGCTCCGCTCCCGGCTCCACGGCGACGAAGGGCCCCATGCGGATCAGCTCGGGCCCGTGCATGACCACCCCGGCGGCGAGGCGTTCCTCGACGATGGCCCGACGCCGGAGTTCCTCGGAACGGGCCAGTTCGGCGGGGTTGTTGATGCCGAGCAGGTTGGGATCGCTCCCGCAGGAAAGCCCGCGCACGGTCATCCCCTCGGCCACGGCCAAACCCACGAGATCGGTGATGTAATACTCGCCGCTCTTGTTCTCGTTGCCGATGCGGGGAAGGAGGCGTTCCACGGCGGCGACGTCGAGCATGTAAATCCCGGCGTTGATTTCCCCGGTGGGCTCCCCGTGCACGGCGGGATCAAAATCCTTGGCCTCCACAATGGCTTTCAGTTCCCCTCCCCGGCGTACGATGCGGCCATAGGCACCGGGGTTCGGGAGGGTCAGCGTGGCCACGGAAACGTCCGCGCCCTCGGCATAAAACATGAAATCGCGGAGAGTGTCGGTGGTAATGAGGGGCGTGTCGCCGTTGACCACGAGCACCTTTTTCATGCCCGCCCGCTTCAGTTCCGGCAGGGCCACCATGAGCGCGTGTCCGGTGCCGAGCTGTTCCGTCTGCTCCACGAAGCGCAACGGGCGGCCTGCGAAAGCGGCGCACACCATTTCGGCCTCGTGGCCGATGACGGCCCACAGCGCGTCACCGAAGAGGGGACGCAAAGCCTCGGCCACATGCCCCAGCAGGGGCTCCCCGAGGATGGTGTGCAGGACTTTGGGCTTTTTGGAGTGCATACGGGTACCCTTGCCCGCGGCAAGGATCAGGGCGCAGGACGTGGCGGCTGGGGCGCTGACGTGGGACATGAAAACCTTCCTTCACAAACGGGGCGCGGCCCCGGTAACGGCGTTCTCCGGCCTGGCCGGGCAGAAACGGCCCGTCCGACGACGGGCGCGTGTCCATTCTACGTCACAACCGCCGCCCTTTACAAGCGCCTCCACCCTGCGGTAGCACTGTCCCGCATCGCCTCAACGCTTTTTCAGGACGGTTTCCCATGAACAGCATCGACGCTTCGGCCCTCGTCATCTTCTCCGGCGGGCAGGACTCCGCAACCTGCCTCGGCTGGGCCCTGAACCGCTTTTCCCGCGTGCTGACGGTCGGTTTCGACTACGGCCAGCGCCATCACGTCGAAATGGAATGCCGCCGGAACATGCTCGACGCGGTGCGCGCCGACCGCAATCTTCCCCCACAGTGGGCCGCCCGGCTCGGGGAGGACACCATCCTTACCCTCGGGCTCTTCAACCAGATCGGGGAAACCGCCATGACCAGCGACATGGAGATTTCCTTCAACGAGAAGGGCATCCCCAACACCTTCGTGCCGGGCCGCAACCTCGTTTTCCTCACGGCGGCGGCGGCGCTGGCCTGGCGCAAGGGCATCCGCCATCTGGTCATGGGCGTCTGCGAAACCGATTTTTCCGGCTATCCCGACTGCCGCGACGACACGATCAAGGCCATGCAGGTGGCCCTCAATCTGGGCATGGACGCCCGCTTCGCCGTGCACACGCCGCTCATGCGCCTCGACAAGGCCGCCACATGGACGCTGGCCGAGGAGGAAGGCGGCGCGCCCTTCGTGGAAGCCGTGCGGACGGTCACGCATACTTGCTACATCGGGGATCGCGGCGAGCTCCATCCGTGGGGCTACGGCTGCGGGACCTGTCCTGCCTGCAAGCTGCGCGCCCGGGGCTGGGAAGCATACGCCGCCCACGGACAAGAAACGCGGCCCTAGTCCCCGTTCAAGCGTTGCGCGCCCCTTCTTGCCTCCGGGAAGGAGCAGGGAAAAGGACAGCGAAGGCGTAACGCCGCACCGTCGGGATGTCGTTTCGTCCCTCCAACGCAGCTATTTAAAAAAACGCTTTTACCCAGTGATTTCAGGAAGACCGAGCGTCGGCTCCTCCGCCTGCGGCACCCGTCCGGCAGAAGGAAAGCCCGGCGGCGCAATCGTCTTCATTCAAAGGAAAGATCATGGCCTATCGGATCAAGGAAATCTTCTACACCTTGCAGGGCGAAGGCGCGCAGGCGGGCCGTCCTGCGGTCTTCTGCCGCTTTTCCGGCTGCAACCTGTGGTCGGGGCGGCCCGAAGACCGGGCTACGGCCAAGTGCCGCTTCTGCGATACGGATTTCGTGGGTGCGGACGCGGGCGTCTTTGAACGTGCCGAGGACGTGGCCGAGGCCATTGCCGCCGCCTTTCCCGATCTCGATCCCGCCGCCTACGGCGAAGGCAAACCCTATGTGGTGTTCACGGGCGGGGAACCGGCCCTGCAACTCACCAAGGATTTGATTGACCTGCTGCACGCGCGCGGTTTCGAGGTGGGCGTGGAGAGCAACGGCACCCTGCCCCTTCCGGCCGGGCTGGACTGGATCACGGTCAGCCCCAAGGCGGGAAATCCCCTCGTCACCACGTCGGGCGACGAATTGAAGCTGGTCTGGCCGCAGGAAGGCTGTTCTCCCGAAGACTTTACCGGCCTTCATTTCCGGCGTTTCATCCTCCAGCCCTGCGACGACGCCCGCGCCGAGGCGAATACCCGCCAATGCGTGGACTACTGCCTGCGCCATCCCCGCTGGCGGCTCGGCTTGCAGACGCACAAGTGGATCGGGGTACGCTAGGCCCTGCCCCCTTTCCGGCCAAATCGTCTTTTTTTCAATAACGTTGGATAGAAAGAAAAACCGCAGTCACTTGATGTGACCTTTCGCCTTCGCCGTCCCTTGCCCGTGAAAAAATCGTCCTTTCACGAACGGCTCTTTCATAAGGCCCGAATGGAGGAAGAGCGCCGACAGGGACCAACACAAGATCATCCCAACCGCCGCTGCCCGTGTTTTCCTCTCCGCCTGCCTCCCGGCACGGATCGCATGGAAATGGATACGGCCCCGGGGTGGCATCACTGCCTTCTCGGGTTCCCTCCGGGCACCTTCCTGTTTTCTCTTGCGCCTTCTTTGTACCCGTTGCGGTCGGGGCCGCCGTCTACGCTCTCCCGCAAATCATGCCGCCCTCTTCCAATGAACGGGGAAAGCCCCTCCTTCCCCGAAAAGGGACGAGGGGCCGGGCAAAAAGGCCACGAAAGACCTTTTTCCCGGTCTTGAGGCGCAGAAGAAGGGCTTCACCACTTCTTGAAAATGAAGAAGGCGGCGAGGACGATGAGGCCGAAGCCTACGAAATGATTCCACCGCAGGGATTCGCCCAGATAGAGCGTCGAGAAGAAGGCGAAGACCGAAAGGGAGATGATTTCCTGAATGGCCTTGAGTTCCGCCGCGCTGAAATAGCCGTAGCCCACGCGGTTGGCGGGCACTTGCAGGAGATATTCAAAAAAGGCGATTCCCCAGCTGATCACCACGGCGGCCAGCAGGGGCAGGGCCTTGTAGCGCAGATGCCCATACCATGCGAAGGTCATAAACACGTTGGAAAGGATGAGCAAACCCACGGTAGCGACGGGAACGGGGACAGGGAGAGCCATGAGCAAGTTCCTCTTGGTGAAATGTGCGCGCACTGTACCCGCCCTCCCCTTCTCCTGCAAGCGGCCAGAGGGTCTTTCCCTTTCGCCGGAACTCCGGAGCACGCCGGGCTCGCGCACGGGGAAGCCCCGCAGGACATCCGCCCCGGGGCTGGCATCCGGCATCCCGCCCCGAGGCCCCGGCGACGGCGTCCGGGATGGCGCGCCCCGGCACGTCCGATCCCTTATTCGACGCCCGGCTCCTTCAAAAACTCCCGCCAGCGCGCGGCGTGCTGGTAGTAGCTGATGCCCTCCTCAAGCACCTCCTGCAAAGCCGCATCCGGGGCCTGCACGCGATCCCCGGCCTTGGCCGCCTCCGCCGCGCCGATCTGGTGGCCGTCACGGTAGAAATGCACGCCGCGCACGGGGCGCATGATCACGGAATCCTGCCCTTTCGTATAGGCCAGCTTCTGATAATTGCTCAGGAAATACCGCGAGACGTAACGGGGATCGCGGGCGTTCATGCCGTAAAAATCCCCGACATAGCGGAAGCGGAGCAGGGAAAGCAGGGTGGGCACGGCGTCGATCTGGCTGATGGGCAGGTCATGGCGCTCGGGCCTGATGAGTTTGGGTGCATGGATGATCAAGGGGATATGGTGGTTGCCGGGCTTGATTTCCTCGCGCCCCGAACTGCTGGCGCCGTGGTCGGCCACGAAGACGAAAACCGTGTCGTCAAACCACGGGCGCTTGCGCGCTTCTTCCATAAAGCGGCCCACGGCGTAATCGGCGTACATCACCCCGCCGTCGCGCCCGCTTTTGGAAGGGATGGAAATACGGCCTTCCGGGTAAGTGTAGGGCCGATGGTTCGACGTGGTCAGCACAAAGTTGAAAAAAGGCTTGCCCGCCGCAGCGGAGGCGTCCGCTTCCCTGAGCACGCGAGCGTACAGGTCTTCGTCGCACACGCCCCACACGTTGGAAAAGGTGATTTCCTCGGAAGAAAGGACGGTGCGGTCCACGACATTGAAGCCGTTCCCGGAGAAATAGGCGTTCATATTGTCGAAATAGCCATAGCCGCCGTACAGCCATTTGAGGTCGTAGCCGCGTTCCCGAAACATGGTCCAGACGCCGCGCAGATGATCGTTGCCCTCGCGCCGCACGATGGGCATCCCCGGCAGAGGGGGCCGGGCCAGCGTCAGGGCCTCGATGCCCCGCACCGTGCGCGTGCCCGTGGCGTAGACATGGCTGAAATAGAGCGACTGCGAGGCCAGCTTCTCCAGTTCCGGGGTCAGCTTTTTGCCGTCCGTGCGGAACTCGCTGAAAAATTCCGATCCCATGCTCTCCATGAGCACCACAATGACGTTGGCCCGGATTTCCGGCCCTTGCGGGTTCACCTCATAGGCCAGCGCCTCGGGCTCACCTACCCGCCGGGCGTCGGAAGCCACGTTCGGGGAGAGGATGGCCGTAGCCTCGGCGTCAGGCAGGGTCAAATAGAAATCGGTGTAGGAGAGCTCATTTGAAAAGAAAGCGTGAAAGAGGCTGTAGAGGCCATCCTTTGACAACTCGGAAAGATAGCGATTGTCCGCCTTTTCCGACCATTCCATAAAATTCACCATGTTGAGCGAAAAGGCGCAGAGCACGAGCGCCAGCGCCCCGGTGAAACGCAGGGCCAGACGCGGCGCGGCCAGCCGGGGAATAAGCGAACCTCGGAAAAAGGCGGACAGCCCCAACGCGGCGACCGTGATCCCCGCGAGGAAAAGGGCCACGGGGTAGGACTGTATGATGTTGCCCACCACCTCATGCGTATACACCAGATAGTCCACGGCCACGAAGTTGAAACGCGCCGTGAATTCGTCCCAAAACAGCAGTTCCGAGACTTCCTCAAAGAGGTTGCCCGCCGTGTAGAGGAAAAAGAAAAGCAGGGTCAGCCGCCTGTCCCACAGCCCGCCGTGCCGACGGCGTGGCAATACCAGCAGGTAGAACATGAACGGAAGCAGGGAAAAAAGGCAGGAAACCGCGGACGTGCCCACCCAGACGGGCAAGGCCGTCAGTACTTCGGGCAACGAAAAGGTCAAGTTGGGGAATTCGCGGTAGGCCAGTACCGCAAGCTCCATAAGTTCCACAAGAAAATAGATCAGGGCAAAAGGCAGCAAACGTCGCAGCAGATAGCGGACGGCGTCCCATACGGCGCTCATGGCGGCATCTCTCTTGAAGAAGGTTTGAAGGCGGGGAGAGCGTTCTAACCTCAGTCATGTTACGGGCATGTGACAAAGGAGAAAAAAGTAAGGTACAAGTATTTGTACAAACTGATGTTTTCAACCGGACGGCGAAGCCGGGCCCGCACTGCGCCGGAGGGGGCCGCCCGCCGGCCTTTCCGCCTCCGGCAGGATCGCCGCGATGAGCACAATGATCATCCATGCCCCAATCATGGTGAACAGCGTATGTGACAAAAAATGCTGGCCCCGCAGCATCTGATACAGGCCCATCCACCACCCCACCGCGAGGCCGAGGGCAAGCCCGAACCACCGCAGCCGACGGGGAAAGGCGAAAAAGAGCATCATCAAGGCGAACCCGCCCGAAGCGTGCCCGGCGGGAAAGCATTTGCCGCGCGAACGGCCCTCATTGGCGGGGTTGCGGCATTCGAGCACGCCCTGACGGGCATAGCTTCCGCCGAACGCCTCCAATTGCTGCGGGCAATAGACGTCCGTAAAGCGTTTCGCCCCTCCAAGCAGCAAGGGAACGAACGCGAGGCCGCACGCCAGCAAAAGGCAGCTTCGGCGCAGGCCGGGGGAAAGCCCGAGCCGCCGCCCGACCAGCGCCCCCGCGACGCAGCCGACGCCGAGGACGATGAGCAGAGCCTTGGGGCCTTTGTAAAATACCCATGTCAGATGCCGGTGCAGATCGGCGGAAACGAGCCACTCATGTGTGTCCGAGTCGAACCACAGGCGCTGAAGCGCCATATCCCAATCCGTAAAGCTTTCCATCGCCGCAACCAGCCCGAGCAGGATCATTCCCGCGACAAGCTGGCCGCCGATCATCTTCCGGGTCATGCCCGTCTCCTTGCAAGCGGTGCCACTTCCGCCATCCTGCCCGTTTGGAGGCAAGGAAGCCATGATTCCCTTGCTCCACCCGGATTCCAGCCGGGATAACAAGGCCCCGCTTCAAGAGAGAGAGAGAGAGAGAGAGAGAGAGAGAGAGAGAGAGAGAGAGAGAGAGTGTGTGTGTGTGTGTGTGTCCCTCCCATATCAGACTAATACATCAAATGCGGATGGTTTCTCTTTAATTTCTTATAATTATAGGAAGATACCGGAGCCTGCCCCTGACAGGTTTTATCGGCTTTTTTTCTCAGTTGCTTATCCGTTTTCTTATCCTTTTTTTGCCAATCGTCTTTCGTTTTTCCAAGAATATACCATAGTTATTGAGAACAAAATTTTTTCCGAAAAAACTTTGTTTTTTTGGGCCTGCTCCTTTTTGTTTTCCGTACAGAACTCCTTCTGACCATGCGCCCCACATGGTCAGCGGGAGTTTTTTTCATATACGGCCCGTCCTCCTTCCCTCGGCTCCAAACGAATTACCCCGCATCCGTGTCCCTCCACTCCCCGCGCCCAAAATGGAGACGTTTGTACCAAAAGGAAATATTTGCGGCCTATTTTACCACAGTTTGTTTTGCAAAAGTCCATTCCGTTTGAAGCTAAAACCATGTACGCGCTTTTATGTGACTACGCTGCGGATAACGATCATTGCTGACCTTCTCAGTCTACGCTTGCCAAAAGACTTTCTTGCAGCATCAGCAGCATTAAAAGCTATCTTGCGGAACTTGTCAGGAAAAAATTTATTTCCGTCAGTCGGGAACAATACCCTTCGTCCGTCTATTACATTTTACGTTCTGAAGACTTCAGCGCGAAGCAGGAGACAAATCTTGCCCATAAACAGTCAAAATCTGACTGCCATGCGGCAAAATCTGCCTACTTAACCAATCTTAACAACCAAAGAAAAGAAAAAACTCCTCCCCCCCGTTGCGCCTGTTCAGACACGGCCTCGGCCTGTTCGCCACTTTTCAACCATGCCTACGACGGGGGGTGTGTCTTCTTCCCTTCTGGACTTTGAAAGCATCTGGAATCTCTACCCCCAAAAGGACGCCAAGGGCTTTGCCAGCATGGCCTGGTTCAAGCTCCTGCGAAGCGACCAGCTTCCTCCACCGGATGAAATCCGAGCAGCAATCCGGCGATTTGCGGACTCGGAAGGCTGGCAACACCAACAGGGCCGCTTTGTGCCGTAAATGGGCAACTGACTGCGTGGGCAACGCTGGCTCGATCCGCTTCCTCCCGCCGAGCAGGCGGAACAGCGGCACAGCCGGGAGCTGCATCAGGCAATCCAGGCACGGGGAAAACAGGAACGGCGAAAACAAGAACAGCAAAGAGCGGAAAAAGGGAGCTTGCGGCCCCTGTTGACACTTTTGCGACGAAATTTCCGCCCTCTTCCAACAATGCGATGTCCTTTGGGCTGGGGCTGCACCTGCATTCCCAAAACTTCGCTCCTTCCGCGTCCGACGTTCCTCCGGCAAACGCCTTGGCAATTGTCGAGTTCATGAACGACTTCAAGCGGAAAATCCAGACCACCGCTGACCCGGAAAACCACGGCTCATCGCTGGCGATCCGGCGCGCCCCCGGAACTTCCGACCGCCGCCCTCTGGGCGAAATTCTGAAGACGTTGCCTTCCGTCGCGCGTTTTTTCCATGCTGGAAGCGGGACAGGCTGGCCGCTTGAATCCCCTGTAACCGCCTGCGCGTAGCAAAGGAGCTATTGTGAACCATTTGAGCACACTTTGTCTTGTGGCGATGGCCGCTTTGTCGGGCACACCTATGGCTTGGGCGGACGACGCGCAAAACGCGCAGCCCGCTCCGATGGAAAAGCAATCCTCTCTTGGGACAACCCGATTCCAGGCTTGCCGACCACATTGGCCAGGGCACACCTTCCCCGGTCGGTGCGGAAGAGAAAAAAACAGGGACGCGCAAGCGCTGTTCTGAGGAAAGTCTGCGGCAGATGATGCCGCTGGGTCAGGGGCAGATACAGGAATACCGCTCCCGTTCGGACGAGCGCGACCGCGCCTTGCTGCCCGTGTCGCCCAATGAAAAAGGGACGCATGGCGTCTCTTCTGGCAACACCGTTCTGGAGGAGAACGATTCCGCCGATCTGCTGCGGAGAGATTCCGATGGCCGCGGCGGCAAATCCTATCGCTTCACGATCCGCCCGACATAATGCCGCAGGCGTTTTTCCGAGGCATCCCCAACCAGTTCCCGCTCCACCGTGCCGTCGCGACGATACAGTATGGTCGTGGGCACGGGCATTCCCCAACGGGCTTCCAGCAGGGCGGGATCACCCAGCAAGGCCGGATACGGAAGAGGATGGCGCTCCAGATAGGCCGCGACCCGCTCCGGGTCCCGGTCCAGAGAAACCCCGAGCATCCGCAGTTCCCCTTCAGGATATTCGGACTGTATCTTTTCCAGCTTTTCCCGAAAATGGCGACATGGGACGCACCATGAAGCCCAGTAGACCAGCACCAGAGGCCCTTCGCCTTCCCGGATGATCCGCTCAAGGGCGGCCTCGGAAACCGTCTCCAGCAGCGCAGCGGCCCGCGCGGAACGAATCGTCGGGCAGCAACACGCCGAGACAAGCAAAAAAATGAATACAGCGCGCAAATACGGCATGCTCAACCCCGCCAAAGGGACTATTCGCCGGAATCAGCTACGACGGAAAACGCCGATCCCGCCATGTATGCACGCCTCTCCGGAGAAATCCCGAACGACGCGTCAGCCATCAGCCGTTTTTGGTGCTCCCGTTCTCCATCAGCTTGCGGAACCACAGCGGATTGTGATGTCGTACATGTTCCAGAGGCACAAAACCGGTGAACATGGACCGCAGGGCCGGAGCCTCGCCGGGTGCGAACGCGGCCATGTAGATGTGCACGGGCAGAAAGAGGGCCATCAGACCGGCACAGCAGAAATGCACGAGCAGGCAGATACGCAGCAGTTCCTCCGTTCCCGGTCGGCCGGAGACGAATACGAGAAGCAATCCGGTCAGGGCAAGACCGAGACTGCACAGAACGGCAATGACCGCCACCAGCTTCTGGCCAGCGTTGTAGAACCCCTGCGGAGGCAGTTCTGGATCAAGACCCAGACGGCGCATGAGCTTTTCTCCGAGAACCAGCCACATGCCCTTGCGCATGCACCAGATCATGTCGGAAACGGGGTGCAGATCGGTGATTTCCCGGAGAAAGGGCAAGGCCTCCGAACGTATCCTGAAGACCAGATAAACGGCGTACATGACGACCCACGCCATGCCGATGACCACATGCAGCCGGAGCAGACCGAGAGGACCGAACAGGCCTGTCCACAACGAACTCCACCATTCACCCACGGGCTGCATGAGAGGGTTGGCCAGAAGGGCGAATCCCGAAAACAGCAGGAGCAGCCAGCAGACCGCATTGTACCAGTGCATGAAGATGGCGGAGGCCGAATGGCGTCTTACATTCATGACCTGTCTCCTTTTTCGGCGGGTTTGCCGTCTTCCGAGGGCAGAAAAAGCTGTTTGACGAATACCCCGATCACGCCGAACAACGTCAGCCCGCCGAGAACCTTGACCACGGAGGAAAGCGGCCCGATGGCGGCCAGCGCCGGGGGCACGTCCTTTTTCTGCGGCCAGTCCGTGGGCGTCGTCCTGTTCAGATAGGCCAGGGTGGGCCGCGTATCATAATCGGGTGGCACGACATACACGTGCTTACCGTCCGCAAGCACGCGGGAAACGGGATCGTCTGGATTCTGCGCGTCACCGAAGATGCGGCAATGCACGGGACAGACCTGCACACAGGCCGGGATCTGTCCCGGAGTGGAGCTGCGGCAATAATCGCACTTGTCCGCCGTCCCGGTCAGGGGATTCTTGTAGCGGGCGTCATACGGACAGGCCTCGATGCAGCCGCCGCATCCGATGCAGCGGTCCGGATCAATAACCACGCTTCCATCTTCAGCCTTGTAGGTGGCATGGGTGGGACAGGCCTTCACGCACAGCGGATTGTCGCAGTGCATGCATGCCCCTGGCTGGTAAGCCATGCCCAGCGGGGCCAGCCGATCCGGAGTCTCCCGAACCCAGTTGCGGGAGTATTCGTAAGGAACGCCGTTCCGCTGCTGACAGGCGAGAATACAAGCCTTGCAGTCGATGCATCTGGTGGCGTCTATCACCATAATATAACGGGACATGCGGATTCTCCACGGTAGCTCGGCACATTCACGCCGGATTCATGTCCATTCCCTGCAACGCTTTTCAGGCCAGCTTGCGCAGCCGGCACCCGACTCCGTTATGCTGACAGGAAATACGGTCCCAGTAATTGGGAAGAATGCTGCTGATATGCTCGCTGCGGTTTTCGGCCAGCGGCGTGGTCGCGTTCAGGTTCGACGGCGTGAAAATGGTTCCGGGCAGCACGTTCTCCGTAATGTCCACCCATCCCTCGATTCCGCCGGCGATCGTTTCAAGCATCACTCTGTCTCCCTGCTCCAGCCGTAACGCCTTCGCCGTTTCGGGATGCACCCAGATGAAGCGACCATTGGAAAACTGAGCCACGGCTCTGGAAAAATTGGTCAGCGTCTGCTGCCAGTGCCACAACTGCTTGCCCTGCGTGAGCACCAGCGGGAATTCGTCGGCATGATCCCCGCCCAGCGGGCTGCCCTTGGGGAACGTCCACTTGGAAGGCTGTCCGAAGAGGGGATGCACGACCTTCATTCTGCCCGAAGGCGTCAGCAGCTTTCCTTCCGTAAAGACGCTTCCGGAGCGTTCCTTTTCCTCCAGCGAATAGAGCGGCCAGACCAGTCCGTCCGGCGACTCGCGCAGCCGTTCGGGCGTCATGCCCTTCCAGGATGGAATCAGAGCCGAAAAACGCCGGTACAGGTCCTCCGGATCCCGGAAATCAGGATAGCGTTCCGGGTCGAGCCTGCGCCCCACATCTCTGTAGAACTGCCATGAGGGTACACAGGAGCCGGGCGCATCCACCATCTTTTCCCGCCAGACCACCTGCTGTTCATTGCCGTATCCCGACCCCTGACTTTCCGGACCGAAGGTGGCGGGCACGAACAGGTCGGCAGCCTCAGTCTCTTCGGTAAGAAAAAATCCGCAATGCACGACGAAAGGTACCTTGTCGATGGCCTTGCGCACGCCCTTGCTGTCGGGATACCGGCGGTAGCTTGAATTCAGGAACAGGATGTCCAGCCGGCCCTTTTCCATCGTGTTGCGCAGACGACGGAAATTCATCTTGGGTGTTTTGGTTTCCCCGAAGTAGTGATCAACGAACTCCTCATCCCCGGCAGGCTTGCCGCTCTGGAAGGTCAGCATGCCCTTTCCTTCCCCGATGAGGTTGTCGCGCAGCGCCTGCATGAGGATGATGGACCGCACGCAGTTGATCCCGTTTGTATAGCGGCACAGCGAACCGCCAAGCCAGACGATGGTACGCGGGCTTCCCGCCAGCAGTGCATAAAATTTCGTAATCTCTTCCGACGACAGTCCCGTCGCCTCCGCGACCCGTTCCACGGTGAAGCTTTCCACATCGGGGGCCAGCGCGTCGAAGTCCTCGATCTGAAACCGTGCCCGTTCCTCGTCGTACCCTCCATTCTCCAGAATATACCGCAGGGCCCCGGCGGCCAGAGCGCCGTCCGTTCCCGGCAGGGGACGAAGCTGCATGTCTGCGAGCAGGCTGGTCCGGGTCCTGCGCGGATCAAGATACACGATCTTCACGCCCTTCTCGCGGGCCTTCTCCAGCCAGCGGCTGTACGGGGGATACAGCTCGCAGACATTCGCACCCCACAAAACCAGCGTCCGTGTTTTGGGCAGCTCGTCCACCTTGGTGGAACCGCAGTTCACGCCGATCATGTCTCCCAGCATGTTGGACGCGCTGGACACGCACGACTCGCCCGGAGGCATGGCATGCACGCTTCCCGCAATCCGCAACATCATAAGGGCGGCAATCTCGCTTTCGCGGCAGTCCCAGAGGGGCATGGTCATGCCCACACGGTTGGCGGCGTCCTTGCCGTGCTTCTTGATGACTGCGGCCATTCGTTCCACCACCATGTCCACGGCCTGAGCGTAGGAGATGCGCTCCCACCCGCCGTCGGACGTGCGTCGCATGGGTTCGGTGATGCGATACGGACTTCCCATCAGTTCCACGATGGACATGCCCTTGGGGCACATGGCACCGCCGGTCCAGTAGTTGTCCTTTTCGCCTGTCACGCTGAGAACCTTACCCCCGCGCACCCGCGCCCGGTAGGTACAACGGACCTGACAAAACGGACAGTATCCCTTGACCTCGTTCACGGGACCCGCGTCCCCGGTTCCAGAAAATCCCATCCCCTGAGCAAGAGGAGCCCCTGCGCTGATCGCGGCGCCTCCGGCCAGCAGGGCCGCGCTCAATTTCAGAAAATTGCGTCTGGAATAACTGTCAGGCATGAGCTGCCCCTCTCGGATAGAAATGGATGGTCCGCATCAGTCCGCAAAACGCCACGAGCCATTGGTTCCGTAGCAGGGCTTTCCCGTCAGAAACCAGATTTCCTGCCGGGGTCTTGCGGCATGCAGCAGGTTCCAGGCCCTTTCCGCCCTCTTGCCCGAACGGCAGAGAACAAGAATGCGCCCACCCGGCACATCTCCCATTCTGCGCTCCAGATCGGCCATCGGGATATGCAGCGCGCCGGGCACATGGCCGCGGCGAACTCGCCGTACATACATCCAGCACGGTGGGGCGCACGGACCGTATCAATTCCGAAGCCGTGGCGGCATCCACGGCCCCTACGGCGGGCACGTCGAACGCCGCAGCCGGAACGGCAAGAACAAAAACGGCGCACAAGGCGAGCATCACGGACCGAAAAGCATACGGCGCGAACATGAAAGGCTCCTTTGCCGGCAAGACGAAGGAAACGACCGCGCCTCTGCCCCTTTCCAAAAGGAGGCGTGCTCCGGAAGGCTCCCCCTCCGCAGCACACCCGCCAAAAAAATCCCGGTCATGGTCGCAGGGCGAAACGCGCCCCGCACGGGGATGCTAGCAGTTGCAATCGCTGGCAATGCCCTGAATGGTCGTATTCCAGCGCAGCTTTTCCATCTGGTCGGCGGGAATTTCCAGTTCTTCAAGGTCTTCATACCCCTGGAAGGAACCAAGCTGATCGCGCAGCTCCACAATTTTCTTGGCGGTCTCAAGCGGGATGGCTCCGGTGCCGGCCAGTTCTTCGGCGGTGGCGCTGTTCAGTTCAAAGCGCTGGGTCACTTCCTGCCGGTTCGGATCGGCGCTGAACGCGCTCGTGGCGCAGAAGGAAACGGCAAACAGGGCTACGAAGACAAGAGAAAGAATCTTTTTCATGGTGGTGCTCCGAAAAAATTAATGGATTCTGCAACTCATTCGTTATGATCGACAATAACCGATGACTGTAAAGTGCGTATGCAATTTTTGTAAAAAATTGTGAAGAATCCTTTGGCCTGCCCCTTGAGCGGGACGCGCAGACAGGTTCATTTTCTATTTCCAGTTCACAGGCAGCCGTATTTCCTGACTGACGATGCTCCCGGAAGCCCAACAGGGCAGAATCATGCTCTTCTCTCCGGTTCCCCCCGCCACGATGATGGGCATGGAGTCCCAGAACGGCTTGTTCACCAGCACATTGGGGGCTGTAATGGCGAAAACCTCCTCGGGCACGCCCTTTCTGGCCTCTCTGGCTCCGTGGTATTGCCGGTTCCACTCGCCGAAGGGAATGCGTGCGTGTTCCCGGAGATACTGACGGATGCCGTCCCGTGTCCAGCCCTCGCGCGCCAGCATCTGCGCCGTATCCTGCGCGACGAGCACGATGATGTTCCGGCGATAGGGCCTGTCGTGTCCACGCAGCCACGCGGCGATGAGGTCCAGAAATTCCGGTCGAGTGTAGCCGATTCCCATGATGCCGGAATACCCCTCCACCGCCGCGACGGTCACTACGTTGCGCTCAGGCAGAAAACCATATTCCGTATGAAAGGAAGGCCACGGGCTGGCCGCGGCGTTCTCGGCCAGAAACATGACGAATTCGCCCGGCTGGCCGAGCGTGGACATGTCCGTGATTCCGGGACGGCTTCCGCCCACATTGTTGATGATGAGATGCAGCGCCCGGCTGATGCTGGCATTGGCCCGGTTGCCGCGTCCGAAGGTGTTGGTCCCGGCGTTGATGCCGAGTCGGTCCACAATGGGACCGCTTACAATGACGAGTACGGAGTCCGGATTTGTAGTGGTGGACATGCCGCGCAGATCGAATTCCGGCTGGCTCACAGCCTCCACGGCCGCCACCAGCAGAGGCATATGCCGTGGTTCACACCCGGCCATGACAGCATTGACAGCGATCTTTTCCACCGTGGCTACGCCATCCATGGGCGCGAGCGTGGCGATGGGGAAATCGCCGGGCAGATCATAGCCCGCGAGCATGGCTTCCACTCTCTCGGGCGTCGGCGGTACGAGCGGAAGTCCGTCGCCCCAGCCGCGGTAAAGGAACAGGGCGTTGAACGCCTCCAGCCCGTCGCCCTCGACTTCGAGCGTTTCGGTAAACTCGCGCGGGAAACCGGTCTCGACGCCGGTCGTAGTCTCAAGAACCGTATCCACATAGACGCCGTCTTCGCTCTGTCCGGCGGGATTGCAGACCGTAAGAGTCGCCGCCCGCGCCGGGGCCAGAAACAAAAATCCCGCCAGTAATACGGGAAGGACGATTCGCATGAAAGTCTCCTTTTTTACCGTTGGGCGCTCGTAACGGATGCACAATGGAATCGCTCCACCCGCCCTTGCGCTTTTTCCCAGAAACCCTGCCGCACACTCCATCCAAATGTTTCGAACGGATGAGAACAACATGGCGGGCTTCCGACAGCATAGGAAACAATACGGGAAACCGGCAAGCCCCGGCGGGTTTCCTCCCGAGAGAACTGCCGGGGCAGCGACCCGACGGCGCCTCCCGGCGGTGCGGTCGCACATGCGAAAAGGGGACTCCCTAGACAGAGAGTCCCCCACGGTTACAGGATTACTCCGCGATCTTCGCGGAAACGGGCTTCCATACCTGCGGGAACGGAACCCATATCTGGGACTGCTTGCCCGGCCCCCCGGAGACGACCAGCTTGATGGATTCCGGCTGCGTGAAGCGGGGAATCAGCGTATTGGCGTCGTAGGGACCGAAGGCCTTGCCTGGTTCGCAGGTAGCCTTGGTGTACCACTTGTACGGCAGAACCGTGTTCTTCACCAGATAGTCTTGGATGGCTTCCTTGGACTTCATGTCGCGGAACATGGTGTCCGCGTGCTCGGGCGACAGAATAAGCACTGCGTAGGTCGCGGAGTTGTTCCACTGGCTGAGAGGTCTGTTATAAGGATTTGTTGCATCGGGAACATGAACGGTCAGGCAACTGGCGATACCGGATGCCGTCCCCGCGATGCCGGCGCTGAAGGTGTTCAGCAGGTCTTCACTGGCCACGCTGTCGTGGTCAATGTTGGCATTGGGCGGATAGGACGTGGAGATGGTGACGATGCTGTCGTTACGGGAAAATCCCTGTTCTTCGGCGAAAGTCTTCTTCCACGGAGTGCCCTTGACGTTTTCGCAGACCACGTTGGCGATCAGGTCGAAAGAAGTGCCGTGCGTACTCTTGTCCATGTTCGGAGGTACGGACCCGCCTACCACATCGCCGACAAGATTGACGAAATAACCAAGAGCATTGGTCGCTGGATTTTCACCGCCGGCGGTGCCGGTGCCGTCATTGAGCTTCAGCTTTTCAATGATGGGTCCGCTGATGATCACCAGCGGGCATGTGGCGGCCGTGGTGGTGGAAGTGCCGCGCCACGCCGCTTCAGGGGCCTTCATGGCCTCGACCATGGCAAGCAGCAGGGGCATGTGTTCGGGCTGGGCTCCGGCCATGACGCCGAGCGTGGCCACCAGTTCGACGGTCAGCATGCCCTGACGGGGCGGAACGACCCACACCACTTCGGCGGGATCACGCTTGGTGCCCTTGAGCATGGCCTGCACCTTGTCCACGGTAGGCGGAACAATGGGCAGAGAGAGCGACCACTTGCGCTTGGCGAACAGCTTGTTCACATCGGCATAGGTGCCGGTGAACTTGAAGGTCTTGGCGGGGTAAGGCTTTTCCTGGGCTGTTTCCTTTTCCTTGGCCGGCTTCCACTGGGTCGCGGCCTTGACGATATCCTCAAAGGCGGCGTCCACCTTGGCTTCCACTTCAGCTTTGGGAAGCATGCCGATGGGATGGGGAACGACGACGAAACACATGTCCGTCAGCCCCTGACTTTTCTGGGTGCCGCGGGCAAGGGTCAAAAACTGGTCGGTTGCGATGGTTACCGTGGGAACGCCCATTTTCTCAAGATTACACTGGTCAACTACCAGCCATGAGGTACAGCTGCCTCAGTCGCACTGGGAGGCGATGACCAAATCCGGCTTCACCGAGGCCACAGCCTTGGCGACGCGTTCGGATTCGGAGGCCGAACCGGAGATGCCGTTCAGGCTCTTGTCCGTTTCATAGGTCTTGATGATCTTGGCAGTGGGGTATTTCTTGGCCAGCAGTTCGGCGAGATGGTCAAGCACTATATCGCCGTTATGCTTGCTGTTCCAGCGCAGGGCAATCGTCTTGCCCTCAAGCGAAGTGATCCGCTTGGCCGGATCAATGGCCGCCTTTTCGATAATGCCAGCCGGATTGACCAGCTCCCACTCCTGCGGTTTCTCCGCGGCCTGCGCCGTGATTGCCGTCGCTGCCGGCGCCACGAGGCACGCGGCCACGGCGGACAGGACGATTCCTCTGAATGTCCTTTGCATAGACCTACTCCTTTTCTGATATTCTCCGCCCGACGGGGTTGCCGGGCCGGATTCCTTGCACCAGTTATAGTGAAACGCCGTTATTTTCGTTTGCAGTTTTTGTAACGTTTGCTTACAGACATTGTAAAAAATTTGTAAATTCCATGTCGTCCCAAGGACGCCGCAGCAAAATTCAATGCGCATTCAGCCCCTCTTCCGCTTTGACAGCCCCTGCCCCCAGTTTCCGGCAGCATGAATTTTCAGACATGAATTTCTGAAGGAACCCTTCCCGTTCTCTCCCGCCCTCCAGAAAATCTGGAAAGGGCGGCAAAGGAAACATCCGACCTGAATGCAGAATATCATGGATTTGTTAATCGGACATGTTGCCGATGTACATTTTTCATTTGAAAAATGTACGTTTTTGGTAAAGAAGGCCGGACTACAGCAAACAGAGCCAAAAGAGGTCATCAGGTGCATCGTCAAGCGGTTGCCGACGCCGGGCATGACAAGAGCCGCCAAAAAGTCTATGCTTTCACCAGTCTTCCACCGCGCCAGCCTTCCAAAGGAGAGTCCCGTCATGATCGGCGATGCGCCCATCTCAGGCGTCAGAATTCTGCTTATCGACGATGACCCGGAATTCTGCTCGCTTTTGAACGATTATCTGGAACTGAACTCCATAAATCTCACCTGCGCCCATGATGCCCGGCACGGTCTGGAAATTCTGGAAACGCAGTCCTTCGACCTGATTCTGCTGGACATGTTTCTGCCCGACATCAACGGTCTGGACGTCCTGCGCCGTATCCGCAAAAGACAATCCCCGCCGGTGGTCATGCTTTCCGCGCACAACGAGGAAACCGACCGCATCATTGCTCTGGAGATTGGGGCGGACGACTATGTGCCCAAGGTATTCTCCTCGCGCGAGCTGCTGGCGCGCATTCGGGCCGTGCTGCGGCGCTGCGCTCCAGAACAGAAAAAGCAGAACAGGTCCGACAGCGGGGAGATCATCCGCGTCCGCGAACTCACCGTGAACAATCACACCAAGGAAGCCTTTTTCTACGGTCAGCCGCTTAATCTGACCGTTTCCGAATTTCAGATTCTCTTCACGCTCATTTCCGACCCGGGAAGTGTCTTTTCCCGCGAAGACCTGCTCCGGGTAACGGCCGAACGCGACTTCAACAAGTACGATCGCTCCATTGACGTACACATCTCCTCGCTGCGGCGCAAGCTGCACGAAGATTCCGGCTCGCCGCAGTACATCAGAACGCTGCGGGGCATCGGTTATTCCCTGATCCGCTGACCCGGGAACGGCATGCTGAAATCCCTGTATTCCAAAATCCTGGCATGGCTCCTGCTCAACATGCTGCTCATCGCGCTGGCAGGCGGCGGTTTTGTGTTCTACGTGCTGTTCAGCAGCAGTCACGGGCTTGTCCCGGCGTCGCTCTTCAGCTCCAACGTGGAAAACGTGTTCCGCGTGCTTAGCACAGAGCTTCAGTATCGTCCCACCCGGCAATGGAGTTCCATCGTCAGAGCCTACGACAAACCGGGCCTGCAATTCCATCTGGTCAGTCTGGACGATCCATGGCTGTACTTCGCCGGCGATTTCGTGCCGCTGAGCATTCTCGAAACTGCGCAGCAGATTCCCCGTACGCCATTCACCCTTTGTCCTGACCCTTCAAAGGTCTTCAAGGACAACGAAACATATCAGACGGAAACAGGACTCGCCCCCACTCCTCCGGCCATTTTCGCACGTCTGGGCAGTCCCACCAGCTACTGGTACGGACGCACGCTTTTCGTCCCCGACGCCAGCCATGAGGCGCATTATCTGCTGCTGGCCGTGGAGTCCGACGACTTCACGGGACAGGGACTTTTCTTCAATTTCCAGCTGATTCTGACCGTGGCGGCTGGCATTTTCGGCCTGTCCTGCATCTGGTGGGTTCCTTTCCTGTGGCATCTGGCGAGGCCTCTCCTGTCCATGGCCAATTATGCCGAGCGCATCGCCGCAGAAGGTAACCCCGGAGACGCTCCCGCCCTGCCTGTCGATCCCTCCCGGCAGGATGAAATAGGCCGCCTGAGCAGGGCGCTGAGCACCATGACCCGCCGTCTGAACCAGCAGATGGCAGGACAGCGGCAGTTTATCCGCCATATAGCCCACGAGCTCAACACCTCTCTCGGTCACTGCGATCTCGGCCTCGCCGTGCTGGAAAAAAAGTCGGAAGGAGAATACCGGGAGCGCGTACGCCGGATCATGCGCGAGCTGGACAACCTGACGCAGCTTACCGACGATGTTCTGGAATTTCTGCGTGCCCAGTCCTCGCCTCAGCCCGCCTCCTGCGAAGAAGTGCTGCTGCCTCCCCTGCTTGCCGACCTGCGGCGCAGTTTCCCGGCCGAAGCGGACATCCGCATGAGCATCCCTGATGATCTTGTGGTCTGGGGAGACAAGAGTTGCATTCGCCGTGCCGTGAGCAACGCTCTGCGCAATGCCGTCACCTACGCGGGTTCCAGAGGCCCCATCCGGGTGGAAACCGAATTCAGACCAGCGGACGGCGCAGTCCTGCTCAGGGTGGTGGATTCCGGAGACGGCGTTCCAGAAGCCGAACTGCCCTCGCTCGTCGAACCCTTCTTCCGAGGCGCGGAAGCCCAGCTCAAACATCCCGGCGGATCTGGACTGGGACTCGCCATCATCAAGAACAGTCTCGAACAGTGCGGCGGGTCCGTCGTCTGCGCCAACGAACACCCCGGTTTTTCCGTATCCATGATCTTCCCCTGCAACCAGCGGGGCACATGAGAGAAATGGTCGACGGAAACGGCCGTTCCACACAAATGAACTTCCCATGCGCATCGAATAGGGGGACGCCCCTCCTGTTTTCTTCATGTCGCAGGTGGACAGGAGAGCATCCAGATGCAGCGGTAATGCCCGGTCACCTACGTCGCCATCTCCGCATCTTTCTCCTGCCGGACATCATTGCCGATGACCTTGCCTTGCTCGTCCGTCTTCTTTTCCCTCCCCGGCACGCATAGCTGAATGACGAGCAATCACGATGCAAGGCCAACTGCGCCTGCAAGGCAAAAAAGGACAACACGCCCCATCAGGAAGGACGTCACCCGCCCCTGAAGCCCGCGTACCCTCTTTTCGTTTCAGAGAGCTGTCGAACTCCACATTTCTGTTTTCAGGCCCGGTTCAAAAGGCGAGGTCGGTCATGATTCGGCACAACCGACCAAAAGTCCGCCGAGCCTTTCGCGAAAGGCCCGGCGGAGCTGGAGTTGGGAGGGGTTGCTTTAGTCGGCTATCTTCTTGGAAACAGGCTTGAAGTTCTGCGGGAAGGGAACCCATATCTGGGACTGCTTGCCCGGTCCGCCGGAGACGAAGAACTTGATGGATTCCGTCTTCTTGAAACGGGGAATGAACGTGTCTTCGTTATAGGGACCAAAGTCCTTGGGCGGCACGCAGGTTTCCTGCGAGTAGAACTTGTAGGGCATGGCCGCGGTTTCTCGCATGAACTCGCGGGCATCCTGCTGAACCGGGAAATCCTTGGCTATGGTCGCCGCATGTTCGGGGCAAAGCACCACGAACGCGAAGGAAACCTTGTTGTTGATAGCGTAGCTGGCATCGTAGTCGGCCATGCAGGAGGCGAGGCCGGAAGCCGAGCCGAGCAGGCCGGTGGACAGTGTGGTCAGCAGGCGCTGGCCGGTCTTGCTGTCATGGTCGATGTTGGCGTTGCCGAGATAGGCGCTGAAATGCGTCACGATGCTGTCCGTGGGCTTGAAGCCCGCTTCCTCGGCGTAGCTCGTCTTCCAGGGATTTTCCTTGGTGTTTTCCGTGAACACCATGGCCACGAGGTCATAGGAGGAACCGTGCGTGCTCTTGTCGAAGTTCGGAGGTACGGAACCGCCCACCACGTCGCCCACGAGGTTGACGAAGTAACCGAGCGCATTGGTGACCGGGTTTTCGCCGCCCGCAGTACCGGTACCGGGATTGAGCTTCAGCTTTTCAATGATGGGACCGCTGATGAAGAACACGGGAACCGTGGCGGCCGTGGTGGTGGTCGGTCCGCGCCATGCGGCTATGGGATCGGCCATGGCTTCCACCGTGGCGATGAGCAACGGCATATGTTCGGGCTTGGCTCCGGCCATAACGCCGAGCGTAGCCACCAGTTCGACGGTCAGCATGCCCTGACGGGGCGGAACAACCCAGAGCACTTCGGCGGGATCGCGCTTGGTGCCCTTGAGCATGGCCTGCACCTTGTCCACGGTGGGCGGAACGATGGGCAGGGAAAGCGACCACTTGCGCTTCTGGAACATCTCGTTCACGTCCGCATAGGTGCCGGAGAACTTGAAGGTCTTGGCAGGATAGGGTTTGACCTGAGCACTGTCCTTCTCCTTGGTCGGCTTCCACTGGGTTGCGGCCTTAACGATATCGTCGAAGGCTGCGTCCACCTTGGCGTTGACTTCGGCCTTGGAGATCATGCCCAGAGGATGCGGAACAGTCACGAAGCACATGTCGGTCAGCCCCTGACTCTTCTGGGTGCCGCGCGAGAGGGTAAGGAAGGGGTCGGTAACGATGGTGACGGTGGGAATGCCCATCTTCTCGAGGTTGGACTGGTCAACTACCAGCCATGAAGTGCAGCTCCCTCAGTCGGCCTGTGAGGCGATCACGATATCGGGCCTCACGCTGGCTACGGCTTTGGAGATACGCATGGACTCGGCCTGCGTGGCGGAAATCTTGCTCACGTTCTGGTCGGCCATATCACGATAAACTTTCACGACCTTGGCGCTGGGGTACTTCTTGGACAGCAGTTCGGCCAGCCGGTCAAGTACCACGTCCCCGTTGTTCTTGCCGTTCCAGCGCAGAGCGATGGTCTTGCCCTCCAGCGCCGTGATCCGCTTGGCCGGCTCCACGGCCACTTTCTCGATCACGCCTGCAGGGTTGACCAGCTCCCATTCCTGCGGCTGCTCGGCGGCCTGAGCCAGTGGAGCTGCACAGAGGGCGGCCGTTGCGGCGAGCGCTGCATGCTTCAGATACTTCAGCATACGTTCCTCCTGAGTTAAACGTCCATTCCTGTATTTTCCGATGGATATCCGTCGGATTCCTTCTTACGGACGAGCGTCCTTCAAGCTGCGCTCCGCGCGCAACCGCCGTTCGAACCGCAAGATATCCTCTGCATTTCAACCCGTGAGGCTGTTAGTCCAGCCCCAGCAGACGAGCCGGTACCGTTTTGGACACGAGCGTCAGCACGTCCTCCTTCACTCCGACCTTGCGCAATCCGGTGATGAACGTACGCATCCCGTCAATAGGATTGGGATTCAGGGCCTGCCCGAGGTCCGTGCTGATATACTGGCGATCTGGAGCGAGGGCGATGTAGGCGGCGAACTCCTCCATGGAAACCTGCTTTTGATTGCGATAGCCGGGAACCACCGCATGGGGCCCCTTGAAATATGGCAAAACGCAGTGTTCCAGATAGGCCCCGTTGTCGATGCATATCCTGGCCTGCTCCATCGTGAGCTTCCAGGGAGCCTGACTCGCATGGGTGACGACGGTCTTTTTTACGCCCACCTCCTTCGCCTTGGCCGTAAGCACGACGCACTCGTCAGGGGAAGAATGGCCGGTCGCAAAGATGATGTCCGCATCAGCGCACAGTTCCATGACCTTCACCACCTCAGGAAGCACTTTTCCCTGCTCGTCAAGCACGGGAACGCCGACTCCGCCCTTGCTCTTCTGATCAAACGCGGACTGGTAGGTGGGCATCCAGATGCAACGACAGTAATGTCCGGTCACCTGCGTGGCCATCTTCGCGGCCTGCACGTTGACCGTGTCGCCGTAGTTGCGGTTGAGCGCGATGCCACCGAACACCTCGATGCCCGGCACCATCGCCCGCAAGAGATAGGCAATGTCGTTGGTTATGAAGTCATGGCACTTGTACATGACGCCCCGATAACCATTCTGCCTGCACTGCCGGGTCAGCGTGAGCTGATCAATGCAACGGGCACGGACATCGGGATCGGCATGCACATGCATCTCGATCACGCCGTCGAGATCCCTGTCGATGGGCGGGGTGGCCGCTTCTGCTTCGCCCTTCAGCAAATGTCTGGACATGGCGAGAGCACCGGTAACGGCCGCGGCCTTCATGAACTCCCTGCGAGAACTGGGCATCCTCTGCTCCTTCTGCTGCGGGTTATGGAAATGCCCTGCCTGTGTCCGACAGGACTGCATCCGCTCGTTCATATGAAGACAGCTTAGAGGAGGATTGTTAACCTAATGTGAATTTCGTGACGTTTGATGTAAAAAATTGTTAAGCGAGCCTTTACAATTAAAAAATATGCCATATCCCCATGAAAGAAATTCCTAAAATATTCTCCTCTGAAAACGATTCACATGGTTTTTCTTACCTGTTCCAAACGGTTTGAAGCCATGTCATGGCGACGCTTTCTCAACAACGGGCAGATGCAGCACATGCCTTCCCGACATCGCACAGCAGGGTATAGGAAATTTTTTTTAATTATTCCTCGCTGTTCTGTCGAACACGGCGACAGACAATTCCCTCCCCACATGAGGAAAATCGCCGTTTTTCGGTCAGACCAAACCGTCCGACTTTCCCTTCGGGAAAAATAGCACAACCCAAAAGCCGTTCGGCTCCGCGTTACCGTATTCAAGTCGCCCGCCGCACGCCTCGACGCAATACTTGACGATGGACAACCCGAGTCCCGAGCCTCCTGGATGCGTCAGTGAAGCCTTGCCGCGGTAGAAAGGCTCCAGCAACAAAGGCAAATCCTGTTCGGACACGCCCGGCCCCCTGTCGCGGACGGCGATGCAGACCTCGCCAGCTTCCTCGCTCACGCTCAGCACCACGGGGCCGGCGTCCCCCGCATAGGTGACGGCATTGCGCAGGAGGTTGCTGACGGCTCGCCGCAAATAGTCCTTATCCGTCCACAACCACGCATCCTTGTCCGCAAAGACATGAATGTCGTCTTCTGGAACCTCGCTGCGCACCAGAGAAGACAAAAACGGACACAGATAGATACGTTCCTTCTTCGGTATCCCCAACGAAGCCTTGGCCTGAAGATAGGATAGAACTTCATCGGTAAGCACGGAAAGCCGCTCGATATCCTTCATGATCCGCCGGACTCGTTCTCTCGTCGGTTGACCGTCGAGCCGTTCCTCCAGCACGGCAAGACCTATCTGCGTACGAGCAAGCGGCGAATTCAGCTCGTGCGCGATATGCCGGATAAACTGACTCTGGCCGGAAATAAGCAGTCCCACCCGTCGGGTCATGGTCATGAAGGCATGTCCGAGCCGCCCGATTTCATCCCGACGCTCGCCGGAAAAAGTCTTGGTATCGCTCAGTGCCTTGCCGAGACAGACAAAATTGTCCATTTCCACCTGTTCGGCATAATTGACCATCTTCAGCAAGGGACGGGACAGATGCCGGACAAACGGCCACCACCACAGACATGATACGCCGAGCACGGCCAGAATGACCACCAGGACGCCCCAAAATTCGAAAAGCAGACCGTACCCGTAAAAGGAATCCGTTTCCAGAGCCAGCAGAACATAGTGAAGCTGCATGTTCTTGTCCGGGATGTACAGAACCCGTCCATACCAATAGCGTGTGGGCGACCCCGTGCGAACGAAGATGGCCGGAGGAACGGGCGGCAGGCCCGCCTCCACGTTTTTCTGCTGTGTATCGAAAAAGCCGCCGCGCAGAGAATCCCACAAAGGCGCATCTGGATCAGGACACAACGTGAAGGAGCTTTTGGGAATGTTCCGTGCGGCCTGCACTACCTTTTCGGGTATGCAGTCGTCGGGCAGCACCGCCGTTTCAAGACTCAGCAGGTGAAACCGGAGCGCATCTCCGCGATCATTCTGCTTCAGAAGCCTCTGCCAGGAAAAGACGGACCGATACTGAAGATTGACGCTGACCAGTCTGAAGGTGTTTTCAATGTTCGAGCTGAACAGATGCGCGGGCACAAGCCCATCGCCTCTGCCGAGGAGCACATACCAGCCAGTCCCGACTCCAAGCACAGCCAGCAGCACCAGATTGAGCACCAGCCACAAAAAAATCTTGGAATACAGGCTGAAGGGCATGCTTTTCAGAGTCATGCGTCACTCTGCTTGATGAACAGGTATCCGAGACCGCGAACCGTCTTCAGATAGGTCGGACAGCGCGAATTGTCCCCTAGCTTCTTGCGCAGGGACGATACATGGACATCCACGCAACGGTCGAACTTGTTCCATTCCTTTTCCGTGAACAGAATGAGCAGGTCCTCACGCGAAAAGATGCGTCCAGCCCCGCGCGCCAGATGATAAAGCAACTGGAACTCCATGTTCGTCAGCTCAAGGGACTCGTTGTTCAGCGTCACCTTCATGGTCTGAGGGTTCATGCACAGCCCGTTGACGCACAGCATGCCGTCCGGCCTGTCCGAATTTTCGGGAAGTTCCGCATTCTCCATCCGACGCAGGACCGCACGAATCCGGGCAAGCAATTCCCGGGCGGAAAAGGACTTGGGCACATAATCGTCCGCGCCAAGCTCCAGAGTGACGATACGGTCCGTTTCTTCGTTGTGAGCGGACAGAATGACGACCGGGGTTCGCGTCTCCATCCGCAGATGACGCAACACCTCGATTCCCGAAATATCCGGCAGGAGCATGTCCAGAAGAATGACGTCGTACTCCTTCTCCCGCGCGGCCTCTATCCCCGCAGCGCCCGTATGCACGGAAGTAACGGAAAACGAATGCACATCAAGATAGTCGGCCATGAGTTCGCAGAACTCACAGTCGTCATCAACCAGCAAAACCTGATGTCCCTTTCCCGCATATCCTTCCATAGGCGCTCCTTCGGCTTTCTCGTCTCCCGGAGCTTTCCGGGGACGGAGCAATGTCCATCTAAACGATATTCCTGCCTAATATCAAACTGGAAGAATTAAGAGAGAGCCTGACTCAGACGGAAGCGTCCGAACAATGCGGCCCTCTTCCCGGCCTGTCCTGCCCGCCGGAACGAACTCCCGCCGCGTCACCTCCCCACCAGTCGAACGTCTTTGAGGAGGATGGGGGGAGGTTTGGA
>OFGN01000629.1_pt1 | contig 35929 bp, 38 predicted proteins | sample 1521821 | NCBI WGS metagenome assembly OFGN01 (sample SAMEA3504094, study PRJEB24116) | mouse gut metagenome | biome: mouse gut; feature: mouse-associated habitat; material: faeces | place: Denmark | collected 2011
GCAGAATCTTTTCCCGGTGGCGCAGGTTGTCGTCCGTCATCGCAAGGATGGCCTCGTCATCCGTCATGTTGCGGACGATACAAGGCATATTTGCAAACCCGGCCAGCTCACTGGCCCGCTGGCGGCGGTGGCCCGCGATGATTTCATAGCCGCCGCCCTCCCGGGGACGCACCAGCGCGGGCTGGTGTACGCCGTTGTCCTTGACGGACTCCACAAGCCCTTTCATTTCCGCATCGTCCCGCACCCCAAAGGGATGGTCTTTGAACGGGAACAGCTCCGAGAGGTTGAGGTAAACAATCTCTTCCTTTTCGGCGCGGGTCGCGTCACGGGGCTGGGGCGGCACTTCCGGCGCAGGCGGGGGAGCGGCGGGAGCCTCTTCCTTGCCCTTTACCGTGGCGGCCTTTCCGCCCTTGCCTTGGGACATTTTGTCTCGAGGTTGAGCCGGGGGCTTGTCCGTGGCCGCCTTGTCAGCCTTGGCCGGGCGGCCACGGCGGGCCCCCGTCCCTCCCGGTTCACCGGGCCCCGCCTTTTCTTCCTTGGGCTTGCGGCCCCGCCTGCCCTTGGGCTTATCCGGCTCGGGCGCTTTTTCCTTGGCGGCCTTGTCCTTTTTGGCGGGCCCCTTTTCCCCGGCGGCCTTTTCCTCCGGGGCCGGGGTGGGCGGCTGTTCCGGTTCGGGCGGCTCGTTCTTTTCCACCTCCGCACGTTCCGCCGCCCGCCGCTCCGCCATCAGCTTTTCAATCTGGTCAGCGGAGACACTCACCTCGCCGGGAGCACCCGCCGGGGCATCCTGGGCGGGTGGTTCGCCGCCAGTCTGCTCGGGGGCGTTCTCCGGGGCCGGGGGCTCCGGGGTGGGAGCGTCCTGGGCAGGAGCACCCGCCGGGCCGGCATCGAACAAGCTGGGCTGGGGATTTTCCTCCGGGCTCACGTTTAATTTTTCGTCTGCCATTCGTTACCTCCTTTTTTAATTTCGTGAATGTTGCACAAATCTTGCGCTAAAACTTTGTTACTATTTTTTCGCCTCCCTCCCGGCTATCCACGCAAAAAAGCCGCCCGTTTTTTCATGCCGGACGGCTTTCTGCGTAATGTGATAGCTCAAATAATATTTTTTTGTGGTTGCTGGCTCCGAAAAGCCTTGATATTACAGTGTTCCTATTAAAACTCATTCATAGGAAAGAGGTACCCTTTCCGTAAAATCGTCCGTTTTCTGTCTGCCGACAGCGGGCGATTTTTGCTTGTTGGGAAGTTTCCCAAACCCACTGCTTTTCCTCTCAATACCTACAACACCACACAGAGCAATTTTGCCGAAGTTTTGAGAGAATTTTTTCAAAAATTTTTTCTTATCTCCTACTACGGAAAAGTTTCTAAAATGCCAAACAAAAGCGAAAGAAAAAAATTGCAAACTGCAAAGATTATAACGCTTTCTAACTTGTTGTTTAGTTACGGATAAGCTATTCGCCCCCCTGTTCATGTTTCCTCTATTTCCAGTACCTTTATTAACGCTTGACACGAAACTTCTTACGTGGTATATTTATAACATAAAGTGCGAAATACACCACAAAAAAAAGGAGGAAAACTACTATGAAAAAAATCAACTATTTAGGATTTTTATCTCTCTTGGCACTAATAGCTATTTTAGGTTGGTGTACCGAGAATACTGGGTTATATGGATTTTTGGGATTTGCATATTACATTCGATATTTTTGGGTAATCCCCGATGAGTTTTTTCGACTTAATGTCCAGAAAGCAGCTACGTTTGCATTTATGTCAGAAATGATTTCTCTTGTTCCTTTTATGTTTGTATGTTCCTATGTTTACGACGGAACTAAAGCTGTCCCTATGTCCTTTGGATTGAGTTTTGCAGTTACAATCTTTGCATTTACTCTTGCACTTATTATTTTGGAATGGAAAGAACGAAAAGGGGCAGATAATGATTAAAAATAGGATAAAAGAATATCGTGTGCGTTTTGACATGAAACAAGAAGAACTTGCTTCTAAAGTCGGAGTTCGTCGCGAAACAATAGGCAATCTCGAAAAAGGAAAATACAATCCCTCATTGGTACTCGCATGGAATATAGCGAAAGTCTTTGGAGTTTCAATCGAAGAAATATTTACAGTTGAGGATTGAGGTGGTGTTATTGAATTTAGATAATTGGATACTATGCCCCATCTGTGGTAATAAAACACGGTTAAAAGTACGAGAAGATACGGTACTTGAACGATTTCCACTAATTGATTATTTCACGCCAAGAGCTCCATACATATGCCCGAATGGAGCCAGCGATATTTTCGAATAGCTCCAATGGTTCACAGAACAGATCCACCCTTACTTTTGCTTATCTGCCCTTACTCAAATGGGGATTTTGTGTCAATGATGCGCTTTAGCGCAGGCGTTAGCCCTTGTCATTGATACAGAAGCACCATTTGAGTATCCTCATGCTTGGCAAAATGTAAATGGATCTCAAAAGCGTACCAATGGCTCTCAGAACGTGAAATATTCACTAATTTTGCCCGAAATGCAAGCATGAAACACTAATCAATGTAAAACACCTAAATATATCAGTTATTAAAGAGCCAGACGCACAGACGCAGAGCCGATAGCACGCTTGAAATATAGCGGCTATCGGCTTTTTCTTTTTAGACGGAGGTTTTATTATGTTACTTGCCATTATACAAGCATTATCAAACTCGTTAAAAAAAGCCTAACCAACACAACGGAAATTTCTGCCCATGAATATGAACTATCAGTACATCATACATACTTTTATAAATCACATTATTCAAACGCCTATGTAGCTCTGTGCTGCATGGGCGTTTGTTGTAGTAGCCCCCTACTGGGAAGAAAGGGGGTGATGAAACAATGAAGTATTCTGAACAATTCATGGAGTGTGTCGAATATTCTTTTGCTGCTTTTTGTAAGATTGTTCTCCGTAATGCGGCAATCAGTGCATACCGCGATTTTGGACGGAAACAGAAGCACGAAGTATCACTTGACTATCTGATGTCCGAAACGTCCTTTGAACCGTTTACAACAGATAATTACTTTGAGCAGTATGACAAGCCAACTGTCTTTGTCGTGAAAGGACAGGAGATTATTGTTGCAAGTGAATGGTTAGCAAATGTTCTTTCCAAACTTCCAGAACAGCGGCGTACTGTCTTGCTGATGTATTTCTTTCTGGGCTATACCGATACAAAAATCGGGAATGAATATGGACGTTCCAGAAGTACAGCGAATTACTGGAAGCACGCAGCATTGAATCAGTTAAGAAAGGAATGGTTAAAGTCAAAAGATGAGGAACAAAAAATTGGTACCCTTTGAAGTCATTGAAAAAGCGATTGCCGGAGAGCCAGAAGCGATTGAACTTGTTTTACAGCATTACAGTCCACGCATTAAGTATCTGTCAAAATACCGGGGACATATCAACGACGATATTCAAGAACGTTTGAAAACACAGCTTATCAAAGCTATCCTGCAATTCCGTTTTGACAGGTAACGAGTAGCAAAGCCAGAGAAAGCCGTCAAGGATAAACTTCGCGCTTCGCGTCCTTGACGGTTTTCCCTGTCCTTGCTATGGGGTAATCAAGAGCGCAATCGGATAGACCGCTTGCGCTCTCAATTCATTGTTGTATGTTCGCATTTAGAGATAAAAATCCCTTGATTTTATGCGGCTTTCAGAGCGCATTTAAGGCAAGTTAAGGGTTTTATACCTTTATCGTCAAAATCGCGTTTCTACTGCGTAACAGGCAGAAAAAAGACGGGTAAAAAGCAATCGCTTCTCACTCGTCTTTTCCTGCACCCTGTATGACAGCTACCCTATTTCAGTTTGTTGATTGATACTGTTTTATGAGTAGCTACCATAAGCTGACGGGCTTTTTCCCTGAAATACTTTATATGCTATCCATGCAGCCTCTTCCCCAAATACTCCCTGGCTGCCTCCAACTGATTATCGATTCCTTCCTCCCCGTAGTAAGCCTCCGCGTCAAACTCCACCACAATGTCCGGCTCGATGCCCTTTCCATGGATATTATTCCCCTTCGGCGTAAAATAGCCGTCGGTGGTGAGTTTTATCGCGGAACCGTCCGAAAGCGCTATGATCTTCTGGACAATGCCCTTTCCGTAAGTGGTCGTTCCCATAACCGTCCCCACACCATAATCCTTGATCGCCCCTGTCAGCACTTCCGCAGCGCTGGCGGAACCGCCGTTGACCAGTACCACCATGGGAATCTCTATTTCTTTTTTACCATCGCATGTATACTCCACACGCTTTCCGTTCTTATCCTCCGTATAGACCACCAGTCCCTCAGGCAGAATCTGCTGTCCGATGGAAACCACTGCATCCAAAAGCCCGCCTGGATTTCCCCGCAGATCCAGAACCAGCGCCTTTGCACCGGAGCCCTTTATCACCGCGTACCCTTCCGTAAACTGATCCACCGTCACATCCTTAAACTCCGAAATCGCAATATACCCGATCTCCTCATCCAGCATCCGGGTAGAAACCGTGGGGCGGTCCACCTTACGGCGCACCACGTCCTGGTCAAAAACCTCTTCTCCCCGCATCAGTGTCAGTGTTACATGGGTACCTTCCTCACCTTTGATCAGTGCCGTCACCTCATCCAGCGTCATCTGAAATGTCTTTGTGCCATCCACGGCATAGATGATATCTCCCATCCGCAGGTCCGCTTCCTGAGCCGGTGTTCCTTCGATCACGCCGCTCACATAGGGTGTTTCCGTCTCTTCATCAAGACTCACATAGGCGCCGATGCCATAATATGTCCCCTCGTTTTTCTCAAGCTGCTCGTCTAACTCCTCCGCAGTGTAATAGGCGGCATATTTATCATCCAGCGCCTCGATCATGCCATTGCAGATCCCCTTCTGAAGCGCCTCTTCCTCCGCATCCCCAAAGTAGAATCTTTCGTTGACCATCGTTTCGATGGCTGCTATCTTGCTGATTGTCTCGCTGTTTACGACCGTACCTTCCCCTGACGTACCGGAGACCGTCGCCTCTTTCACTCTGTTGTTGTCATATAAAATTTTTCCTGTCCATCCCCCGCAAAACACAAGCGCGGTTGCCAATATACCGGTTACAACGCCAACGCCATAGCCGTTTGATTTCTGCTGCTTCCCTTCCAAAACCGATACGCCACCTTCTTATATAGTTTATATATCCTACCCCAGATACCCCCAGGGGCTTACATAACTCCCGTTCTTTCGTACACTGAAATGCAGATGGGGACCGGTTGACCTGCCGGTGGAGCCCACCGCCGCTATCTGCTGTCCTTTTGTCACAAGATCGCCCTTTGACACATAGAGCGCGGATGCATGCATATATATCGTATACAGGCTGTCCCCGTGATCGATCATAATATAATTTCCCATGCTCCCGCTGTAGGCTGCCGCTACCACTTCCCCGTCATAGGCCGCCAGGATCGGACTGCCGTTTGGCGCCGCAAGGTCCACACCGTTATGAAACTGCTGCACGCCCAGCGTCGGATGGATTCGCTCCCCATACTCATCGGAAATTCTGGTCATGGACGGAGCCGGGAACGCAAACATGCCGCCGTCATAGGTCAGCTTTCTCCCTTCCTCTTCCGCCAGCCGCTTCCTTTCCGCGGCAACTGCCGCCTCCAGAGAAGCTATGATCTCGTTCTGCGCTTTGATATCAGCCTCATATTCCGCAATGGCTGCCGCTTTATTGTTGATATCCCCCTGCTTTGCAACAATTTCCGTCTCCTTATCGGAGATCAGCTGTGCCAGAGATGCTTCCTCCTTCTCCACACCCGCCTTTGCCTCATCCAGAACTTCCTTCTCCGCATCCAGTTCCTGTTTGCAGACTTCCACGTACTCCCGGATCAATATATATTCTTCCAGCTTCTGATTATCATAATCCATCACCAACTGGATATAATCAATTTTATTCAGCAGATCGGCAAAAGATTCTGCACTCAGTATTGTTTCCAGATAATAATCATCGTTCTGCTCATACATCATCACGATCCGCTGCTTCATGGCCGCATACTGCTCTTCCTGTTTTAAAATGGCCGCCTCCAGTTCTCCTTCCGTCTCTCGGATCTCTTCTTCCTTCGTTGCAATCATGCCGTTGAGCTCGGAAATCTTTTTCTGGATATCTGCCAGATTATTGTCCAGCGCCACCACATAACTCTCCAGACTTGCCTTCTCTCCTTCCAACTGATCCTTAAGTGCCTTGATATCCGTCAGGGCTGACTGAAGCTGTTTCTTCTCATCCTGCGCCTCGGATATCTGCCCCTCCTTTTCACGGATACTGTCAGAAGTAATAGAGGAGAGCGAAACCGCTTCCGCCTCCCCTGTCTGTGAAAGGATCACCGCAAGCAGCACTAAGATCCCCATGCACTTTTTAAAATATCCTTTGTGTCTCATTTCCTATCCTCTGTGCATATATTTTTACTGCATTCACAGACATAATATGTTCCGTGGCGGTATCATATCATGTCCTTTTGTCAGGATGACACACCCTCACATGCGCCCCCCGCCTTATCCGCAACCGGATTACACCCGCAGATGCTTCCTCACCGTAATAAAACTGCCCAAAAAGCCGATCCCTACGCCGATCCCCAAAGACAGGGGCAGCAAAATATGAAAAATCTCCGTCACCGGCAAAAACGTCAGCAGATTGGTCAGGATCGAGAAACGCTCCAATACATATGCTACCGCTTTATTATACACAAAATAAATGATTGCCAGCGGAATCCCTGCCCCCACCAGTCCGATCAGAATGCCCTCTATGACAAACGGAGAGCGCACGAAAAAGTCCGTAGCCCCGATGTATTTCATAATCGTAATCTCTTCTTTTCTCACATTGATACCGATCGTCACGGTATTGCTGATCAGAAACACCGAAACGCCAAGCAGGATAGCAATCAGCCCAATGGAAACATAGCCCAGCAGCGAGTTAAAACCTGTGAGCACATCAGCCGTCAACTGTGAACGGTTTACTTTTCTGACCTCCGGCATGGACTCCAGATAGGTGACCAGAGAATCCTGCATTGAAACATCACTCAGATAAGCCTTATAGTTGGCACAGTTTTCCAGCGGATTTTCCGTGAAGCCCTCCGCATATTCCGGCGGATATCCCGCCTTCCAATCCTCCCATGCCTGATCTGCAGAAATATACTCCACCTCGGAAACTTCCATCCTGGAAGCGATCTTCTGTCCGATCTCCTGTATGACCGCATCCTCCGTCCCGTTCTCGAAAAACACGGTAACGCAGACTCCTTCTTCAGCATTTTCCACCATATTCTGGAGATTGACCACCACCGAATAAAAAATACCGAACATAAACAGGCAGGCGGTTATCGTGGCAATCGAAGCCAGAGAAAAAAGCTTATTGCGGAAAATATTACGGAAGCCCTGTTTGATCGTGTAGAAAAATGTACTAATCCTCATCGATATACGCTCCCTTCTCCTCATCACTTATGATAACGCCCTTTTTCAGCGTTACCACCCGCTTCTCCATCTGGTTTACAATCTCTTTATTATGGGTGACGACAAGCACCGTCGTCCCGCCCTTGTTGATTTCCTCCAGCATATTCATAATTTCCCAGGAATTTTTGGGATCAAGATTTCCGGTGGGCTCATCGCATAAAAGCAATGTCGGCTCATTGACAAGCGCCCTTGCAAGCGCTACTCTCTGCTGCTCACCGCCGGAAAGCTGTTTCGGCTTCGCCTTATATTTTCCGGCAAGCCCCACCGAGGCAAGAATAGCCGGCACGTTTTTCCGCATCTGCTTGGTGGGCGTCAGCACAATCCTCTGGGCAAAAGCCACATTTTCATAAACATTCCTGTCCTTCAGCAGACGGAAATCCTGAAACACAATACCGATATTACGTCTGAATTCCGGTATCTTCCGATGTCTGATCCTGTTCAGATCATATCCCATCACCTTCACGGTTCCCTCCGTTGCCGTCAGTTCCCTGAGCAGCAGCTTGATCATCGTTGACTTTCCGGAACCGCTGTCACCCACGATAAAAACAAACTCCCCGCGCCTGATCCGCAGGCTGATATCGTTCAGAGCCGGAGAACCGGTCTCATAAGATTTGCTCACATTCTCAAGTACAATGATATCTTTTTCACCGACTCTTTTCTTTCGTTTCTTCTTTACTGCTTTTTCCGCCACTATGGTATTCCTCTCCTTTTAGTTCAAGTGTTATTTTAATAATCAAATGTTTCCATATATTTCATATATTTTACGACCATCAGCGCAATTTTGAAGGTGATCGCGTCCTCGAATACCCTAAGGTCCAGTCCGGTCGCTTTCTGCAGCTTATCCAGCCTGTAGACCAGCGTATTCCTGTGGATAAAAAGCTGTCTCGAGGTTTCCGATACGTTCAGACTGTTCTCGAAGAACTTATTGATCGTTGTCAGTGTCTCCTCATCGAAATCATCCGGGCTCTTTCCGCCGAAGATTTCCCTGATAAACATCTTGCACAGAGGGATCGGAAGCTGATAAATCAGACGGCCGATACCCAGCTCACTGTACGCCACTACATTTCTGTCGCTGAAAAAGATCTTTCCGACATCCAGCGCCATCCGCGCTTCCTTGTAGGAACGGCTCACATCCTTGATCTCCTTCACCACCGTACCGTAGGAAACCCGGACATTTCTCATCCCTTCCTTGACCAGAAAACTCTCGAGCGCCTTCGCCCCCTTATCCAGCTCCGCCGGAGAATCCCCCTCGCTCAGATCACGCACTACGATCACGTTATTTTCATCCACCGCCGTAACAAAATCCCTCGTATTGGTGTTTCCGCTGCGCACAATTTCAAGCACATTGCAATCCTTTGTGCTGTCCGTCTCGATGATCATCACCACGCGCCTCACATCCGCCTGAATATGCAGCTTTTTCGCACGGCTGTAAATGTCCACCAGCAGCAGGTTATCCAGCAGCAGGTTTTTGATAAAATTATCTTTGTCAAACCGCTCCTTATAGGCAACCAGCAGGTTCTGGATCTGGAATGCAACCATCTTGCCTACCATATAAACGTCCTCACCGGAACCTCCTGCGATCAGTATGTACTCAAGCTGCTGTTCATCATAGATCTTAAAGTACTGATACCCCTGAATTTCCTGTGAGTCCGCCGGGGACTGGGCAAATTCCATTGCCGGCTTTTCACATTCATACATATTTACGGTTGCGGCAACTTCTTTTCCGTCCGTATCCATGATGCAAAGTTCCACTCTGGCAATTGCTTTTAACCCTTCAATCGTATTTTGTAAAATCTGGTTTGAAATCATCTTTTCCCTTCCCTCCTGCTGATACGTTGCATTTTTGTTATGCAAGATGCTTCATTATACATTTTCAACAATACATTTTCACCCCATAAAAGGCTTTTTTCACAACCTATTTTTTATTTTAAAACAAATGCACAAATAAATCTACCTCTTTTTCAAGTTTTTTTGTCTGTTTTTTTAGCTATTTTCCAAATTTTGTATATTTTTAACAATAGTCAACCTATACAAACCCCAAATATTCTTCCGTCAGCGTATCATGCCCTGCACAACAACAGGCTCTTTTCTTTCTATCAGAAAAGAGCCTGTCCCTCATATATTATTCCGAATCCGAACCGTCTGCCTTTGTCCCTTCATTCCGCTCCTTTTCTTTTGCATGATAATACTCGGTCATCTGCCGCTGAAAGAGGTGATGATACCACTTACTGAGCAGCTTTTTTAAAAAGGGAACTTTTCTGCCGCCAGGCACCATCTGATAATCCAGGGCAAGCCATATGTCCGCATTCAGAATCTTTTTCATTCTGTCCATCAGCTTCCCCTGGCGTTCAAATTGTATCCTGGATATAATCGCAACGGGCGAAATGGCATTTATTCTGTTTGCCTCGTCATCCCATTCTTCCTGTATCCCGCTTATAACGCCTCTGCCCGCGAACGCCAAATCCTCCCTGAGCAGCTTTAAATCCGCCTCCAGCTTTTCCAGTTCTTCCTCCGATTCCGCAAGCAGATACAGAGCCTTTTTCCCTTTCCCAAGGCGCTTTAAAACCGCTTTGATATACTCCTGATTTTCCACCTCATGAATGCGGTCCTTTGCCCTGATACCTGCCTGCCTTACAATTTCCGGATCGCTCCAGATAATCAGATCCGCATCTCCGATCCATGTTTTCCATTCCGTAAAGGTGCCGGTCCCCACCAGAATCTTTGCGGAAATAAACAGAACCGTATTCAGACTGCCGCTGCCCAGGAACCTGTCCGTAATGCTAATAGATTCCCGCAGGGAATAGTCCGTCAGATTCATCCCCGGTAAATTAATTTTTTGCATATTATCCCCTTTGTCATACCCCTGAATGGTAATAGTATAGCAGATACCGCAGCGTTTAGCAAGAAAGTCCGCTCGTCGGAGGATTGCAAAATTGGAACTGGACAAAAATAGGTTATGCGTTTATACTGAAAGTAATTATGCGGCGCAGAAAACATATGATATTTTGTTTCTTTGGGTGAAAATCCGCATAATATATTATGGTGGGAAAGGAGTCTCAGATGGATATTGCCGGTTTATCAACTTCCATGTCTATGGCGGAGCTTCAGACTGGTTGGGGGATGAAAATGCTGAGTAAGGCTATGGATACCGCTCAGTCACAGGGAGCACAATTGGCAGAAATGATCTCATCCGCCCCAGCTGCAGAGATGGAGCTTTCCGTCAACCCCTATGTCGGAAGTCAGTTTGATGTCCGTATATAGGAAGCGGTAAAATATGCGTGGGATCACCCCAGCAGTGTACCGCAAAGACAGACAGGATGTTTTCTGTCTGTTTTTTATCATGCGGGGCGCAGTTTCACATACGGAGGATAAACATGTTTTCCAGAAAGCATTCTACTATTACCAAGGGCATCCTGATCATACTTATGCTTGCGCATCATGTATTTGCTCCGGACCATATGGAACTTTATGAAGTAAAAACAATATGGAATAACCCCGTTCTCGCCGCACAGATCGTCACTTTTTTCAAAATATGCGTCGCCGGTTTTTCCTTTCTCTCCGCCTTTGGCATTACCCGCGCTCTGAAAAATCAAAACCGGAAAGAGCCGAAAGCAGATATGTCCCTTATCGCAGGGAGGCTGATCAAGCTGGAATCCGGCGTTCTTTTTATTTATGTTCTTGCCGTTTTCTATAAACAGTTTATTATGCGTCAGTCCATCGGGCTGTTCTATGCACCGCTGGATATGGACCTGGCACACATCCTGCTCAGCATGTGCATCGACTCTCTGGGACTTGCCGCGTTCATGGGTACCATGCCCTTAAATGTCACATGGTGGTATCTTTCCTATGCCATTTTACTGATTGCGGCAATGCCCCTGATCTACAGGGCTTACGAAAAATTCAGATATCTCCTGCTGCCCGCCGCCTGCATGATCTGCCTTGTCATTCCGGGCATGCGGGTGGAATTCTGGTGCTATCTGCCGACTGTCTTTCTAGGATGCGCCTTCGCCTGTGAAAACTGGTTTGAAAGGCTGCATGAGTGGAAGCAGGGCAACTACATAATAAAAGCAGGCAAATGTACCGCCTGCCTGTTCTTACTATATCTCTCCTATCTGCTCAGTAAATATACCGCCCTGGAATTCAGCTATTTGCTGATATTTGTAATACCGTATATGGTCTATGAATTTATCGCTTTCATACCGGTATTAAATTTCTGTCTGGAATTTCTTGGCAGACATGCCGCCAATATTTTCCTGATCCACACCTTTATTTATTACTATTTCTATCCTGATTTTATCTATTCCTTTCAGGATTCCTGGAAAATACTGGGCGTACTGCTTCTTTTAAGCCTCACTGTCTCCATTCTGACAGAACTGCTGAAAAAAATCACCCGTTATAACAAACTCACTGAAAAATTATTATTTCAAATATCATATAAGCAAGCGCCAGAACAATCCCTATGATCAGGCAGACACTCCACAGCCTCTCACCCCGGCTTTTTCTTGACGCCCAGATCGTTCTTAAGAAATTCTGTTTTCCCTCATTAGAGGCAATCCAGGTCACCACACAGAGCGCGATTGCCGTCCCCACCACCGCAAGAAGCAGATAGACGGAAATAGCCATGATCAGTTCCTCCGTTGTAAGCCCTGTTTCCAGTTCTTCCTCCAGAACACCGGCCAGCTTATCCTGCAGATACATCAGGCACACCGACTGCCCGTTAAAGATAAAATGCATGATAAAGGGTGCCACTGTGGAACCTGCAGCCTCCGCCAGCAGCGCCATCATAATCCCCAGAAGCAGCGCATACGCCGCCTGATTAAAGTTCATATGCATTAATGCGAACAAAACGCCGGAGAGCAGGATCGCACCGAAAATATTGCCGGACCTCCTGAATCCCCTGAAAAAAGCGCCCCTGAAGACCATCTCCTCACAGAATGGCCCGAACACCGCCATAATCAGAAACATAAGAAAGAAGGGGACATCTAAAATGTCCCCCGCAAGTTCCGCTACCGTATTATCCACAAAAAGCATGGATATCGCATTGGCAAGTGTAGCCAATGGCATCAGTAAAAATGTATAAAGGACCGTCATCAGGGCTGTAGATATTTTAATGCGCCGAAATCCCAGTATATCACCGAATATTTTTTCCTGTCTGTACTTTCTGTGCCCGATCAGTATGACGAGCATCACAGGTACGACATGGATCATCTGGCTCATGATTAAATTTTCCACAATACCGATTTCTTTCCCCGGCTTAGCCGTAATATAATAAGCGCTTATGCCGAATACCACCAGAAAATGCGTCAGTATCAGCAGCAGGAAAGAAATGCCGTTCCTTTTACCGTTCATTTATGTTAGTCATTCTCCATCATGAAGTTTACCAGTTTACCGATATCTTCCGCTTCATAAGCGATGATCTCCAGTTCGGGAATCTCACCGTTTGAGAAGATATTTGCCATGGACACATACTGGGACAGTTTGGATTTCAGATTTAATCTGTCGCCCTCACCCGTAACCAGCTCTACCTTGCCTGCGCAGGCGTCAACTACCTTGAAAAACTTTTCGATGTCTTTAATGTTCTGTACTTTCATTTTGTACTCCTTTCTTCCTGCGTGTCTTTGCAGGAACCAAATCTCAATTCATTTTTTGTTTACACCATTGATTTTACTCATTTTTTTCCAAATTGCAAGAGGCGGAAAACGTTTTCTCTCTTTTCACACGCTTTTTTTAAAAAGCAATTTTTAGAACTGTTAATTTTGCACAATTTTCTCATATTATTTTTGTGAAAAACATCCAACAATCTGTCTTTCCCATATTTTACTCTATTTTGCGAATCGTATTTTCGCCAATTTCAATACGGCGCTCCTTATACAAACGCCCCACGGCGCGCTTAAATTCGTTCTTGCTCATACCTGTTTCCCTGCGGATTACCTCAGGATTTGACTTGTCGGAAAAGGGAAGTACGCCGTCAAAGCTCTCAATGACTGCCATCAGCCTCTCCGCATCCTCATCCATCTGCAGATAAGCCTTCTGCCGTACCGACAGATCCAGCTTGCCGTCCTCCTTTACCTCGCTCACCCGGGCCGTAATCATATTCCCCACCAGAAAATCCTTTTCCCCATACATCTGATTTTTCGGGATCAGTGCCGAATACTTATCATCCACCGCTACAAACACGCCGAAATTGCCGCTGATCTCGTAGATCCGCCCCGTCACGGTATCATCCTTTTTATAAGGGCTGTCCGTCCCCAGATAGTGGTACAGCTTCATCGTTGCGCAGAGCCTTCCGCTCTTATCGATATAGAGCGCCGCCAGGCAGTCCTCCCCCGGCATCACCTTTTTTGTCTGCTCCTTAAAAGGCAGGAGCAGCTCCTTCTCCAGTCCCCAGTCTAAAAAAGCGCCAATCTTTGTTACATCCGATACTTTTAAAAGCGCCACTTCCCCCAATGCCAGCTTCGGAGTATTTACCGTGGCGATCAGCCGGTCCGCCGAATCCCTATAAATAAAAACCTCCAGTTCATCTCCCCTTTTTGTGCCCTCCGGAACCTGTTTACCCGGAAGAAGCACTCTCTCCTTCTCATCCCCCAGATATACACCAAACTCCACTTCCTTCACTACCGTCAGTTTCTGCCGTTTTCCTAATTCTATCATATTCCCTCTCTATTCTCTCATTTTGTACAAATTTCATACATCGGTATCATTCTCCGGTAAACTCCATTACCGCGTAGGGTTCTTTATTCTCATCATTCAGGCTCACCACATAACTTTCATCCCGCTCATAGACCACCGGGCAGAAAACATCATTCAGATAGGCCTGTTTCTTATACTCCGCCCGAAGCCGCCGGATCACAAAGCCTTCCCTGGGATATTCCAGCGCAATATGCACATACTGTCCGTTATTGACATGATGGTTCGTGTCCAAATAATGTCTGGTAATGGCAAACGCTGCTTTTTCCTCTCCCCCTTCCGGTATTGCAATCTTCCGGGGCAGATATTCCATGTCTATTCTGGGGCTTACCTGATAGCCTTCCTTCATATTCCGGTCCGGCATCACCGGCCTTCCTTTTTCCAGGTCAAACAGCGTCCAGATCGAATTTGCCGCTGCCACCCGCTCTCCCTGCGAATCCTTCATCCAGAAGTTACGATATCCGATAAATCCCCTGAAATCATAGGGCAGCGTTCCAATCTCCACCCTTTCCCCAATCTCAGGATACCGCGCCACATCGATCTGCCAGGAACTCAAAAGCCATACCTGATGCCTCTCCTGCAAATATCTCACCCCAAGCCCAATGTCCTCGGAGTGAAAAGTAGAGCAGTCCTGGAAATAATCCAGAAGACTTCCCAACGTCAGTTTATTCTCACAGTCCGCCTCACTGTATCTGATCCTTGCATCGAAAGTATACATATCAGCCGTTTCCTTTCCTTCGTTTTTTTATTCCTTCCATTGTTTGCACAATAATCTTTCAAAACCTGTCACACCGGCAAAAACGCCGGCAGCCAGAATTCTACATGTAAACTGCCAGTGTTCCTCCGCATGGTTCTGCGTAACAAAGTACCACCCGATCGGATACAGCGCCAAAACAAAATACGCCATTTTTCCCCCTGCGAAATTTTCATTCTTCTCTTGTCCTCTTTTTAGTCTTAGTATCAAAATCAGCAGCCATGCGGCAATCAGCAGCACATAGCACCAATTACCGTATACCGCCAGATTTTTTGACAATACACTGATTAAGCCATTTGCCCGCGATCCTCCGGCCGCGCTCTGTGTCCTGGTTAAAATTGTGCTCAATGCATTCTCAATAACCGCACTGCCCGTAAACAAGTCAACAAGTACCCATTTTGCCGCCCATAAACCCATATACCCGACAAACCATTCCATACTGTATTTTACCATCCCGATGATATTCTCGCCAAAGCTTTTTTCATGCAAATATAAATAAACACACAGCGGGTATAGTAATGTGATCAACGGATATGTGAGAAAATCAAAATAAGCCGTTATCATCCCCAAAGCCAAAAAGAACTTTCCATACAGACCTTTCCTGTTTAAATATTCATCCGACTTCAGCTCTACAAGAAGCGCCGCAGTCATGATATAAAAACAGATACTCAGAGAAAGAGATGCATAGGTGCTCACAAAAAACAGAAACGGCAGGGAAAGCAAAAACCCCCTTGCTGGTAAATACGCCTTTTTTTCGCAAAATCCGATCAGCACAAGCCCTGCCATAATCAACTGGAGGGATGCATTCAAAAGCCTTATTATATTAAGTGAGAAAAACAATAAAAGTGGCTTCAGTATCACCAGATAGCCATGCCAATATCTGGAATACTCAACCTCCCATTGCTGCGGAACGTTTTCAAGATAATCCTTCAACGAATATCCGGGCCACCATCCCTCCGGACTGTGGGATTCGCCGCGGTACATATGCAATACCTGTTCAAGCAGGGTATGCTTTTCCGATGTATAAACAGCATGTTCAAGCATAAGACAGTCCGTAAAGCTCCCTGTCAACGTGGCATCGAATCCATCAATCAATGTTTCGTCCGTAAATTCTTTTTCCAGCATCCCCATAGACCAGTATACATGTTTTTTCATGGGTTCCGTCGGCAGAAGATGCACCAACAGCAACGCGACAATCCCCCATGCCGCCCCTGAAATCAGTATTAATATATGGCTCGCAACAACACCGGATATCTTTCTTTTCCCCATTACAATCCTGTCCCGTTTCAAATACTACTTACGAAATAAAAAAACCTCAGAAGACTTCTCCTCTGAGGCACTTCAGCAGGGCTACAAGGATTCGAACCTTGAAATGACGGAGTCAGAGTCCGTTGCCTTACCGTTTGGCGATAGCCCTTTGACTTACTTTAGGTATTATACAGGATTGTCCCTTCAAAAGCAAGCCCTTTTTTCAAAAATTTATGACAAAATTATGACAAAATTTCGCCGTTTTTTCTGATTATTTACATCAAATATCACAAAAGCGCATCAGCCTTACACTTCAAACATCAGCTCGCCGTAAGTCGGAAGCGGCCAGATCTCCTTATCCACAATCATCTCCAGTTCATCCGCCGGATCTCTCAGTTCCTGCATCACTTTTTTCACCACATCCTTATAGAAGAATGCCTGCTCTTTCGCATCCTTTATGGCACCGGCTTCCGTCTCCGCCTTTTCCAGTTTTTTCAGCGCCGTCTGCATGGCGGAAAGTTTTTCACACACACTGCGTAAAACATCCGTCTGTGCGGAAGCATCCGCTCCCGCCGCCTTCACGGCGTTTACGGTATCCGCAAGGTTTCTGCTGTACCTCATCACGGCAGGGATGATCTTCTTACCTGCCATATCGATCATAGTCAGTGCCTCTATATTAATTGTCTTCGCATAGGTCTCGTAGATAATCTCCTCACGGGATTCCAGTTCAACTCTGGTAAAAATACCAAACCTTTCAAACAAAGCAACCGCCTTATCCGTAGTCAGTGTGGACGCCGCCTCGATCATGGACCTGATATTGGGCAGCCCCCGTTTTTCCGCCTCTTCCACCCATTCCTCCGCATAACCGTTGCCGTTGAACACGATTCTCTGATGCTCCGTCATATATTCTTTGATCAGATCATGTACCGCCAGGTCAAAATCCTCCGCCTTCTCCAACCTGTCCGCCGCCTCACAGAAAGCTTCCGCAACAATCGCGTTCAGTGTAGTATTCGGGCTTGCGATTGAATCCGCGGAGCCTACCATACGGAACTCAAATTTATTGCCGGTAAAGGCAAAGGGTGATGTCCTGTTTCTGTCGGTGGCATCCTTCTCAAAATCAGGCAGTGTCGATACGCCTGTTTTCAGCTTTCCACCCTCTTTCAGCTTTGCCGCGTCACCGGTCTCAATCAACTGTTTTACCACATCCTCAAGCTGCTCCCCGAGGAAAATGGAAATAATGGCGGGGGGCGCCTCATTCGCACCGAGCCTGTGATCGTTGCCCACATCGGAAGCACTCTGCCGCAGCAGATCGGCATGTTTATCCACCGCTTTCATAATACATGCAAGTACCAGCAGAAAACGGATGTTTTTATTCGGCGTATCGCCCGGATCAAGCAGGTTAACACCATTATCCGTCGTAATGGACCAGTTATTATGTTTTCCGGAACCGTTTACGCCTGCATAAGGCTTCTCATGCAGAAGGCATCTTAAATCATGATGATAGGCGATCCGCTTCATGGTCTCCATCACAAGCTGATTGTGATCCACCGCGATATTCGCCGTCGCATAGACCGGCGCGAGCTCGTGCTGTGCCGGCGCCGCCTCGTTATGCTGGGTTTTAGCCGTCACGCCCAGTTTCCAGAGTTCCTCATTCAAATCCTTCATATAAGCGCCCACCCGCTCTTTGATCACGCCGAAATAATGATCCTCCATCTCCTGGCCTTTCGGCGCAGGCGCGCCAAAGAGAGTGCGCCCCGCAAACATCAGATCCTCCCTCCGCAGGTACAGATCCTTATCCACCAGAAAATATTCCTGCTCCGGTCCGACACACGCCGTCACCTTTGTCGCCGCAGTATCACCAAAGAGTTTTACAATACGCAGTGCCTGATTGCTCAGCGCCTCCATGGACCGAAGCAGCGGCGTCTTTTTATCCAGCGCATCACCCGTATAAGAACAGAACGCCGTAGGAATACAGAGGATCGTACCGCAGGCAGATTCTTTCAGAAATGCCGGAGATGTAATATCCCACGCCGTATATCCCCTGGCCTCAAAAGTCGCGCGGAGACCGCCGGAGGGGAAAGAAGAGGCATCCGGCTCCCCCTTGATCAGCTCTTTGCCGGAAAACTCCGTAATCATTTTGCCGTCCTCGTCAGGGTGGGATACAAACGCATCATGCTTTTCCGCCGTGATGCCGGTCAACGGCTGAAACCAGTGTGAGTAATGGGTTGCACCGTGTTCCACAGCCCAGTCCTTCATCTCCTTTGCCACCACATTCGCCGCGGCCATGGACAGCTCGCCGCCTTTATCCATCACATGTTTTACTTCTTTATAGACATTCTTCGGCAGACGGCTCCGCATCTTCGCCAGATCAAACACATTCCGGCCAAACAGTTCCTCCACGTTCATTACATCACTCATAATTTTCTCCTCCTGATCCGGTTTTGCATCCATCCACGCAGATGTAGTCAGACAATGATCACATATCTGGCAGACATTACGGCACAAAACAGAAAAATGTTCCAAAAGCTGTGCTTTGGAACATCTTCGCTCTTGTATTCCTGTATACAATTTTTTACTCTTTTAAGATACTCCACTTTTTTTCACTTTGCAAGAGGAAAAATAAATTTTGTGATTTAATGCAGATTATCTAAAATTCTCTGCCGTCAACTGTGCAACTTATACAGTCTTCTAGCATTCTCGCTGAGAATATTCCTTTTCTGTTCCTCTGTCAGCTCACAGTTTTCTATGGTTTCGGGAAGCGTCCCCTCCCCTCCATATAATATTTTTTCCGCCCCCAGAAACTTTACCGCATGTTCGATCCACTGCTGCTCCGTCACAGGCGGCAGGTTGTGGGATGCAAAATGTTCCAGCCAGGCAGTATCCAGATATACATTTTCAAATCGCTCCGCAAGGCCCAGCAGTTCAAAATAATAGTTTCCCCCCATATGTGCCAGGATCAGTTTCAGTTTCGGATAGCGCTCCATCACATTTCCGAACTGCATAGGAAACCCCATGCAGGAATAGCGATAATCCGCAACGATCCCGGCCGCAGGATCGATGGAATTAAAATTCAGCCATCCCACGTGAAATATGACAGGTATATCATATTTCAGTGCCAACTCATACACCGGATTTATCTCTGGCGCATCAAGCTGGAATAACTGGACATAGGGATGCAGTTTGATCCCCCGTATGACCCCCTCTTCTATATAAGCTGATATTTTTTTAATGGATTCATACATATTATGTACATCGATATAGCCTATCCCGAAAAATCTGTCAGGGTATTTCCTGACTACGGATACTAACTGTTCCTGCTCCTCATTGCTTCCCGCAATAACGCCATTCATATCCATACCGAGAATGTTCTGGTATTCCAGCAGGGATGGATACTGTTCGTAATCGTAATTTACCCCGTCCCATGAAAAAATATGACTGTGTGAATCTATTCTCATGTCGATAACCATGTCCTTTCTCTGATTTTCAAAAATGTATTATGCCTGATTTTTCTTTTTGCCTGCCATATCCAAAAATACGGCGACAATAATGATAAGTCCCGTCAACACCTTTTGCCACTCCGTCGGAATGCTGAGAAGCCTCAGCCCGTTTGTCAGAATGCTCATGATAAACGCTCCGAGTATTGCTCCCTTCATGGACCCCTTTCCGCCTGCCAGAGATGCCCCTCCGATCACACAGGCTGCTACGGCATTCATCTCATACCCCGAACCGGTCGCCGGGTACGCCGTATTCATACGCGAGGTCATGAGAACCGCCGCCACAGCACTCATTGTCCCCGCCACAATATACGCGAGCAGCTCCCAAAATTCCACCCTGATACCCGACAATCTGGTTGCCTCCCTGCTGTTCCCGATAGCGTAAAGATATCTTCCGAATATCGTCTTTGCCAGAATCACGCCAAACACAACTGCAAGTGCAAACATAATAAGAACCCCATTGTTCACCGCATAATCCGAAGCTCCGGACAGACCGAATGGAAACCCCAGGCAGATATCCTGATACCCATCTACGGTATTAAAATAAATCGGACTTCCGTTTGTAATAACGATCGCAAGGCCCGATGTGATCATCTGCATTCCAAGCGTCGCAATAAACGGTGTGATATTCATTTTCGTGACCATGATTCCGTTCAGGAGGCCTATGAATCCGCCGAGCAACATCCCCAGCAAAATGCCGAGTGGTGCAGGAATCCCCCACCATGTGATAAATACGCCCAGCATAACGCTGACAAAAGACATACTTGTTCCTATGGATACATCAATTCCCCCTGTGACTATCACAAAGATTGCCCCGCACGCCAGCACACCATTGATCATAGTTGACAACAATATATTGTTGATATTGGACGGCGTAAAAAAATTAGAGGAAGCAAATGAGAAAAAAATGATCATCGCCAACAGTCCGAATATTATAGCCAGTTTCTGAACAGGAAAATCTTTCGCTCGTTTCATTATATTTTTCATATGTTTTCTCCTTCTATTCTGGATGCCAGCCTCATAATATCCTCCTGCGTCGCCTCTTCCGCATCCAGTTCTCCCGTAATCTCCCCCTCATGCATCACAAGTATCCTGTCGCAGACCCTCATGATCTCCTGCATTTCAGAGGATATCATGATCACCGCCTTTCCCATATCCGCAAGCCGCAGGAGCAGTTCACATATCTCGTCCTTCGCCCCGATGTCTATACCCCTTGTAGGCTCATCAAAGATCAAAATATCCGTATCCCTAAGGAGCCATTTGGCAACCACTGTCTTCTGCTGGTTTCCCCCGGAGAGGGACTTGACGGCGCTCTGCAGGGACGGTGTCCTAATTTTGAGCATCTCCGCATATTCCCCTGCTTTCCCCCGGCATTTTCCAAAATCCACAAACCCGAAAAATTTTTTCAATTTTCCCAGCGCTGCGATAGTTATATTATCTTCCACCGGCATCTCTATAATAAGTCCCTGCTGTTTTCTGTCCTCAGAAAGATAACTGATCCCGCACCGCACCGCATCGCAGGGCGAATGGATGGAAACCTTTTCCCCGTTGACATACACCGCTCCGCCGTCCGGCACATCCGCCCCGAAGACCGCTCTCGCTGTCTCCGTCCTTCCCGCGCCGATCAGTCCCGCAAATCCCAATATCTCCCCCTTTCTCAGAGAAAAACTGACATTTTTTACTCTCTTTCCACAGCACAGGTTCTCCACGCGCAGTATCTCTTTCTCTGAAATTTTGGACCTGTCCCTCTTCTTTCTCACATAGTTGATCTTTCTTCCCACCATCATGGAAATGATATCCTCGAGCGGCGTATCCGCGACCTGCACCGTATTGATATACCTGCCGTCCCGCAGGATCGTCGCCCTGTCGCATATCTTTTTGATCTCGTCCATACGGTGGGATATATAAATAATACTGATATTGTTTCTCTTCATCTCTCTAATCAGCGCAAAGAGGCTATCGATCTCCCCGGAGCTGAGCGGCGCCGTGGGTTCGTCCATAATAATCACTCTGGAATGATAGGAGATCGCCTTAGCAATTTCCACCATCTGTTGCTGTGCAACTGTCAGCGAGGAGATCATCGTCTCAGGAGTCACCTGTAATCTCACCTTTTCCAGCAGTTCCTTTGACCGCTCATTGATCTCCTTTTCGCTTAAAAACGGTCCTTTTTTTATCTCTTTGCCGATAAAAATGTTCTGCGCTATCGTCAGGTTCGTCAAAAGGTTCAGTTCCTGATGGATCATGGTGATCCCCAGTTCTCTGGCATCGAGCACCGAGGACAGCACCGCCTTTTTTCCATCAAAAAATATTTCTCCGCTGTCCGCATGATAGATACCGGTGAGTATTTTCATCAAAGTCGATTTTCCGGCTCCGTTTTCTCCTAACAGAGCGTGTACTTCCCCCTCCTGTACACTCAAATCACTGTCCTGCAATGCCTGCACCCCGGGAAATGCCTTGCTTATCCCTTTCATCTCTACAATCATTTTGGGCATATCCGCTTCTCCTCTTTATCTGTCATCCACTCTGCTCCATATGATACTGGCAATCGCCCTTGCCAAAGATAAGTGAGACTCATTGTCAATATGAATCGCATCCGGGGCCGTCTTTGCCGCCAAAGATGCCTCCAGGAAATCCGCCCCGTATCTCTCTGCAATTTCATGATACAACTTCGGCAGCTCTGCACTCCTCTCACAGGTTCCCTCCGCCGGAAACCATCGTTCCATGACGGACCCTTTTACCCGCCCCACCTGGACCGGGGACAAAAGCAATATTTTCGGGCATTTTCCCTCAGGCCCGGCGTAACTGTCCTTCACAGTTTTTACCAGTTCCTCCACACCCATAGCTATATCATAGGCCGTGAGAGAAAAGCGTTTCTTCAAATCCGGCTGTCCCAGCATCATCACCCAAAAATCAATAGGGCAATGGCTATCCAGGCATGGTGTAATTTGCTCCCTCGCATTTTTTCCCTTTTCCACCGGGTCCTCCGTAGTTGCTCTTCCCGGCAGTCCTTCTTCGACGACCCTGAAATCCTCTCCCAACTCTTTCGCCAAAAGCCCAGTCCATCTCCTCTCATAGGGAAGGCGCCTGCCGTTACTGTTATCATATCCCCATGTATTTGTATCCCCAAAGCATACAACTGTATACATACCATCTCTCCGTTTCTTTTTGATTCATACAGCCAAATCTACCGCCACAGTACCGTTCTGCCGCAGAAAAGATTTTCTGCGGCAGCCTGTATCATACTCCAATCACAACTTATAAAGCTTTGCCGCGTTGTTCAACAGGATATTTTCCTTATCCTGTTCCGTGATATCCGTCTCCAGGATATCTTTCGGAAGAGTTCCCTCCCCGCCATAAAGAATTCTGTCAGAACCGAGATATCTGCAGGCGTGTTCAATCCACTCTTTCACCGTCACCTGCGGCAACATCTCCTCGGCATAGTGCTGAAGCCACGCGGTATCCAGATACGCGTTTTCAAATCTCTGGCATATTCCAAGACACTGAAAATAGGAATCTGCCCCCATATGTGCCATCACCATCTTCAACTTCGGATATTTTTCCAGTACCGTCCCAAACTGAATTGGAAAGCCCAGCGTGGCATATTTACACGCCTTGGCTCCCGCCTGAGAGGGATGTACCAGAGAACTTCTCTGCCAGCCTACATGCAACAGTACAGGGATATCAAGCTCAAGGCATTTTTCATAGATCGGATTGATCGCGTCATCATCCAGCATAAAATGTTCCGCATACGGATACAACTTGATTCCCCTGATATAACCCTTTTCCACTCCCTCCTGCAATTGATTCAGGGAATTTGCCATGTCCCTGTGGTTAACATATCCTATCCCGAAAAATTTATCCGGCTGTTCCGCCACGATCTCTTTGACTTCCTCGTTCTCCTTCTGAGAAATCGCAATAAGTGCTGTCTTATCGATATTGTTTTCTTCCATGTATTGATATATGCTCACATCTCCATAGTAATCCACATCTTCCATAGACCATACATGCATATGACTGTCTACTATCATTTTTCCCTCCTGTTCCCGCGCCGGGCCTTCTCTTATCTCTTCCGTCAATCATATAAACACTGTGCCACATCCGGCTCGTCAATATTTTCCGCATTGTAGAAATAGTAGGTAGCATCAATCTTTTCCGGGATCTCCTCTCCGTTCAGATAATTCACCGCGTATTTCATGATGTCATAGCCCTGTGAATACGGTGCCTGTGTGATGCTCCCGAATACTGTCCCGTTCCGCACCGCATCCGTCTGCTGTTTCCCGGAATCGTAGCCGATCACTTTGATCTTCCCATCCATGCCAGTTTCCGCCACCGCGTTCAATATTCCGTTTACCACATTGTCACATGTCCCGTAAATGACATCCGCATCCGGGTACGTCGTCATCATGGATTTTGCAATCTCCGTCACAACCGCCGCGTCATTCGAATACTGCACATCCAGAACTTCGATATTGGGATACAGCTCAGTCAGTGCATCAATCAGTCCATTCGTCCTCTCCTGCCCGTTTTTGCTGGTCTGGTCATGTCCTATGATCAGAATTCCTCCCTTGCCGTCCAATTCTTCTCCCGTTTTTTCCGCCAGTGTCCTGGTTGCCTCCAGATCGTTTGTCGCCAACGTCGTCACGGGGATATCACTGTTCACACCATTGTCATAGCAGAAGATCGGTATGCCGGCGCTCTTCGCCTTTTCCATCCCGGCGACACAGGCCTCCTGATCTATCGCCCCGATACAGATGGCATCCGGCTTTGCCGCTATCGCCGTCTCAAACATATCGAGCTGTGCTGCGGCATCCCCCGAAACTGCAGGTGCATCATACGTCAGCTTCACGCCAAATTCCTCTGCCGCCGCCTCGCATCCGAGTTTCAACGTGCGGTGGTACTGATGCACAGCGGATTTATCGCATACCCAGATATCATATGATCCCGCCGACTCCGATTCTGTTTCCGCGGCGTCCCCCGCTTCCGGTTCCTGCTGTTCTAATTCCTCCGCAGGGCTATTGTTTTCCGTTTCCTGCACAGAATCAGAATTTTCTTTGTTTCCACATCCTGACAGCAATGCTATAATCATCGCCGCCATCAAAAGAAATACGATCCTTCTCCTCATAAAAAACCTCCTTTTCTGTTTCCAGTTTCTTTTCTGTAAAAAAAATATATCATTTTATCCCCCTCGGTAACACCGACATTCCTATCTGAAAGGTATAAATTTCTGAACCACTTGCCATCTCTCCATTTTTTCTGTATACTTCTAAACAAAAAGGATACCACCGATATATGAACACTGAAATTATACTGGAATATTTGGGGAAAATTTCCAGCAGTCACATGGAAATCATACACAGCAGACACTTCGACCAGAACAGTGATATCTGGATTCTCGAGGAGCACCAGCACAATTATCTTGAACTGATCTATTTTATCACCGGAAAAGCTCAGTTCATGACTCCGCAGGGCAAAGAAGGTCTCACCTTATATGATGTTCTGATCCATCCAAAAAATGTACCTCATCGAGAATTTGTAGACTTGCACAACAGACAGGAAATCTATAACCTTGCGGTCTGCTCGGATATCACACTGAATATAAACCGATCCTTTATCCTCAAGGACACCACCGGAAACCTGCGCCGCGTCTTTGCCATGCTACACGATCAGGCAAATCACCCCGGCATCATGCAGAAGGAACTGATGCAACAGCTCATACGCCTGCTGATCACATATCTTCAAAAAAGCGCCGCAGAACATTCTCTTTTTGAGATCAGCATGGTGGACCGCATCATAGAATATGTACAGGAAAATTATATGAATCCGCTGACAGTAAAAGAACTCGCCGACTATGTACATGTCAGCGAGTCCTACCTGTCCCGGAAAATGACAGCCCATACCGGTATGTCACCTATCAAATATGTGAATTATGTCCGCATAGAAAATGCAAAACTCGCCCTGAAGACAGAGCATTCCATAGAGGAGATTGCATCACTCACAGGGTTTCGGGATTCCAAATATTTTACCACTGTATTCAAACGGCAGACAGGGTTGCCCCCGTCTGCCTTCCGCAAAAATTATATTACCTGATCCTCATCTCCCTGTCGTAGTACGAACAATATCATACTTTTCCGGCGTCTCGCTCAGCCTGACATAAAATTTCTGTTTCGCATGAGGGCAGCTCTCCATCGGATTTCCGTCCTCATCTTTCATTGCCTCCACCCGAACCGGTATATTTCTGCCGTCCGGCTTCATGATTTCGATGGAGTCTCCCACACAGAACTTGTTCTTCTGTTCCAGATACACATAGCCCCGTTCGTCCGTGCCTTCTGCCATGCCGAGGTATACCGCCTCACTTTGATACGTAGAAGAATCATAAATCTGAGATTCCTTGCCCGGCTTTCCAAAATAGAAACCGGTGGTAAACCGGCGGTAGGTACACTTCCCGATCTCCTGCTTATACCACTCCATATTATTCCGATATTTATCTTCCGATTCCAGATAATCATCTATGGCTCTCCGGTAGGTCCGCGCCACGGTCGCCACATAGAGCGCCGCCTTCATCCGCCCTTCTATCTTCAGAGAATCAATGCCCGCATCCAGCAGTTCGGGAATATGCTCTATCATACACAGATCCCCGGAATTAAACAGGAACGTCCCCCGTTCATTCTCAAAGACAGGCAGATATTCTCCCGGCCTGCTCTCCTCCATCACCGTATACTTCCAGCGGCAGGGATGCGTACAGGCTCCCCGGTTGGCATCTCTTCCCGTCATATAATTACTGAGCAGGCACCTCCCGGAATAGGAAATGCACATGGCTCCGTGGATAAATGCTTCTATCTCCATCTCCACCGGGATATGCTCCCTGATTTTCCTGATCTCCGGGAGGGAAAGCTCCCGCGCACAGACAACCCGCTTTGCGCCCAGTTTATGCCAGAAAATATATGTTTTATAGTTTGTATTGTTTGCCTGGGTGGAAATATGTATTTCCATTTCAGGACAGACCTCCCGGGCAATGGAAAACAGCCCCGGATCGGAAATGATCAGCGCGTCCGGCGGCTCCTTCATCCCGCAGAGCGCCCTGAAATATTTCTCCGCCTGCTCCAGGTCACTGTGATGGGCAAAAATATTTGCCGTCACATATACCTTTACGCCCCGCTCATGGGCAAAGCAGATCCCTTCCTCCATCTCCTCCGGAGAAAAGTTTTTCGCCTTCGCCCGCAGGCTGAACGCTTCGCCGCCGATGTAAACCGCATCCGCCCCGAAGATCACTGCCGTTTTTAACACTTCCAGACTGCCCGCCGGAATCAGAAGTTCCGCTTTTCGCATCTTTTTCCTCCATAAAAGCCGGACCATCGGACGCCCGGATAATAAGTCCAATCTTATGACATTAGAGTTCCTGTCTCATTATGCTCGCCGCCACCCCGTCTCCGAACGGCAAAATCACCGTCTCAAGCCGTTCATCATGGGTGATCTGATACAGATATTCCCGCATTCGGCTGTGGATGGTTCGATCCCGCCTTGTGACCGCATAGCGGGATTCCAGTATATCTCCCTCCTGCAGCACATTATCGGATACCAGAAGCCCTCCCGGCGAAAGCAGCCGCATCACCTCCGGCAGAAAAGAAAGGTACTGCCCCTTCGCGGCATCCATAAAGACCATATCGTAAGGGCCTGTAAGTTCCTTGAGGATATCCGCCGCATCCCCGGCAAGCAGAGTGATCTCTTCCTCTTTGCCGGCGCGGGCAAAATTTTCCCTCGCCTTCAGAATTCTTTTTTCATAATTTTCAATCGTTGTGATATGGCAACCCTTCTCACCGTACTCACTCATCAATAACGCAGAAAAGCCGACCGCACATCCAATCTCCAGAATCCGCCCGGGCCTTTGCATCTGCAGTAAAAATTTCAAAAGCCTCTGGGTTTCCGGTCTGATAATGGGTACGCCCGCCTCCTGCGCCTCTTTTTCTATCTCATTTAAAAAAGTTGTATTGCCCTGATCCAGAGAACGGATAAAGGATGCTATTCTCTCCTGTGTCACTCTTCCTCTTCCTCATCGACATAGGAACTTGACATAATCGCAAGCATTTCCTCCGCCGTCATCGCCGTGCTCAGTTCATAATTACCCGGCATCAGCTTATCCTTATGTGCGGAAAGCAGATACTGGGCATAAAAAAGATCTTTATCCCTGACAAGGCCGTAATCCTCCAGTGCCTCCGCCACCTGCCCAGGCGTTGTCTCCTCGGATAACTCTACGGTATAGGTTGTGCCGGGCTCTGCGCTCACGGCTTCCTCCGTAAAAATACGATAACCGAAATCATATGCCATGATCGCTGTTCCGACCACATACCGGACGATCACAACAAGCACTATTATTTTCACTGCCGCCGTCGCGACGGATACAATTAACTGTTTCATAACCCTGTCTCCATAACATTCCGTGCCGTCAGAACCCTTCCGGAACCGAAAATTCCAGTTCAGCCAGCATTTTGTTATCTATATCCTGTTTCAATCTCACAAAATCACGTTCCGCACAAAGGAACTTATCCACCAGCGGCTCAGCGCGGAATGCCGCTGTCTCCAGTTCAAAATCTTCCAGCTTCTGCAGCAGCTCTTCCCCTTCATTGTTCTGCTGTATCAGGAAATTGTTCCTCCGGTACTCATCAATCCTTTCCTGCAGTCCGGGTTCCTTCCTGACCGCTTCGCTGGCGGTTTCATAGTTACGATATATTTCGGAATTTTTTATACTGCTGATCAATTCTTCCAGGCTGCTTCTGATACTCAGGTCTTTTTTTAGCATGTAACAAACTCCTTTTCTTTATTCTGTTTCACATTTTTATTTTAGCCTTTCTCACACTTCCATGATGATCGGCAGGATCATCGGCCTGCGCTTTGTCCTTTTCCAGATAAAATCCGCAAGCTCATCCCGGATACTGCCTTTCAGTTTCCCCCAGTCCAGAATATTTCTCTCAAGGCACCTTTCCACCGTAAGCTGTACCGACGCCCTCGCTTCATCCAGCAGTTCATCCGCCTCTCTCACATACACAAAGCCTCTCGATATGATATCCGGTCCTGCCGCAAGCTCTCCCGACGCCTGATCCAGCGCCAGTACGACAATGATAATACCGTTTTCGGCAAGATGCTGTCTGTCGCGGAGCACTACGTTCCCCACATCTCCGACGCCAAGACCGTCCACCATAATATCGCCCACCGGCACTTTTCCCGATACCACGGCGTTCTCCATATCCAGTTCCAGCACATCACCGCAGGAAAGAATAAAAATCCTCTCCTTCGGAATACCAAGCGCCTCCGCCAGCTTTGCGTTGGCTTTCAAATGCTTGTACTCACCATGCACCGGTATCGCAAACTTCGGCTGTACCAGGTTATAAATCAGTTTGATCTCCTCCTGACAGGCATGTCCCGAAACATGGGGCGCGTCCTGGAAGATCACATCCGCTCCCTTTACAAGCAGATCGTTAATCACCTTTGTCACGGCCTTCTCATTGCCCGGGATCGGATGAGACGAAAAAATCACCGTATCATTCGGACCAATGGATATCTTTTTATGGTTGTTGCCCGCCATACGGCTCAGCGCCGCCATACTCTCCCCCTGGCTTCCGGTGGCAATGATCACCGTCTTATCCTCCGGGTAATCCTTAAGCTGCTCTATCTCAATCAGTGTATTTTCCGGTATATGCAGGCAGTCCAGCTTGGTCGCCGTCTCTATGATATTGACCATGCTGCGGCCTTCCACCACTACTTTTCTGCCAAACTTGCAGGCCGAATTGATGATCTGCTGCACCCTGTCCACATTGGAGGCAAAGGTCGCTATGATAAGCCTTGAATTTTTATGCTCCTCAAAAATCTGGTCAAAGGTAGTCCCCAGCGTCTTCTCCGACGGCGTAAATCCGGGACGTTCCGCATTTGTGGAGTCGCTCATCAGCGCCAGCACGCCCTTTTTCCCCAGTTCTGCAAACCGCTGCAGGTCAATGGCATCCCCGAACACAGGGGTATAGTCCACTTTAAAGTCCCCTGTATGCACGACGATACCCGCCGGCGAATAAATTGCCAGCGCAGCCGCATCCACAATACTGTGATTGGTCTTGATAAATTCAATCCTGAAATCATCCAGCGTGATCATCTGCCCAAACTTCACCACACGCTGCCTTATATGGCCGCTCAGCCCATGCTCTTCTAATTTTCTGTCAATGATCCCCATCGTCAGCCTTGTCGCATAGATCGGCGCCACCAGTTCTTTCAGCACATAGGGCAATGCGCCGATATGGTCCTCATGCCCGTGGGTAATCACAAACCCTTTTACCTTGTCCGCATTTTCCTTTAAATAAGTGATATCGGGTATCACAAGGTCGATACCCAGCATGTCGTCATCCGGAAATGACAATCCGCAGTCCACCACAATAATACTGTCTCCGTATTCAAAGGCAGTAATATTCATACCAATCTCATCCAGCCCTCCTAACGGAATAATCTTCAGCCTGGATGCTGTTTTCAATTTTTCTTTCTTCAATCAATTTCCCTCCGTATTACTTACCGGAAGAGAAGACTACTCATCATCTGACACAAATGTCACATCTTCCATCAACGTCTCAAAGACGGCTGCCACCGCATCCATTTCCTCCTCATCGGATACAATCTCGTACACCCCGTCTTTATCCTCCGGCTTTGACAAATCTTTCAAAATCAGGGCGTCTCCATCCCCGTCTTCCATATCAGTTACTAAAATATAATCCGTTCCGCCGATCCTCGTCTGTTCCAGAACATAAAACTCCACTTTCTCTTTCCCGTCTATCATAAACGCAATTTTTTCCATATCTGTTTCCTTCCGCCGGGCAAAATCCCGCTCTTATTCCTCACTCCGGAGCTGATCTTTCCCGGAGCCTGCCATCCCTCTGTAATCCAGATATCCCTGTAATATAAGAACAGCGGCAATCTTGTCCACATATTCTTTCCGGTGTTCCCTGCGCACATTCGCCTCGATCAGTGTTTTTTCCGCCGCCACGGTAGTCAGCCGCTCATCCCAGAGCGTGACCGGCAGTCCCGTCCGCCTCTCCAGCATCCCCTTAAACTCCGCCGAAAGCCGGGCGCGCTCTCCCTCATCCGCATTCATATGCTTCGGATTGCCCAACACGATCTCCGACACCTCATATTCTTCTATCAGTGTCTCGATCTGCGCCAGCGTCTGCCTGAGTTTATTTTCTCCCTTCCGATGAATCGTAGTGATCCCCTGCGCCGTAATCAGAAGTGGATCGCTGATCGCGACGCCTACCGTTTTAGAGCCGAAGTCCAAACCCATTATCCGCATAAACTTCCTCCGTTATTTCCATCTGTTGCTTCTGATATACTGTTCCAGAAGTTCTTCCACCAGCTCGTCCCTCTCCACCTTCATAATCAGGCTCCGCGCCCCCTGGTGGTTTGTGATATATGTGGGATCTCCCGACATGATATAACCTACGATCTGATTCACCGGATTATAGCCTTTTTCCGTCAAAGCGTGGTATACCGTATCCAAAATGATCTTTGTGCCGTTTTCGGCTTCCGCTTCCACCTGAAAAAACCTTGTATTCCCAAAATCTTCCATATTCCGTACCCTTTATCCTGCTCTTGTCCTCTGGTATACTTTTTAAAGAATGCGCATTTACGCTCTCTCCACATTTTACCTTAAACAGCCTGTAAAATCAACTATACAAACCATAATAAATTATCGGATTGCCTGTTGCCGGACAATGTATCATCCTCCAAAAATCCTGTCAGCTTCCCACGGCATACTTTCCCGGAAAGATTTTCCGAAGTCTTCTTTACTGCCCTGATATACTCTCCGGTATAACCGACCTGGCAGGGAATGCCGTTTATCTCCCTTCCCTCCTCAAAAAGCACCTCGACCTCTCTCCCTATGTAGTCTTTTCTGAATCTTTTTGAACATCTTTCGGCAAGCGCAATAAGCGCTTCACTCCTTGCCTTTTTTACCGCCTCCGGGATCTGGTCCGTCCTGCCGGCAGCCACCGTCCCCTCCCGCCTGGAATACTGAAAAACATGCATCTCATAAAAGTTTATGCTCTCTAAAAATTGTTTTGTCTGCGCAAACTCCTCTTCGCTCTCCCCCGGAAAACCGACGATTACATCGGTTGTAACCGCAGGATTCCCAAACGCCCTCCGAAGAAGCTCCGTTTTTTCCAAGTATTCCCCGGTAGTATAATGTCTATTCATCCGCAGCAGGGTTTCATCACATCCGCTCTGCAGGGAAAGATGAAAATGGCGGCACAGTTTTCCGATCTCCTTTAATCCTGCCGTAAATTCCGGTGTAATGATCCTCGGCTCCAGAGAGCCCAGCCGGATACGCGAAAGCCCCTCCAGATGATCCAATTCCCTCAAAAGCTCCAACAGCCTCCCGCAGGGAAAGGGCTCTCCCTTCGCCGGATTTTTTCCGTGATCGAAATCCAGCCCATAGGAACTGATATGAATGCCCGTCAGCACAATCTCCCGAAAACCTTTCCGGATAAGTCCTCTGACTTCCTCTATGATATCCTCCTGCCGTCTGCTCCTGACTCTTCCCCTCGCATAAGGTATGATGCAGTAAGAACAGAATTGGTTGCATCCATCCTGAATTTTAATATAGGCACGGGTATGTTCTGCCGTATCCCCAAGCCGCATTTCCTCATATTCCGTTTCTTTATTGATATCGATTACCGTTTTTCCGCCAAGCGTCTTACCTGCCTCTTCTGCGCTTCGATCAGACTTTTTATCCGCCCCGTATACATCCCCGCCGATTTCCCTGTCCGCTTTTTCTCCCTTATCTGCCTCTTCTCTGCTTCTCAGATACTCTTCCAGAATCTCAGCAATATCTTTCTTGCGGTTGTTGCCGACCACCAGGTCCACCGCCGCATCCGCCAGAATCTGCTGCGTAGCAGTCTGGACATAACAGCCTGCCGCCACCACCACGGCATCGGGATTCCTTTTTTTTGCCTGATGCAGCATCTGCCGGCTCTTCCTGTCCGCTATATTGGTGACGGAACAGGTATTGATAATATAAATATCCGCCTTTTCATCAAATGGCACAATCTCAAACCCTTTTTCCTCCAGTTTTTGCCCAATGACGTCCAGTTCATAAGAATTGACCTTGCATCCAAGGTTGTGTAATGCCACGCTTTTCATAAGAGATTATTCCTTCATTTTTGTAATATTTTAGCCTTGACTTTTCCGCTCTCTCCAAGTAGACTAAGGGAACAAGAACATAGAATAAGCAAGTGCTAGGGCAAAGCTCAAAACAAATAACAGATGCATCACGGCTGAAAGTTGTTTTACCTGACACGGTACTTGCGTAACTCTGAATAAGAAGGAGGAATTACATATGAAAACAGTAAAAATTTCTTTAAATTCTATCGACAAAGTAAAATCCTTCGTAAACGAGATTACGAAATTTGAAAACGAGTTCGATTTAGTATCAGGCCGTTATGTTATCGACGCAAAATCGATCATGGGTATTTTCTCTCTTGACCTGTCCAAACCGATCGATTTGAACATTCACGCCGAAAAAGAAATGGATGAGATCATGAATGTTTTACAGCCTTATCTGATCTAAAGGCATTCCCTTTATTGGGTATCTTTCTATGAAATGCATATCCGATATTTCGTACATACCGTTCAAAACTTCGGGACCGGAAGCCTGTGCTTCCGGTCTTTACTTTCCCTTTTATCTGTCGGCTTTCACCACGATCACTTCCCGCGTATCCAGCGCCGTCCGTACAAGTTCATCTATCCGCTCCGCCAGATGTGTCTCATGTTTTTTAATAATGGACAGGCTTGGCTTTGTCACAGGATGTTTTGCCACAAATATCGTACAGCAATCCTCATAGGGCAGCACCGAGGTCTCATATGTGTTGATCTTTTCCGCAATCTCCACAATATCCAGCTTATCAAAGGCGATCAGCGGCCGGTATACCGGCAGGGTACAGACCTCATTTGTCACAAGTAAAGATGCCGTCGTCTGGGAGGCCACCTGGCCGATGGATTCCCCTGTGATCAGCCCCAGCGCGTCGCTCTCTTTTGCCAGATGCTCCGCGATCCGCATCATATAGCGGCGCATAATAATCGTCAGCTCATCGTGAGGGCACTTGTCATAAATATACATCTGGATATCCGTAAAGTTAATCACATGCAGGCGTATTTCTCCCGCATATTTTGATACCTCCCTCGCAAGATCCACCACCTTCTGTTTTGCCCGTTCACTGGTATACGGCGGCGCATGAAAATATACGGCTTCGATCTTCACACCCCGTTTCGCGATCATATATCCCGCCACCGGAGAATCAATGCCGCCTGAAAGCAGCAGCATCGCTTTCCCCGCAGTGCCCACCGGCATACCGCCGGGCCCTGGGATCACGATCGAATACACATAAATATGTTCCCTGATCTCCACATAGAGCATCACATCCGGCTTATGCACGTCCACCTGCATTTCCGGGAACGCCCCAAGCAGCACCTCCCCCAGATCACAGTTGAGCTCCATGGAGGACTTCGGGTAGTTCTTTCTTGCCCGCCGCGCATTCACCTTAAATGTCAGATGCTTGTCCGGGTATGCCTCGTCCATATACGTTACGATTTTTTCTCCCAGTTTCTCAAATCCCTCATCCTCCAGCTGGATCATCGGGCAGATATGGGAAAGTCCGAATACCCTCTTTAAATTTTCTACCACTTCATCATAGTCATAGGTTTCCGATATCACATCCGCATAGATGCGTCCCTGTTCTTTCCTGACCGAAAATTCACCCTCACAGCGGCGCAGCGCATATCTGATCTGCTCCACCAGGGCATCCTCAAACAGGTAGCGGTTTCGGCCTTTGACGCCAATCTCTGCGTATTTCAATAAAAATGCTTTAAATTCCATATTGTTCCTTTCTCCGGATGCCCGGACGGAATCATCCGGGCCTTTTATAGTTCAATCAGTGTCTGGAATATCTTCTCAGTAGAGGCACAATCTCATGCAGTGTGTGCAAAGTATACACTATCTCCTCCTCAGTTGTAAAGAGGGAAAGGCTGAAACGGAGCGTGGATTCCAGCAGGGAGCGCTCTACGCCGATCGCTTTCAGCGTTTCCGAGGGACGGGGATGTTTTGCAGCACAGGCGCTTCCTGCCGAAACACATATTCCCTTATCCTCCAGTGCGTGTAAAAGCACTTCGCTTCGGACACCGCGGAAAGATATGCTTGCCACATGAGGCGCTCCCTCTCTGCCGGGACAGCCGTTTATCTGAATATTTTTCATGTCTGAAACGCCCTCTGTCAGCTTTTCGCGCAGGCTGTACATCCGCTCCGTATCCTCATCCAGGTTTTCATATATTTTCTGGCTTGCCAGTCCGAGCCCTGCTATGCCGGGCACATTCTCCGTGCCGGAACGTATTCCCCTCTGCTGACCGCCGCCGAATACAATAGGATGAAGTTTTACCTTCTCCCCCACATACAAAAAACCGATGCCCTTCGGGCCATGAATCTTATGACCGCTCACCGTGAGCAGGTCGATATACATCTTCTTCGGAAAAATACGGAACTTTCCAAAGCCCTGCACCGCATCCACATGGAACAGTGTTCTCGGATTCATCCTTTTGATCAGCGCTCCGATCTCCGCAACAGGCTGTACCGCCCCGATCTCATTGTTGGTATGCATCACGGATACAAGGATCGTATCCTGGCGAATACTCTTTTGCAGATCCTCCGGTCTGATCCTCCCCGTATTGTCCACCGGGAGATATGTCACCCTGAATCCCTGCTGTTCCAGATATTCCATAGTTTTGAGCACTGCCGGATGTTCTATACGGGTGGTAATCAGATGGGAACCGCCGCGCCTGTTTGCCATAGCTGCACCGATCAGCGCCAGATTATCCGCCTCCGTACCGCCGGATGTAAAAATAATCTCTTTTTCATTTACTTTCAGCAGTTTTGCTATCTGCTCTTTTGCCCGTTTCACATACAGTTCCGCCTGTACGCCTTTAAAATGCATACTGGAAGGATTTCCGTAATCTTCCAGCATAATCTTCGTCATAAGTTCCGCCACTTCCGGGAAGACACGGGTTGTCGCCGAATTATCCAGATATACTTCCATGTTCATTCGTTCTCCTGTTTCCTGTCTGTATATTATTTTATGTATATACGGAAAAAAGGTACGCCTTTTTTCGAGTTTATTTTACACAACCTGCAAAATCATGCAGGCCTGAACTCTCAATGTGCTATCTAGTACTACCTTGCGGAAATTTCGGTGAACTCAGCACCCGCTCTTTGTGTCA